>Ga0209099_1002236_pt1 | contig 17508 bp, 22 predicted proteins | sample AD_JPNHW2_MetaG_FD_184430 | JGI IMG/M metagenome (GOLD analysis project Ga0209099, IMG submission 184430) | Active sludge microbial communities of municipal wastewater-treating anaerobic digesters from Japan - AD_JPNHW2_MetaG (SPAdes) (version 2) | ecosystem: Engineered > Bioreactor > Anaerobic... | reverse complement strand
AGATTTTTTAATATAAAAAATAAGATAGCTCATTGATGATCGAAAAGTCAATCTTGTACAAACTATAATACATATGTGTGCACACAGATCTGTTGAATGTTGTATAGTAAACTATCTTATTTTTTTATATGTCACCTTTTGCAAGAGTTATATAATTTATTATATAAGTAGTTAAATAAGGAAAATACTACCAAAAGGTTTATAAACCCCAAATTAGGCTGTACCTTAATAGTTCCGAAATGGTAAAGACATATATTATTAGGTTAAACATTGATTCCTTTGTAAAAATCTGAAACTATGATTGTAGCCTGTATAAGGTATAGGAGATTTACATAAAAATACTAATCCTGAATTGACAGGATAATTAATAACGGGCGTCGAAAGACTTGAAAAGCCAAGCCAATACCAAACAAAACTATTAATTGGAGGAATCCTGGATGTGTTGCAGCCTTGAGAAAGCTGTTAGAATGAGTAGCGATAACATATTAGCTAACAACACAAATGAGTTCTTAGTAAGATGATTAATAGAGCTATGATGAGTCGGTGTTCCACTTAAATACAGGTGAAAACTTATTAATCATCGTGACCCTACTCTTAATAGACAGTAATTCTTAATCTTGGTTGAAAGGCAAGTATATTAAGATAAGAGGGTACTTAAATAATAACAAGTAATTACGATTGCGTGCTACAAATTTATCCATAAGGGTATAGGGAACAAGATTACTTGTTATTTTTAATGATTGATACTACATAAAAGATGTACAATCTGGTCCCATGATATTGATTGGGGAAAGTCAGATTATCAATCATTACTTTTTTAATTATAAACACTTAAATTTTATAACAATGGAAAAACCAGAGAATTATTCTATTAATAATCCATTAAAACAAACTGTTTATTTTTACATATCTCTTGAATATGGTTGAGCAAATCATATACCGAAAGGAGAATGGTCAAAAACCTAAGTTTGAGAAGTGTTTTTATATGGTCAGGTGGCGGAATTGGTTAGACGTACAGTGCTTAACTTTGCAACACAGGTAACTCTGTTTAGTTGATTTGCTCACGGTGCTGGGATTTACAGGTTCGAATCCTGTCCTGACTACATTAGTATTACAATATGAGAGAATGAAGTCTATAATGAATACACTGTAAGTATGAATGGAATTTAACCTAATTATAGAGCAACTCACAAATCTTTGAGTAATACTAAACTTATAGTAACAAGTGGTTGACCAGGGCAGATGTGTCAACACATGCAGTCATAGTAATATGGTTTCCCAGCAATTACTTGTTACTTTTTAATAATTTAAAACATTATATAATATGGAAACAAATTTCGATGAACTTCCAAGTGAAGTTACTTATAAGCAAATGTATATGGTGGACGATGATCATGGCACTCCATATAATAACGGAGGTAATGGTAACGGGAATAGTTATGGTATTGATGGGAATCAAGGTAATGGTAAAGGTAACTTGAATCCACACAGCACGCCAATCGGTGATGGTATTCCAATTTTATTATTTTTTATTTTGGTATATGTATTAATAAAATTTAAATTAGTAAAAAAAACACAATTAGAATTAAAATGAACATGAATGAATTAAAGCACAAAATAAAAAGAGTTTTTTTAAAATTATATATTAATAGTTATAAAAAAAATTATAAAAATGACTATAATTTAAAAAGTGAATATGAGCACATTGCAATTGAAATTTGTAGAAAAGCAATAAAGAGAGAAGGGGTTAGTATGTTAATGTGTCCGATAACCTATAAAAGATATATTAAAAATGTAAGTATTGAAAATTATATAATCATTAGAGAAAATCAAATTGACATAATCAATCATCATTATTTTTATAATATTCCTATTTGTAATAAAACCCATAAAACCATTACGCTCATGTTTGATGGCCATGTGGGTGAAATGAGAGATAAAATGGAACAAGATATAAGATCTAACATAAAATATTCATTAGAAAATATTCAAAAAAATATATAATATTAAACAAAAAAGGGGATAAACCCCCTTTTTTTTTATAAAAATCTTTTGAAATTTTCTCTTATTTTTTTTATTGCCTCGGATTCCATTAATTCATTTTCATCACCAATTTGAACATCACCAATGTCTCCATTTTTATGTTGAGTTAAATCGTCAACAATTTGTTGTATTTGTTCTTTTGTTTCGTCAGATAAATTCGGATTTTCCATAACAAATTTCAACCCTTCTTCTCCATTCAATTTTCCGGATATGCCATAAGCCACTAATGCCACCAGCACACCTATTCTATTACGAATGCCTTTAGTTTCTTCATTAGTATTCATTTCTTGTTCAGTTCCCATATTTCCCATATTAACATATGAGTCAAAGACGTTTTCATTTATTTTATTCACCATTTTTCTTTTAATATAAATATAACACTTATAACGATTTTATTAGTAGATAAAAGGAAAATTTTATATGTACGTTTCTATCAATGTTTCAGCATCGAAGTCCAAATTGTTTTCAATTTTTAAATTCAATAAGATATTTATTAATTCATCCCTATTCCACGATATTTTTTTCTTCTTAAATGTGACATTTAATACCGATTTTTCTGTTAATAAAGTTGGCGTGTATTGATTATTAATCACCTCACTTTTAACATCTATATCATTACATCTAATAGTGTCAATTTTATAGTTTTTATTTGGTACGATATTAAATGACGTATTTGGAATTATTGTTATTGTTTTATTATTTATTAATCTTTTACTATTCATTTCTATTCTTCCATTTTTACCGTAATTTATAGTAATTTCGTGATTTTGATTTACTAATAAGTTAGTTTGAGTAATTGATGGCGTCGGTGTTGTCGTTATTATAGGATCTGATGGATATTCGACAGATCCACAATAAGACGTAAGTCCTGTTATTCCTATTACATATTGATAGGTTTGTGGATGATAGGATGAACGATAATACTCAAAACCATGTGTGTTATTATATGAATCAATACTTTGATCAGGAACATATACTAACGGTATTCTCTCAGTTGCGGTATTATTATACGATCCAACAAATGTATAACCATACGCCTTAGGAGGAATAATTGATTTGATAAGTATAGTTTTAAGATTTTTACAATCCATAAAAGATTGATTACCTAATTCTTCAATTCCACTACCAATACTTAAAAATTCTAATCCTCCACATTTTTCAAAGGCGCCTATACCTATTTTTTTAACAGAATCGGGTATGATTATTTCTTTTAGTCCACTATGGTTAGTGAATGCGCTATCGGCTATAGATGTAATACTATTGGGTAAGACTATTTTAATAATGGCGGCCTCAGATCTTCTATTATCTTCAGGGCTTAAAGGAAAATTTAATCTTATAAAACAATGAATTGGTATTTCATTATCTAAATATGAATAATTTTCAACAAAATAAGATGTTCCTCCCGTTCCATAATATGATTTAACCGTTGCTTCGGATAAATCTAAATCTATAAGTAATGGTAGTTCATCTCTCATACACCGAAAATCTTTTGCGTTAATATTTCCCATTACTTTTAATTTAGTTATAGAAGATTTTTCTGTAGATGTAAGTAAATTACTTAATGATCCTGGTATGATAATATTAATTGTTTTTTCCATTGAATATTTTTTTTTTATGATTTTATTAGAAATAACGAATAGTAAATATTTTATTATTACTAGGCCTATTTGTGAATAACGTTTTTTTTCTACTATAAGAACCTGATGTTCTGCTTGTGTCATAACTTCCTGACGAACCTGAGCTTCCACTAGAACCTGATGTTCCGCTTGTGTCATAACTTCCTGACGAACCTGAGCTTCCACTAGAACCTGATGTTCCGCTTGTACCTGAGCTTCCACTAGAACCTGAGCTTCCACTAGAACCTGATGTTCCGCTTGTACCTGAGCTTCCACTAGAACCCGATGTACTATAATATCCTTGATATGTACTAAGTCCTTTTATTCTTATTATATATTGATAGGTTTGTGGATGAGTATATGAATGATAATACTCAAAACCCACCGCAATGTTATATGAATCAATACTTTGATCAGGAACGTACAGTATTGGATAGTCAGATGTGGAAGTATGACTATATGATCCTCTAAATGTAAGTGAATATGTAATAGGAGGAAATTGGGACTTTATTATAATAGTTTTAAGATTTTTACAATCCATAAAAGATTGATTACCTAATTCTTCAATTCCACTACCAATACTTAAAAATTCTAATCCTCCACATTTTTCAAAGGCGCCTGTACCTATTTTTTTAACAGAATCGGGTATAATTATTTCTTTTAGTCCACTATGGTTAGTGAATGCGCTATCGGCTATAGATGTAATACTATTAGGTAAGACTATTTTAATAATGGCGGCCTCAGATCTTCTATTATCTTCAGGGCTTAAAGGAAAATTTAATCTTATAAAACAATGAATTGGTATTTCATTATCTAAATATGAATAATTTTCAACAAAATAAGATGTTCCTCCCGTTCCATAATATGATTTAACCGTTGCTTCGGATAAATCTAAATCTATAAGTAATGGTAGTTCATCTCTCATACACCGAAAATCTTTTGCATTAATATTTCCCGTTACTTTTAATTTAGTTATAGAAGATTTTTCTGTAGATGTAAGTAAATTACTTAATGATCCTGGATTGATAATATTAATAGTTTTTTCCATATTATGGATTGTTTAAAGGTTTATTTATAAATACATTTTATAAAAATTATTTCAAATAATCAATATTTATAAATGATATAAATTTATAAAATGAGAATTTTAAATATATTAGAGCAAATTATAGGATATACTCCTGAAAGAATTGATGAACTTATACAAGAGTCTTCTTTGTTCTATAATAAAGCAAAAAAATATTATGAAAAAAGTTATAACATGGTATTGTTACTTACCATTCAGGATTGTATTAACGAATACGAAATGTTTATGTCGCGTTTAAAAGATTTTAATAAGGTAAAAAACGTCATTGAAGATAGATATGGAAAATATTATGACATAGTCGATTCATATAATGTTAGTGATAATACAGAAAATGTTATATCTTTAGAGAAAAATGTGGACGATTTGGATAAATTGTTAATGGAAATGTCTGAAGTTATAAACGCAATGGAAAGTTTATTAGAATCCGCTAAATATATGTCAAAAATTACTCATTAATCACACACGGTAATCCATTTGGCCACGATATTATAACAGAAATGTTAAAAATCGTTAAACATAATCCATACGATTTCGGTCACATACATAGTATCAGTAATATTTATGAAGAAAATATTACACTTTTTATTAATGCAAGTGTATTAAACAAACAATATTATTACAAATACAATCCAATAACTTTCAATTTTGATTTTGACATAAAATCGTGAATTAACAGACGTTTGGACTTATTTAATTATAAATATATTTATAAAACAAATACATTAAGAATGTCCATAATAAAATCACGTACACTAACAATTTGTAGTTATCATTATTTGAAAAAAATGCTTGAGATTTTCGATAATGCGATACTTAATGATCCAACTTTAAGTACTGACGAAAACAGATGTCTAAGAAAACTTTTTGACGAAGTTTTAGAAGAATCGATTTTGGGTATTTGTGTATATAACTCACAAAAAATGTTGAAAAAATGTGAAACCCCCATTAAATGCTAATACAAAACGTCCTATTAAAGATGTTTTTTTTTTAATAAATAAAAACTATTTATAAATATGAAATTTATAACAATATTAAAAGAATTATTATTAGAACTTAGTGGTGAAGAAATTTATAAAAAGTATTATTCCGATCTTCCTTCTCATATTTTCAAAAATCTTGTAAAATATGACCCTCAGACACATATTTCAAATGATAATATATTAAAATTGGGTAGATTTTCTAAATTAATAATTAATCTATTTAAATTAGGGTCATTAAAAAACGAGGATTTACCAAAGGTAAAAGAATATTTAGGATATATCTATAAGTATAAAATTCCTTTAAATATTAATAAAATTAGTTCACTTCCTGAATTATATAAGATAATTGAACCTTATATTGTTAAAAGTAATAAGGACTTATCTGTTATTTTACAAACGTTACCTAAAAATCAATATAAAGTATTACATAATGGTGAAAAATGGTATATTTTTCAACCATTAACCGAGACTGCAGCGTGCCAAATTGGCGTAAATACAGAATGGTGTACAACATGGGGAAAAGAATCTTTAAATCCCAATTATCGTGAAAGATCAAATCATTTTGAAGGATATAATAAACAATCACCTCTTTATATTATAATCGATAAAACTAATTTAGAAAATAAGTATCAATTTCATTTCAATTCCAAACAATATATGGATAAAATGGATAAAAAGATTAATGTTATTAATTTTCTAAATAATAATTTAGAAATAAAAAAGTATTTTTTTCCATCTCTTTTCACTGAAAACGTTTCTGATGATATGATTAAAAATGAGTTAGAAAGGGTCGACGCCTTATCTACTGATGATGTTATAAAAATAATTAATCAAAATGTCGATGGTACGAATCCGTTAATTAATAATATTATTGATAAAAATGAAAATTTAGAGCAAACATTTAAAGATTCATTTAAAAACGATAATATAGATTATGTTAATATAACTGAAAACAATCGGATTGAAATAGTTGTATCTCGTTTATCGGGATATATTGAAGAAGTTGAATCTAATCTTAGTTATCTTCAATATGAAAAAAATAATGTATATGAAACTTTACGTGAAGACATTATAGAATATCTGAATAATGATGACAAATGGGAAAATTTTGCAAATGATTTATTTAAAAAATATTATGATGAAAATTCATCGGAGATAAGAACCCATTTTGGAATTTATAATTTTGACGACTTTCGTGATAATTTTTTTGAAGAATTTATGAATGAAGAAAAAATAAAAGATACTTTTATAGACAACTATGTGGATATTAACATATTAAATTTTGAAAATGAAATACAAGAAGAAATTGATAAAATCGAAAAGTATTTAAATTTTAATAGAATGTCTCGTTCGTTTGAAATTGGAATAAGTTTGCCGTTTTTTATCCTTTATTTAAAAAATAACGAAATAAATGATTTCGATAATTTTAAATATATTGAAGATTTATTTAATGATTTTATTAATTTTTATGATATACCAACATATTACGAACCGACATATTTAACCGATGTAACTTATCCCGATTATTCGAATAGCGATATTGAATATAAAGTAGAGGAGTTTTTCGAATATTTAAAAACGGACGACGATGCCGATTGTGAACAAAACAGAAAAGACTTTAATTATATTTACACAAAAGTTTTCAATAATAAATCAACTATTGAAAACAATAAAATATTTCTTAAAATAAACTCAAAAACTATTGATTGTGTCAATGGTACTGTAAATGTAACATATAAAAATAAGGAAACGGGTAAGGCATATACTGGCGAGGTAAAAATAAAAAATTTACCTAATTATGTATTTAATTATCAACTACTTGAAAGTTTAATTACATTTAAAAAAAATATTCTATTATGAAAATAATTTTAAATGAGAACCAAATAGAAATGATTGTTGAAGAAACAATTAATTTAGATAATTTCACACATCAAATGATAAAAAAATTTTTTATAGATAATATAGACGGTGATTATAAAGAATTTGCGGAATTATTAAAAACTTCAATTGAAAAATCTGGATGTCAAAAAATAGAATTTGCCGATTTTAATAATGATAATATTATAGGATTAGCGTTACACGACAGAGCGGTTATCAATAATAGGTTATTAGGCACGCGTATGTCATATTTAATTTATGCAATTTTTCATGAAATTGCTCATCAATATCAATATAGAAAATATGGCGCAAATGAAATGTATAAATTACATAAAGGTGAATTAACTGATGAGGACGCATTAAAGGCATTAAAAAAATATGAATATACTGCAGACGAATATGGTATACGTAAGGCGAGAGAGTTTGCAAAAAAAGGGTTTTTTAAATTAGATAGCATACCGAAAAGTGTATATCGAACATTTCTCGATAGTGATTTAATGAATATAATTAAAAATATCTTATCAAAAGATAGCGATAAATTATCTGAATTAAGCGATTTGGAAGTAAGTGAATTTTTATATAATAGTATTATTAAACATATGTAAAAGGGGGACGTTAATCCCCCTTTTTTGAACCTTGTAATTTTAATTTATTTTTTTATTCTATTTTTGATCCACAATTTGGACAGAAATTATAGGTTGATTTTAATATTTTACTCCCACAATTTGTACAATATTGTTGTAGGTCACTAGATGTTAATGGCTTTTGTGAAAATGGCAGTATTTTCCATTCAGAAGTATAGAAAGGGAACGAATAAAAATTTCTATTACTTTTTTCAAATTTTTGATTTGACGATTCGCCCTTTTCAATGGTTCCCGTTTCTATTTTATTAGGCATATTTGACGTATAATCGGATGACGAACTTAATGTTGGCGTTAAAGACGTTGACGTAAAAGATTTTGAATAATTAGTATTAGCTGATTGTGTGTATCCGTTTATTGACGAACAGTTATCACTATTATAATATATAGAAGGTCTGTAAGTATTATCAACAATAGTAGTCGTAATACTACTCATATTACAAAAATTTAGTTTTATTTCCTCCGCGTAAAAATCAACTTTAACTTTTCCATTTGATCGAATAGCATTCTTAACAATTGGATTGTTTCCATTAACTTCGTAAGTGGAATATAAAAATTTATTATTTGAATCTAAATGCCTTTCCAAAAACACCCGTTCTCCCGGTCTAAGGACTATTCCAGTGTAAGAAATCAATTTACCATCCAAATTAATTTTTGCTAATACATGCCCGGATGTTGGATTAAAGATCTCGATTTCAAAATTATCCCCATCTTTTAGATAGACGGTTCCACCAAATTGTTTAATTCTTTGCTTTCCTTTGGTAATGAAAGCTTCTGGGTATGATATACCCGTACCATAGTTTTTCATAATTTTCCTTATTTTATTTGTTATTTTAATTTTTATTTGTTGGTCTTTCTCCAACTCAAATGTATCTAAGTACACTAAAAATTAAACCACAAGGTTCGTTAAATAAATATAGATAAAAAATAAAATATTATAAATAGTATTTATAAGAAAACAAATAATTATGTTAAATATCGAAAAATTACGCGGGAAAGTACCAGATATTGTATTTAATCAATTACCGGATACAATAGATAAATTTCAGATTAATACACCATTACGTCTTGCTCATTTTTTGGCACAATGCGCTCATGAATCAATAGGTTTTAAGGTAACATCTGAAAATTTAAATTATAGCGCTGCGGGTTTAAAGAAAATATTTCCAAAATATTTTCCGCAAACATTATCGGAATCATATGCCAGACAGCCTGAAAAGATAGCTTCTAGAGTTTATGGAGGAAGAATGGGAAATGGAGATGAAAGTACCAAAGAAGGATATAAATTTCGTGGAAGAGGATACATTCAACTAACAGGAAAAAATAATTATATTGAATTTGGTAAAGTAATTAATGATGATGTGGTTACTAATCCTGATATTGTCGCAACAAAATATCCATTGTTGTCTGCGGCATGGTTTTTTAATAAAAATTGTTTAAAAAAATGTGACGCCGGGGACACGGATGCGGTTGTAACTTCAGTTACAAAATGTGTTAACGGAGGAATTAATGGATTGGAAGACCGTATAAAACTTTTCAAAAAATATTATAGTATATTGAAATAAAAAAGGGGATTAATTGTCCCCTCTTTTATTTTCTTTTATATCTATATCAATTCCAGGTTCAAAACCTGTCATTGTTGTTACTTTTTTACCTTTAATTTCTTCTTCGCTCATTTTTTCTAATAATTTAGTATATGCCTCTGCGGTTAAGAAATAGGCTCTTGCCGATTGCATTTCAGAATGAGGAAATAATGCGTAGAATGATTGTTCATCAGGTGTTGAATGTTGACTATATGTTTCAACAATATAAGGAACATTTTTTTCATCTTTCATTGTTGTCATTTTTATTCGTTTATAGATAGGTTCATAAGTTATTCCACCTTTTCTATACCAATTAGCAAGTTCTTTACTAAAAATACCAAAAGTGCCATCTGTTTTACTTTGGAATAGAATAATATTTGATTTTTCTTTACTAACTCTACTAATTTTGAAATCATTTTTAATTAATTCTGAATAAATTTCACCAACACCACTTTCCATTCCAAGGGCTTTTAATCTATTATTCAATAGGGTAAAATCACTACCAATCTTTTTAATTTCATTCAAAAATGAATAATTACCAAATCTTGGAAATGCGTTATTTTTATTAGTTAGACTTATATATAGTGATTTTAATTCGCCATCCATAGATGCCCATGATTCGGGTTTTTTTAATACTGCATTAGCATTAATAAAGGCCTTTTTAACATTTTTTTCTTGTCTTCTGAATTCATATTGACCTGGAGATTCACTAATTTTTCCAATTAAATTTTGTTGTTTTAATTCATCCTTGTTGAATGGTTTAATTTTTATTAATTCTTTAAAATTAGCCAATTTTGGATAAATGTTAATAACTTCAGACCATGTTTTAGATATATCCCCATCATTTTTAACCGAAGTCATTACATATTTTGTTGTTATTAATGGTGAAATTTGTAATGCACACATATAATATTTATTAACGTTCCTATTTGTTTCATTTTCGGGACTTTTTGATTCGTCAATAACAAAATAGAAACTTCTTTGATAATCACTACTACGATAATTTTCCCATCGATTTGAAAACCCTTGGTCTGAACGCCAAGTAACACACCATGGAGAGTTGGCTCCTGAATAAGTTTCATTAGTGACTTCAAGATAATAGCCAAATTTCACGGAAGTGGATTGATCGGGAATGTCATACACACGAAATCCGTCCATATTTATGATACAATATCTATCTCCAAACCATAAATCTTTAGAAGCATCAATTTTTTCGGTAGTCGGCTTAGTGTCTTTTGGATCAAAAACGTCTACGTCTTCAATTTCTACAAGTTCATCTAATGGAGTATATTCATCAATAAGAGATTTAATTTGTTTGTAAGTATATTTGGTTATATCTTTAAGATAATCGGGATTAAAGGTGTCATAGCCAAAATTTCCGTCAAATCTTGATAAAAATGACTTAACTTGAGGTAACTTTGGATTTAATCCGTTTTTTATTTGTTGAAATTTAAGAAAGATTTTTTCCCCCATTTCTTCACTTAGATCGAGATTTTCCTCTCTCCATTTAGCCATCAAACCGTTAAATAATTTTTTATTGGCAATTTGTTCTTCTAATATTTTTTTAAATAATTTTGTTATTTTCATAATTATGTAAATATATAATAAATATCTATTTTATTAATATATATATCTAATATGTCTCAAAAGTTTTTATTAAAGATAGGTTTTTATTCGATTTTTCTGGATGAAAAGACAAAAAAATACGTTGTAGATAGTGGTAAAACCATTACTTTAAAGTTTTTAAACAAAGAGGTAATAAACACTAATAGAGATGTAAAGGAGTTTAAAATTTTAGATGACGCCAAGGCCTACGTTAAAATAAAACTCGATAAAAGTAAGAAAAAGAAAGCTAAAATCATTAAAAAACTACCTAAATCGTTATATTTGATACTAATGAAAGAAGAAAGTAGTGGAAAAACTTTTGTAAAAGTTGGAATTACGTCAAAAAAATTAGTTGCAAGTCGTTTTTCCAAAGAATATGGATATGATGGATATGAAATACAACAAATTTTAAGACGAGTTTATTCACCGCATGCGGAAAAGTATGAAAAAATGATAAAAAACGAATTAAATAAAAAAAGGTCTATAAACAAATATAGACCATTGTTAGAAAGTTTTTCAGGCTATTCAGAATGTTATGACATACTAAATTTAGATGAAATAATTAAAATTTTCGATAAGATTAGCTCCACAAAAAAATGAAAAATTTTTTAATTACAAGTTTTTCATTTTTTGTAATTCCGTATTTTCTTTTTCAAGAAATTCTACTTTTATTCTAAGTTCACTAACTTCAGCGGTAAGCCTTAAAATTTCGCACCTCATTTGTTCTTTTTCTTCTGAACTTCTTTCTAATAATAACTCCATTTTTATAATACGATCCCTGTAATCATCTTTTAAATAATTCTCGGTTTGTAACTTAGCTAGAGTTCTTTTTTCGTAATAACGCCATGCCGCCCCTGAACCTAAAACGGTGATAAGCGTAATTAAAACTGCATAAATTGTTGGTGTTTCCATATGTATATAAATATACGGAATCATTGATTTACCTTAATCGAAACTGTATTTTTTTTATCAATTGGTTCTGTTAATGACTCATAATTTATGATAATATCTTTTAGAATTGCGGAAATTTCATAATTTTCAGATTCTTCGTTTTTTTTCTGTAAAACTATAATAAATCCTTTTATTTCCGTATCGGTTAAAATTGATCTACTTTTTAAGGCCTTTTTCAAAATCAGGAGTACTGCCTTTTGTATTTTTATTCTTTTTTCGGGAGTATTGTTGAAATATCCTTTTATATCTATTTCATACATTATTATACTAGTGACGTTTTCTAAAAAAGAAATAAAAGAAGGATGATTAATGTTTATTCTCATATAAGGATTTTAAAATAAATATTAGTTATACGTCTTTTATTTGGATTAAACATAATTATTTACCCCATTTTTTTCTTTTAACAATTTGTGCTATGACGCCATAAACACTAAGATCTTGATAAGTATCATCAACCGATTCTCCAACATTATTAGTTTTACCCAAAACAACTAATTGCTTAATTCTTTGAATTTTGTCATTCATTCTAAAAAATAATCCGGTTAAGGAAAATTTAATATCTTCCTCGGTGTCTAATAAAGTTCCACATGAAATATTGGTCGGACCATAATCAAGTTGCTTCTTACAGAACAATTCATATTGTTCCATCATGATTTTCTTAAATTCTTTTGTCATTTCAGGATATTTTTCCTGACACTCCTTTACTGCTTGTGATAATTGTTTTTCTTCTGCCATAATATTTTATATTTTTAAAAATATAAGAAAAAAAAACAACAAAAACAAAGTATTTATATGAAAAACAATATTATGGCATCAGATGCATATAAAAACTCAAAAAAAGAACAGTCTAATTCTAATGAAGAATTACCTAAATATAAACAACTTATCCAAATGTTATCGTTTAGGGTAGTTCCTGCATATTATAGGGAAATTGAAAAAGTGGCAAATCATAAAAAAGTTACCGTGTCTAAATTAATCCGCAGTTATATTAAAGAAGGAATGAGACGAGATAAAGAATTGTCAAATCAAGAAGATAAGGACTTTAGAATAGAATAACATCTATTTACATTTGTTTTATAAATCCCTAAATTTATATATGAATAAAATTTATTTGATAAAATCATTAAATGAAGGGGTTTATAAAATCGGTGTATCCAAAAATCCAAATAAACGATTAAACGATCTCCAAACAGGTAACCCGTCACCAATCAAGATATTATATTTGTACGAATCAGAAAATGCTTACAAAATAGAAAAAGCGTTACATAATCGTTATTCACACTTCAATACACACCTTGAATGGTTCGAATTATCCATAAAAGAAGAAATTACTTTCTTGGAAACCTGTGGATCAATAGAACAATCACTCGACACCCTAAAAAAATTAGGAAATCCATTCATTTAACTTTGTTTTTTCGTTATTATTTTTTATATTAATAAAAAAAATAGAATTTATGAAAAGTAATAACAAAATTAAAAAAGAAGAGAATGAAAGGATATTTGTACAAATTGCATGTTATCGAGACCCAGAACTCTTACCGACATTAAGAGACGCTATCGCAAAAGCAAAACATCCCGAAAATTTAGTTTTTTCAATCACTTGGCAACATTCTAAGGAAGACACTTGGGATACTTTAGATGAATTTAAAGATGATACAAGATTTAAAATTATTGATGTTGACTATCTTGACTCAAGAGGGGCGTGTTGGGCAAGATTTATGCTACAACAACAATATGATGGGGAAGAATATACATTACAATTAGATTCTCATCATAGATTTATCGAAAATTGGGATGAAGAATGTATTAACATGATAAAACAACTTCAAGAAAAAGGTTACCCAAAACCTTTATTAACAGGATATGTTTCATCATATGAACCCGATAACGATCCAAATGGCAGAATTATGGAACCGTGGAAAATGAATTTTGATAGATTTATTCCTGAAGGCGCGGTATTTTTCTTACCCGCAACTATTGATAATTACAAAGAGTTAACCGAGCCAATTCCCGCAAGATTTTATTCCGCACATTTTTGTTTCACATTAGGTGAATTTGTTAGACAAGTTCCTCATGATCCTGACTATTATTTTCACGGCGAAGAAATTTCTATTGCCGTTAGAGCATATACAAATGGATTTGACTTATTTCACCCACATAAAACCGTTGTTTGGCACGAATATACCAGAAGAGGTAGAACAAAACAATGGGATGATGATCCCAAATGGGTTGAAAAAAACAATTTTTGTCACAAAAAAAACAGACAATTGTTTGGAATGGATAATGAAGTGAAAAATAGTAGTTTTGGAGTTTACGACTTAGGTAAAATTAGAACTTTGAGAGATTATGAAAAGTATGCCGGAATTTCTTTCTCAAAACGTGGTGTAACTCAATACACGTTAGATAATAATTTACCACCTAATCCACCAATGAGTGATAAAGAATTTGATGAATCAATAACGAGCATATTTAAACATTGTATTGATATATATCCTTATCAAGTACCTTTAGATGACTATGAATTTTGGGTTGTTGCATTTGAAAATAGTAATGGAGAAACTATTTATAGGCAAGATGCCGACATAAACGAAATAAATAGAATGAAAGGTGATCCTGATGGATACTTAAAAGTGTGGAGATCGTTTAATATAATTGAAAAACCGACTAAATGGGTCGTTTGGCCATATAGTAAATCAATTGGTTGGTGCGAAAAAATAGAAGGAAGTCTATAATATGGAGTATGCAATAGCCAGTTTTTGCTATGGGGAAAGATACTATAATCAAACAAATAGATTAATTGAGTCTTTTGATTATATGGACGACAAACCTGATATCTTTATTGTTACGGATAGTATTAATTCAATCATCGATAGGAATTTTGTTTTTAAAAAAAATATTAGTGATTATAATGAATCGTATTTAAAATACAATAAAGATTATTACACTTTTGACTTCTCTGTAAAAAGATTTTCATTACTTTACGCGTTCGATAATGGATATAATAAAGTAATTTTAACGGACGCCGATGCCGTGGTAAACAGTTTGTTGTATCAACATAAAACAATAATGAATTCGTTTATTGATAATTCAATATCAGGACAAGTCACATATAATTTTAATCGAGAAATACGAACAAATAGTGAATTAGGCAAAAGATTTTTACACTACGAAAAAAAATACGGGGTAAATTTTGATAAAAATAAATTAGATTTTATGCCAGAAGATTGTATACAGTTCATTTCAATCCAAGATAATTTAAAATATAAATTCATACAGGTTTGGGACGATTGTATCAATATAAAAAATAAAGACGGATTAAAAAATATACCTGCTGGTAATATCGATGAGATGTCATTTGCCGCTTTGGTAAATGGTATTCAGGTAGTGAATAATTCACATAAATCAATTAATTTATTAATTCCAAAGCATGACAAATGGTACTAACACAGTTGTAACTTCAATATATGAATTAAATTACGAAAAACTTATAGGTGGTTCAATTTATAAAAATTTTTATTTATTAACCGAAACAATAAGATCTCTTTTATTTGACGAATATAACTATGTAATATATACTAACGAATATACATTAAACAAATACAATCTTAACGATATTTTTCATCGGCCGAACATTGAAATCCGATTAAAAGAATTAAATTCCGAAACGTATACTCGGAAAATTAATCCAATAAGAGAACAAAGATTTAATGATGGAGACATATATGATAGAATATATTCTGTTAAAAATTATATTGAGGTTATTCTTAATAAATTAGATAATCTTATTGAGGTATCAAAAGACAAACAAACCGGCAATGTTATTTGGCTGGATTCGGGATTATTTGGTACTAGTTGTCATAACGGGTGGAGAGATTATTTACGTGACAATATTGTTTATAAAAAAGAATTTTTAGATAAAATTTTTGAAAAAATAGAAACTTATAATTTTATTTCAACCAAGGGTAATGATATATTGATAAATTATGAACTTAAGGATAGAATAAAACAATTTACTGGAGAAGAAATAAAAATCATTCCAGGTTGTCTTTTTGGTGGAAAAAAAGAAAATGTAATAAATATCCTTTCAAATTATATGAAAACGTATTTGGAGTTTATTGAAACATATAACCATTTAATTAGCGAACAAGAATTACTATCAATTTTAACTATTAATCAGAAAGTTAAATTTTTTGAATTTGGAGATTGGATAGACTTACAAAGGGCTTTTTTAAAAATAATGGATATATATGACGAATCAAAATATAAAACAGATACGTGTCATTATTATGTAAATAATATTAGACCTTTATTACCAAATTAATGAAAATTACAAATAAAAATAATTAAATTATGATGAGAGAATTTGAAGATAAAATAACAAAAAAGTCCAATTTACTACTTGATGACAGTATTTCCACTTATGGCGTATGGGGTGCACAGCAAAATCCTAACGTTTTTGAAACTTTTCATAACTTTTTAGATGATGTAAAACCTTCTAGGATTTTAGAAATTGGTACGTCTATTGGCGGATTAACTTCCTTTTTAAATTATACTCTTAAAAAATTGGATATTCAATGTTCGATAATTTCTTATGACATTAATCGTTTAGGCTGGTACGATGACATGATAAATGACGGTATTGATATACGAATTGAAAATATATTTCATGAAAATTATAGTATAGTTAATAATGAAGTGGTTGATTTTATTCAAAGTAACGGAGTTACTTTAATATTGTGTGATGGTGGTAATAAGATTGGCGAATTTAATTTACTTTCTAATTATATGAAAGTTGGCGATTTTATAATGGCTCACGACTATTCAGAAAATAGAGAAATTTTTGATGAAAAAATTTATAAAAAAATATGGAATTGGCATGAAATTTCAGATTCGGATATTGCTGAATCGGTAAAAAGAAATAATTTAATTGATTATAATAAAGATAATTTTAATAATGTGGTTTGGGTTTGTAAGAAAAAAATTTAATTATGTCAGTAACTATAGTAACAGGTATTTGGGATATAAAAAGAAATGAACTTTCTGAAGGATGGAACAGAAATTTTCAACATTATTTGGATAATTTAGAATTATTATTGAAGTGTGATGAAAATATGATAATCTATA
>Ga0209099_1002234_pt1 | contig 17527 bp, 15 predicted proteins | sample AD_JPNHW2_MetaG_FD_184430 | JGI IMG/M metagenome (GOLD analysis project Ga0209099, IMG submission 184430) | Active sludge microbial communities of municipal wastewater-treating anaerobic digesters from Japan - AD_JPNHW2_MetaG (SPAdes) (version 2) | ecosystem: Engineered > Bioreactor > Anaerobic... | reverse complement strand
CCCGTTCACCCCGCTTCCCCCCGGATCTTTTCAGTATCATTGCCGGTTTTGTGGAGCCCGGGGAGACTCTCGAAGAAGCAGTTCATCGCGAAGTGAAGGAAGAGGTGGGCATCAGGATTGCCAACATCCGGTACATGGGCAGCGAACCGTGGCCGTTTCCCCACTCGCTCATGCTCGGTTTTATCGCCGATTATGCCGGGGGTGCAATCGCCATCGACAACAATGAGATTGTTGCAGCCGGCTGGTTTGATCGCGAACACCTGCCAACCCTTCCCTCTCCCATGAGCATCTCACGCGCCCTGATTGAGTACTGGATCAGCGGCAGGGATCACCACGAGCGCCTCCGCCATTAATGGGGCCGACGTTGCATCTCCGTGTCACCGGTACGTGCACAGGGGGAAGACTTTGCCCGATTCATGGTAAGAATGCCTTTTTCCCTGTTTGGGGCACTGAAAAGGTATCAGAATCAAGAATCCGACCAGAAATGCTATAATCATGTATATAAAATTATATGTATAGCCATCCGGGCGGATGATAGATCATCACATGTGAGAGATTATAATGAACAACCCCCTGTCGGACGGGAACGAGAATGACATTGATATTTTCGTTTTGAGTACATGTACATCAGAATCTCCAGTGCAGGTGGCCCCGTTAGAGGGTCTGGGATACCGGATCACCTGTTTTTCCGACAGTAATCAGCTGCTTGAATCCCTCCGGGATGGCAAGCCCAATCTTCTGATCTGCGATTCCGTCACGCTCGGGGATATTGCCTACGACCTCTGTCGTAACCTGAAAGAGGATCCTGATCTCTGGGTTGTTCCCGTACTGATTGTGGCAGGTGCATCGAATCTCTCGGATCTCCTCCATGTCCTTGACTGCAATGCAGACAACTTCATCTCCTCACCCTATGACCCGGCATACCTCGCAGCCATGATCGAAGGGCTGCTCTCAACGCCCGTGGAACGGCAGACGCCGGACCAGATCAAGACTCAGTTCAAGATCCAGCACGATGACCAGCTCTTTGTTGTCACGGCCGACCGTCGCAAAATGCTGGAATTTCTCCTCTCTTCCTTTGAGATCGCGGTCAGCAGATCCGAAGAGATCATCAGGCTCTCCGACAAGAACGGTGCACTCACCCGTTCTCTTGCGGCAACCGATGCCCGGGTGCAGGATCAGGATCACGCCCTTGAAGATACAGCCCGGACGCTTGAGCAGAGAGAGCAGTCGATCAGGACGCTGAGCGCGGATCTTGTTGATCGGGATCACCGTATCCAGGAAAATACGGATGAGATGCACCGGCTTGAAACGGAGCTGGCAGCACGGGATACCCGGCTCGCTTCCCTTGCAGAACAGGTCCGTACCCTTTCCGGTGAACTGAGCGATCTCACGGAACGCTCTGCCAATGAGACCGCGGATCTCAAGCAGCAGGTCAGCTCGCTGACCGGGTGCCTCACCTCAACGCACTCCGATCTGGATGGCGCACGGGAATCGCTTGCCAACGAGACGGCGCGCAGGGAGGAGACCGAAGCTCGTCTGTCAGAGTCAGAAACCCTGCGGGAAAAGACCGAACAATCCCTGCAGGATCTCACGCTTGAACGCGAACAGCTGCGCAGTGCACTATCTGCTGAAACGATCCGGGCAGAATCCGCTGAACATGAAGCCAAAACACTGGTGCAGGCAAAGAATGAATCCGAGCAGGATCTCATCCGCATCATCGGGGAGTTCAAAGATACCGTGAAAAAGCAGGATGAGGAGATTCTGCATCTCAGAGCGGATCTCACGGCACGGGATACCCGGATTGCTGAACTGGAGACCCGTGCAGCGGATCTTGAACGAGAGAAGACCCGTGCTGATGAGGAGAAGCGGGCAGATGCAGAATCCTCTGCCAGAGCGATCAGCAGTCTCCGCACACAAATTGATGAGATGAGCGCAACGCTTGCCGCAAAAGAGCAGGAGATCAAATCACGCGATACAATGCTCCGCCAGATGGAGGAGGCGCAGGACAAGGCTGCACGTGACCTGCTTGCACGTACTGAAGATCTCACTGCAGCAGGAAGACGTTTCACGGATGCAGAAGACCAGCATCAGGTTGCCATTGCACAATTGAACAGGGATCTCGAATCCCGTGAAACCAGTCTCAATGAACTGCGCACCGAACTCCACTCTGTGCAGGATGAATGCGAATCGTATCGCACCTCCCTTGCCCGGATCCGCACTGACCTTGAAACCGCAAGTTCTGCCCGTACCGATCTGGAGTCCAGTCTCGACAATGCAAACGTCATGATCCGGAAACTGGATGCGGATCTTCAGGGAGCATCTGCGGCAAAGGCTGTGGCAGATCAGGAAATAAACCGGCTGACTTTGGAACTGACCGGGGTCGTGGGCGAACTGGACCATGCCCGCCAGCAACACACCGAGACGGCAGAATCCCTTCGTGCGGAACAGAACAACAAAGAGCAGGTGTCCCGCGAAGTGCAGGAGATCGTACGGCAACGCGACAAAATCGAGCAGGAACTTGCAGAAGAAAGACGGATTCGCGCTGAACTTGCCTCAGAGAATGAACGGCTGAGCCAGCAGGTTGCTGCATCGGAGCAGGATGTAACTGCAACGAAGACTTCATTTTCTGATAAGATTGCGGCACTCACCGCAGAAATGCAGGGGATCTCCCGGCAACGCGACACCATTGAGCAGGAACTTGCAGAAGAAAGACGGATTCGCGCTGAACTTGCCTCAGAAAAAGAACACCTGAGCCGGCAGGTTGCTGCATCCGAACGTGAGGATGAGGCCCAAAAAACCGCATTGCATGAGAAGATTGCAGCTCTTGCGGCAGAACTTGAAGCCTCGCAATCAACCTGCCGGAATCTGGAGTCAGAGATCTCCACCATGACCCATGAAAAAGAGCAGGCCGAGAAGCAGATCACAAATCTTTCCCGGGAGATCGATCAGGCACGAACTGCCCTTGCCGATGAATGGGAAGATCATATGAATGCAAAGGAGCAGCTTGCATCTGCCACACGGGAACAACAGCAGGTGCCCCCCTCCGTTCAGCGGCCGGGAGAACTCGAATCTGAACGGGCAAAAAAGCGAGCATTAATTGTAAAAGGGCCGGATCTTCCCATGACCGCGGGGAAACAGATGCACTCCCTGAGTGTGTTCTCCAATGCTCCGCAACCGGAATCACCGGTTCCCCGGATCACCAATGTTGAAGACCTGTTTGAGGATGATGAACCCGAGGGCATTGACGAGGAAGATGCCCCCAGTGTCTCGATCATTCACGAACCTGCGGAACCCGGGATGGAGATAGAGTTGGGAGAGCCACTAGCAGACCCCGGTATCAGCTGCTATGATTCCCTGGATGAACCCACGGAATCCATAGATGATTCTGGTGACGAGGAAGATCCTGATGAGGAACCAGCCTCCGCCACGGAACCGCAGAAGGCTGAGAGCATCCCCACACGGTTCTCATTTAACCGGGCGCAATGGTTCGATCTTTTAAGATGGTCGCATCATGCGGGGACATTATCCTCGGAGCAGAGAATGCAGATCGTCAGGATGGGACGATTGATTCAACAAGGAAGGAAACTCACGCATAAACAGGAAGAACAGGTGATGGAGATGATCCTTCTTGCACAGTCACAGGGATTCCGGTTTGGATGAGGAAAACGGCATATGAATTCAAGTAAAAAACAGAAAAAAACCCCTAAAAAAACCGGTGACCAGAAGGGTGACGGATCGGACCTCGCCCTGTTGCTGGTGGTTGGCGGGGCGGTCATCCTCTCCGTGATCTTTATTGCGATTCTGGTTATTACCTCTCCTTCGTAATGCACGGTATCCGGGAAGAGTTCCGGTACTCCTTCAACGCCGGGGATCATAGGAGCAGCCCGAGATTCCCCTGCGGCGCGATTCACCATGCAGAAGAAGGGTAGTGGACGGATAAAACCCAGCCTTTAAAAAAACCCAGTCACACCTTGTTACGATTGTGTGCGTGAAGGCTCACGTGCAGACGGTACAGTAAGAGTAACAGGATGGTCGGGGGTGATCCGCCAGGCATGTTCCGGCACGGAGATCTCGAAACGTACTCCTTTGCCCGGTCTCCCGGTCTCGGTTATCGTGATTCCGGTTCCGGAAAGGATCTCTTTACTGAGATAGAGCCCCATACCGGTATTCCTGCCAAATCCCTGCTCAAATATCCGCTCTTTACACTCCATGGAGATCCCCTCACCGTTATCTTCAAAGATGAGAGTCAACGATCCCGCTGATTTCTGACAGGAGACATGGATCTCTGTGGCATGGGTACCATGACGGGTTGTATTCTCAATCAGGTTGGAAAAGACCCGGTTGAGAAGGGGATCTGCAAGGATCTCAAGATCTGCAATATCCAAAGTCGATTTCAGGTTGGGAACTGCCGAGAGCTCCAGTTCTTTTGTGATGATCTCCGTTACGTTCTGCCATCCGAGTGAATTCAGTCCGATATTCTGGTAGATACGGGCAGTTTCCAGGTGGCGGTGAATGGCCCTTGTTGCTTCGTCAACCCCTGCAACCTGTTTTAGGAGCACCGGGTCATCATGCTGGTTCCGGATAACCTTCAGCCGTCCCCGGAGCACAGTGAGCCGGTTGGCAATGTCATGGCATGTCAGGTTGTTGAGAATGGAGAGGTTCCGGTTCGCCCGGAGAAGGTCACTATCCGTCGGAGCATGGCCGTTGACATCGACCAGTGTACCGACAATGATCGGCTGACCGTGAAAGAGTGCACGGGTTCCGGCCACTTCAACATCCATGCTCTGGCGATCCCTGCGTAACCCCCGGAAGGTGTAATGCAGGCTCTTCACTTTGTTGGAGAGTCGTACCTCGAGATTCTCCAGTACCAGGTTCCGGTCTTCCGGCAGAACCAGATCCACTACCTTGAGGTCACGGAGGATCTCTTCCTGGGAATATCCGAAGATCTCGGCAAAACGCGGATTCACATGGATGAACCGGTCATCCTGGATAATGTACACGCCAATAAGAGATTTTTCTACAAGAATCCGGAATTTTTCTTCGGACTCCCTGCGTTTGACCGACTGGAGGATCTTGTGGTGAAGTTCAGCGAACTGGGGCTTGGGGTTGCCCCCTTTCTGGACATAAAAGTCAGCCCCGTTGTTCAGGGCCTCGATAACGATCTCTTCTCTCCCTCTCCCGGTAAAAAGGATGAACGGGATCTCATTGGGTTGTGCCCGGATGTGCTTCAGGAACGAGATCCCATCCATCTCCGGCATCTGGAAATCAGAGATGATCGCATCGTAGGGTGCCGACTCCAGCATCGTGAGTGCCTGGTGTGCAGAGGGGGCCGTGTCCACCACAAGATCACCCGCTCTTTCCAGGAATCTCTTTCCCAGCTCCAGCAGGTCCGGCTCATCATCCACATACAGGACATGGATCATCGGATCGCCCCGGTTACAGCGATGAGTCGATGTCACTCAGCAGCTGTTTGATGTCGATCCAGATGATCAGCTCATTGATCTCCTTGTCCTTGACCTTGATCTTGCGCTTGATGATCCCGATGATCGACGTATCCTCCTTGCTGACGGATGCCGAGGTATAATCGACCTGGTTCTCCTCAAATGTCGACACGGAGGTTACATCGTCGACAAGAATACTGATCTTCGACTTGGCCATCTTTTCATCGAGGACAATGATCCGGGACGCCTCAAGAGACGTGCTGCTCTCCTCGGTAATGTTCAATCGGTGCTTGAGGTCGATGATCATGGTGATCTCGCCACGCAGGTCAATGATTCCCCTCACGTAGGAGGGAACCTTGGGGAGCTTGGTGATGGTCGTGTACTCGACAACCTCCTTGACATCGAAGAGATCGATGGCAAAGTGTTCGCTCCCCAGCACAAATTCAACGACCTGTATGGTGTCGGTCATCGTCTTGGCAGTAACGGGACTCTTTGCCGTTGCAACAGGTTCGCTTGCCTTTGCTGACATGGGCAGTCCTCCTGTATTAGTCCACCTTGAATCGTTTGTTGGCTTCCATCGCCTCGACAGCCACGTCATTGACGGTCTGGATCATCCTTGTTATCTCATCAATTGCTGCCGCAGACTCTTCACTTGCCGCAGCGGTGTCTCCGGACTCCTTTGCGGTATCTTCGATCAGCTTGGCAACTTCGTGCACGCTCGCGGTGATCTCTTCCGTTGTTGCCGCCTGCTCTTCCGTGGCAGCTGCGACTTCTGACGCACTGTTGGCAACCGCTTCAGCGGCTTTCTGGATCTGACGGAATGCCTCAACGGCCTGCTGGGACTCTTCCGAGCCTTTGCTGACCAGGGTCTTTGACAGTTCCATGGCATCGGTTGCTTTCTTGGTGGCAATGTTGAGCTGCGTGATCATCTCTTCGATCTTTTCCGCGCTTGCACGGGACTCCTGTGCCAGGGATTTGACCTCCGATGCAACAACCGCAAAGCCCCTGCCGTGCTCTCCTGCACGGGCAGCCTCGATCGCCGCATTCAGGGCCAGCAGGTTGGTCTGGCTGGCAAGGTCACGGATAAGCACGATGATCTTACCGATGTCGGTCATCTGTTTCTCGATATCCTTGACGATGATGTAGGTGTTTTCGGACGATTTGGAGATCTCCGTCATATCCTTGTTGACATTGTCTGCAAGGAGTGCCCCGCTCTTTGCCGAGTCTTTCGCCTTGTTTGCCTGGTTGGAGACACTCTCCATGCTGGAGGTGATCTCCTCCACTGCGGCACTCATGTCCTGCATGGCCTTGGACATCTGCTCGATGCCCTCAGAGGATTTCTGGGCATTTTCCGAGACAACTCCGGCATTCTTGGCAATCTGGTTGACGCTCTTGGAGGCGTCCTCAACACTCTTTGCCGCATTGTCGGTTGTAGCAGTCAGGTTGGACATCTGTTTGTTGACATCAGCAATGTTCTTCTCGAGGCTGGTGACAATGCCACGGACCGCGTCACGGAGCTTGATGATCTGTTCATTCACATCTTTGGTGTCTTCATCCGGTTTCAAAAGATCCACACGAACCGTGAGGTCACCTGCTGCCATCTTCGCATACGCCACGGACAGGATATCCACCTGGCTGGCTATGAACTCCTGTGACTTGACAATTTTGGTGATGTCATGGTACGTGATGTACACGTACACAACCTCCCCCTTTGCATCCAGGATGGGGATGTTTGCACGCTGGATGACATGAATGCCGGTTGGAGATTCTATCGTTGATTCTCCAAATGTTCGTTTCTTCTGAACGACCGCATCGCGGTAGGTCTTCCCGGAATCCTTGAGGTATTTCAGAAGGCCCTTCGATCGCAGGTCGGTGATCTTCATCCCCATAAGCCGGTCCTGAGAAATACCGAATAACTTGTCGAAGCTCGAATTGATCTTTACAAAGTTCAAATCCTTGTCTACAACAACCTGAGCTAACGGGTTGTACTCAAACATCATCTCGTATTCTTTCTGTTCAATCATGGAACTCACCCGAGTTTGACTATCTTCTCTTGATATACTTCATTCATCACTTCACCAAGGCCGGTATACATTGCCGAGAGCCCGCAGAGGATCCCCACAAATCCGGCGATGTGGATGATCGTCTCACTGCCAAGCGCATTGCCAATAACCAGCAGGATGAAGAGCAGTACAAGGAGGCCAAACACGACCTGGAGTGCCTTTGAGAGCCTGAAGGTGATGATGAGCATCACAACGGAGAACAAACCCCACAGTGCCAGGTACGAGACAAGCGATACCTTGTCGAGTGCACCGGTCCATCCGAGCGTTGGCATCAGTAACATGAAGACGAGCACGATCCAGAAGAATCCATAACAGATGAACGCCGTCATGCCGAACGTGTTACCCTTCTTCCACTCCATGATGCCGGCAATGACCTGTGCAATGCCCCCGAAGAATATTCCCATGGCAAAGACCACGGACCCCATGCCAAAGAATCCTGCATTGTGCAGGTTCAGTATGATCGTGGTCATACCAAAAGCCAGCAAACCCAGTGCCCCCGGGTTTGCTGTGGTGTCGGAAATTTTCATCGCGTTCTTGAATACTTCATCAACCGTTGTTGTCATCGCTCAATCACCACATTCCCCGAATTTCATTCACCTCATCCATGCCCGTTGAGCGCAGCCAGACATACAGAAGCTCCGCCCTGCCGATATCCGAAGATGAATTCCCGATCACCATCGGCACCTCGCGCCAGAATCCTGCGGGGCTTTGCATCTTCATGTCGTTTTCCATCATGTCCGCACCTTCATTCCCGTATTGCGGGAAATTCAAAGGATCGCAAGCCGAAATATTCATCCAGCTGTGTTGACAACTGGCACAAGATCTCAGTTTGTTCCTGGAATCCGCTCCGCATATCTTCTGCCAGGGAATATCCCCGTTCACTCATCACCTTAACCGAATCTGCTGTCATCCCCATCACCACCGGCCTGCATCCTCTTCCCATTTTGCAAGGCATTTTACTGCAACACACTCAATTTCTTCAAAATTGCTTATAAATAATAGTATATGCAAAGCAAATATGCGTGGCAAAATCGGTGGGTTTTTATTATGTGCCGCTGATTGTTCCATAAGGGAGTGAACGATGGAGGAGTACCAGGATGATATCATCAGAATCAGGGAATTGCTGACGGGTCATCCCGATGGCATGAGTATTACGGAAATTTCTGGGATCCTCGCCATCAACCGTAATACCGTCTCGAAATACCTGGATATCCTCCAGACACGGGGCGCTGTGGATGGCCGTAAGAGGGGGACCTCCAAGATTTATTACTCCTCTGAGCGACTGCCCGCCAGTTCCCTTAAAAAAACCTGTACACGCCCCTTCGCAGTCATCGACCAGAATGGAAAGATCGTGGAAGTAAACTCAGAGTTCAGCATTCTGGCCGCATCACGATCTGATCAACTGGTACATACCCCCTTTCATAACCTGCCCTTCCGGTTTCCTGAAGGAGGGTCGCTTGACATCATCTTACGAACGGTCCTGAAAGGATCCGAACAGCAGCTTCGGGTACAGATCCAGTCCGGGGCAAAAATGCAGTCAGCCACCCTGGTACTGATCCCGGCAATCCTCGATAATGGAAAACCGGGGATCACGCTGATCGTTGATACCGGTGATTTTTTCCAGGCACCCACCCAGAAGGGCGAGCATACCGAGGATATGCTCGCGCTCCTTGATGACGGTTTTGAATATGTGATCCGGCGTACTCCTGAAGGCATCATCCGGTATGTCAACGAGCCCTATTGCCATGCAGCGGGAAAGAAGAAGGAGGAGTTGATCGGTCGGCCCTTCAAACCGCTGGTCTCTCCCGACGATGCTGAACGAATCCGGAACCATCTGGTCAGCCTGTCGGTAAAGTATCCCGTGGGGATCATTGAGTACAAGGTGGTCATGGCAACAGGTGAGCTGCGATACCAGCGGTGGCAGGATCGGGCCCTGTTCGATGCACGGGGTGAGCGGGTCGGGATCACCTCGTTTGGCATTGATGTTTCGGACCGGGTACTCTCCCAGCAGAAACTGAAGAAGACCCAGGAGACCCTTGAAGATACGATCGTGAACAGGACCGAGGAGCTGCGGGAGATCAACCGGCAATTATACTCAGAGATTGCAACGCGGGAGCAGATGGAGGAGCAGCTGCTCCTTGCCCAGTTCTCCATGGATAAGGCAACGGACATGGTCTTCTGGATCCGCCAGGATGCACGGATCCGGTATGCAAACGATGTGGCAGTCGAACGACTGCAATATGAGAGACTAAACCTGATGGACTGCACGGTTGAAGAGATCGTGCCGTATTACTCTCCGGAAGAATGGACGAATCTCTGGATCGAGCTCAAAGCGGGGAAAGCGGTGTCCCGGGAAACAAGCCTGCGGAGAAGAGATGGGACCGTGATTACGGCTGAAGTAAGGTTCACCTACCTCGAGTACCAGGGAAAAGATTTTGTGTATTGTTCTTCACGCGACCTCTCCGAGCGGATACGCATGGATCAGGCCATCAAAGAAGCCAACCGGAAGCTGAACATCTATACCAGTATCGCCCGTCACGATATCCAGAACAAGATAACCGTACTTTTGGCATATCTGGGCAGGACGAAAAAGGCAGTCACCGACCCGGTTCTTCTCGAGTATCTGGATCACCAGGAAGAGGCTGCGAAAGCGATCCGGACCGAGATCAACCTGACCCGGGACTTCAAGGATATGGGGCTCAAATCCCCGGAATGGCAGAATGTTCCCCGGATCCTCGATGAAGTGATCAGCCGGTACGAGTCAAAGCCCCTTGCCATAACCGCCGATATTCCGGATGTGGAGATTTATGCTGATGGCCAACTGGAGCATATCTTCGATCGCCTGGTGGATACATTGGTTGAGCGTCATGCTGACAACCCCGAGATCCGGATCAGTCACCGGATCAGCGACAGTCACCTCTCCCTCATTATCGAAGACAATGGCCCGGGGTATTCACAAGAAGAGAAGGAGAGACTGTTTGAACTCCAGAGTGACGGATCCGGAAATCGCGATCTGTTTATGGCCCATGAGATCCTGTCCCTGACCAACATCTCCCTCGAGGAGACCGGTGATCCCGGAAACGGTGCACGCTTTGAGATCCGGATTCCCGAGACCTATTACCGTTTTTTTTAAACGATCCTCAACAACCCGTTTCAGATACCGGGCGCATACATTTTTCCTGCTCTGCAACCAAAGAACAATGCATAAATACGACCGTCCTGCAACAAAAGTAGTGTAACGATCGGGAGATACCAGTGCCACGCATTCTTCTTGTTGATGATGATCGGGATATCCTTGACATTGTACGTCTCGATCTGCAAGACGATCCCGCAAATGCTGTGGATACCACCTCTACCGCAAAAGATGCCCTGGAGCAGGTGAAGAGATCCCGGTATGACGTGATCATATCTGACTGGCGCATGCCGGGAATGAACGGCATTGAACTCATCCAGAAGCTGCGTTCCGACGGGTGTAATGCGTACATCATCTTATATTCCGGGTTTATCCAGGGCGCAGATATCCGGCATGCTCTTGACTGCGGGGCAGATTATTACCTGCACCGCGGGGGAGATCCTGACAAGGAATTTGCTGACATTCACCGTCTCATCAATGGGATCGCGAAAAGATCCTGATCACTTCTTTTTCGCCCCTCAATCAATAACGGGTACCAATGGTTTTGTGGAGTTTTAAAAAAAGCGGGAGTTTATCTCCCCATGATCAGGCCGCATTATTGAGCCGGCGGGACGTGTAAGAACGGTAAGCCACTCTCAACACGACCCCGACTACGAGGATGGATGCCGATGCAAGGATGATGACTGCCCACTGGATTGCAGAGAGCGGTACGGTTGAAAAGACTGCCCCGCCGAACTGGACAAGCGCCATCTGAAGCGCGACCACGAGTCCCATGATCACAAAGAACATCGGGTTACCCTTGAAGAATGCGGGCATCTTCCCGTCAAGGGCCCGGCAGTTGACCCCGTTCCAGACTGCCGCGATGATGAACGCGGAGAAGAAGACCGTAGTGACCTCTTCCGGCGTTGATCCGCCAAGGAAACCGGTTGCCATCTGGAGGATACCGCCCAGGATGAGGAATGATGCGGTCACGATGATCGAGAGCCACATGAACGGCGTGATGATGGAAGTATCCTGCGGGATCGGCTGGCGTTTCAGCAACCCTGCGTGGGGGGCTTCTGAACAGAGGGCAAACGCAGCAAGGGTGTCCATGATGATGTTGATCCAGAGGATCTGGATGATGGTGAAGGGTTCCGGGTAGCCGAGGAGCGGTGCGATAAAGATGAGCAGGCAGGCCCCGACATTGATCGTCAGCTGGAAGAGGATGAACCGCTGGATGTTCTCATAAAGCGACCTGCCCCACCAGACTGCCTGGGTGATCGAAGCAAACGAGTCATCGAGCAGGATGATATCGCTTGCCTCCCGGGCCACCTCGGTTCCGGCAATCCCCATGGCAAACCCGACGTTTGCATGCTTCAGGGCCGGGGCATCGTTGGTCCCGTCACCGGTGACGGCAACAACATCGCCGGTCTTCTGGAGTGCCTGCACAAGGAGCAGCTTGTCCATGGGTTCGGCCCGTGCCATGATATCGAGATCGCGTGCTGCGATCACCTGTTCTTCGGGCGAGAGCTGGCGGAATCCTTGGCCGGTGATGATCGTCCCGGTTTTGGAGATCCCGGCTTCGTGACCAATGGCCCGGGCGGTTTCGGGATTGTCCCCGGTGACCATGCGGACGCGGATACCCGCCTGCTGGCAGGTGGCGACCGATTCCCCGATATCGTCCCTGAGCTGATCGCGGATACCGACATACCCGTCCCAGATGAGGGCGGTCTCGCTCTCGTCCCCGTTGATGACCTCCTTGTGGGCAAAGGCAAGCGTCCGCATGGCGCGGGAGGCCAGCGCCAGCACTCCTGTAAGATCCGGCGATTCAGTACAGAGTGTTGCAAGGATCTCCGGCGCTCCTTTCACAAGGAGAAACGACGTTCCCTCAATCGTGACCGTCGTTGACATCCGCTTCCGGTTCCCGTCAAAGAGGAACTGTCTGGTCTCGCGAATCTCCGCCCGGATCTGTGTATAGTCAAGCCCGTATTCCTTCAGCCAGCGGAGGAGCGCCCCTTCCGTGGAGTTCCCGATCACCACCGTCTTATCGCCATGCGTGTCAAGGTAGGCAGTGCCATTCACCGCAGCATTGAGGGTGATCCACTCGATGGGGGTGCGGGGCACGGAATCTGCCATGACCGGGGTACCGGCCGATGACGAAGCCACGAGCATCTGGTTCTTGGTCAGGGTGCCGGTCTTATCTGTACAGATCGTTGTGGCAGAACCGATCGTCTCGCAGGCGATCAGCCGGCGGACAAGGCAGTTTGCCTTTGTCATCTTGCGCATGGCCAGCGAGAGCGAGAGGGCTACACTCATCGGCAGCCCTTCGGGAACCGCGGCAACTACGATGACCACAGCGAGCATGAAATACTGGAGAACATGGTTGAGGGTCTCAAGATTCAGGCCGCTCACATCCCCCACAAGGATGCCCCGGATCACAAGGGTGCAGCAGATCAGGATCGCCATGGCGTACCCGAACTTGCTGATCACCCCGGCCAGGTCTTCCAGTTTCTTCTCAAGGGGTGTCTGGGTTGCGTGATCGATCCCGAGCGACGCCGCAATCACACCCATCTGGGCGGAATCTCCCACGGCGGCTGCGAGCATCCTCCCTTTTCCCGCCGTGACATAGGTGCCTTTGAGGAGACGCTCGCGCTCCGCCTTGTTCACCGGCTCGCTCTCTCCCGTGAACGCGGACTCGTCGGATACGAGCCCGTCGGACGAGAGAACCCACCCGTCTGCGGGAACGGCGTCCCCGGCTTCAAGGAGGATGAGGTCGCCGACAACAATATCCCGTGACGCCACGTGGACCGGGTGACCATCGCGTACCACCTTGATCGCGGTCTCGTCCCGGTGCGCATTCAGGACCTCGAACTCACGGCTGCTCCGGTACTCATTGAAGAAGGCGATACCGGTCGAGAGCAGGATGGCTGCAATGATCCCGGCCGTGTCCAACAGACCGCCCCCCTGGGCAAGGGATACGATTGCAGAGATCACCACCGCAACGAGCAGGATCCTGATGATGGGGTCATCGAATTTTTCCAGGTACTGTTTCCAGAGCGGCTCCCGTTCGGGAGGTGTCAAGAGATTTGCACCATATTCTGTGCGCATCGCCCCGACCCTGTCAGAGGAGAGGCCGTCAGTTCCGGTGATCGATGAGAGGGTTTCAAGCGGGATCAGGGTATGTTCCTTCATGGATGTTGATCTCCCGTACGGGGTATTCGTAAGTATATTGGTTGGCGGTACGGATGTAAAAGGGTGTGGCTCTCCGACGTGCCACGTGCAAGGCATTCAGGTGAATACCGGTGCGAAACCCCGGTTGTCTCAGGATCACCGGGTTATATCCGGCCGGTCCGGTGCAGCCAGAGACCGGCACCGGCATAGCCGGCACACAGGAGAACCAGCACACCCATACTTCCCAGGACAAACATGTAATCGCCATTTGCAAATGCGTGGAGTTCCAGCAGGATTACGTACACAATACCGGCGATAAGGATCGCCGCTGCAAGAAGGAGCGAAACGAGCACGGCGATACCGCTGGCAACGAGGTCATCCATCCTGCATCACACCCGATCTCCATCCACCCGTCATTCGAGATACCCCGCTAGCACATCGTCATACAGGCGGCGGACATTCTCACGAGTCCCCGGAACATCCGGAAGTCCCCGGTACCGTGCGATCTCCCGGATATCCCGTACCAGCTCCACCTGGTGCTGGTTGCGGGCAGGGAACCATCCCTGCTGCTCGTAATAATCGGCAAGATATTCCTGTTCGGGCTGCCCCGGCGTCGGGATCAAAAGCGCCTGGCGTTTCTTCAGTTCCGCGAGTTCCATCATCGTGGTATACCCCGACCGGCAGATGATGATTTTTGCCCGGTTCATCAAACGTTCTTTCTCTTCCGTGGATGCGTAGGAGAGGACTGTGCACCGCTCTGACAGACGGGTGGTCTCTGCGGCCTGCGGGCTGCCAAGCAGCACCGTGACCGTGCCCGGCAGATCCTTCACCTGGGGCAGCAGGATCTTTTCCAGTTCCGTCCGCTGCGGTTCCGGCCCGGAGATGAGGATCAGGTAATCGAGATCCTGCGCAACATCCTGTACCCGCGTGCTGGTCAGGATACCCGCGTAATAGGCGCGATTGCGGGTGACATCGGTCTCGGCCCGGGAGAGTTTTCCCCCCAGCGATAATGGACCGGGCGGATTGTCCGGGACAATCACCCGGTCAAACTTCTCATGCAGGCCACTGTTGAGACCGATACCGGCAAGTTCGAGCGGCCAGATCGCCAGCGGGAGATGGAAGTGGAGCTGGTGGGAGATGAAGAGGGACGGGATCTCGTCTGAGTAGACGCCGAGCCGGTTGTCACTGATGATCAGATCGTACTTCTCTTCCGCCAGCATCGTTGCCAGATTCCGGCGCTCACGGGCGATATCCTGGAGGAGTTGCGGGAAGGATGAAATAAACCGGGCCAGGAAGAGGCTGTTTGCGCTGAACGGAACTGAGTAATCCGGAAAATCCCGGCTGGTGCATGCGGGAAACTCCTGTTCCAGTACCGAGCGGGCGTTCCCGCATGCGGCAATCGTTACCTCATGCCCGTGATCGAGCAGCGTCCTGATGATCGGGATGTCGCGGGTGGCATGGCCCAGACCCCAGTTCAGCGGCGCAATGAGTACCTTTGCCATCCCGTTCCCACACTCACATTAAAATTCCATCCCAACGGTATTGAACGATGCTGTCCTGCATCCGGGTGTGCGTGACCATAAACCGGGGAGTTACCCGGGTTTTTGCCCGGTCATGAGAAATACCGTGAATGACCGGGTCTCTCCATCAGGAGCCGGTTTGCGGACAAGGGCAGCGGTCCGGTTCCGGAGCGCGACAAACCCTGCCCGTTCAAACAGGTTTTTTAAGACGCACCGGTCGAACCCGTTATGGAATACACCTTCGGGGGAATCGTGGAATTTCCCGTTGTCGCAGTCGAGATCGGCAATCGCGATCCGCCCGCCGGGCCTGAGTGCCGCATACAGGGAATCCAGCAGAGGTTCGATCCTCTGGATGTGATGGAAGGTCATGCTGCTCACCACCAGATCGAATTGTCCGGGCAGGGGATCGCCATGCTCCAGGTCTGCCCGACAGGTCTTCATGGTGCTGAAGTGCTGCTCGCGGATCTTTGCCTCCAGCACATCGAGCATCCCCTGCGAACTGTCAACACCAATGATGGTATGGACCTGCGGAAGGAGGCCGAGGCTTAAGAGCCCCGTTCCACACCCGAAGTCCAGCACATCCATCTCGGGCCGTAATGGGATGGTTTCGCGGATTGCCCGGACCACATCGTGCGCCAGTTTCACGCGTACAGGATTCGCGTCCCAGGATGCCGCAACAATATTAAAATCGCGTTGTTCTCCAGTCATTCAGGTCACCGGTATTTTTGCGGGGACGGCAGAAATAGTCCGTGGATCTGCGTATCCCATGCAGGAATCCACATTCATAATCCTTCAGTACCTTGTGGAAGATATCTACGATTTGTTTTTAATCCAGAACCTTTTTTCAAATTGGTTACAACTGAATGTTTATCAACTCACACAAACACTATCGCTTGGTGAAAACCATGAAGATCAGTGCACGAAACCAGATTTCGGGTAACGTGAAGTCCATCAAGAAGGGACCGGTCAGTACCGAAGTTGTGATCACCATTGGCGGAGGCCATGAGATGGTCTCCACCATCACTACCACTTCCGCTGAACACCTGAAGCTGAAGGAAGGATCGAAGGTCTACGCAGTCGTCAAGGCCTCCGAAGTGATGATAGCGGTCGATTAATCTCTCTTTTTCGCTCCGGATTTGTGTAAGCAGTAATTTCCCATTCACCGTGCCGTCTCCGGTCTCACCGGAGTAACCCCTCTTTTTTTGGGTGTCCGGGACTTACTCTCCCCCTGAAAAATAACTGCCCGCAAAACGCTTCGTTTGCCAATCGGAGCCCATTTTAAAAAACCACTTTTCTGATACTCGCGTTTTTTTGCGAATTATAGAGTACTGGTTTTGAACGAGGGCTGAATTAACGGTATTTTACCCATATGGGGAGTATTTCAGCCCCTAAAAAACGTCTAAATATTGCCTATTGGATGAGCGACTGCTGCCAAAACGGTAGTAGGAGCTTGAGAAAATAGCCGGCGGCGTTTTTCGAATCAACGATGAGCTGAGATCCTGTGGAAAAGGCTGTCCGGAGAAATGGCGGGGGTCTGGATCCGGGACAGATCAGATTATTTACGCTGGATTACCGCTGTTTGTACCCTCATTAGTATACTACAGGAGAACCCCGGGGAGAACTCAACAATATGAATGGCCAACTAAAAACAAATAAATATCACAATCCCCAGATCTCTATCCGGTAGACTATGAGATCCCCACGGGTTTGTACCACCGATCTGTCGAGCCCGTGCTGCGCATTCCTTTTTAGCTAGGGGACCTTCGCGTATTGAGGTCCCCGTGTAAAGGTGTAATGACGAGTTTACCGGAGGTAAAGCATGTTTGGAATCCCTGACCCGCAGATATTACTCGGCTATGGTCTGGCCATAGCCCTGGGCCTTGCGTGTGCCGTATACGGCTGGCTGCACTGGAACGAGAAGGACCCGGAAGAGAGCTGAACAACGCACGGTGCGGCATCTGTCGTCTCCCACGCGGTCACCAGCGGAGCCGACAGGCTCGTGGCCGCAGGAGCCGTTGCCATAACATACTGCGTCAGATAGTACATTGTCCCGTTACTCAGTACCAACAATGCGACCAGCCGCCGGCACACAGAAAAGGTTTTTACTTCTTCTTCCAAGGTATTCCCGATGGACAACCTCTTTGCCTCACCTGAATTCCAGATGAGCCTGCTCCTCTTTGTGGCGCTCGGCGGGTACCTGATCGCGTCCCGGATCAACCA
>Ga0209099_1002232_pt1 | contig 17555 bp, 16 predicted proteins | sample AD_JPNHW2_MetaG_FD_184430 | JGI IMG/M metagenome (GOLD analysis project Ga0209099, IMG submission 184430) | Active sludge microbial communities of municipal wastewater-treating anaerobic digesters from Japan - AD_JPNHW2_MetaG (SPAdes) (version 2) | ecosystem: Engineered > Bioreactor > Anaerobic... | reverse complement strand
CAGGGAAATCCTCATGTCCTAAACCATTTTCCAATGCATATGAAAACAGCACTTGTCAGATAATTTCGCCTCAAAATTTTGAAGAATTTATACTTCAGTAAAATTCCTATTCGGTAATTCTTATTATTGGCTTTGGGAGGGATAGATTGCACGAAACCAAAGAATAATAATTTTTGTATTTTTGAACACAATAAAAGAAAATTGTATTGTAATGCAGCAAATCAAAAAAATCCTGATCATCCGCTTCAGCTCTATTGGCGATATTATACTTACCTCGCCTGTGGTGCGCTGCATCAAGAAGCAACTGCGGGATGCGGAACTGCATTTTCTGGTGAAAAAACAATACGTACCTTTACTGGCAAGCAATCCTTACGTTGATAAAATCCACTCTTTTGAAAAGAAAGCCAGAGAAGTCATACATGAATTAAAAAAAGAAAATTTCGATTTTGTCGTTGACCTGCAGAAAAACCGGCGTTCCCTATATGTCAGAACTTGCCTTGGGGTACCCTACGGGACTTTCAACAAGCTTAACAAGAAAAAATGGCTGCTCACGAATTTCAAAATAAACCTGCTGCCAAAAATTCACATTGTTGACCGTTATTTTGAATCTGTAAAAAAACTGAACGTAAGCAATGACCTGCAAGGGCTGGATTTTTTCATCCCTGAAAACGATAAGGTTGATATTGCTAAAATTCTGCCCGAAACTTTTCAAAACGGATACATTGCCCTGGTTACAGGAAGCAAGCAACACACCAAGCAGATACCAGCAGAAAAAATACTTGAACTGTGCAAAACAATTGAAAAACCAGTGTTGTTACTAGGAGGAAAAGAGGATGTTGACAAAGCAAAACAAGTTAGTGAACTATTAGGAACCCACGTTTTCAATGCTTGCGGAAAATTCAATATCAACCAGTCTGCATCGTTGGCAGCACAGGCGCTTGCTGTTATTACCACCGATACAGGATTAATGCATATTGCCGCCGCCCTCCGCAAAAAAGTGATTTCAGTATGGGGTAATACCGTTCCGGATTTTGGTATGTTCCCCTACTACCCAAAAGGCAAAGAGAATTTTCATGTGATCGAAGTAAAAGACCTTAAGTGCCGCCCTTGCAGCAAACTCGGCTACAAACAATGCCCGAAAAAACATTTCCGTTGCATGATGGAAATTGATGTCAGGCAAATAGCTGAACTTGTTAACGCTGACTGATTTTCTGTGCTATTGAAAATGCGAACACAAAAAATTCTGACTTCTGACTTCAAAAATCTGACTTCAAACTCTTACCTTTGCACCTTTATTTATTCTCATTTATGGAACTCCCAACCAAATACGACCCCTCGCAAACCGAAGACAAGTGGTATGCTTACTGGCTTCAACATAAGTTTTTTCACTCCGAGCCTGATAACCGCCCTCCCTACACTATTGTGATACCGCCACCAAATGTTACCGGCGTATTGCACATGGGACATATCCTTAACAACACCATCCAGGATATTATCATACGTCATGCCCGAATGACCGGATATAATGCCTGCTGGGTTCCCGGTACCGATCATGCTTCTATTGCCACCGAGGCCAAAGTTGTGGCCAAACTCAGCCAGGAGGGTATCAGCAAAAAAGATATCAGCCGCGATGATTTCATGGGTCATGCCTGGAGCTGGAAAGAAAAACACGGAGGTATCATTCTTGAACAACTTAAAAAACTCGGGGCATCGTGCGACTGGGACAGAACCTGCTTCACTATGGATCCCTCCATGTATGAATCGGTAATTGATGTTTTTATTGACCTTTTTAACAAAGGACTCATTTACAGAGGTGTCAGGATGGTTAACTGGGACCCAAAGGCTTTGACAGCGGTGTCTGACGAAGAAGTTATTTATAAAGAAGTAAACTCCAAACTATATTACGTCCGTTATCAAATAGAAGGCACCAACGACGAATGGATCACCATTGCAACCACAAGGCCCGAGACCATACTTGGCGATACCGCGGTATGCGTGCATCCTGAAGATGAACGTTACACACACCTGAAAGGCAAAAGGATCATCATTCCTCTTATCAACCGCTCTGTGCCGTTGATCTATGACGAATATGTGGAACGTGAATTCGGTACAGGGGCGCTGAAAGTTACTCCTGCCCACGATATCAACGACTATAATTTAGGAATCAAGCACCATCTGCAAACCATTGACATATTTAACGACAACGGCACCTTAAATGAAAAAGCCCTGCTTTATATCGGCGAAGACCGTTTTGCCGTGCGGGAAAAGATTTCAGAAGAACTCCAAAATAAAGGATACCTTGTAAAAACCGAAACCCTCATCAACAAGGTAGGTTATTCGGAACGCACCGATGCCGCCATTGAACCCAAACTGTCAATGCAATGGTTTTTGAAAATGGCCGACCTGGCAAAACCGGCACTGGATGTGGTTCTCAAAGAAAAAGTAACGTTTTATCCACAAAAATTTATCAATACCTACCGCCACTGGATGGAAAATGTTCATGACTGGTGTATCTCCCGACAGTTATGGTGGGGACAACGCATCCCGGCATTCTACCTGCCCGACGGCACTTATGTAGTGGCCAAATCTGTGGAAGATGCCATCGTTAAAGCAAAAGAAAAACTCCAGCGAGAAGTATCCGTTTCAGAAATTACACAAGATGAAGATGTGCTCGACACATGGTTCTCTTCGTGGCTCTGGCCTATCTCGGTTTTTGACGGGATTCGCAAACCCGATAATCCTGATATAAAATATTACTATCCGACTAATGACTTGATAACCGCTCCCGATATTTTGTTTTTCTGGGTGGCAAGAATGATTATGGCCGGACTGGAATACAAAAAAACCATACCGTTCAAAAATGTATATCTTACGGGGATGGTCAGGGATAAACTTGGCCGCAAAATGTCGAAATCACTCGGCAACTCACCCGAACCAATGGACCTCATCAAAACCTTTGGGGCTGATGGCGTACGTATGGGCATGCTGCTGGCTTCACCGGCCGGTAACGACATCCTGTTCGACGAATCGCAATGCGAACAGGGACGCAATTTCAGCAACAAAATATGGAATGCCTTCCGCCTCGTAAAAGGGTGGCAGGTTGACGAAACATTAACCCAATCAGGCGAAAATGCCGTTTCGGTTACATGGTTTTATCACCGGTTCAATCAGGCCCTGGCCGAACTTAATGATCATTACGAAAAATACCGCATGTCGGATGCCCTCATGACAGTATATAAACTGATGTGGGACGATTTCTGTTCATGGTATCTCGAAATGATTAAACCAGCCTATCAGAAACCTATTGACAAAAAAACTATCGAGGCCACTATCGACATCTTTGAAAAACTGATGCAGGTACTGCATCCTTTTATGCCATTTATTACCGAAGAGCTCTGGCAACATCTCCGCACAAGAAAAGAAGGCGAATCCATTATGATATCAACCATGCCGGAAGTCCAATCTTTTGAAATCAGCTTTATTGAGAAGTTTGCTTATGTTCAGGAGGTTATTTCGCAGGTTCGTATGATTCGCAAAGAAAAAAATATCCCAAATAAAGAGGTCATCGTACTGAAAATACGTAAAAATAACAACGAACAACCCGACACGACCTTTGACAGGATTGCCTCCAAGCTATGTAATATCAGCGAAATTGAATATGTAAGCTCAAAACCCGAAAACGCACTCACTTTTATGGTAAAAGCTACCGAGTTTTATATACCAGTGGGAAGCAGCATAAATGTGGAAAGCGAAATAAAAAAACTCAAGGAAGAACTGAAATATTACCGGGGGTTTCTGGAATCTGTAAATAAAAAACTCACCAACGACCGCTTTGTTAATAGTGCACCCCAACCAGTGGTTGATGCCGAAAAGAAAAAGAAGGAAGATGCCGAAAACAAAATACGCATCATCGAAGAGCAAATCCGTTCGTTGTAACATAGCACATTAAGCCACGGGAGCTGCATTGCGCGCGAACCAATGCATAACAACCGCATGAAATAATATCATTACAATGGCGCTCAGCATATTCGACGACAAATCCCTGGTGCCAGCGGAACAGATGATTGCTCAAGCTTTACAGAACTCATATGGATGGTGGAACCAACTTAAGGATTTCGTCATAAACCATTACCCGTCGGCGCAGCAAGAATGGAATCATTCCGGAAAGAACTATGGCTGGGGGTTTCGGATGAAAGATAAGAAACGGGCCATTATTTATCTGACTCCCGAGGACGGTTATTTTCTTTTTTCCATAGTTTTCAGCGAAAAAGCCACACAGGAAGCATTGCGCAGCAGTATTTCCGGAGAAATTAAAAATGCCATCAGGGAAGCAAAGGTGTATGCCGAAGGACGGGGTGTGCGCCTCGAAGTAAAGTCTCAGAAAATGATAAGCGACCTGAAGGAACTTATCATTATCAAGCTGCATAACTGAAAACTGCGTTTTTTTACGTTAAAAAATTGCATTTCCATATTCGGTGATGTAACTTTGAATAATAAAAAAACTAAAATTATGAAAACACTTAAATTATTTGCTATGATTCTCTTTATCGGGATAATAGCAGCATCATGCACGAAAGAAGGACCTGAAGGCCCACAGGGAGCTGCCGGAACCAATGGAACCGACGGGAATGCCAATGTCAGGTATTTTGGTTTTGGCCCAACGATTTTTACATCAACGCAATCTGAAAATCACTTTTTTCTTCATATTTCAGATGGCACGGCCGATTCCTCTCTGATTTTACCTTACTATTACAGCAATAGTTTTTGGTACCAGGTAGGTGAGATAGGTTGGGGGGCAAATTATTTATCACGTTATTATTACCTTACAACTCCGGATTCAACGCGACTCAACTGTCAGGTTCGTAATATTGATGGATCTGCTTATACGGGCGCTGATGTCACCTGGGACTCTATCAAGGTTTTGGTAATTCCGGCCAACGTGTTCAGAAGCGCAAAAGCTGACGATGTCAACTTTAATGACTACAAACAGCTGAACACCTATTTATCCGAAAAACGCTAATTACCCTGCATCCTTTGAAGCCTGCCAGGTGATTCCGGCAGGCTTTTTTTATGTGTTTAATTCCAATATCATTGCTTATTTTTGCAAAAACATATCCAAAAATGAAAATTTCCTATAACTGGCTAAGGCAATATACCGGCCTTGATATTGATCCCGAAGAGCTTTCGCTGATCCTTACCAACTGCGGCCTGGAAGTAGAAGCTATGGAACGCACGGGCATAGACAAAAGCCGCCTGGACGGTGTGGTTGTGGGCTTTGTTGCCGAAAAGGTCAAACACCCCAATGCCGACAAACTCAGTCTTACCAAAGTGGATGTTGGCGCCGGCCCACTGTTGTCGATTGTGTGTGGAGCGCCCAATGTAGCGCAGGGACAAAAAGTTCTGGTAGCTACTATCGGAACGAAAATGATTACCCCGAAAGGCGAATTTGTCATTCAAAAAACCAAGCTGAGAGGAGAAATTTCCGAAGGTATGATTTGCGCCGAAGACGAACTCGGTCTTGGCGAATCACATGCCGGCATCATGGTGCTTGACGACCAGGCCCCTGTTGGCATGGCGGCAAAAGACTTTCTGAACATAGAAGAAGATTACACGTACGAGATAGGCCTTACCCCAAACCGCTCTGATGCTACTTCCCATATCGGTGTTGCCCGCGATGTGCTTGCCGTAATAAATTGCCAAAACAATACGGAGAAAAAACCGATCATTCCGGACATCAGCAGCTTCAGGCCCGACAACAATAATTTGCCGATAAACGTAATAATTGAAGACCCTGGTGCCTGTCCGCGATACACAGGGCTTACCATCAGCGGGGTTCAGGTAAACGAATCGCCGGCCTGGCTTCAGGAAAAACTAAAAACTATCGGTCTGCGGCCAATCAATAATATTGTGGATATCACCAACTACGTGCTGTTCGAAACAGGGCAGCCCCTCCACGCTTTTGACGCTTCCTGCATTTCAGGGAACACCGTGGTGATAAAAAAACTGCCGCAAGACACCAAATTCAAAACCCTCGATGGCGTGGAAAGGGCATTGTCTGCTGACGACCTGATGATTTGCAACCGGGAAGAAGGCATGTGTATTGCCGGTGTCTTCGGTGGCGAAAAATCAGGTGTAACAAGCGAAACAAAAAATGTTTTTCTCGAAAGCGCCTATTTCAACCCGGTGTCGATAAGAAAAACCTCAAAACGTCAGGGTCTGAAAACCGACGCCTCGTTCCGCTTTGAACGGGGGGCCGATCCAAACATCACCGTTTACGCCATCAAACGCGCAGCCATGCTCATCAAAGAAATAGCCGGCGGCGAAATTTCTTCCGAAATTGTGGACGTTTATCCTGAAAAAATCGAAAATCGTGTGCTTGATTTTTCACTTGCTAAGCTCAACCTTTTAGCAGGAAAAAATATTGAAAAAAATACCCTTATCAATATTTTAAATTCCCTGGAAATTCAAATAACTAATTGCTCAGGCGATATGCTTACCTTGTCGGTGCCGCCTTACAGAACGGATGTCACACGCGAAGCAGATATTATTGAAGAAATATTACGGATATACGGTTATAATAATATCGAATGCAGCGAACGGGTGCTTTCATCCTTAAGTTATGCCCCCAAACCCGATGCGGAAAAAATACAGCATGTCATTTCAGATTACCTCACCGCCAATGGCTTTTATGAAATGATGACCAACTCGCTGACAAAACAGGATTACTATACCAACAACAACAACATTTTTTCGCCCGACCATCTTGTCCAACTGCTAAACCCCCTCAGCAAGGAGTTGAATGTGATGCGCCAAACCCTGTTGTTCAATGGGCTGGAAGCAATTGCTTTCAACAAAAACCATAAAAATAACGACACCTTATTCTATGAATTCGGAAGGGTATATTTCTACAATAAAAACAATTCAGAAAACCATCTCGAAAAATACAACGAGAAAAAACAGTTGGCTATATTCGCCAGCGGTAACGTTGTAAAACCCAACTGGCACAGCAAAGAACAGCCTGCCGACTTATATTTTATCAAGGCCATGGCCATGAATGTCATGCGAAGAATGAGCATTGATATAAATCAACTTAAAACCAGGGAAAACACCACACAGGATTTGTTCACTTCACAAATTACTTACTATCATAACGAAGAACCCGTTTGTGATTTGGGTAAAATTAATCCGGCAATATTAAAACAAATGGATATTAAAGACGAAGTCTTTTTTGCCGTATTAGAATGGGATAAATTAGTTTTTGATTTACAAAAACAAGGTGTAAAATACGTGGAGGTAAGCCATTTTCCTGAAGTTCGCCGCGATCTCGCCTTGTTGATTGACAGCACGGTGAAATATTCGGAAATTGAACGCATCGCTTTTGAAACCGACCCGTCACTGATCAAAAAAGTTGAATTATTTGACATTTATGAAGGGGAAAATATCGGCTCAAATAAAAAATCCTATGCGGTGAGTTTTATTCTCCAGGACGAAGAAAAAACCCTTACCGAAAACCGCATTGAGGACACCATGAACCGACTTATTGAGGCCTATAAAAACAAACTTAATGCTACACTGAGATAATATTATGAGTTTTTTATTTGATTCTGTAGTATTCGGACCGGTAAAAAGCCGCCGTTTGGGTGTTTCGCTGGGAATGAACATCGTTCCTGCCCACATCAAATTCTGTTCTTTTAACTGCATCTATTGCGAATGCGGGTGGACACAGGCCAGCGATGTAGAAAGCGGAGATTTTTTTACTCCCGGATTAATTCGCGAAGCGCTCGAAAACCGCCTGATTTCTCTTTCGCAGGAAGGAATAACTCCTGATGCCATTACTTTTGCCGGCAACGGCGAGCCAACCATACATCCTCAATTCGACATCATTGTGGATGACACCATCGCCTTGCGCAACAAATATTTTCCAAAAGCCCGGGTGGTGGTACTTTCCAATTCAACCATGACAGGTGAACCAAAAATACTTAATGCCCTGCTGAAAACACACAACATCATGAAGCTTGATGCGGGCACCGAAGAAACTTTCCGGCTTATAAACCTGCCCAGAACTGAAATTACATTGGCTCAAATTGTTGAAAACCTAAAGAAATTCAATGGGGACATCATCATTCAAACGATGTTTGTCCGCGGCGTTGCCGGTGACAAAATTATTGACAACACCAAGCCTTTAGAGCTAAATAATCTATTGAAATACATAACCCAAATAAATCCCAGAGAGGTAATGATTTATTCACTCGACCGCCTGCCGCCTATGGCTCAACTGGAAAAAATCAGCAAAGAAGAATTGGAAATCATCGCCGAAAAAATCAGGCAATTAAACTATCCCTGCACCGTTTATTAATATGTGGTTACAAAACAAAGGATATCTTATAAAGACTTTTGAATTCAACAATCTGGCCAGCGCTGCCGATTTTGCAGAGACCGTTATGAAACCCAAAATTATAGCAACGCTAAAAGCATCTTTAGCAGAAAAAAAACATTTCGTTACTGTGAAAATCAAGAGCAGACACAATGCCGATATCCTTTCCAAAAAAGAAAAAAAAATACTTGACGAAATAGAAGAAATTTATTTTCACTTGTAATCATGATATGCTAAACTATGAACCAAAAATATTACTTGCTTTTGGTGAGGCTGTAGCCGGGAACAACAAATTATTTCGCTGGCTTGCCGATAACGGATACCTTGAGCTGGCTTCGCTGGCTAATTGTATCAACTCCGACAATGATGCTTTTTTCTGGCTGCTCAAAAACGGCTATCCCCAGCTGGCCATACTCAGCAATGCCATGGACGGATACGAAGATGCCTATACCTGGCTTAAAAACAACAAGCTGAATTTTTACATAGTTTTTGCCGATGCCTGCCGCAACAAACCCAAGGCAATTGAATGGCTTAAAGCCAACGACCTGGAAGTATTTGTGCATTTGTCGAAAAAAATATTTGACATCCTGGAACAACAACGCCGCGACAACTACGACTACCACAAGAAAAGATTCCGCTGACAGCACTGAAACAAACAGCTATAAAAAAACCAATATTCAGGATGCCGGTATTTCATTTTTTTGAGAAAAAAATCATAGGGTTTGAGAATATGCCGACACTCCTGCCCTACACATTTTTCAAAGTCCACCAATCCCTGAAAGTTTTTTACGTAATTTCGCAATGCAAAAAAGCCCATTATGAAGCAATATAAATTTTTAAACACCATTTCCGGCTGGATAGTTTTTTTTATTGCTTCAACGGTTTATGTGCTCACCTCTGAACCCACTGCCAGCTTTTGGGATTGCGGCGAATACATTTCCACAGCCTACAAACTACAGGTGGGACATCCTCCCGGAGCTCCCTTGTTTCAGCTTCTGGGGCGGTTCTTCTCTATGTTTGCTTTCGGCGATGTGGCGCTGGTGGCCAGAATGATAAACACCATGTCGGCCCTGGCCAGCGGCTTTACCATACTATTTTTGTTCTGGACCATCACAGCCCTGACCAAAAAAATAGTTTTCAAATCCGAAAAAATAAGTCTTCAGGAAATAATCACGGTGCTCGGCGCCGGCTTTGTGGGGGCCATGGCCTTCACCTTTTCCGATTCGTTCTGGTTTTCGGCTGTCGAAGGTGAAGTATATGCTACTTCCTCCTTTTTCACAGCTATTGTATTTTGGGCCATTTTGAAATGGGAAGAAGTTGCCGATGAGCCATACGCCAACCGTTGGCTCGTTTTTATCGCCTTTTTGACAGGCTTATCCATTGGGGTTCATTTGCTTAACCTGCTTTGTATCCCTGCCATGACGATGGTGTATTATTACAGAAAAATAAACCATTCCAAAAAAAATATAACCATCGCATTGTTGCTGTCCTTGCTTATCCTTGGATTTGTGCAATCAGGAATAATTCCCTGGACCGTAAAACTGGCCGGATACTTTGAATTATTTTTTGTCAATACCGCCGGGATGCCTTTCAATGCAGGCATAATAATATATTTTGCCCTGCTTATCCTGTTGATTGTGCTTGGGCTGCTTATCTCAAAAAAAAGAGGGAAAACCATACTGAACACCATAGTGTTATCCCTGGCATTTCTTTTATTAGGATATTCGTCATTCCTGGTGCTGGTCATAAGATCAAACGCCAACACCCCGATAAATGAAAATGCGCCCAAAGACGCCATCAGCCTGCTGAGATACCTGAACCGCGAACAATACGGGGACTGGCCCTTACTATACGGGCCTTATTTCAATGCACCCTACGACAGCGAAGAGCCCTATGTTGACGGCAAACCTGTGTATGCCCGTGATGATGCGCAAAAAAAATATGTCGTCGTGGATGATAGCAAACTCAGCGAAAACAACTACGACAAAAGGTTCTATACTTTCTTTCCGCGTATGTGGAGCCGCAGCTCCGACCTGCACGCCAGGGGATACCAAACCTGGAGCAAAATGGACGGCAAGCCGATAACAGTTACATACAGAAATGGCTCAGAGGAGCTTATCAACAAACCTACTTTTTTTGAAAACCTGAGGTTTTTCTTTACTTACCAGGTAGGACACATGTATCTGCGCTATTTTATGTGGAACTTTTCCGGACGCCAGAACGACCAGCAGGGTTACGGCGGCCTGCTAAACGGAAACTGGATGACAGGCATCAAAGCCATCGACAAAATTAGGCTGGGCCCTCAGGACAACCTACCCGAGACTTATGCAAACGCCAAAGGACGCAATTATTTCTATTTGTTGCCGCTGCTATTAGGCCTGGCCGGATTTTTCATTCAGCTAAACAAAGATTTCAAAGGTTTTCTGGTAGTGATATTATTATTTATTTTTACCGGCTTAGCCATCAACGTGTATCTCAATCCGGTGCCCTATCAGCCCCGCGAACGAGATTACGCCTATGCGGCATCGTTTTATGCCTTTGCCATCTGGATAGGGCTGGGAGTTATTGGTATCAACCAGGCACTTCAAAAACTTAAAAAGTTTATTAAACCGGTCATCTTATCGTTAGCGGCCGTTATTTTATCCATACTGTTTGTGCCTGTTCTGATGGCCCGTGAAGGCTGGGACGACCACGATCGTTCGAACCGCTACACTGCAAGAGACATTGCCTCAGACTACCTAAACTCCTGTGCCCCCAACGCCATCCTCTTTACGCTGGGCGATAACGACACCTTCCCCCTGTGGTATGCCCAGGAGGTAGAAGGCATACGTACCGACATAAGAGTGGTGAACCTCAACCTGCTCAATATGGACTGGTACATCGACCAGATGAAGCATAAGGTTTATGACTCTGAGCCGCTGCCGATAACGCTCGATAATAAAAAATATATCGCCTCCAAGCGCGATTATGTCTTTGTTTATGAAGACACCAACCTGGTAAAACCCAACACATACGCTAATCTTAAAGCATTGCTCGATTTTGCCACCAGCGACGACGATGCCCTGAAAATCGAAACCACCAGAGGAACTCTCAACTATTTCCCCACCAGAAAATTCTCACTGCCGGTGGATACTTCTATCGTATTAAATAACGGCACCGTACCTTCTGAATATGCCGATTCGGTAGTAACAGATATCCGCTGGCAATATGATGGACATTTAGTGATGAAAAATGGATTAGCCGTATTTAATCTGCTATCGGAATTAAAATGGAAACGTCCCGTATATTTTGCATCCACCACCGGTGATGATGCCTACCTGAATCTGCTGGACTACTTACAATTGGAAGGCCTCGCCTACCGCCTGGTCCCCTACCGCTGTCACCCCATTGACAATGAAACAGGAAGAGTAAATACCTCCATAATGTACGAGAACATGATGAACAGGTTTGCCTATGGCAACATGAACAGCGATGGTATTTACCTCGATGAAACCAATATGCGCCTGACAAATACCTTTAGAAAACTCTTCTCCAGGCTGGCCACAGCATTGATGTATGAGGAGAAACAAGACAAAGCGCTAAAGGTCTGCGACAAGTGTATAGAGGTAATGCCCGACAATACCGTTCCATACAACCACCTGCTCCTGCCAATCATCACGACGTATTACCAATGCGGACAAGCCGAAAAAGCTAATCCTATCGTTAACCGCCTCGGCCAATATTGTGAACAGGAACTCGTGTATTTCAATCAATTCAAAGGCACTCATGCGGTGTATATCTCGATGGAAAAAAATGAATCCCTCGACCTGCTGAAAAAATTAATAGACATCGCAGAAACATATAAGCAATCAGCACTCAAAAAACAATTGAACACCGTTTTTGAAAAATATAACATCACAAAAAATTGACGGTAGTAAATACCTCCTTCTTTGAAAAAATATTATTTTCTTTGTAAAATATTTCTGATAGAATGTATCTGACCAAAACTCCTTATTTATTACACAAATTTTATTTTCCCAATGATCTATGGTGTATCGAAACTGACCAAAACGATATCTACCTGACTTTTGACGATGGCCCTGAACCTGAAATTACCCCATGGATACTTGACCTGCTGGATCAATACAATGCCAAGGCTACATTTTTTTGCGTTGGCAACAATGTGGGAAATAACCCCGAACTGTTTTCTGACATTCTCCGACGCGGCCACAGCATCGGCAATCACACCTACAGCCATGTGAACGGTTGGAAATCAAACCTGTACAACTACTTCCTTAATGTAAAAAAATGCAACCGCCACTTTAAAACCAATTTGTTCCGGCCTCCTTACGGAAAAATTTCGTCCAGGCAACGCACCCTGCTGAAAAAACATTTCCGCCTCATTTACTGGACCGTTATCAGCGGCGATTTCGACAAGACAATATCCCCTGAAATCTGCCTTGAAAAAACCATCTCTTCTACCGAAAAAGGGGCTATCGTAGTTTTTCACGACAGCCAAAAAGCAAAGAAAAATCTCACTTTTGCCTTGCCTGCATTTTTAAAACACTTTCACAACAAAGGCTTTTCCTTTAAAGCCATTCCTTTCGAAACAGACAATCTTAAACCGGCACCTGTCCTCAACTCCATATAAAACAATGAGCATAAAAACCGCGGAACGCAATTCAGGGATACTTCCCGAAGATAATGTGATACACCATAGGCATATGATTGCTTACCAGGAAGCCGCCAAACTATGCCATGGCAAAATGCTGGAGATTGGCAGCGGCGAAGGATATGGGATAAAAGTACTCGCTCCGGGAGTTGCCGAATATCATGCAGTGGATAAGCACGCCACACCGATTCCCCCGGAAGTAAAAAATGTGGTATTCCGGCAAATGAACGTACCGCCGCTGGATATTTTTGAAGACAATTATTTTGATATGGTGCTTACCTTTCAGGTAATCGAACACATAAAAAACGACCGTTTTTTTCTTTCGGAAATTTACCGCATTCTAAAACCGGGAGGCAAACTTATCCTTACCACTCCCAACATAGCCATGTCGTTGACACGCAATCCCTGGCATATCCGCGAATATACCTTACAACAGATGCAAGCCATTGTGAAAAAAGATTTTGCCGATATGGAGATCAAAGGTGTTTATGGCAACGAAAAGGTTATGGCCTATTACGAAGAAAACCGCCGTTCCGTTAGAAAATTTACTCGTTTTGATATTTTCAGGCTTCAGTATTTATTGCCGCGCAGGCTACTGCAAATACCTTATGATATTGCCAACCGCCTCAACCGCAACAAACTGATGAAAAGTAATTCCGCGCTGGTAGCCAAGGTAGTTACCGAAGACTTTTTTATTGAAAAAGCCAATGAAACGTGTTTTGATTTTTTTGTGATAGCTCAAAAATAATTCTCCTTTTACTTATTAATTTGTCCCTTTAACTGCTTTAAAGTGCAGTATCACTGTTTGACGGCTTTTCGGGGTCCGGACAGGTTGTAATATTGTATAAGAAAAATACAATGTATAACCCTTAAAACATCAGGCCATGAAAACATCAGAAAAAAACCTCGATGACATCATTTTCGAAAACAGAAACAAAGACTATGGGGCTTATATGCTTCGCAGAAACTACAACAAAAACATGGTGTCGGCAATTATCATTGCCATTGTAATCTTCCTGTTCTTCGTGTCGGTGCCCATATTGGCAAATTTTTTCAACAAGGGAAAGGCGGTAATAACAGACTTTGACCCCACAGTAATTTTTAACACCAATCCTAACGAAAAGCCCATAGAAAAACTTCCGGAAGTTCCTGCCGAAAAGAAAAGGCTTCCGGTTTACAAAGTGCCCATTGTGGTGAATACTGATGAGGACATTCCGGACGACCTGTCGGATTTGGCCGAAAAAACCCTAAACACCAGTCCAAACGACACCCTGAGGGGTGATGTTGATATTCCTGATGAAAAGCCCAACCCAGGTATTATAGAAGATGATTACAACACACCTCCGCCCACCGTGGTAGAAGAGATGCCTGAATTTCCTGGTGGCGAAGCTGCCAGAATAAAATTTCTGTCAGAAAACATCAAATATCCCCAGATAGCCCGCGAGATAGGGGTTCAGGGCCCGGTATTCGTCACTTTTGTGGTGGAAAAAAATGGCCAGATCTCCGGAGTGAAGCTTCTGAGAGGTATCGGCAGCGGATGCGACGAAGAGGCCTTGCGGGTTATCAGCTCCATGCCCGACTGGAACCCCGGCCGCCAAAATGGCAAAGAAGTCAGGGTACAACTGAATATGCCGATCAGCTTCAAGCTGATGTAAGGGACGGTGGCTGCTTTTCGCCCCGCAATTTAGTAACCTTTCCTGTCCAAGTACACATTGTTTTCAAATATTTCCAAGCTGTCATGTTTGCCTTACCTGCGGGGAAAAAGCAGACACAAGTTATGCCTTCGTGCAAAAGAATTAAATATCGAAATCTAGAGATAAACGTCCGCCAAGTCCTTCGCGGATAATTCTGAGTAGGGTAGAGAGCCTAATGTCGCTTGCGTCATTTTCAATTCTTGAAATGTAATTTTTTGTTGTTCCAACTTTGAATGCAAGTTCTTCTTGAGTCAAATTTCTTTTTTTTCGTGCTTCCTGAATGAGGACGCCAATTTTGAAAGCTTCAAATTCCTCTTCAAATTTGTCACGTTTGGGAGTGCCAATTTTACCGTATTTCTTATCTAAGTGACTGTCCCAAGAGACAATTTTATTTTCGTTCTGTTTTGTTTTCATAATACTGTTTTTTTAATCGTTCTGCCCGTTCAATTTCTTGTTTAGGAGTCTTGTCGGTTTTTTTCTGAGAACCATTAAGTAGGATTACTAAATTACCTTCATCAAAAAAACAGAAAATACGGTAAATGTTACTTCCTACTTTAACTCTTATTTCAAAAAGTCCGTCAGAGTCCTCCAAGTGCTTGAAAAATTTCTCAGGGACTTGTCGAAGTACTTTGACAAGTCCGATGACCCAGTCAATTTTGTCTTGGACTGACTTCTTTTGAGAATAATAGAAATCCCAAAAGTCATTTCCGTAAACAATTATAGTCCGGGTAAAATTTTCCATTGCGCTGCAAAGTTACCTAATTGGACAACAAAAAGCAAGAAATATTTTGATTATTTTACAATCCGCAATTGGCATGAGGCATATCTTGTTTATCGCTTCAGCTTTGTAGGGAGCTATTTCCGGTATTATGGAAGATCGCTACACCCTTGGTATTGAGGTTTTTTTTCAAATATAAAAATTAATTATAGGAGAAAAAATAAATTAACAAAAATTTTTTGAGGATTAAAAAGGCACGCGTTGCGAACGGGCGGGAACAGGGATTAAGTTAGTAGGTAATTATTTGATTAAGGACGAAGAAAGACACGCGCTAGCGAACGCGCGGGAACAGGTATGTGTAATCATATTTAAATTGTCGTTTATTTCAAAAGCCAGTCAATTACGTTTATTTTTTGTATGCCCTCGATGCTTGTTTTGTCAAAATCAAGTGTAAGCAAGTATTTCGGATAATTATCCCGAATGTTTCTAAAAGCCGAAACTTCACGTTCAAAAGTTTTTTCGTCATTAACGGTAAATGCTACTTGGTAATACTCTCGTTCATTGTTAGACTTTTGCACCACAAAGTCAATTTCTTTGTCGTTATTTTTTCCTGCGTAAATTTTTCCGCCACGCCTTAGAAGCTCAAAATAAACTACGTTTTCCAACTTGCGTCCTAAGTCAGCATCATATTTGTTCGTGGTAGTTATATTTTTTAATCCTAAATCCACCAAATAATATTTTTGGTTTGTCGTGAGTAATTCTTTTCCTTTTATATCGTAACGTGGTGCAGGATAAATGATGTAGGAATTAGTCAGAAAATCTAAATACTTACTTATTGTGTTGTGTGAAATAGTTTTCTTGGAATTTTTGTTGATAGAAAGTGCAATGTTGGTTGGCGAAATGTAAGAGCCAACGCTGTCAAACACAAAACTGATTACACGATTCAAATTGTGAAGATTGCGTAGTTTGTAGCGTTGTGCGATGTCTTTGATTACGACAGTGTCGTAAAATGATTGCAAATAATCGTATACTAATGTTTCATCACTTTGAGCTAGAGTAACTGCTTCTGGGAAACTACTTGTGTTGATATATTGACGAAATAATCTGTCTGTGTTTTTATCCTTACTGTTAGCCAAAGTATATTCTGAAAATGAATACGGCTGAACATTTATAGCTATATAGCGTCCCGTTAACAAAGTTGCCAACTCACTTGAAAGCAAATAAGCGTTTGAACCTGTAACGTAGAGGTCAATATTTTTTTTGATAAACAAACCATTGATTAGTTTTTCAAAATCCTTCACTAATTGCACTTCGTCTAAAAACACATAATGTTTTTTGTCGCCCGAAATGTTTTTTATGATTTCGTCATAAAGCGTTGTCCAATTGGCTAAATGTAGATTTTCACGTTCTTCAAAATTGAGGAAGACGATATTTTTCTTTGCAACACCATTTTCAATGAGTTCGTTTTTGAACGCTTCCAAAAGCGTGGACTTACCGCTACGTCTAATTCCTGTAACTACCTTAATAAGATTTTGGTCTTTAAGTTGTCGCAGTTTTTGAAGATATATTTCTCGGCTTATCATTTGATTTCTGTCTATCTTTATCAATTTGTCGTTTGACAAAGATACAAAACTTATTGACGAAAAATTAGGTTTTACTATTTTTTTGTCAGTAAGGGGATTATAAATGTGCTTGCTGTGAGTTGGCGTTTTTCCTCCTTTCTATCTACCCCTATAATTGATAGGTGGTCTGTCCTAAAATGGCTTATCACTTGTTTATCGCTTCAGCTTTGTAGGGAGGTATTTCCTGTTTTATAGAGGATAGTTAAGCCTTTGATATTGATATTTTTTCATTACAAATATAAAAATTAATGATAAGAGAAAAAATAAATTAACATGTTTTTTGACGGATTGGTTTTTGGGTAGCACGAGAAAGCGTGCGAAGTTGCAAAATTCGCACAACGGGAACGGTGCGAAGTTGCAAACTTCGCACAACAAGGGTTTCGGCAGCGGATGCGACGAAGAGGCCTTGCGGGTTATCAGCTCCATGCCCGGCTGGAATCCCGGCCGCCAGAATGGCAAAGAGGTCAGGGTACAACTGAATATGCCGATACAGTTC
>Ga0209099_1002231_pt1 | contig 17562 bp, 17 predicted proteins | sample AD_JPNHW2_MetaG_FD_184430 | JGI IMG/M metagenome (GOLD analysis project Ga0209099, IMG submission 184430) | Active sludge microbial communities of municipal wastewater-treating anaerobic digesters from Japan - AD_JPNHW2_MetaG (SPAdes) (version 2) | ecosystem: Engineered > Bioreactor > Anaerobic... | reverse complement strand
CCTGATAAAGCTGGTTACAGGCGCCTGCTCTCTGGAATCCTCAATAGTATCTCTCAGTTCCTTAATCATTTTGTCAGTATCCGTATGAAGAGTATCCTCGTTAACAAGCTTTGCAATGGTTCCCTGCCCTTTATTGATCTTTTCAGAAAACTCGCTGATATTTCTTATAGCGATACGGATATCTTCACGATTTTCATCTATTACTTCAGAAATTTTAGTCAACGGATCCCCGATTGAAATTCCATTAAGGTTCTTCATACTCTCTACCTGTTCAAAAATCTGCCCTTTTACTTCAGCTGCGCCAGGATTTATTACAATAATTCTCCCTCCCAGTGCAGTCTGATTTTTAAGTGTTATTTTGTAGTTTTCATAAAGATTAAAAAACCTGTAGAGCTTAAACGACACAATTACTTTATAATCTGCCATAAGATCAATAGCTGTAACAGTTCCTGATTCCACTCCATTTACCAGCATCTTATCCCCTATGGCAAGCCCTTCAACATCATCAAATATAACTGTGCCGTACACAAATTTTCTCGTATCAAACAGTTCACCCCTGACTATTGTATAATAACCAAGAATACCCATGGCGAGGAAAAATACTGCACCGACTATGAATTCATTAAATTTTGTCATATCTTAAAGATAACCATTTTATTCCCCGAGTCAACCTTCAATCGGCCCTGTTATTCTGCCTTCAATAAACTGCTGTACCACTGGATCTGTACTTGTACGGATCTGGTCAGGAGTACCGCATTCAATAATTTTTCCGTTATAAAGCATGGCAATGCGGTCTGCGATGTAATAAGCGCTCTCCATGTCATGAGTTACCACTACAGATGTAACGTTGAGTTTATCCTGCATTCTCAGTATCAGCTCATTAATCCTTGCAGACATTACAGGATCAAGCCCTGATGTAGGCTCATCGTATAAGATAATGTCAGGATTCCGGACAATTGCCCTGGCCAGTCCTACCCTCTTTTTCATACCGCCGCTTATATCAGCAGGCATTTTCTCGCCGGCATCACTGAGCTGTAGGAGTTTAAGCTTCTCTTCAACAATATTGTTTATCTCGTCCATTGTACCTAGTTTAAGTTCAACAAGAGGAAGAGCTACATTATCTCTCACTGAAAGCCAGTTTATGAGAGCCCCCGACTGGAACAGAAATCCCATTTTGTTTCTCAGTCCGGCCCTGACTCTGGAACCTGCTCCATTCATCCTTATATGATCTACAAGCACATCCCCTTTATCAGGCTCGAGGAATCCGGCTATATGTCTCAAAATTGTAGTTTTACCTGCGCCGGAAAGACCAATGATAACAAACGTTTCACCCTTTTCAATTTCGAATGAAATATCATCAAGTACAACATTGTTATCGAATTTTTTTGAAACGTTTTTAAATAAAATCATAAGAACCCTCCGTAAAAAAGAGCTGTTATGAAGTAACCCATTATAAGTACCATAAGATAAGATGATACAACAGAAACCCTTGTGGCCTGTCCTACACCCAATGCGCCCCCTTCAGCCTTAAGTCCGTTCGCGCAGCTTATTGATGAAATAATAAGGCCGAAGACAAAACTCTTCAGTAGCCCCACGTACATATCCTTAAGCCATATTGACTGAAACACCCTGTGGTAGTAAGCTTCAGTTGATATGCCAAGCTGAAAATAAGATATAATCGCTCCGCCTGAGACTCCGAGTATAATTGTATAGATAGAAAGAGTCGGGAGCATGATAAGCATTGAGACGACTCTCGGCATTACAAGATACGCCACGGGATTGATCGACATCATCTCCAGTGCATCAATCTCCTCCGACACTTTCATTGTCCCGAGTTCAGCAGCCATTGCTGCGCCGGCAAATGCGGTAGTAATAATTGCAGTCAGAAAAGATCCCATCTCTTTATTCATAATATTAATCATAAGAGTGGGAACAAGTTCCTGCTGGCCGAACTTTGTTAATTCAACCCCGGTATGCAGAGCTAGAATCATTCCGCCGAAAAGAGCGACAATTGTACAGACAGGCATACTTTTCACACCGGAGATATACATCTGTTTTACAATCTCTTTCCTTTTTACAAAAACAAATCTGAGCGAAAGAAAAGTTCTGAACATCAGGATAAGGGTGAATCCTGAAAACTTCAGATCACGGATAATCCTTTTCCCGGGATCTGAGAATAAACTGTAAAATTTATTTATCTCTTTTCTTTCCATATATTTAAAATAACTCAAAATCCGTTTTAAAATAAATTTTATTTTCAAAACCACTCTCTGCAAAATTGCCATGCCGGGAATTAAAGCCGTATTTCTCTCTGGAATCAGGAAGAATATCCGCATCATTATCTGATTCTTCAATGTTTTCCGTTAAAGTTATATCGCCTTCACCTATCCTTAACGGTATCCAGAGCATTTTTAAATAAGTGCCTTCTTTATCCTTTTCATACCCGAATGAACTCAGCAAGACAGTGAATTCTGTTACACTTTCACCACGGCTTGAATAATTGATAACCAGAGGAATTTTCATCTTAAAGAAATCATCATTCCACACCTGGTAATATGTTCTCAGCAGAAAACCGAGATGTTTCTCTCCGTCAGGCTTTACCCTGTATTCAAACAGCGTCCAGAAGGGCTGATAAAGTTTCTCATACCCGCTTTCATCCCTGAATGGAAAAATTGACAGAACATTGATTCCGTATAATCCGGAAGTATTCCATTCTACCTGAATAAGCGGCCAGATTTTAAAATATCTCCATGATTTCCCGTAGTATTCATGCTCATATGAATATTCCCTTTCCCAATACCAGAAAATAAAACAGAAGCAGGTATAATCCGATTTAAAATTATCTGTATTACTTTTAAGCCTGGTGTAGAACGGAGTTATAAACTCGCTTTCGTTTTTCGACGTTTCGTATTTTCCCCAGAACGGGAAAAAAATACGCTTCTTTATATATGGTTTTTCAGAGTCCGCTATCTGAATAAAAGGCCATGGAAGATTATACACAGTCTCCTTCCTGTCAAGATCATAGCCCCAGGAAAAAAAAGGCCAGAGCACAGTGTATGAATTCATATTTCCGCTTTTACTCCATCTCCTGCCGAAAAACGGGAAAAAGAAAAAGGTATACTGCTCATCCTCCCTGAGATAAAGCTCACCATAATTTATAACCATAAGATATGAATGGTTATCATACCACCCGGTTTTTCTGTTATGTGAATAAAACGGTATAAATCTGAAGTCCTCTCTTAAGTCCCCTTTTCCCCATGCAATGAACGGCCAGAATATAGCAGTCCCTGTATAATCCCTGCTCTCAAACTCTGTATAAACAGGAATTATTGCTAAACATAAATACAGGACAGACTGCAAAGTAAAAAGTCCTGCCGGCGGCAGTATAAAAAAAAGTGCAATCCCCGGAAAAATATATGGAGAAATTCTGTCATAACCAAGCTTGCCCTTTATATCTCCGCCAAAGGGGTATATAAAAATATACTCATCTTTTTTTTCGTCTCCGCTCCCGTATAGATAAAAAGGCATCAGACCGCTGTCGTAATCCTCTTTCTTTTCTTCATGCATGTATTCAGTTGATTCATATAATCCGAAAAGAGCTTTAGTTGTATCATATCTCTCATTTTTATACCGCCAGAAAATAAGCGGCATCAGTGAAGCCTGAAACAGGTTTTCATCATTAATTGATTCCATGTAAAACGGCCGGTATACATTTGTACTGGTTTTCATGTCTTTAGTATTCTCATAAAAAACCCAGAACCAGTCTATTGACTTATCTATTTTCTTTACCGGTTCAGCCGGCAATGCAGCAGCAGAGCTTATAATAAATATCAGCATAAAAAAATAAGTTAAATATAAATTTTTTACAGGAAAATTCTGAAGATTACTTAAAGTTTTTAAGTATATGGAGGGAAGACTCAGACCTGATATTTTCAATAATTTCATTAAGTCTTAACCTGTCTTCATTGGAAATAACTTTAAAAGCGACACCTGCAATAAATGCTTTATCATTATCTGCATTTTTTAAAAAACTCCATCTTTTCTCAACTTCTGCGTTAACACTGAATTTTTTAAAATTTATCCTGACAAAGAAAAACTTCTCCAGATTGAATTCTGAATCCATGATACTTTTCATATCAATAACAAAAGAAAAACCGCCAGTGCTTAAATCCGATATAATGCCATTCAATGCAGTCATACCCTCAATCTCAACAAATGCTGATTTGTATGACCCGGATTCAAGTGAATATCTTATAAACTCTCTTAGTTCTTTCATTCTAATAAATCAGATTTCTTCATTCTTAAAGTTATCACCCGTTACGCATCTCGAAATAACCGGAGACTAATATATACTTAGTTAATATAATACCGTTTATTCATAAAAAAACAACTATATTTTTAATTCATCTTCCAGGATAAAAGACAGCAAATTATTCCCGGGGGATCAGCACTTTGCGCTGTGGAAGAAATGGAGGAGTATACACACCTCTGAAAATAAAAAATACCTTAACTCTGCAAGAATTTATTGACATTGACAAACATCCAATTTATTATATAAAAGTATTTATTACGGAGGATGATTCATGAAAAAAATATTTATAGGTTTCATATTATTACTTTTTATCCTGCCTGCAGTATCACAGGATGCGAAAGATACAGCGAAAGAGCCTGAAAAAAAAGCAGGTGAAGCAGAACTGGTCAGTCAGAGCATCTACACAGAGATAACTCTTGAGGATTTTGAAACCAGCCAGTATACAAACACCAACCTGAAATTCATTCAGGCTAAAGAACAGGAGGGATCACTTGCGATAAGAGATCAGTATCCTGCAGAATTTAATAATTCAAAAAAATACCTGGGAGTAAAGCTTTTCGCCAAAAAGGGTGACACATTCCAGATATTCCCGCCTAAACCGCTGGAGATTAAAAAATACTGCAAGTCTATATCAATATGGGTTTACGGGAAAAAATTCGCTGGTGAAATTTCAATTATGCTTCAGGATGTAACCGGGGAAACTCACAGGATTACATTCGGAAATACAGCATTTCTCGGATGGAAAAAACTTACAGTAAATCTTGAACCTAAAATTAAACAGCAGGATGCTTATCTGGAGAAAGAAAAAGCGCTAAAAATACTTCATATTCAGTACAGGCCGGCAAATGATTCTATGCACCCTGAATGGCAGTATTTCTATATCGATGACATCACAGCAACAGTAAGAGAAAAGTACAAAGACAGACAGAGTGACGACTGGTAAAATCAGAAAGATGATCCCGGGACAGGATATACGGAAGGACGTCCTGTTACGGGATTTTTACCGCAGAAAAATTTTGAATCGTACAGCCCCGAAAGCGCTTCTTCAGAAATAACTTTTTCAGGAACTCCATCAAAATTTATTACTCCGTCTTTAAGTGCGATAATTCTCGAACTATACTCAGCTGCAGTGTTCACATCATGAAGAGCGCAGATAATAGTAGATCCTGATCTGTTTAACGCCGAGAGTATATCCATTACCTGTATCATATGCCTGTAATCAAGATTTGAAACGGGTTCATCCAGAAGCAGAACATCCCGGTTCTGTATCAATGCCCTTGATATCTGTACCAGCTGGAATTCTCCCGCTGATAATTCCGTTATCGACCGTTCCAGCAGATGTACTATTCCGCAGCGTGATGCCATCTCATCAATAATCGGATCCTTCGCGTTATCAAAGCTGAAAAGTTTTCTGAATGGAAAACGTCCGAAAGATAAAAACATTTTTACAGAAAAATCCGGTATTTCTCCGGTTATCGGATTGACAATGGACATTTCAACTGCAAGTTCCCTCTTCCTGTAGTCATCAAGTTTGCGTCCCAGGAAAAGAACTCTTCCACTGTAAACCGGAATTGAACCGGAAATCGCCTTGATGATAGTGCTCTTCCCCGCGCCATTCGGCCCGATAAGAGAGATAAACTCCCCCCTGCCGACTCCGAACGAAACTGTTTTAACAACAGTTTTTCCGCTGTATCCGGCACTTAAAGAATCTATAAGAAAAACAGGTTCTTTCATACTAATAAACCTGCCTGTTTCTGATTACAAAGAAAAGAAAAAAGATTCCTCCGGTAAAACCGGTAATAACACCAACCGGTATCTCATAAGGAAATATGAGAGATCTGCTTAAAGCATCAGAAATTATAAGAAACGAAGCTCCGCCGATTGCCGAGAGAGGGATCAGTCTCCGGTTATCATGCCCGCTTATAAGCCTTACGAGATGAGGGATCATCAGGCCGACGAATGGGATAATGCCTCCGAGTATAACAGACAACGCGGATAAAATTGATGCCAGTATAAGTATAATCCGTAGTTCCGAATCAGAAAGGCCCGCGCTGCCGGAGAATGACTTTCCGAGTGATATAATATTGATATGCGCGTGATAAATCCAGAGCAGCAAAGCTATTAAAAAAATAAGCGCGGATACAACTCCCTGGCTTACGTCTCCGGATGAAGAAAGGTCACCCATCATCCATATGATCGCCTTATGAACACTTTGAGATTCGGCTACTGAAAAAAGCAGCATTACTGAAGATGAAAAAATAAAACTGAGTGCGACACCCGCAAGTATAAACATTCCGCCGCCGAAGCCTCTTCCATATGACAGCAGATAAAGAATTACAATCGCTGCAATACTTCCTGTAAATGAAAAAAATATTGTTGTAAGCGGTCCCAGGGAGAATATCACAGCAGCTGATATTCCAAGTGACGCACCACCGGAAACGCCTGTAATGAAAGGATCTGCAAGAGGATTCCTGAAAATAGACTGGAACACGGCACCACTTACGGATAGAGCCGCACCGACAAAAGCGGCAGCCATAATTCTGGGGAACCTGATCTTTAGCATGATCTCTGTATTCAGGCTTCCGGTCCTGTTTATTATATTTTCAGCAATTCCCAGGGGATTGATAAATTCTGATCCTGCACAGAGGCCTATTATTATTGAAATAATTAAAAGCAATGCCGGGATTATATAAATATATATTTTTTTCATTTATTGACATGATTCAATATTTCAGAAATTTTTTCAACTGAAAGAACATATTCTTTCGGAGAATAGTACGGGATAATCTCATCACCTGCAACAAATATATTTTTTCTGTTTATAAAGTCTATATCAGTAAAATTTTTCAGCTGACGATAAAGATAAAGATCCTCTCCCGGACTCATTATTATAACCACGTCGGGTTTTTTTATAATAAGAGATTCCAGTGTCAGTATCGGGTAAGGAACATTTAGATCGGAGAATATATTGATACCACCGGCCTCTTTAATTATATCTGATATATGAGATAATCCTGAAACAGTGATCAGAGGTTTTACAGAAACAAGAAATGCCACTTTTAATTCATTATTGTCTTTTTTAACTTTATTCAATCTCTGTCTGTAGTATTCTATTTTTTCCGATGCTGTTTCCCTTCTGCCGATCATCTCACCTAATAACAGGTAATTATCGCAGATTGATTTAAAATCGCTGTTTCTTCCGAATCTGTAATACCTCAATCCGAATTTCTCAAAAAATGAGTTCTGCTGAATTTCACCATCCTCTTCAGACATTAAAATAATATCAGGCTTAAGCAGAATTATTTTCTCTATTGAAGGGGTAATATATGTACCGACCAAAGGGATATCCCGTTTTAAAGGGGGATGATATGGAGTAACTCCGACGATATTGTCTTCTGCTCCGAGATCTATAATCTGCCCTGTAATTGATGGTGAGAGCGAAATTAGTCTTTTCCCGGAAATATTTTCGTTTTGAGACGCAGGCTTACCGCATCCGGGGGAGGATAGTATTGCAAAACAAAAAATCAGAGAAAATGAGATTAAAGGACGGTATGCCATCTGCACTCCACGGCTATCATAAAAAAAGAGGGAAGAAAAGTATTATTACCTCAGACAAGAGTTATAATCTGCTCTTCTCTCGCACAGCTAATACAATAACGGACACCCTCTTTCCTGCTTTTTGCCGGAATATAAAAGTGATTCATTGTATTAATCTCTTTACCGCATTTTGAGCATTTCATAGAAATAATCCTCTTAAAAAAAAATTATTATAATAATAAATCGGCTGATTTATTATTCAACGTCATTATTTTTTAAAAAGTACTCTTTAAAAAATAAAAAATTGTGTTTACAGTATATTCTTGTACTCTAACATCGGCATCATTATAAAGATTCAGGGGGTTTTTATGCCGGCAAAGGCAAAAAGCACTGTAAAAAAAACCAGAAAGAATGTTAAAAAAACAAATCTTACAAAGCTTTATAACCACATGCATAAAATGTCGCTTGATGCTGTGGATAGCGAAGTTATAAAAAGATTTAAAGTGCTTATTGATGCCTGCGAGGAGGATCTCCCGAAGGCGGTAATTGATGCATTAATCAGCGAACCGAAAGGAGCTGATACATCTGTTTTTCCTGAAGGTTTTCAGCCATATGTAAAGCATTACATATTTATGGTAAAAAGAGATAAAAATCAGAAAAAAGCATAATTATGAGAATTAAAATAAAAGTCTTCGCATCTATACGTGACATATGCGGTTTCAGCGATAAAGAACTTATTGTTTCCGATTCAATAAAAGTAAATGAAGTTATCGACCTGTTCATCAAAGGCAATCAGGAACTTTCCGAGAAAAAAAATAATCTTCTAATAGCTGTAAATGAAGAGTATTGCAGAATGGACAGAACTCTTGAAGATGGTGATACACTGGCTATTTTCCCTCCAGTTAGCGGCGGCTGATATGAAACTAGTTCTCACCCAGAAAGAAACAATCGATCTTAATACTGTTTCAAATACAGGAACGTCATACAGCGATGGGTCCGATCTTATTTTTATAGGTAAAGTGAGAGATACATCCCGCGGCAAAAATGTAACACATATCGATTATGAAATATATAACGAGATGGCTGTAAAAGAATTAAATAAGATTGCTGACGAAGCTTCCGCGAATGATGAAATAAACAGAATTATTATCATTCATAGATATGGAAGAGTAACTCTTGGAGAAACTTCTATTTTAATACTTGTATCCTCACCTCATAGAGATTCGTCATACAAAGCTTCGAGATATATAATTGATGAGATAAAAAAACGTGTTCCGATATGGAAAAAAGAATTCTATGATGACGGCTCGGAATGGATCACAGATAGAAGCTGACTACTCGATGTAAATCTCGCCATCTCTTTTAAGTAAGATCACCCCGTTTTCATTGAGTTCACGCATAATATTGACTATATAATCACGGCACTCTTCAACATCTTTCAGCCTTACAGCTCCCATTGCACTCATCTCTGTAAGTATACCTTCAGCCCTGTTCTGGCTCATATTTCTGAGAATTTTGAATTTAATATCATCTTCCGCGCCTTTCAGTGATTTGGCAATAGTGAAATCATCATTTATCTCATCAATCAATATACGTATCTCTTTATTAGAAAGATTAAGAATATTCTCAAAAGTAAATATCATTTCCATAATCTCTTTTGAGATGTGCGGAACTGCAATGTCTATTTCTCTTAAGAGATTTCTCTCCTGTTCGCTGCTCATATGACTCATGATGCTCGCAAGTGATTCCATCCCTCCGGTTATGCTCTTATCATCTTCTATTTTTTTCATATCTCTGCATCTTTTCTTCAATGCCCGTGCAACTGCAACTGCAGCCTCTGATGAAAGATTTTTCATTTTAACAAGTTTGACGCCGACCTCTCTGGACTTATCAGCGGGAAGACTTTTTAAAACCATCCCGGCTTTCTGAGGAGATATAAATTTTATTACAAGCGCTATTATCTGCGGTTGCTCTTCTCTTAACAGATTTACGAGCTGAATATCCTCCAGTTCATTTAAAAACTTAAAACCTGCTTCAGTATCGCGGCTTTCAATTTTTTTTACAAGCTCATCAGCCTTCTCTTCGCCAAAGGCATCAACAATCATCTTCCTTGCCCTGTTTATCCCGCCGGAGGGATTTTTCGAATTTCTCCGCAGTTCAATAATAAATTCGCCTATCAGGTCTTCTTTCTCCTCTTCGGGGAGAGACTGCACTCTAACCATCCCGGCTGTCAGTTTTTCAATACTATCTTCATCAAGATGACGGAGAATTTCTGATGCAATTTCAGGCCCGAGGAGAACAAGCAGTGCTGCCGCCTTTTCAGTTCCCGTCATGTTAAAAAGTGATCTCATTACTTATCTCCAGAGCTGATTTAGAACTTCTATTAACTTTTTCGTTAAAGGTACCGGTTTTATTACAGGGGTAGAGAATGCCTCTATACATATATACACTCATCATATTAAATTACATACAGTCATATTTTATACTTGAAAAAAATCAATAAATAATCAGTAATAAATCTAATATGCTCTTTAGTGCCAAGAGCACAGCAAAATGTTTTTTATGCAGTAACAGTGAAAACGGACGGCTTACGGAAGTACTATTGCTGTACATCCGCTTTTTTAAAAAATAAACGGAGCTTATTAAAAAGTGCAGAAAGAAAATCTAGTAAGTGAACAGTTTCAGAATGAAATAATAACAGCCGTAAGAAATGAAAATGATATGGTTTTTATCACTTATTCTGTACTCGAGAGAACTGAAGAGAAAATCAAGTTTGCCCTTGCAAAGATACTTGAAAAACATAACCGTTTTGACTTATTTACTCCTGTATACTCATGCATAAAAGAATTAATTTCAAACGCGACAAAGGCAAACGCAAAAAAAATACTCGTTCTTGAAGGGGATATAAAAGACCTGGACGACTCTATGGATATAGTAAAAAAAGTCAGGGCAATTCTTAATGAAAAATCTCTCCTTGAATACGGGCTCAAAACAAAAAAACATGAATTATCCACAAGAATTTATCTGAAAGTTTATAAAAAACACTTATCTATAGAAGTAATAAACAATATACCTCTTACAAAAAAAGAGATGGATAAGATCAACGACAGGATAAAAAAATCCTCAAAGTATGACAACATCGCGGCATTTTTCATGGAAAATCCTGATCCGGAAGCTGAAGGTATGGGTCTTGGACTTTCCATGGTAGTTGTACTTCTGAAAAATATAAATATTACCCATAAAAACTTTGCTGTTACGACAAACGGTATAGATAAAACTTACGCAAAGGTTCTGATCCCGCTAAGTTAACTACTCCAGTTTTCGAGCTCTTCGTTTCATTAAAGGATAAACGCTGTTTGTTGAATCGATCTCCCTTAAAATATCAGGCCTGTCAGGTTCTGCATACGAGATAAAAGTATCTGTCTCTTTAACTGTAAAAGTTTCAACATATCTTATAGTTTCATTGTTAAGCCTTGAGTTGCTGTCTCTGTAAATAACAAGCTCTGTGCCGTCTTTCACCCCATCGATTAATCCGAGATTAAGAATAATCCCATTATCTTTAACCTTCAATACTTTACCGCTATATGGAATTATGTTGTAGATTTTTTCAGCTGTCAGAATAGAGAGCAGGTTAAGATTCTCCCGCCCTTTCTTTGATTCAGTTAACTCATATATAATATATCCTCTATTTAAATCCATTATCTTAAATGTTATACTGATATAATCATCAACCTCTGAGATCTCTCCGAAAATCAGGTAGTCAAATTTCTGTTCACCCTTGTCAGATATTTCCTTTACTTTTTTTATTGTATCAAAAAGATTCTCTCCTCCGGTTTTAAGATTTCCTGCAAGAGCCTCTCTCTCGCCAAGCCCTGGAGTCCTCATCCTGCCGAACTGCTGAAGCGCAAAGGTAAGATTCCTTGCGGCTATTTTCCCGGAATCGGGATGATCTGTAATTTTTCCCGCAGAGTTGAAATTTAAAACGAGGACAGATGGTACATCCCTTGGAGCTTCATCGCTGGAATATCCTTCCCGGACATACAGCCTGTCCCTTCTTTTTATTATCGCAAGGTTCAGCATATCCTGATACTTAAACTCGGGATACTGCATCATCACATTTTTCATTTCATCAATCATCATTTTATTATAATCGAGTATCGAGTAGTAATTTATCAGCTGCTCACGAACATCCCTGTTGAGGGGATTCATCAGGAGTGATCTTCTAAGGTAGTATATTACATTTGTATGAAGACTTTCTCTTCTGTTTATTTTCGAGAGTTCGATGTTTTCATTCGAAAGCATTATTCTCGCGGGATGGGCGCTCTTGTATTCGTTGAGTACAAGAAAATCCTCAAGCTTCCCCTTAAGCAGCGAGTCTGAAGGAAACTTCTTGTACGCAGAGAGCATATGCTCAAGTGCCGAAGTCTTATCGCCGGACATATCATAAGCAAGTGAGAGGCTGTATAAAACCGGCCTGCTCTTATTAACTTCTGCAGCTTTGAGAATATAGGATACCGCTGCATCCCTCTTATCCTTTATTATATCAGTACTCCCTCCGCCGTGAAGTGCGCTATTGAAATTATAATCCTCTATCTCCATCAGAGAGATCAATCCCATATCCATATTTGCTCTGAAGTTTGACGGATTTATAGCCAGAGCCCTGCTGTACGATTCACGCGCTTCATCAAGCGAATCAGCATCGCCCGTAATCATATAGTTTTTAAGCAGAATACTTCCATATTTTATGTGTCCATCGGGAGATTCCCCTGCTGAATCTATAGCTTTCTCGACATACCCCCTGGCCTCTTTAAGTCTCCCTTCATCAGTTTTTATATCGGCCATGAGAAGCAGAGACTGAAAATGGTATGGATTGCTTTTAAATATATTCTCCAGCTTTCTTTTAGCCCAGAGCCTTTTATCCATTTTATAATAAACATATGCGATTCCATACTGTGAATCTATAGAGTCGCCGGATATTTTGAATGCTCTTTCAAAATAACTTATAGCGTCAGTGAATCTTCCGGTTTCAGAAAGTACCATTCCTATACCATTAAGGGCATCAACAGAATTGCCGTCAAGCTTCAGTGCATCAGAAAACATCTCCAGAGCCCTGTCGTAAACGCCAATCGCGTAGTATGATTTACCCGCCCCCAGCATTGAATCAGAATATCTGCCATTTAATCTGAGTGAATTGGTGAAGCTGAATAAAGCCTTGTCATATTCTGTTTTCTTATAACTTACCCAGCCGTCCCTGTTCAGAGATATTGCATTCTGTGCGTCTGAAACAAGCGCAGAGGAGAGCATAATAATGATAAGTGACCCACTTATATATACGGTTTTAACAATTTTATTCATTTTCAACATCAAGCCTCCGGAAACTCTCCTGAACAGATTATCAAATGATAAACCGGAATACAGTCAAGTCAACTAATATTCAGAAATGACCAGGATTACAGGATTTTCATGATTTGCCGGATTTAATGATATCAGCTATGTCCTTCATCTAATAATAATTATTATTAAACACTGTTCTTTTAATCTTTTATCGGGGAACAATATAAAAATACTGTAAAATCTGTTTGACCTTAAGACAGTCTATCCTTTAAATTTATCATAAGTTTAAACATAGTTATAATACCTTGATCATTGAAGGGTTCGTGGAGAAAAAACACATTGAGTAAGCAGATAATCATATCAGGACGGGAAAGAATACTAAAACCATATTTATCATTTATTATGTCATTCTTTGTGACCGGGCTGGGGGAAATATATTCAGGTTTTGTGCAGAGAGGAATTATTCTTGCGCTGCTCAGGACAGTATCTGCATTAGCTGTACCGTTCTACTCTTTGACAAATGTCAGAAGCTCTCACCTTACAGAGATTTTTTTCTCACTGATATTTTTTATATCTGTTACTCTTTTTTCACCATTCAATGCTTTCTTTCTGAGTCTGACAAAAAAGAGAATCGTTGTATTAAAATTCAGTTCTGCCGGGTTTATTATATTATTTATGTTATGCAGTCTGACAATCACTCTTGGATCAGCAGCCGCTTTTTTCTCCTTTTTTTCAATCATAAAAGTACATCAGGATTTCCCTCCGATTATAGAAAATGGCGACATCGCTGTAATAAAAAAGATCGGTAACCAGGTTTACCAGAAAGGTGAGATGGTAGTACTTGCAGACGGAAATTTCAGTATTCTGAGAATCATCGGTCAGCCGGATGATAATGTTACTTACAGCAAGGGGCGTTTTTCAATTCAGGATTCAGAACTGTTCCAATCTATTTTTACTGAAGATGAGCTGAAAAAATTTTCTCTGACAGATTTTGATGTAATTTCTGAAATTCAGGATAGATTTAAATATCCGGTGATACAAAACAGAGATAAGTACAGTATAAATATTTTTTTAAAGAGTAACGAATACTTTGCAGCACCCGATGACCGCAATGACATTACACGATTTACCATAGTTAAAAAAGATAATATATCCGGCAGACTGGAAGGTTTACTTTTTTCCGGCAAGAGAAAAGCAGTTTTAATAAAACCATTCCGGATGTCCGAATGACCATTTAACAGACAGAAACTTTTAAAATTCATCTGAACCTCAAGCTTTGGGAATCCCCTGTGCGTAATCTAAAAATATCATTCATATACAATATTACTATTAAATAATAAAACAATTAAAGTCCCTCTCCGGAGGATTTAGGAATTGGCAGTTAAAACATATTCAGCAGTAATATCTTTGTCATAAAAACATTATAGCATTTTTGCTTATAAAAAATGAAAAATAATACAGTTTAAAACAATAAAAATTTTTGAATTAAAAATTTTACTTATAAATACTGTCTTGACTTTCAGATTTATATATATATTTTAAGAACTCTTGTTATTTATAATTACTGATTTTATGGAGGCTGCTTATGGTACTCATCACAGGTTCAAATTCCCTGCTGGGTAAAGCTGTGGTTGAAAAATTTACTCAGAATGGTGAAAAAGTAAGATGCTATGATCAGTATAAACCTGAGTCAATCCCGGAAGGAGTTGAATTTATTCAGGGTGATCTGTTTACCATGAAACGCCTGAATCTGGCATGTAAGGGTGCTGATACCATAATACATCTTATGGATAAAAGCAGAGCGCAGAAAGTCGGGCGCAGAAAGATGAAAAAAATAAATATAACAGGAACTCAGAATCTGCTTAACGCGGCAAAAAAATTAAAAATTAAAAGATTTATATTCCTTTCAACTTATGCCGTATACGGTAAAACAAAATCTTTCCCGCTGAAAGAAGATGATAAAAAGAAACCATATACCGCTTACGGTAAGGATAAACTGAAAGCTGAAATTTTATGCGAAGCTTTTGCTAAAAAAAATAAAATAAATCTCTCTGTATTAAGACCGGCTGTAATAACCGGGCCGAATGTGAAGAATTCATCAATTTTGATAACTCTTTACATGGCGATGGGACTGGGCATTGATAATATCATGTTTATATCAGGAGACGGAGATACAAGATTTCAGTTATTATCTCCTGAAGATGCTGCTGATGCATTCTACAAGGTATTCAAAGCTGGTGAAAAAGCACACGGTCTATCATTCAATGTCGGATCTGATAATGTTCCGACTCAAATGGAGCAGATTGTTAAAATCAAAGAGATGAAAAAACTTGACTTTGCGGTTAAGCATATCTCAAAACTGAAAGCAAGATTTTATTCAATTCTATTCAAACCATCCACAGTCAATTATTTCACCAAGGAACATTTTCTTTTTATTTTCCATAGTGTTTATCTTGATAGCCATAGATTGAAAACTGTAACCGGATGGTCTCCTAAAAAAGACAATCTTGAAATTTTGTCTGAGACCGTTGACTGGTATAAAAATAAAGTGAACTGATAAAAGAGAAGGCTGACAGTAAAATGTCAGCCTTCTCTTTTATAAAAACGTCTAATATAAAAACTATAAATCCTTCTTTTCGTTTCTGTATTCAATCCCGGAATATTTTTCTTCATCTTTTTTCTTTGACCTGTTAAAAGGATAAGTTGCTATACCTCCGATAAGCTGCCCAAATTTTATAAGTAGGAGCAGAAAAAGTTTACCGGCACTCCCCTCTCCAGGCTGAAAACTGAAAGTCAGCTGTGCGCGCTTCATGTCTTTAATTGTAATCTTCTCATTCTTCAGCGACATCTGCTTCATCAGTTTGCGGGCTTCTTTTCTGTCCAGTTTCAGCTTCTTTTTATCTTCATGGTATTTCCCGGATTTTACTATAAGCATAAACAGTTCATTATCTTCCATGAGTTTTGATTTAATTCTCGCGATACGATCGAGGAAGGCTTTCAGTTCAACCTTACTCTTTGATCCCTGGTCATGGAGCATCTTGATATATTGGCCTAAAAAATATGTCTGTTTGTAGATACGTTCCTTATCATCAATTTTCATATACTTGAGATCTACGTTCTCAAGTTTTTTTATCCAGTGAAAAATATTCTCGAGATTTTCATAAGATACATCATATAATTTTTCGCTCTTTATATCTCCGACTTCAATATAGTTTTTTGCAACTTTTTTCAGATCTTTAAAAATGCTGTTTGAATTGTCAAGCATCAGGCTGTAGATTCTTCGTTCAGTAGTGGTAAGAGGCCTGTCATCCTCTTTCGGATTCTGCATACGGTTTTTAATCTGCTTTATATTAATGGAAGATGGATCGAAATCAACTCTCTCATTAGCAAATTCCAGTTTCATGTCGTAAAAATCGGGCTCAGGAAGATCATCTCCGATTTTTAAAATATGAAGTTTTATTTTACCAAGCTTTTCAACCATTTCATGAACGTCAATTTTACTTACGCCATCAGTGACAACAAGAATTTCCGCGTTGGTCATATCCTTTGTGTAGTTTATATCATTCACTGCCTGAAATACAGCCTTCTGAAGATTTGTACTCACTCCGCCGGTGGTTGAGAGAAGAACCTTCTCAATAAGAAAAGGGTAATCCTCTTTTTTCTCAATTTTATAGAGATCCCCCACATTTGTATCGAATGTCCTGAAAAAAAGTTTTGCATTGCTGTCGAGCTTACGTCTTAGAAATTCAGAAACTATGCATTTAGCGTAGAATCCCCTCATATGCATATCCATTGACCTTGATGTATCGAGAAGGATATAAAAAAGCTGATCAAATTTATTTGCCTCCCTCCCTTTCTCATTCTTCATTGTTGATATAGGTTTGAAGTTGTCGCTTTCAGATTCATAATACTTCTGAACCATCAAAGTTTTGGTAAAAAGTTTTGCATTGAAAATATCATCATCATGGGCCAGTTCGCGGGGGAGTGTACGCTTAAGATCAATTATACTCTTGTAAGTTTCAATCTCCATCTTGTCGCTAAGGGGTGATTGACGTTCAATCCTATTGATTGATATGCTCTCTGTCCTGTCAGGAATATGAATCTGTTCTTCGGTAGAAATCTGCTCAATTGCACTTAATGCATCGAGTGAGCTCCGGTCTGTAAATAAAGTCCGGGCTATTTCGAACAACATCATAAATTGAGGAGGAATAATCACCTGGATATTTTCGAAAAATCCGAGTGAGTCCCAATATCCGAAAAAATCGTCCCCTTTATTCTGAGAGATCATTTCAAATATCCTATGTCAGTTCTCTGTATTCCTTCAGAATACCATTTTTAAGTTCATTCACTTCTTCAACCGAAGAAGATACATCAAATAC
>Ga0209099_1002228_pt1 | contig 17580 bp, 15 predicted proteins | sample AD_JPNHW2_MetaG_FD_184430 | JGI IMG/M metagenome (GOLD analysis project Ga0209099, IMG submission 184430) | Active sludge microbial communities of municipal wastewater-treating anaerobic digesters from Japan - AD_JPNHW2_MetaG (SPAdes) (version 2) | ecosystem: Engineered > Bioreactor > Anaerobic... | reverse complement strand
TTAGGACAAAAGATCTTTACTGGATAATTCCTTCCGGAATAGCTTTCATTGCCATCATTTTATTATTGCTGGCACCTGTATTTGTCAAGACGTACTTACATAATAAAATTGACAAAATCGAAAAAGAAAAAAACATCACGATTACTATCGGCGATATGTCGGTGAGACGTTATTCAGAACTTACCTTAAAGGATGTAAGTATCATACAGAACAACTCCAGAGATACTTTTTTTCTACTGACCAATTTAAAATGCAAAATCGCCCTTTTCCGACATGGCCGATTTCATCCTCATGCCGTTGACATCTACCTTGATAAGCTTTCTCTCAATTTCATCAAAGAAAAGGGAATTAGCAACTATGCTTTTTTGGAACCACAGAAACGAGTAAAAGCCAAGAAACAGGAAACAGACTATCCAAAGAAAATCAACCATTATCTTGACCTTCTGACAAGGTTTTTCCCTAAGGATCTCCATTCCAAGACCATCACAATTGTTGCTAAAATGGATTCCGTCAGAACCGATTATTACATGAAAAATATAAAAATAGAGGACAAGTTGCTTTCAGGAACGATTGAAGTAGAAAACGGTATTTCCGGTTCAAAATGGACTATCAGAGGAAAAGTAGATGCCGAAAAAAATTACTTTGCCGGCATTTTATCATTGGATGAAGGGGCGGATAAAGTGGGAAAATTCCCTTTTATTGAGAAAATGTTCAAGATTGACCTGGCCTTTCATGAGCTGGCATTTAGTTTAGATGTTAAGAATCAGGATGTTGACAATGCCACCTTTTCTGTTGGGGGGAGGATTGACAATTGTCAATTTTATCATGCTAAAATTGCAGACCAAACAGTAAAAATTGATGCCGCTTCATTTGACCTGGATGTTGCCATCAATCCCGGCTCTATTGTCATTGATTCCACCTCAGTAATGTTGCTCAATGGCTTTAAAGTTCATCCTTATATCCGGTATGAGAAAAAGAAAAATGTACATTTTGTCTTTGCCATCAAAGAACGAAATTTCAATGCTGCCACCTTCTTCAGAGCAATGCCCCCCGAGCTTTTTCAGGTCATCTCACAAATGTCAGTTTCCGGGAACATGAATTTTTCACTCCTTTTCGACTGTGATTTTGCCAAAGTTGACGATCTTATTTTTGATTTTGATATTTCAAGTCGGAACTTATCCTTTTTGGATGGCAGCAGCACCCTTATCACCAGATTTAATGCTCCCTTTGAATATCTCTTTTATGAAGGTGGAGTTCCGGTTAGGAGCATTATGGTTGGTCCTGAGAACCCCTCATTTTGTCCTTTCGAAAAGATTCCTCCGATGTTAAAATATGCCATTTTAGCCTCAGAAGATGCCTCTTTTTTCAGACATAACGGGTTCCTCAAATCATCCATTCAGGATGCCATGGTGACCAACATAAAACGGGGTAAATTCTCCCGTGGCGGTAGCACCATTACCATGCAGTTGGTCAAGAATCTCTTTCTGAATCGCAAGAAAGTAGCTTCCCGCAAATTTGAAGAGATGGTGCTGACTTGGCTCATAGAGAATAACAATTTGATTTCTAAGGATAGAATGTTTGAGATATATGTCAACATTATTGAATGGGGACCCTGTGTTCACGGAATTAACGAAGCCGCCGCTTTTTACTTCGACAAGAAGCCGGAAGAGCTCACTTTTGGGGAGTGTGTTTACCTCGCCACGCTGATTCGTTCTCCCAAACATTATGCGTGGACATTAGACAATAATGGAAACGTCACCGACAGTCGTCGCTCCGAAATGCGTTTTGTGGCTCAACGCATGCTTGAAAAAGAGATGATTGGCGAGGCTCAGTTTGCCACTTTTAATTCCTTTGTCACCACTCGTATTGATGAAAGCAAATTAGAAGAAGTAAAAAGAGTCTGTGAAGAAAATAATCAACCTCCACTTTGAAAACAGAAAAAAAAATGTACTTTTGCACTCTTAAAAGTACGGGATGTAGCGCAGCCCGGTAGCGCGCTTCGTTCGGGACGAAGAGGCCGCAAGTTCGAATCTTGTCATCCCGACAGAATTAAAAATAGTGCATTGTAAATCAGATAATTACAGTGCACTTTTCTTTTTAAGCCAAAAAGTAAGCCAATTTTATTTTTTCATAACCAATTAATTTAAAATTAATTGCGATTTTTTTTTAGATTCTTATCTATTTTTAAACACCGGAAGATGTTCGTATTGTTTCTGAAAAATGGAGGAAAGATTATAATGAAAATCCTCCACACGATTCTTTAAATGACATGCCCCCAAAGAATATCAAAATGAATATAAAATAAACAATGGATATTTGCAGTCTATTTTATAACTGTCCTAAAAAGGGAAGCTGGCAGAAGAAATTTCTACAAATTTATATATTTCCGTACCAATCCGAAAAAATACAGATAGAACTTAAATATACTAGCTTCCCTGATCAGCCGTAAAACAATTAGATTAGTTTTTCAACTATTTTATCAAAAGCATCGACAACAATATTATTATTTTGGCTATATACACTCAAGCCTTTTTCAGCAGCTTCTCCCACTTCAACAACCAAAGGTATTTGCCCCAAAAGAATAGAATTTGATTCCGTAGCCAATTTTTCACCCCCACCCTTTCCAAAAATATAATATTTTTCTTCAGAATGATTATTAGGAGTAAACCAAGACATATTTTCTATAATTCCCAAAATTGGAATATTAATATCTGCATTAGTAAACATAGAAAGTGCTTTACGGGCATCGTTTAGAGCAATTTCCTGAGGTGTAGTAACAATAATAGCTCCAAGCAAATTTAATTTTTGAACAGTGGTAAGTTGTATATCGCCGGTTCCCGGAGGGAAATCAATAATCATATAATCTATATTTCCCCATTGAGTATTTTCAAAGAGTTGGGTAATTACTTTGGCAGCCATAGGGCCTCTCCAGATCAATCCTTGACCTTTAGGGACTAAAAATCCGATAGAGATCATTTTAACCCCATTTTTTTCAATTGGGAAAATCAATTCCTGATTTTCAATAGCACTTACTTCAGGAATAGCATTTTCTACTCCAAACATTTTAGGTATTGAGGGACCATAAATATCAGCATCAACCAAAGCAACAGAAAGACCTTGACGAGCTAAAGCGACAGCGAGATTTGCCGAGACGGTAGATTTTCCTACTCCTCCTTTTCCCGATGCAACAACGATTATATTTTTAACACCGGGTAAGTTTATTTTTTCAAAATTAATCATTATATGTATATTTTAAATTGCATTTAATCCTTGATTTAAATCTTCAATAATATCCTCCACATCTTCTATCCCGACTGAGAATCTAACCAAGTCGTCGGTGATACCGGCTGCAAGTTTATCCTCTCTGCTAACAACTGCATGAGTCATAGAGGCGGGATGCTGAATCAGTGTTTCAACACCGCCCAAAGAAACGGCAAGCATTGCCAGATGAACATTATCCATTAGTTTTTTACCTGCCTCGTAGCCACCTTTCAATCCAAAACTCATCATAGAGCCAAATCCGTTCATTTGTTGTTTAGCCAAGTTAAATTGAGGATGTGACTCTAATCCGGGATATTTAATCCAAGCCACTTTTGGATGAGCCTCTAAGAATTTTGCCACTTTTAATGCATTTTCCTGTGCACGTTCAATTCTTATTGCCAGTGTTTTCACACCGCGTAATACCATAAAAGCTTGTGTCGGATCCATATTACAGCCCAAGAAGACCATTGAATGACGGATTTTCTTATAAATTTCAGGATCTTTTGCCACGATAACTCCACCGACAATATCGGCATGTCCGTTAATAAATTTTGTAACTGAATGTAGCACCACATCGGCTCCGAGTAACAGCGGTTTTTGTAAGTAGGGAGAGCAAAAAGTATTGTCAACGACCAACAGCAAGTTATGTTCTTTTGCAATTTTTGCACAGGCAGCAATATCCGTAATATCCATTGTTGGATTAGCCGGAGTTTCGATATACAAAACTTTGGTATTGGGTTTAATTGCCGCAATTATATTTTCAGTTTCGGAAGTATTCACAAAACTTGCCTCAACATTATATCTTGAAAAATCCTGTTCAAGAATCCCTCTTGCCGGGCCATATACTGCATCCGAACTGATAATATGACTACCTGCTCCCAGTAATGCCATATAGACACTGCTCACAGCACCCATTCCCGAGCTGGTTGCAATACCTCCGAACCCATTTTCCAATTCGGCTATATTTTGTTCTAAAGCATGAATCGTTGGATTCCCAATACGGGTGTAAATGAAGCCGTTACTTTTTCCCGAAAAGCAGTCAGCCCCATGTTGTGCATTTTTAAATTTGAAAGTTGAAGTTTGGTAAATAGGCACTGTTGCACTTCCAAACTCATCTTCAAATGCTCCTGCATGAATTAATTTTGTGTTAAACCCTTTGTCATTAGTTTTCATATTATTTTTTGTTAGTTAATAAAATTGTTATCAGTTTCATTTTAATATTCATTATAATAGATCTACTATACATTCATCATCAACACATTAAAAGAGAGTTCAAATAAAAGTATTTCATAAATCAATTCTTTTAAATCATTCATTTTTACAACATTATGGTCGTTATTTTATCGTAAATAGCAGCTATTTGATTAGCGATTTCAGAATCCGGAGAATATTCAATAATACTCTTCTTATTAACCATAGCTTCAACAACATTTGCATCGAAAGGCAATTTTCCCACAAAAGAGATATTATTTTTTCTACAATAATTTTCTATTTCATCACTCATTTCAACATTGAGATCAAATTTATTAATCATCACCCATGGAGAATAGTGAAAATTATCCATAATCTGTAATAATCTTTGAAAATCATGTACTCCGGAAATTGTAGGTTCCGTTACAATCAAGACCCTATTCACCCCTGTAATAGAAGAAATTGCCGAACAGCCAATACCCGGAGGTCCATCAATAATAATAGTCTCAATATTATTTAATTTGGAAAGTTCTCTTGCTTTTTCTCTAACCTTATTAACCAATTTTCCTGAGTTATCCTCTCCGGGGGCAAGAGAACCATAGACCATTTTCCCATTTCTAAAAGAACCGCTATAGATCCTACTTTTATCCTTTTCAATCATTGAAATAGCAGAATAGGGACATATCATTGAACATAATTTACATCCGTCACATGAAAATTCCGAAATAGTAACCTTCCATTTTGCAATAAAGATTGCGTCAAACCGACAGTAATTAAGACATAAACCACAATTTGAGCATAATGAATAATCAATAACCGCTTTTTGTCCGGAGACAAAAACATTTTCATCTTCACGAGATGGATTAAAAAGTATAGGTAAATTAGCTGCATCAACATCACAATCAGCTAAAACCACTTTATTTTTTAAAGTTGCTAAAGCAGCACTAATAGTACTTTTCCCTGTTCCTCCCTTCCCGCTAACAATTACAATTTCCATACTTATGAGCAATAAATTTAATCATTGAGATAAATTGTTTTTCTAATCCTTTGTCATATTTAACCACTATTTCACCTTTAGCATAACAAGTTGCGTATTCCCTATTGAAAGGAATTTCCATAAGCAGTTCAATATTTTTATTATATATATAATCATAAATAGCATTATCTCCATATCCAATTCTATTAATGATTACACCAAATTTTAAATTCATTTTTTGAAGTGTTTCCACTGAATGTTGCAAATCGCTTAATCCAAAAGGGGTTGCCTCAGCAACAAGGATAACATAATCGGCAGTTGCTACAGTTTGAATAAACGGACATGCAGTTCCCGGAGGAGCATCAAGTAAAACAATGCCATTCCCGGAAGCTTCTTTAATTGCAGCTTTAATAAGTGAGACAGGAGATAAAGCACCCACATTCATTCTTGCTTCAATCAAATCGGCATTATCGTCAATCGAGTAAAGACTAATTTTACCAAGAGATACTTTTTTTTCTTCAATGGCATCATGGTCACATCCTACTATACAAGCAGCACAACCGTGACATAAATCGTCCATTACTTTAATCACTCTACCAAGGGGTAACATAAAGATTGCATTATAATTACAATAATCAACACATTTCCCGCAAAAAGTACATTTATCTGACTTAATTTCGGGAATCATATTCATAACATCAACGGTTTTTGTTAGATTTCCTTTAATAAATAAAGTATCATTAGGTTCTTCAGCATCACAATCAACTAAAGTAGTTTTAAATCCATTTCGATGCAAAGAATAAAAAATGTTAGTTGAAATCAAAGTTTTCCCCGTCCCTCCCTTTCCGCTGGCAATTGCAATTTTAATATTTGTCGGACTAAGCATAGATAATCTCTAATCAGTGAGCACAATTTCCATGTTCATGGCTATCATCATGGTTGCAATAATTAGCAGAAAGCGATAATTTATCAGACAAAAAATCCGTAACTAATTCACGAGCTGTTTTAATTGGAGCACCCACAAAAGCATTAATATTTTGCTCATTAAACAGCATAATTGCATGTTGCCCCATCCCTCCGGCAATAACATCCGTTACACCGAACTGTGCGATCCAACGAGGATATAACCCGGGGACATGTTCAGGGGGCGTCAATTCTTTAATTTCGATAATCTTGTCATTTTCAGTCTCCACAATTGCAAATTGCTGACAATGTCCGAAATGCGAACATAAAATCCCGTTTTCCAAAGGGATTGCAATAATTTTCTTCATAAATTTAAGATATAAATGGTTATTAACTAATTACTTTTCATATTTCATTCCAAATCAGCATCAGGAAGACCGCTCTTCAAACGTTTTCCTTTACCCTTTCCTTCCGGTGATTTATAACTTTTCCCAAGGCCACGACCAAGTTTTTCCAACTTTTCATCATTCGGCATCAAGTTGCATTCTCCTAATTTCCGACCGGTTCCTGATCCTTTTCCTTCCGGCCCGGATCTATCAAGTTTCGGCATAACATAATTATTTAATGGGATAATAAATCAATAATTTCTTTTACTTTTTTATCGGGATTCTTAATAGAAATCATCTGAATCTTCAAACTATCTAACAATGATTTTATCTTAATTCCATACTCTCCCGAAATAATTTTTTTAACCTCTTTAGAGGCAATTAATTGAACTGAAGCAGGCCCTGCTCCTTCTTCTAATTCTTTATTTGGATTAGGAACAAACTCTATTGATTGACTTTCGGTATCATATAAGACAAAATAGGCACATCGTCCAAACCGCTGATCAATATTCGATTCTAATAAATTCCCTGTTGAAGTGATGGCAACTTTCATAATTTTTATTTTTATTATTAAACACTATTATTTTCTTCTCATATAACTTCCACATTTAGGACAGATTTTCTTTTTACAAGGAAAACAGTTCACATGAATTTCTTCAAATCCACACACCGGACAAAAACACACGTCATCGCAATATTTTGTTGACATATCTTGATGATAATTATCATTGTCACAACTGTTAAATTCATCACTTCCACACAAAGGACAGTTGCTAACTTTATTTTCTTTTTCCGGATTATTAAAAAAACAACCACACTTTTTGCAATGGTACCAATCACTGTCAAAATAGACTTTTCCTCCTTCAATAGTAATTTGCCTTCCTTCAACAAATGCTTTAGCTACTTTTTCTCGAGCAGAAGCATAAATTCTTGTATAGGTAGGCCTAGAGATATTCATCTCTGCTGCTGCTTTGGAATGATTAAACATATCATAATCACACATTCTTAACGCTTCATATTCCTCAAATAATAAAGTAATAGCTTCTTTTTTCTGCTTATTGGCTTCTAAACCATAAGGTTTAAAACCTTTAATTATTGGCATATTCAAAACCTTCCTAAATTTTTTTATTCTCGGTGACATAATATTGATTATAAGTGTTTTAATTATTATTATTATGAACCATAGTTCGCTACAAAGATACACAAAAATTAAAACATACAATAAAACAACAAAAAAAATCATCATTTTTAGCTGCTTTTCATTGATTGTCTCGTCCTAAAAAAAATGTCAGCTTACCCGAAAATCCTACAGAAAAAAAATAAAACAATAATAACGAGTATTTTTCTTCAGAAATTACTCTATATAAGCAACTTAGACGAATATTATAGGTTTGTCATCCCGACTCAACCAACTAAAAAAACGCTGTAAACTAATATAGCCTTCCTAGTTAACACTAAAAGAAAAAGACCAAAAAACAGCACTGAGATAAAGCAAATTTTCTAATGTGTTTTTCAGAACCAAGAATTCTAAAAATGCAAAGAAAATAAGCCTTTCAACTCTGACAATAATTTCTATTTATTTTTATCATTTCGCTTTATAGCTTTGTGCGTTTAAGATTGTTCTACGCATCCTAATGCAACATAATCGTTAACCACTCTCTGTTGTTATAATTTTTACTATTATTGCAAAAAATAACGATTATGGATTATTCATATATATCATCGCATGTTGAGGATATCAGGAATTTTTACAATAGCAGGAAAACACAAAGCATCGCCTTCAGAATTGCTGCTTTGGAGCGGTTATACAAGAACATAAAGCTCTATGAGCAAGACATTTTGGATGCATTGTCAGAGGATCTGAGTAAGTCCAATTTTGAATCTTATGCAACTGAAGTGAGTATTATTCTCAAAGAGATTCAATATCACATCAGGCACCTGAAGCGTTGGTCAAAGGCCCGTAAAGTGGGGATGTCACTACTGTTTTTCCCTTCCAAAAGTTGCATTGTGCAGGAGCCTTACGGAGTAGTTTTAATTATTGCCCCGTGGAATTATCCTTTTCAGTTGCTCATTTCTCCGCTTATTGGAGCCATCAGTGCCGGAAACTGTGTCGTTTTGAAAAGCTCTCCAAAAGCACCTGCCACCTCCGAAGTAATCGAAAAGATTGTCAACAATACTTTTCAGAAAGAGTATGTTGCTTTTTTTCAAGGGCATAGGGATGTAAATCAAACATTGTTAGAGAATAAATTCGATTATATTTTCTTTACGGGAAGTCCCTCAATGGGAAAAATAGTGATGGAAGGAGCTGCAAAGCATCTGACTCCCGTCACCTTAGAGTTGGGCGGAAAAAGTCCTTGCATCATTGAATCCGATGCCAATATCAAGATTGCAGCCAGAAGAATCATTTGGGGCAAGACACTCAACTCGGGTCAGACCTGTGTGGCCCCTGATTATCTGTTGGTTCACAAAGATATCAGAGAAAATTTGCTTTTAGAATTACAGAACTCCATTACGGAGATGTATGGAGAAAATCCTAAAGACTCCCCTGATTATCCGAGAATAATATCCCTTGCGGCAACAACAAGACTCGCTTCCTATTTAAAAGAGGGAAAAATATTGCTTGGCGGAGATTATGACCTTGATGACAATTACATTGCTCCCACCGTCATTGGAGAAGTATCCGAAGAGAGTGCCATTATGCAAGATGAAATCTTCGGCCCGATTTTTCCTTTAATTGAATATTCCGATATAAAAGAGGTTATCACTTTTGTTAATAACAGAGAAAAGCCATTGGCACTCTATTATTTCACAAACGACAAGAAGAAGGCAAAGCAGGTATTAAGCGAGACCTCATCCGGAGGAGCATGCATCAACGACACTATTGTGCATGTAGGCAGCCATAAACTTCCCTTCGGAGGCGTAGGCAATAGTGGCATGGGTCGATATCATGGCAAGTTCAGCTTTGACACTTTTAGTAATCAGAAATCGGTAGTATTTTCTTCCGGAAAAATTGACATCAAGTTAAAATATCCGCCCTATAAAGACAAATATGAGAACTACCGTGATATGCTGACTAAATTTTAAGATTTATTAAGTCGGTTAGGTTTACGGTCAAACCATTTAAAGAAATTATAGCCATAAGTCCACTCCAGAAAGTCGGCACTTCCTGCATGTGCTTTTATAGCAAAGCCGACAAAATGTTTCCTTTCCTTCCCGAGAACCACCCGTATTCCTGCTCTTTCGTAATAAGGAGTATAATGACTAAAGGCTTTATTCAGATAGACTCCGAAAGCAAAATGCATTATAAGTCTGTCGAAAGTAAGTTCGAAAGAGCTGAAAGCAGCCTGACTGTAATATTTCCATTCAGCTTGTTCAGACTTGGGCAATAACATGGCTAATTCACTGGAATAGTTCAAATCGATTCCGCCACCGAAACTGAATCTGGGATGAAACTGCCTGGAATAGCCGATCTGGAAAACGTATTTAGGATAATAATTTAAATCCACTTTTGATTGCCTAAAACCAGGGGCAATAAAAAAATAGAGTCGATTCGAAGGGACAAAAGAGGTTATAGTATCTATAGTTTTGATTCGGGGCAATCTATTATTGACATGATATCTCAGACCAAACAGACCCGACAAAACATTAACGCCCTTGTTTGGCAACACCAGAGCACCATTTGAAGTATGAGAAAAATTAGTTTTTAAAAAGATATCGGTAGCATCAGACAGCATATATTCAACTCCGAGGGTCAAGTCGATATGAGCATTCAGCGGACTTCCGATAAGCACATTTTCGGGATTCAGCAAAGGGTCATAATGTTTCACCCAATGCATAATACCCAATCCGATAGAATAGTTAATGGAGAGTTTATCAAACCTAAAAAGTGCCCCATTCATATAGCCGAAAAGGGCAAGATTATTTCCAAAACGATCATCATTAAAATTGGCATAGCGCAGTGCTACTCCAAAATCAGGGTAATTAAACCACTGTTCCCATTCATTGACACCTGTAGTTTGTTTACCAAATCTAAAATCCATTCCATACATGGCGATATCCCACAAATAATTAAAATCCTTGCTGTTGGGGATAATTCGTCCATAGCGAACGGTGGATTCAAAATACCAGTGTGGTTTATCTGCATGAATCTGTCCAAGGGAAACAGACGGGAAAACAAAAATCGCAAACCAGCAAAATATTGTTTTGCAATTAGTGAAGAGTGTCATTTTAGTCGCTTAGTAAACAAAAGGGAAAATTTTATATCTGTTCAACTTAGTAAATTCATCCCCAAAAAAGAGAGAATATCTTTTATAGATAGCCGCTGCTCTGGGAACAATATTTGCAAAACTCCAAAGGACAAACACAACCCCTGCCAGCGACCATGAAAGAATTGCAAAGCCAATCCATTCCAAAATTTCGCCAAAATAATTAGCAGAGCTCACATATTTAAAAAATCCGCCGTAGGGAATATAATAATTGTTATCATTTTTATCCGTCCTAAGATGTCTGATAATATCATCCGAATGCAAATTAATCACCATTCCCGTTATAAAGAGAACAGAACCAACAATAAACTGCCATGACCAGAACCAGCTAATAGGATAAAAGCCCTCGGGAGAGAAAAAGAAGAGCCACCCTCCTTGCATAAAAGCGTTGCAACTATTAAAAAAGAAGCCCAGAATAATAATAGAAATTGGCATTTTACTATTTCCCTTCATCAGTAACGGGAAAATAAAAGAGCGTTCAATATAGTGAACTTGAAAAAAAAGAAAAATAGTAAAAGTAACCACATTAAAAGGTTTAACATCATATTTCATAGAGAGTAAAAAAAGCAGTAACATCGAAATGAAGACAGGAGATTCCATAACCATCCAACCAACATTACTTCTAATAGAGACACCCCATTTTGGATTAAAAGTAATTCCGTATGCAGGAGTAATAAACTGGATTGCAATAAAAATAATGACAGCCAGAATTGACATTCCTGCAAGAAAATAATAGTAAAACAATTCCCAGAATTCCATCATAATAATATTTTGTTAAATAAATTTATTACCATTAAAAAAACGCTTTCTAAGGATATAGTGCACAAAAACAATAGAGTTTTGGCAGGTATCGGAAAATGCATTTTGTGGATTATCTCTTCTTTTATTTTTCATTCTTTTAAAATTCCTTAAAAAGGCAAACAAAGCTTTATAAACTGCAAGAAAATCCTTTCCATGACCTTGGGCAAGGAAAAGCATAGCCGCCAGATTATCCAGAAAAAAACGCACAAAGAAAGTTACAAACAAACGGTTTTTTGGAAGATTTTTAAGCAATACAAAGAGATTATTTCTAAAATTAAGATAGGTTTTAAGTTCATTATTTTTGGGTAAGGTTCCTCCCCCGATATGATATACAACAGATTCAGGATTAATCATCACTTTATATCCTTGATTTTTAATGCGCCAGCAGAAGTCAATTTCTTCCATGTGGGCAAAGAAATCCTCATCCAGGCCACCCAAAAGGTGGTATATGTTGCTTCTTACAAACAAAGCAGCTCCGGTAGCCCAAAAGACTTCTATTGAGTCATCATATTGACCTGTATCTTTTTCAACCGTTTCAAAAAGACGTCCTCTACAGAAAGGATAGCCGTATTTATCAATAAAGCCGCCTGAAGCACCTGCATACTCAAAAAAATCCCGATTTGAAAAAGATCTCAATTTAGGTTGAACTGCCGCAATCATCGGGTCAGCATCCATCTGTTCAATTATTGGCTCTATCCAATTAGCAGTAACTTCAATATCCGAATTAAGAAGGCAATAATATTCAGCATCGACTTGCTTAAGGGCATCATTATATCCTTTAGAAAAGCCTCCGTTAAAACCGTTTTGAATAATTCTAAGGGATGGAAAACACTCTTTCAGGAAGGAGACAGAATCATCAAACGATGCGTTATCTGCTACCACAACTTCGGCATATTCAGGACAATGCTGAAGAAGTACGGGGAGAAATTTTTCAAGATATTTTTTTCCGTTCCAGTTAAGAATTACTACAGCAAGCCTAGTTTTCATTTATTAGTAGACGCTAATTTTTTGGCAAAGATAGTAAAAAAACAGTTGTTACAAATAACCGAGATTTATCTGCTAGAGCAAAATAAGATTCAAAAACAAATGGTTACCGACTAAAATCTCACTTATTTTCCGTAGTACTCGAGTATTTTGAGTCGGAATAAATAATCAAATTTAGCCTGAATCAATTCTGATTTTGATTTAGTATTATTTATTTTGGCATCATTATATTCATAGATTGTAGAGGATCCGGAATTATATTTAAGCTCTTCATAGTTGAATGCAATCGTTGATGCCTCCACACTTGACTGCGCGGCTACATATTTTTCGCGAGCAGCAACGGCATTGGCGTATGCCTGTTCAATTTCCTTAAGAATATTTACTTTCGTCTCCTCAAGTTCAATTTCCTGTGATTTAAGAGAAATTTTAGCCAGTTTAACATTATGATAGGTTGAGAGACGGTCAAAGATAGGGATCGAGAGCGACAGGGCTACAATTTCGCGGGAATTGTTTTTCATTTGAGTATTAAACAGAGAATTATCAACAAGAGCACTATTTTGGAACACATAGTAATAACCTGTACCATAACTTGCTGTAAGACTTAATGACGGATACCAACCTGAGCGGGCAATATTAATATCTTTTTCTCCTTTAGCAATTCGGGCAGCAGCCGCTTTAATTCCGGGACGATTTTGCAGGGCATTATTTTTAATAGTTGTCATATCCACCTCCTTGCCAAGAAATTCATCAATATCAGTTTGTCCGGCTTCGTCGGCAATATCAAACGATTCAATATCGGTAACATTCATGAGCTGAGCGAGGTCTAATTTTGCAAGTCGCAGATTATTTTCTGCTTCGGCAAGGGTAAGTCGGTCTGATGAAAGAGTTGCTTTAGCAGTATATAGTTCCGCATCAGAACTCTTGCCATTTTTCACCAATTCCTCTATTCGGGCAATCTGTGATTCAGAAAGCTGAACCTGATACTCTGCCACCAGCAGCATTTCCTTACAGAGAAGAACTTGCAAATAATAAGAAGCAACACTAAGTTCAACATTTTCCTTTGCTTGTTCATAATCGTGCATAATTGCAGTCAGTTCCAGTTTATCGGAAGCCACTTGATTGTAATTTTTAAGTCCTTCAAAAAGGGGGAGGTTAAGGCCAACTCCGAAGGTAGTCGTTGACTGTGAATTATTTTCAATAACTCCATTGGCAGCGGCAGCACGTCCAAAAGAAATGTCTTGCCCCACAGAACCGTAAATTGAGGGTAGAACATTCATTTTCGAAGTCTTCAGTTGCACTTTTTTTGACTCGATAGCCAGGAGTTGTTTTTTTATCGTAAAATTATTATCCAGTGCATAGTTGACACACGATTCCAGTGACCATTTATTTTGCTGGGAAAAACAAAAATTACTAATTGACAGAATGGCAATTGCCATACACAGCGATTTAATTTTCATATCAAAAGATTATTTTCAGAAATTACTTATTGCATTGGGACATTTTTCTTCATTTTTTCATCTATTTTCACCTTTCCTCTCACCTCATCATCTTTTTTAACACCACTAAGAATCTGGACATTAATTCCATCGGAAAGTCCGAGCTTAACGGGAGTCTTAATATATTTCTCTTTAGCTTTCTTATCCTTATTTACAATATAGACAAAAGTAGAATCTCCTGAAAATTCGATAGAACTTTCGGGTAACGAATAGACATTTTCGACCTTAGCCGTAACGATTTCGCCATTGGCACTATAACCGGAACGGATGAAACCGGTATTTGCATTCTCCGATTTTTTTACAGCAGCTTTAATTTCAAAAAGGGTTGCTCCATTTTCAACAGCCCCCTTTGGGGCAATATATTCAAGGACAGCATCCAGTTTAGCATCCTGCATAGCCCCAATCATCAGCTTCACATCATTCCCGACTGCGATTCTGCCAACTTCCGTTTCATCGACATTTCCCTTAAAAATCAGGTCATTCATATTGGCAATAGTAGCGATTGTGGTTCCATCATTAAAATTATTAGACTGAATCACAGAATTTCCCACTTTTACAGGAATATCCAGAATCATCCCGCTGATAGTTGCCTTAATCAGAGTATTGCTGTATTTAGCGGTATTTTTAGAAATTCCTTCTTTTATAATTTCAATATTCTCCTTTGCATTTGCAACCTCTTCTTTAGCAGTTTTATAAGCACTGGTACTATTATCGTATGCCTCTTTGGAGACCACCCCCGACTTATAGAGTTGTGAAGTTCTATCAAAATCGTTTTTAGATTTTTCAAGATTAATCTCAGCCAATTTTAGTTGAGATTCCGCACTGTTGAGTTGTGAAATATCCGGAATTACCTGTACTTTGGCAATCACATCACCACTTTTGACCAAATCACCGGACTCTTTGTAAAGAGCAGTAATAATACCGGAGATTTGAGGTTTCAGATCAACTTCATTTCTTGGTTCAACAGTTCCCGTGATTATGGTAATTTTTTCAATAGTACGCACCTCCATTTTCACAATTTCATACTCCACCTCTTTCACTTTTGATTTGTTCCAAAGGAAGACAAAAGTTCCGATAATAATAAGACCTAAAAGGATAAACAACAGGATTTTAAAAAACTTTTTCATAGCTATTCTATTAAAGATTGGTTATTATATATTTCATTTTTTATTAAATATTATTCATCACGCAGGGCATCGATAGCCTTCACTTTCAAGGCACTTCTTGCAGGGATAATTCCTGCAATAGCACCCGAAATCAAAATAATGAGAGAAGCAATCAAGGCCAGGGTAAAAGAGATAAAAGGATCGGCAAACATTTCTTTAGTTCCGATAAATTTATCAAGTCCGACCAATAGTAATACTCCCATGAAAAGACCAAAAAAACCAGCAATAAAAGTCAGCACAACACTTTCGCTCATGATTTGCAGAAGGATTACTCTTGGTTTAGCTCCCAGAGCACGTTTAATCCCGATTTCCTGCGTTCTTTCCCGGATTGAGACCAGCATAATATTGCTTACTCCCACTACTCCGGCGAGAAGAGTCCCCATTCCCACAATCCAAACAAGAATATTTATTCCAAGAAAGAGGTAGCGGAACATAAGGAAAATTTGCTGCAAATTAAAGCTTTGTGCTGCAGCTTCATCATTAGGAGCAATATTATGTTTTGCTTTCAAAAGATCTTTCACTTTAACTTCCAATTTTTTAATATCAACCTTATCCCCGGCAGCAATCATCACCACATGAATATCACTGCCCATATTATAAACTTGCTGAACAGTTGTACTTGGAATAAAGATTGTAGAGGCTCCGTCCCCACCGAAATTCATATTTTTACTTGGATTAACTACTCCTACAACAGAATAATAAACTCCATTCACTGCGATTCTTTTACCGATAGGATCTTCGTCAGGATCAAAAAGTTCCTGATAGACTTTCAATCCAATAATACAGACCTTTCTTTTTTCAACGACATCAATATGATTAAAAAAACGTCCAAAAACAATTGGCTGAGGGTCAATTTTATAGTATTCCTCATTATTCCCTCTGACAAAATAGTTCCCATTCTTATCTCCGTAGGTAGTTGGTGCATCAGCACCGGTAAAAACCATTCCCGATATATATTCAATTTCGGGGAGATTATCACGAAGCATCTCAACATCGCTATTATCCATATCCCAACTTCTACCTGAATTAAAACCCTTATATTCGATAGAAGTCAATCCGGTGAAAACCACCATAGAATTGGGGGATATTCCTTTAATCCCCTGTGAGAAGCCGTTTTCAAAGCCTCTTCCGATACCCATCATTGCAATAAACATAAAGACACCCCAAAAGACACCAAATCCTGTCAGGATACTTCGAGACTTATTGCGGCTGATAGTTTGCCAAATTTCTTTATAGTTATCAAAATCAAACATAGACAATATTTGTTAATGGTTCTAAGAGTTCACTATTCATATCTAAGAGCTTCAATCGGTTTAATGCTAACTGCTTTTTTAGCCGGAAAATAACCGGCCAGGACACCGGCAATAACCAGCACTACGGTAGCAGCAATAACAATTCCTAAATCAACGGTTGGGTTTTTGAAGATAGTCATCTCTTGGCCTCCACCCTGACCGGACATTCCAATCACATAATTGACTGCTTCCGAAACTGCAATACCTAATACCATTCCTATATAGCCAAAAACGCCCGTAATAATGAGTGATTCAAAGATGATGAGTCTAAGAATTGAAGATGGTTTTGCCCCCAAAGCTTTTCTAATACCGAACTCCTTAGTACGTTCACGGACTGTAATAAGCATTATATTACTTACTCCCACAATTCCGGCAATAAGGGTTCCGATACCAATAATCCAGACAAACAAATTGATAGCATTAAAAATCTTGATAGTCTGAAGATAATTTTCAAGTTGATTCCATATAAAGATAGCATTATCATCTTCCGGGTCAAAGGTGTGCATTTTACTTAATCGCTGTCTTAAATTTTTGTTAAAGGTATCATTCGCCTCCGGAGTTGTCAGCCCATTGATTGAGAAAGCAATTTGTTCAAGTTTGCGGGATGGATTATAAATTTTCTGTGCTGTAGAAAAAGGCATATACAAATTATTTTGCCACTGACCTCTGCTCTTGTATATTCCAATAATAGTATAGACAATTTTATCGATCACCACTTTTTTCCCGACAGCAGGTTCATTTCCGAAAAGAGGAGTAGCATCTTTATCAGCCATCACAACCACTTTACGAAATTCTTTCATATCCAGATCATTAATAAACCGACCTTCCACTATTTTCAAATCATCAAAACTTTGATAGT
>Ga0209099_1002227_pt1 | contig 17581 bp, 14 predicted proteins | sample AD_JPNHW2_MetaG_FD_184430 | JGI IMG/M metagenome (GOLD analysis project Ga0209099, IMG submission 184430) | Active sludge microbial communities of municipal wastewater-treating anaerobic digesters from Japan - AD_JPNHW2_MetaG (SPAdes) (version 2) | ecosystem: Engineered > Bioreactor > Anaerobic... | reverse complement strand
GCATCGGCGGCCTTGTCCGGACCGCCGTCCTTGCCCTCGGGACTTGCCTTGCCTTTATATGCCTGCTGTACCCGGTCACGCATGTTCATGGCGCCATCCTAGCCTCCGCTCCGGCCTACCGTCAATGAAGGCCGCGGCCGGCGCAGCCTCCGGTTTACGGCCTAGGACGCTTTTCAGTATATTCATGGGGTGACGAGGAGGTTTCCATGAAACTCTACAGCCGAAGGCAGGTCATCATCGCCGTTTCCGCCGGGCTCCTTGCGGCCCTCCTCCTCGGTTTCGGCGCAGGCATGGTCATCCAGAACGGGACCCGGAAAACCGCCGCCCTGGCCGAGCCCGTCGTGATCAGCGAAACCCCCGTTTCCGGCCAGGCCCTCTCCACGGTCGATCTCCAGGCCGAATACACGGCGGACGAGAGCGCCAACATCTCCGTCTACGAGCGGCTCAACGAGGCCGTCGTCAACATCACCACCGAAGTCATGGCGGTCAACTGGTTCATGGAGCCCGTTCCCCAGGACGGCGGCTCCGGCTCCGGCTCCATCATCGACGCCAAGGGCTATATCCTGACGAACAACCACGTCGTCAAGGACGCCTACAAGCTCTTCGTCAACCTCGCCGACGGCAGCCGCTACGAGGCCAAGGTGGTCGGCACCGATCCCGAGAACGACCTCGCGGTGATCAAGTTCGACCCGCCCGCGGGCCTCAAGCTCAGGACGGTGCCCTTCGGCGACTCCTCCAACCTCAAGGTCGGCCAGAAGGTCCTCGCCATCGGCAACCCCTTCGGCCTCGAGCGCACCCTGACGGACGGCATCGTCTCCGGCCTCGGCCGCCCCGTGCAGAAGGATTCCACGACCGTAATCCGGGACATGATCCAGACCGACGCCTCGATCAATCCAGGCAACTCGGGCGGCCCCCTCCTCAACTCGAGGGGCGAGATGATCGGCATCAACACCATGATCTACAGCCCCTCGGGAGGCTCCGTGGGCGTGGGCTTCGCGGTGCCGGTCAACACGGCGAAGCGCATCGTGCCCGAGCTCATAAGGAACGGCATGGTGAAGCGCGGCTGGATCGAGTTCGAGCCCGTCCAGCTCTTCGCCGAGCTCACGGACTGGATGAAGCAGAACGGCTATGCCGTCACCACCGACAAGGGCCTCCTCGTCTCCCAGGTGACCAAGGGCGGAGACGCCGACCGCGCGGGCATCCGGGGCGGCAGCACCGCCGTGCGCTACGGCAGGTCGGTCTTCTACGTGGGCGGCGACATCATCACGGCGATCGACGGCATGAAGGTCTCGACGATAGCCGATCTCTACTCGGCCCTCGAGGACAACAAGCCGGGAGACCGGATCAAGGTCGAGTACGTCCGCAACGGGAAGCGCACGGTCGTCGAGGTCGTCCTCGCCGACCGGTCGAAGTACGTCACCGAGCAGTAGTCCGGCAGGCCTTCTCCGTCCCCACGACGGGCGTCAGGGCTCCTTGACGCCCGTCATGCGTTAAGGCGAATATCGCGGGTACGAGGAGGGGGTATCATGAAACCATTCAAGGTAGTCGCGCCCTACGGCCCCGCGGGAGACCAGCCGGCCGCGATAGACGCCCTCGTCAAGGGCCTCGAGGGCGGCAGGCGCTGGCAGACCCTCAAGGGCGTCACGGGCTCGGGCAAGACCTTCACCATGGCCAAGGTCATCGAGGCCGCCCAGCGGCCCGCCCTCATCATCTCCCACAACAAGACCCTCTCCGCCCAGCTCTACCACGAGTTCCGGGACTTTTTCCCCGAGAACGCGGTCGAGTACTTCGTCTCCTACTACGATTACTACCAGCCCGAGGCCTACGTGCCCTCGCGCGACCTCTACATCGAGAAGGATTCCGCGATCAACGACGAGATCGACCGCATGCGGCTCTCGGCCACCCGGAGCCTCATGGAGCGCAAGGACGTCATCATCGTCGCGACCGTCTCCTGCATCTACGGCCTCGCCACGCCGGAGATCTACAAGGAGATGTCCCTCCGCCTCACGGTAGGCGAGGAGGTCGACCTCGACGCCGTCAAGCGGCGCCTCGTCTCGCTCCAGTACGAGCGCAACGACGCCGTCCTCGAGCGCGGCCGCTTCCGCATCCGGGGCGACGTCCTCGAGGTCTACCCCGCCTACGTCAAGGAAGCCTACCGCTTCGAGCTGGACTACGACCGCATCGTGCGGGCCCGCCGTTTCGAGCCGGTCTCGGGCGCCATCCTCGAGGAGCTCGACGCCGCGGTGATCTACCCCGCCAAGCAGTTCGTCATGCCCGAGGACCACGTCCACAAGGCCCTCTCGGACATCAGGGCGGAGCTCGACGAGCGTTATGCGACCCTCATGGCGGCGAACAAGCTCGTGGAGGCCCAGCGGCTCAAGAGCCGGACCGAGTACGACATCGAGATGCTCGAGGAGATGGGCTACTGCCCGGGGATCGAGAACTATTCGGGGCCCCTCTCGGGGCGGAAGCGCGGCGACCCTCCCTCCGTCCTCCTCGACTACTACCCCGAGGGCTTCCTCACCTTCATCGACGAGTCGCACGTGACCCTGCCCCAGATCGGCGCCATGTACGCGGGCGACAGGGCGCGCAAGCAGAACCTCGTGGACTACGGCTTCCGCCTGCCCTGCGCCCTCGACAACCGGCCCCTCAAGTACGAGGAGTTCGAGGATCGTACGAGGCAGGTCATCTACGTCTCCGCAACTCCCGGCGCCGTCGAGCTCACGAGGTCGGGGGCCCCCGTGGAGCAGCTCATCAGGCCCACGGGCCTCGTCGATCCCGAGATCGAGGTGAGGCCGAGCGACGGCCAGATGGAGGACATCTACGCCGAGATCCGCAAGCGCAACGCGGCGGGGGAGCGCAGCCTCATCCTCACCCTGACGAAGCGCATGGCCGAGGAGCTCACCGAGTACCTCACGGGCCTATCGCTCAAGGTCAGGTACATCCACAGCGAGGTCGAGACCATCGAGCGCGTCGAGATACTCAAGTCCCTCAGGATGGGCGATTACGACGTCCTCGTGGGCATCAACCTCCTCAGGGAGGGCATCGACCTCCCCGAGGTCTCCTTCATAGCCATCCTCGACGCCGACAAGATCGGCTTCCTGCGGTCGGCCACGAGCCTCATCCAGATCATCGGCCGCGCGGCGCGCAACGCCGCGGGCAAGGTCGTCATGTACGCGGACCGCGTATCCGACGCGATGCGGGTGGCCATGGACGAGACGGCCAGGCGGCGCGCGGTGCAGCTCGCCTACAACGAGGAGCACGGCATAACGCCCACGACCATCCGGAAGGCGGTCGAGGACATCCTCGAGCGGCACCGCGAGGAGAAGGACGAGGTCGCGCAGACCGAGATCGAGACCCTCAAGAAATCGCACAACCTCCTCGTCCCGGAGCAGAAGAAGGCCCTCATCAGGAAGCTGGAGGAGGAGATGCTCGAGCACGCCAAGAACCTCGAGTTCGAGGAGGCGGCGGTCATCCGCGACGAGATCGAGAAGCTGAAGCGCGGGGAGGACTGACCCGACATGTGCCCAGCCGCCGCGCGGAAGGCGCCGTTGATCGTCGACGCGCACTCGGACATCATCCTCCCCGTCCTCGGGAGGAGCCTCATGCCGGGGGAGACCGAAGCCCGCGGCTTCTTCGAGGGCTTCGACCCCGCGGCCTGGCGTGCCGCGCATGCCGCCGCGCGCGGCGTCTCCCTGGGCGACGCCCCGCCTCGGCCAATCGGAGGGGAGCGACGTGCCGAGGCCTTGCCTCGGCCAATCGGAGGGGAGCGACGATTAGGGCACGCGAACCTCGCCCGCCTCCTCGAGGGCGGCGTTTCCGTGCAGGCCATGGCCATCTTCCTCGACGATCCCTTCCTCGCACTCGGGGCGCGCAAGGAGGCCCTGTCCATGCTCGAGGCCATCGAGGGGCTCTACGAGGCCTCGGGCGGAGCCTTCTTCCCCTATCGCGGCCCCGCCGACGCCGAGAGGGCCCGCGATGAGGGCCGGGTAGCCGGCATGCTCACGATCGAGGGCGGCGAGGCCATCGAGGGCGACCTCGGCGCCTTGCGCGAATTCGCGGCCCATGGCCTGAAGGTCTTCGGCCTCACCTGGAACCGCCGCAACGAGCTCGGGCGCGGGGTCAGGACCGAAGGCAGCGACGGCCTCACGGAGCTCGGCCGCAGGGCGGTCGCGGAATGCGAGAGGCTCGGCGTCGTGGTCGATGCCTCGCACCTCTCCGACGCGGCCTTCGACGACCTTGCCGCCTGCGCCGAGAGGCCCTTCGTCGCGACCCACTCCAACTGCAGGGCCCTCTGCTCCAACCTCCGCAACCTGGACGACGCGCGCATCGAGGCGGTCGCGGCCTCGGGCGGCGTCATCGGCATCACCTTCGTCTCGTACTTCGTCGTGGAGCAGCCCGGCGCCTCCACGATCGACAACCTCCTCGCCCAGGTCGACCATGCCGTCTCCGTGGCGGGCATCGGGCACGTGGGCTTCGGTTCCGACTTCGAGGGCTACCCGACCGAAGCGGGCGACTTCATGACGGGCGCCGAGTGCTGGCCGGCCCTCATGGACGCGTTGCGCGGGCATGGGTATTCGGAGTCCGAGGTCGAGGCGCTGGCGGGGGGAAACTGGCTGCGGGTGCTGGCCGGATCCTGAGGATCGGGCCGCACCGATCGCCTAGTTCCCGGGGGGAAAGGACGCGAGGGCGGCGGCCATGTCCGGATAGGTCTCGAAGACCCTGTCGAGGTGGGTCAAGGCGAAGACCTCCCGGACCTGCGGGTCCAGGCAGGCCAGCTTGAGGTTCCCGCCCGCTTCGACAGCCGCCTTGTAGCCTGCGACCAGGGCCGAAAGGCCGGAGCTGTCGATGAAGGACAGCTCGGAGAGGTCGACGAGGAGGTGCTTCGCTCCCCCCCCGGCAAGCCCCTTGAGGCGGGCCTTCGCCTCAGGCGAGCTTGCAGCATTGAGCCTTCCCGCCATCCTCACCACGGTAGCCGCGCGGCCCGGGTCCTCGGCTTCCACCTCGATCCTGAAGGGAATCATCGTTTCACGCTCCTTGATCGCGTCCGGGCGATGGTGCCTGGGGTGCCCATCCCTCGGGCGGCGTATAGACCGCGGCGCGCACGATGGCCGCGAGCTGGTAGACATTGTAGCATCCCCAGAAGGCGTTGATGGCTATCCCGAGAAGATTGGTCCGCGTCCCGAGGACCAGGCCCGTGACCGCATAGGCTATCGCCGCCACCGTGAGCACGATGACGCCTATCTGGACCTTGACCGAGGCCAGGAAGCGGCCCGATTGCCTGGTCTTCGGCGTGACCGTGAAACGGATTTCCCTTCCCGTGACGACGCCCAGGACAGCCTGGATCCAGAGGGGGAAGAGGCCTAGGTTGTACTGCTCCCCCCGGTGGACCGGCAGGCCTTCCGCGGCCACGAGGAACATGAGGCGGTTCAGGACGAAGAAGGGAATGAAGCGCAGGAAGAAGTCCAGGTTCCAGGCCCTGACAGGCGCGATGCCGAAGAAAAGGAAGATCAGGGGACAGAGCACGAAGACGAGGTTCGCGAAGCCGGAAAAATAGGAATTGATCGTGGCGAAGTACATGAGGCGCTGGCCGGGCCTGAGCCCCTTCTTCGAGAGGGGCGAGTCGCGGAAGAGGACCTGGATGGTGCCCTGGGCCCAGCGGAGCCGCTGGGCCAGCGAGGAGCCGAGATCCTCGGGCGCAAGCCCATGGGCCAGCACCTCGGAATGGAAGGCGCTGTCCCACCCCGAAGCATGGAGCCGCAACGCCGTGGCCATGTCCTCGGTGACGCTGATCGTGGACACGCCCTCGACCGCGACGGCCTCGCGGCTCCTCGCGATGTCTCGATCGAGGCCGCCCGTCGTCGGCTTCCCGGCTCCCTTGCCGGCCGAGGCCTCCCGCAGGGCTTCGCCCAGGGCATCGGAAACGGCCTGGAGGGGGTCGCCGCGCCTGAGCCCGGCCCTGGCCTCGCGGACGGCCGCCCGCACCGCGTCCTTCCAGGCGCGTTGTGCGGCATCGTCGCGCAACGACCTCCTTGCCTGGCGCCGGAGGTCCCCCAGCGAGGCCCTGACCTCGCGCTCGGCGGTCTCGGCGTAGGAAAGGAGGCCGACCTGCATCAGCGCCTCGCGACGGAGCAGGGCGTTGGAACCGCAGAAGAAGGCCGCGTTCCATCCGTCCTTGCCGCGCATGATGGGCCCGTAGAACAGGGCCGCGTCGCTTCCGAAGGGATCGCCGGGAGGGACGTTGTAGAAGCTCTGGGGCGATTGGACGAAGGCAATCCGGGGATCGGCGAGGTAGCCCGAGAGGCGCGAGAGGATGCGCGGCTCCGGGATCTGGTCGGCGTCGAGGATCAGGATGAACTCGCCGTCGGTCTCGTTGAGGGCGTTGTTCACGTTGCCTGCCTTCGCGTGCCTGGCCCGTCCCTTCCATTCCTCGCCGCGGGTGATGTAGCCGCAGCCGAGTTCCTCCGCGAGGGCGCGGATGTCCGCCCTTGCGCCGTCATCGAGGATGTGGACCGACAGGGGAGACCAGTCGATCGCCATCGCCGCTTCCGCGGTACGCCTGACTATGCCTTCGGGCTCGTTGTAGGTGGTTATGAAGACATCGACGGATCGTCCCTCGAGCGGCGGCGGCGCGACCCTCCTCCGGGGTTTCCACATCGTCAAGGCATAGAGTACGGCGTCGATGGTCCCGTAGGTCTCGGCCGCCAGGAGGAGCAAGGAAAGGGCGAGGGCCGAGGGATTGATGCTCGCCGCATAGCGCCAGGCGATGTACACGAGGCCCGCCGCGAGGTTGGCCGTCGCGACCGCCCGGAAAAGAAGCCTTCTCCTACGATCGCTCTGCGTCATGATCTGTCGCGACGGATCGGAAGAGGATCCAAAGGTTGCCATCGGGGCCTCCGGGTTCGTACGAGAATTTATCCATGACCTTCCTGATCAGGTAGATGCCCAGGCCGCCTTCGCGGAGCTCCCCGAGGAGGGGGGGCGGAAGGAGGTCCGGATCGAAGCGCCTGCCCCTTTCCTTCACGATGAGCTCGACGCCGCGCGTCTCGAGACGGAGATCCAGGGATACCGGGCCGTCCTTCGAACCGTAGCCGTGATCCCGGATGTTGGCGAGGGTTTCCGATATCGCGAGTTCCATGTCTCGCGCCACCTTGTCGCCGTAGGGGAAGCAGAGCGCGGAAATGCGCGCGGGCAGCTCGTCGAGGGAGGAGAGGCTCGTGGTCGTATCGAAGGTGAAGCGCCTCGGCAAGGCCCGGATCACGAGGAGGGTCGCGTCGTCGGCCAGGGGCAAGCCCTCCTGGAAGGCCTCGATGGCGTCAAGGAGGCCTTCCGCCAGCTCTTCGGCGCCCTGCCGCGACAGGCGGGAGGCCGTCGCCTTGAGCCGTTCGAGGCCGTAAAGCTCTCCCGCGGGATTCGCGGCCTCGGTGAGGCCGTCGCTGTAGAGGAGGGCGCTCATGCCGGGCCGCAGGCGTACGCATTCTCCCTCGAGGTCCAGGTCAGGGAAGAGCCCGATCGGGAGGCCGCCCGCCTCGAGGGTCCTCGCCTCGCCCGACGGCCCGTCGAGGATGATGATCCGGCAGCCGCCAGCGTTGGCCGTCTCCAGCCTCCCGTCCCTCAGGTCGAGCCGCGCCGCGACCATGGTGATGAAGCTCTCCGTCACTTCGAGATCGTGGAGCATCTCCGCGTTGAGGAGCTCCAGGAGGGAGGCCGGCATCGTGCTTTCCTCGGCGCTCGAGCCGCAGGAATCGGCGAGGGCGAGGCGATAGAGGGCCCGGGCCGACGAGGCGAAGAGGGCCGCCGACAGCCCCTTGCCGGAGATGTCGGCGAGGAGGGCCGAGCAGAAGGTTCCGTCGACCAGCTGGCAGTCGCAGAAATCCCCGTTGAGGTAGCGCGACGGCCTGCCGCGGGTGGCGAATTCGAAGCCTTCCGCCTCCGGAAGCGCGGTCGTCATGAGGTTCGACTGGATCTGTCCGGCGACGGCCAGGTCATGCTCGAGGAGTTTCTGCTGCATGAGGCGGTTGTGCGCCTCCGTCAAAGACCGGGTCCTCTCCTCGACGCCTTGCTCGAGCTCCCTTTTCGCGGCGACGAGGGCCGCCTCCGCCTCCGCTCGTTGGCTGACCTCGGTTTCCAGCTGGGCCTTGGCGGCCTGCGCCGCCAAGGCTTCCCTCCGCGCGCCCTGGAAGAGGAGGACCATGAGCGAGATGAGGAGGGAGAGGAGGAGGCCTGTCGCGGCGACCGCCGGCGGCAGGAAGCTCCGCTTCTGGCGGACGAGGGAGGGCGTCGGCTGGATCCTGATTTCGAAGGAATGTCCCAGGAAGGAGGCTTGTCCTTCCGCCCGGAACCGGGCCTCTTCCGGATTGTCCCATCCCGGCTGCTCGTAGACCGCTGCGCCGTCGAGTGCCACCGCAAGGCGGTAATCTCCCCTCTCGTGCCATCCCTCGCCGTCGAGGGTGAAGGAAAGCCAGTCCTGGACACTGAAAACGCCCAGGATGTAGCCCATGAAGGCCTCTCCCCTGCCTATGGGCAGGCAGACCAGGAAGCCCTTCCCTCCCTGCGCGAGATCCAGGGGCCCGGTCATGGCCGCGCTGCCCTGCGTCCTGGCCTTCTCGAGGGCCGCCTCGCGGCCCGCCTCCGAGCCGAGGTCGAGTCCTTCGGCGCCGGCATTCCCTTCGGCCGGGACGATCCAGCGCACGACGGAAGCGCTATCGACCCATTCTATGGCCTGGAAGCCCCCGGTGTCCGCGATATACGCGGACGCGTCCGCGAGGAATTCCTCCTTCGGGGTCCCCCCCCGGAATTCCCATCGTCCTGCCATCCTTTGCAGGACCGGGAGCCTGGCCGAGAGGTCGGCCTCCATCTCGTCGGCGAGATCGGCGGCCTCGAGCCTGACCATGTCATGGATCGTTTCGCCTTCCCTCGCGTCGAGAAGCCGCCAGAAGGCCAGGTCGAGGGCCAAGAGGACGCAGAACGTCAGCAGGGCCGGCCAATGAGGGATCATTCGCTTGTCTTCCCGCTTCCGGGCAAGATCACGACGGGCAGCCATCCGGTCTCCCGATTCCTGGTTCATGGGCAGGGACAGCGTCTGCGGCCCTGCCGGGCTTGTCGGACAAGTATAAGCCAGAGTCTCCGGGGAAGGAAGGCGGCGCCGTTCCCAAAATGGCGCGGATGCGCTATAGTCCCGACCCGTGAACCTCGTATCCATCGATGGCCTGGCCAAGACCCTCTCGGCAGAGCCCCTTTTCGCCGACCTCTCCCTCGGCATAGACGAAGGCGAGCGCCTCGGCCTCGTCGGCAACAACGGCGCGGGCAAGACCACCCTCCTCAAGGTCCTCTCGGGAGAGCTGGAACCCGATTCGGGCAGCCTCGCCTTCAAGCGGGGTCTGCGCGTGAGCCTCCTCGAGCAGCGGCCGGTCTTTTCGCCGGATGATTCCCTGAGGACCTTCCTCTACGCGGGCAAGGCGACAGGCATCCGCGAATACGCGGCCTACGGGAAGCTCGTCGAGGAGAAGGGCCACACGGCAGAGGCCGAGCGCCTCCACCGGAGCCTCGAGGCGGCGGGCGATGCCGAGCTCGAGCACCGCTACCTCTCGCTCTGCACCGAGCTCGGCCTCTGTGACCCCGAGGCGCGGCTCTCCGGTTTCTCGGGCGGCATGGTCAAGAAGGCGGCCATCGCGCGCTGCCTCGCGCCGAGGAGCGACCTCATCCTCCTCGACGAGCCCACCAACCACCTCGACATCGAGACCATCGAATGGCTCGAGAAGCGCCTCCTCGCCGGTCCCTTCGCCTTCATCCTCGTCACCCACGACCGCTGGTTCCTCGACTCGGTCTGCGGCTCCATCCTCGAGATCGAGGGCGGCAAGGTCTACCGCCACGAGGGCAACTACTCGGCCTACCTCGAGGGCAAGGCCGAGCGTCTCGCCAACCTCGAGAAGGCCGATTCGCGCCGCATAGCGAAGCTCCGCATCGAGCTCGAGTGGCTGGGGCGCGGAGCCCGGGCCCGCGCGGGCAAGAGCCGGCGCCGCAAGGAGAAGATCCGCGGCATGGCGGCCGCGGGCCTCGAGAGGGCGGCCTCGATGGAGGCCTTCCAGAGCGGCGAGACCCGGCTCGGCCGCAAGGTCCTCGAGCTCAAGGAGCTCTCCAAGGGCTATGGCGGCCGCGGCCTCTTCTCGGGCTTTTCCTACGAATTCACCAGGGGCGACCGCGTGGGCATCGTAGGCCCGAACGGCGCCGGCAAGACGAGCCTCCTCGACCTCATCGCGGGCAGGAAGGAGGCCGATTCCGGCAGCATCGAGCGGGGCGAGACCCTTCGCGTCGCCTACTTCGACCAGTCGAGCTCCGACCTCGATCCCGACATGACGGTCCTCGATTGCGTGCGCTCGCACGCCGAGATCCTGAGGCTCGCCGACGGGACGGCCCTCACCGCGGAGCAGCTCCTCGAGCGCTTCCTCTTCCCCCGCGAGGCCCAGGGCCTGAAGATAGCGAGGCTCTCGGGCGGCGAGCGGCGCAGGCTCGGCCTCGTCCGCCTCCTTGCGGGATCGCCCAACTTCCTCCTCCTCGACGAGCCCACGAACGACCTCGACATCGGGACCATCGAGCTCCTCGAGGACTTCCTCGAGTCCTTCCAGGGCTGCGTGGTGGCGGTCTCGCACGACCGCGCCTTCCTCGACCGGATAGCCTCCTTCCTCCTCGTCTTCGACGGCTCTGGAGGCCTGCGCGAGTTCCCCGGCTCCTACTCGGAGTGGCGGGAGGTCGCCGCCGAGGAAGAGGCCGGACGGGCGGCCGAAGAGTCGGCTTCCATGGCCGCGGCCGGCGCCGGCGCCGCAAGCAACGCGGCAGCGAACGGCACCGATGCGGGCTGCGAGGCCGCCGGCAGGAAAAAACTCAGCTATGCCGAACGCAGGGAATTCGATGCTATACTCGGCGAGATCGAGGCCCTCGAGAACGAGAAGACGGGGCTGGAGGCGTATTTCGGCGGCGCCAACCTCGATGGGAGCGAGCTCGCGAAGGCGAACAGGCGCTACGAGGAGCTCGGTTCCCTCATCGCCATGAAGACGGCACGATGGGAAGAGCTCGCGGAGAGGGCCTAGCGAAGGACATTACGAGGAGGCTGGACATGGACATGCGTCAGGTAGGGGAGGCCGCGGCCTTCCTCAGGTCGAGGATGGGAATCGAGCCGCGCATGGCCCTGGTGCTCGGCTCCGGCCTTGGCGGCCTCGCCGACGAGATCGAGGACGCGGTCGCCATCCCCTATGGCGAGATCCCCCATTTCCCGGTCTCCACCGCGCCGGGCCACGCCGGCCGCCTCGTCGCCGGCCTCCTCGAGGGCAAGCCCGTCCTCGCCATGCAGGGGCGCTTCCACTTCTACGAGGGACATCCCCTCGAGCGCATCGCCTTCCCGGTCAGGACCTTCAAGGCCCTCGGCATCGAGACCCTCCTCCTCACGAACGCCGCGGGCGGCGTCAACCGCGACTTCAATCCCGGCGACTTCATGGTGATCTCCGACCACATCAACTTCGCGGGACAGAACCCCCTCATCGGGCCCAACGACGATTCCATCGGACCCCGTTTCCCCGACATGAGCCACGCCTGGGACCGCGGCCTCCAGGCCGCCGCCCATCGCGCGGCGCGGGAGCTCGGCATCACCCTCCGCGACGGCGTCTACATCTGGTTCACGGGCCCGAGCTACGAGACCCCCGCCGAGATCAGGGCCTCCCGCGCCCTCGGCGCCGACGCCGTCGGCATGTCCACCGTGCCCGAGGCCATCGTGGCCGTCCACTCGGGCCTCCGCGTCCTCGGCATCTCCTGCATCACCAACATGGCCGCGGGCATCCTCGACCAGCCCATCACGGGCGAGGAGGTGATCGAGATCTCGAACCGGCGCAGGCCCGACTTCGTCCGCCTCCTCCGCCGCATCATCGCGGCGGAAGCCTGAAGGGCATGGCCTCCTTCGATCTCCTCTCCCCCGACCTCGCCGGCCAGGGCGTGGAGGAAGCCTACGGCCTCGACCTCGACGGCACCGTCCAGGCCTACCCGAGCTACGTGAACCGGGTCTACGGGCTCCGCGATTCCGACGGCGGCGGCTTCGTCGCCAAGTTCTACCGACCCGGCCGCTGGAGCCGCGAGGCCATCCTCGAGGAGCATCTCTTCCTCGCCGATTGCGCGGCGGCCGAGCTGCCCGTCGTCTGTCCCCTCGCCAACGCGGACGGGGAGAGCCTCTCGGAGCTCGTCCTCGAGACGGAGGGCGGCCGCGAGGAATCCTTCCTCTTCGCCCTCTTCCCGAAGATGGGCGGCCGGAACTTCGACCCCGAGACCGACGACGACTGGCTCCGCCTCGGCGCCCTCGCGGGCAGGCTCCACGCCGCGGGCCGGAAACGCGTTGTGCGGCACCGTTTGCGCCTCGACCCGGACTTCGGCCGGGCCTGCGTGGCCGAGCTCCTCGGCGCGGCTTCGGGCCAGGGCCTCGTCCACGCCGAGTGCCGCGGGGAATTCGCCGAGCTCGCGGGCCGCGGCCTCGAGCTCGCGGACCGCCGCTTCGAGGGCCTCGCCTTCCAGCGCGTCCATGGCGACCTCCACCGGGGCAACATCCTCGACCGCCCGGGCTCGGGCCTCGTCGTCGTCGACTTTGACGACATGCTCTCGGCGCCGCCCGCGCAGGACCTCTGGCTCCTCCTCCCCGGACGGAAGGAAGAGTGCGGCCGCGAGCTTTCTCTCGTCCTCGAGGGCTACGGCGACTTTTCCCCCGTCGAGTCCGCGGGACTCCGCGCAACTGAAGCCCTCCGCCTCCTCAGGATGCTCTACTTCCTCACCTGGCGGGCGCGGCAGCGGGAAGACTACTGGTTCAGGCGGGAATTCCCCGACTGGGGCGGCCGGGCCTTCTGGATCTCCGAGGTCGAGGACCTCAGGGACCAGCTCCGCTGCCTGGAAGCGGAAGGGGAGCGATAGCCGCCCCTGTCGCGCGGAAATCCGACGAGCTATAGTGGATCCATGGCCCTCCTTGGAAAACAGCCTTCCTCGCCGCGCACGGTGGAGCCTGGCCCTTTGCCGCAGGCCCTCGTGGATCTCGGCCTTCGCCGGGAGCTGCCCGAGGGCGGCCGCGTCTTCCGCCAGGGCGAGGAAGCGAAGTCCTGTTTCTTCCTCGAGCGCGGCGAGGTCCTCCTGAGAAAGCTCTCCCGCACCGGCGCCGAGCTGGAAATCGGCCGCCTCTCCGAAGGCGACTGGTTCGGCGAGGCCGTCCTCTTCGCCTCGGGGCTCTATCCCGCCGATGCCTTCGCCTCGAAGGCTTCCACCCTCCTGGAATTCCGCAGGGAAGCCATAGTCCCAGCCCGGGATCCCTCCGTGGCCACCTACTTCCTCTCGCTTCTCGCCGGCAAGTGCCTCATGCTGAACCGCCGAATAGAGGTCCTCGCCATCATGGACTCGCGTGAAAGGCTCGCGCGCTTCATCCTGTCCCTCTGCCCGGGCCGCCTCTCGGGCTGCGAAGGCGGCGGCAGGGCTTGCTCGGTCCCTCTCCCGCGCAGGAAGAGGGAGATAGCCCTGGAGCTCGGCATGGCGCCCGAGACGCTCTCGCGCTGCCTGCGCCAGCTCGAGGGGGAGGGCTTGATCAGGGTGAGGGGGATGGCCGTGGAGATCCCCTCCTGCGCGGCCCTCATGGAGGTCGCGGAGGCCTGAGGGCAGGAAAAACGTCCTGCCTTGATCCAGGTCAAGGCCAGGAGCGGCCCTTTCGTGTATCTTCCTTCCGTGAGGAGGATAGCCATGAAAAGGAAGATCATCGAGATAGACCGGAGGCTCTGCAATGGCTGCGGGCAATGCACGACGGCCTGCGCCGAGGGAGCCCTGGAGCTTGACGGGGAGGGCAAGGCCGTCCTCGTCAGGGACATCTACTGCGACGGCCTTGGCGCCTGCCTCGACGTCTGCCCGACCGGGGCCCTCAAGGTCGTGGAAAAGGACGCATCCGCCTATGACGAGGATGCGACGGCTTCGCATGTCGAGGCGACGAGGGGCAGGGAAGCGGTCGCCGCAGTCCACAGGACAGCCCCCTCGGCCTCCGGCACCGCCGTACATCCCCATCCGTCCCGCCACTCGGGCTGTCCCGGCTCCCTGGCGAGGAGCTTCGCGCCGATGGGCCGCAGCGCCTCTCCCCAGGGCCAGGCGCCGACAGCCGCGCAACCTGCTACAGGCTCTCCCTCCGAGCTCGGCCAGTGGCCCATCCAGCTCCATCTCGTCTCGCCGGCGGCCCCCTATTTCCGGGACTGCGACCTCCTCGTGGCGGCCGACTGCACCGCCTTCGCCCTCGGCTCCTTCCACCAGGACCTCCTCCGCGGCAAGGCCCTCGTCATCGCCTGCCCCAAGCTCGACCGCATCGAGGGCTACGTCGAAAAGCTCGCCGAACTCATCGCCTCGAATACCGTCTATTCGATCACCGTGGCCATCATGGAAGTGCCCTGCTGCTCGGGCCTCCGCCGCATCGTCGAGGAGGCGGTCGAAAGGTCGGGGAAGAACATCGCGCCCAGGATCGTCGTCGTCGGCATGGATGGCCAACGCCGCTGAAGGCAGTCCAGGCCCTGCCAAGGCCGCGACCGGCCCCGTCCTCGCCCTCCTTGCCTTGACAGGGCCTCGCGTTATTGGCTATCTTGGCAAGGATCCGATCGACGCGTGGCGAAAGCCACGCACGACAATCGCGCCGGTCGTATGGCGGCGGCTGAGTAGAGCCGCCAAACGAGCGCAACCTTTTTCTCCGCGTGGCGGAAGCCACGCACGACAATCGCGCCGGTCGTATGCCGAAGGTTCCAGCATCTTTCAAGGAACCGAAGGCAAACGAGCGCAACCTTTTTCTCCGCGTGGCGGAAGCCACGCACGACAATCGCGCCGGTCGTATAACGGCTATTACCCCAGCCTTCCAAGCTGGAGACGTGGGTTCGACTCCCATTCGGCGCTGAAACATGAAGCCCGCCTTTGGCGGGCTTTCTCATTTTAGGCCGAATGGGAGGTGATAATCGCGTGCGCTTCCAGCGCACACTACAATCCCTTCCTTGCGATTCCGCGCCCGAAGGGCGCGACTCGGGATTACGCGACCTTGCCGATCCGAGCTGGCGCAGGATCGGCAAGGGTCGAGCGCATGGATGCGCGAGAAGCGGAATCCCCGGACCCGGAGCGAGACCGAAGGACTCGGGCTCGCGGAGGGCGACTCCCATTCGGCGCTGAAACATGAAGCCCGCTTTTGGCGGGCTTTCTTATTTTAGGCCGAATGGGAGGAGAACGGGATTACGCGACCTTGCCGATCCGAGCTGGCGCAGGATCGGCAAGGGTCGAGCGCATGGATGCGCGAGAAGCGGAATCCCCGGACCCGGAGCGAGACCGAAGGACTCGGGCTCGCGGAGGGCGACTCCCATTCGGCGCTGAAACATGAAGCCCGCCTTCGGCGGGCTTTTTTATTTCCTGGCCGAATGGGAGGTGATAATCGCGTGCGCTTCCAGCGCACACTACAATACTTTCCTTGCGATTCCGCGCCTTGTGGCGCGATAATCGCGTGCGCTTCCAGCGCACACTACAATACTTTCCTTGCGATTCCGCGCCCGAAGGGCGCGACTCGGGATTACGCGACCCACGCTTCCGAGCTGGTGCAGGAAGCGCGGGACCGGAAGCATGGATGCTTCCGGAGCGCGACTCCCATTCGGCTCCTGCCCTCGATAGCATGAATTGTAAATTTCCGGCCTGCCTTCCCCTCGACCGTGAAAGGGTAATTTTGGAAATTAGGCCAAGGCTCCCGCCAGAGCCAGTCGTCCCCGGAAGGGGCGCCGGCGCCAGGCCCGGCAGGATCAGGGGCGGGCTCGGCCGCCGGAATTATGCCGCGCAAAGGAAAGCCGCCAAGGGCTGTCTCCTGCGAGTTGTATGTAGATCCATTTTTAATGAATACTCAATTATCGAGAATCCTTTATCCATAACGAGTCCGAGTTGCTGACCCAAAGCCGGAATCGATTTCCGCTGCGTGGGGAGAAGGCGATTCTGCGACAGTGGAGGCGGCTGAAAACTTCGCTCTAAATATATCGAATACATAATAATACCGATATTTCCGATTTTTGGTTGACGAGATTCGCCAACCAATATATACAAAACAAAACGAAGCGGACGGGCTCCCCGCGGCCCATGGTGTTCCTTAAGATGCGAACCGCTACTTTTCGTTTCGCGTTGCGTCGGTTTCCGGTAGTTTCAAAGCCTCATGGTGACGTCGATCTGGGCATGCCCAGACGAAATACTACGATTGGATAGCTCGAGGGGTTGTCATGGAAATTCAGCTCCAGGATCTGCTTGACAGGATAAAGACCGAAGGCGTCGCGGCCGGCGAGGCTTCCGCCGCCAAGGTGATCGAGGAAGCCGAGGCCAGGAAGACCGCCATCATCGCCGATGCCGAAGCCGAGGCGCGCAGGATCGTCGAGAAGGCACGGGTCGAAGCCGCCGCTGCGGAGGAGTCGGGGAGGGCCGCCCTGGCCCAGGCGTCCCGGGACTTCCTCATCGCCTTCAAGGTCCAGCTCGAGGCTCTCCTCGCTGCCGCAGCCAAGCGCGAGACCGCGGATTCCTACGGCCCCGAGATCATGGCCGAGGTCATTCCCGTCGTGATCAAGGCCCTCGCTTCCGGTGGATCGGAGGAGCTTTCCGTACTCCTCCCTCCGGCCATGCTCGCCAAGCTCGAAGGGCGCATACCCGCCATGCTCTCGGCGGAATTCCGCAAGGGCGTCACCCTGAAGCCCTCCGCCGACATCGACGCCGGCTTCAGGATCGTCGAGAAGGACGGCGTCGCCTATTACGACTTCTCGGCCCAGGCCCTTGCCGACATCTTCGCTTCGCGGCTTTCCTCGAAGCTCTCGGAAACCCTCCGGACCGCGGCCAAGGGACTGTGAAGCGGTGACGCACCAGTACTACTTCGCCGCGACCCTGCCGAGCCTCCAGTTCGGCATGGAGCCGCCGATCAGCGGCGACGAATTCATCACAAGGGCCGCGCGCTACCTCCCGGAAGGGGAGCTCGAGATCCTGTCGGCTGTATCTCTCGCCCCGGTGCCCGAGGAGGCCGGCTCCTCGCCGTCACCCCTCCTGCGCCGCTATGCCGCCTGGTCCTCCTCGCTCAGGCTCGAGCTGGCAAGGCTCCGGGCGGAAAGGGCGGGGAGGGCCTTCGAGCCGGGTGAGCTTGCGGATGTCCCCAGGGATGCGAACGCCGTGGCGGCCGCCCGCTCGGCCTTCGCCGCGGCCTCGCCTCTCGACGGGGAGCTCGAGCTCGAGGGAAGGCGATGGGCCTTTGTCGACGGGCTTTCGCCCATCCAGACCTTCGATTTCGACGGGCTTTGCGCCTGGCGGCTCAAGCTCCTCATCCTCGAGCGCCTCTCCCTCCTCACGACCGAGCGGGGCGAGCTGGGCTATCGCGCTGTCTATTCCGCCATCATCGCCGCCTACGAGGGCCGCGAAGATGGCGCACATACTTCCTCGTAACGGGGTTCCACGATGACTGACACAAAAGGCAGGGTGACCGGCGTCAACGGCAACATGGTGAGCGTGCGCGTCGACGGCGTCGTCTCCATGAACGAGGTCGCCT
>Ga0209099_1002226_pt1 | contig 17586 bp, 21 predicted proteins | sample AD_JPNHW2_MetaG_FD_184430 | JGI IMG/M metagenome (GOLD analysis project Ga0209099, IMG submission 184430) | Active sludge microbial communities of municipal wastewater-treating anaerobic digesters from Japan - AD_JPNHW2_MetaG (SPAdes) (version 2) | ecosystem: Engineered > Bioreactor > Anaerobic... | reverse complement strand
CCCCCATCCTTCCGCAGAGGTGGTCTGTGTAACGTCACGGAAACTTGCCGGGACGCCAATTGATCAGGTACATCCCCATCTCAAGGGATTATCTAACCTTAAATTTGAAAACCCGGCACCGGATGCCATAGATGCAGACGTTGCATTTCTCGCGGTCCCGCACACGGCGGCCATGTCCATTGCGGGAAAACTGCTCTCCCGTGGGATAAAAGTGGTTGACCTGAGTGCCGACTACCGTCTTTCAAAGGAGACTTTTGAAAAAGTGTACGGCGTTACGCACACGGACTATTTCCCCGCTCCCTACGGTATCCCAGAACTGCACCGTAAAGAATGCATCAATGCGAAATTCGTGGCAAATCCCGGGTGTTTCCCCACCGGGGCAACGCTTGCCGCCGCGCCTCTCGCAAAATATGCTCACACCGTAATATTCGATTCAAAGACCGGCGTGAGCGGAGCCGGTGACAATCCCTCAGCGACAACCCATTATCCCAATGTCGCGGACAATATCAACCCGTATAAATGGACCAGTCACCGTCACCTTGCCGAGATGAAACAGGAACTCTCAAAACTCGGGTCAAAGGCGAAGGTCTACTTCACCCCGCATCTCGTCCCGGTAAACCGGGGAATCCTCACCACCGCCCATATCCTCTTAAATGAACCAATGGAGACAAAAGAGGTCGAGAAACTGTACCTGGATTTCTACAAGAACGAATTTTTCGTCCGGTACCAGAAGCCGATGCTCTCGGCAGTCCGCGGCAGTAACTTCTGCGACCTCATGGTCGAGAGCGAAGGTCTGCGTGTGGTCGTGGCTTCAGCAATCGACAATCTTGTCAAGGGCGCAAGTGGACAGGCCATCCAGAACATGAACATCATGTGCGGGTTTAAAGAAACCGATGGTCTTATTGCAGCCGGCATGCTGCCATAACTAAAGGTGTTCTATGCTTGTTTCTGAGGCAATGACAAAAAATCCCCTGACCTGCACCGTAGATACCCCGCTCCGCGATGCTGTCGCGATCCTGCGCCAGCACCATATCGGGGGACTGCCGGTGATGGACGGGGAGACCCTTGCCGGGATCCTTACGGAATCCGATGTTATCGCACAGCTGGAGACCAAAAAACTGTCAGATGATCTCTGGCTTCCGTCGCCCCTTGAGATCATCGAGGTGCCGATCCGGGAATATGTCAACTGGGAGAAGACCAAGGACGCCCTGCGAAATATCGGGGACCTGCCGGTAAAAAAGGTGATGACTCACAGGGTTGTCACTGCAACCGGCACCATGGATATCGAAGAAGCGGCGGCTCTCATGCTCAAAGAGGGCATCGCGCGTCTGCCGGTGCTTGACGGGAAAAGACTGGTAGGAATACTCACCCGCGCCGATATTGTCAAGGCAGTCGGCGCATCCTATTCAAACTGATACATCGAACGCTTAAATTAACCACTACCAGCGGAGAGAAAGAACATGGTCTATAAGAGTATCTGTGCGGTAAAAGGTGTCACCGCAAACGGGGTAAAAGAAGGAAAGTTCGGTCTGGCCCTGATCCGTGCCAGCGGTACGGCAGCGGGAGTTTTTACCGAAAACCTCGCGAAGGCGGCGCCGATTGAACTGATGCGCAAACAGATCAAGGCAGGCCGGCTTGAGGCAATTATCGCAAACAGCGGCTGCGCAAATGCTTATACCGGAAAGAAGGGATACGAGGATGCCGTCACCATGACGGAGTATGCCGGGTCTGCACTCGGCGTTGACGATACCTCTGTCGGAGTCGCAAGCACCGGGGTCATCGGCCGGTATCTCGACCTCCCCTTAATCCGGCGCCAGTGTGCGGAGGTTTCACTCAACCTCACCTCACGTCCTGATGCTGAGGATCGCACGGTCCGTGCCATTATGACAACCGACACACGCCCCAAGCACGCGCTTGTAAAAAATGAAGATTTCACGATCGGGGCGATTGCCAAGGGAAGCGGCATGATCGCCCCTAACATGGGCACCATGCTCTCGTTCATTTATACCGATGCGCAGGTTGAGGCAAAACCCCTCAAAGCCGCGCTCAAACTTGCAGCACAGCGGACGTTCAACCGGGTCGTGGTCGATGGTGACACGAGTACGAACGATATCGCGCTCTGCACCGCAACCGGTGAGGCAGGTAAGGTAAATGAAAAGGAATTCTCCGTTGCACTCGAAGCGTGCTGCCGTTCCCTTGCACAGCAGATCGCGGCCGATGGTGAAGGCGCGAGTAAACTTCTCGAAGTCACGGTTCGCGGCGCCAAAAACGAGGCCGCAGCAGCTAAAGTCGCCCGGGTCGTTATCGAATCGCCACTTGTAAAGACGGCGGTGTACGGGGAAGACCCCAACTGGGGACGTGTTGTTGCGGCAGCGGGCCGCGCCGGCGTAAAATTTGACCCGAATGCCGTCTCGCTGTGGATCAGCGACGGGAACAACCAGTACCCGCTGGTAAAATCCGGCGAGATTATCGCCGATCTGACCAAAGCCAAGGCCGCGATGCACGGGACCAAGGTAATCTTCGTGCTCGATCTCGGCGCTGGAAAAGAAGAAGCCACCGCATGGGGTTGCGATCTCACCGAGAAATATGTCGAGATCAACGGGAGGTACACCACATGATGAAGCGCGAGGACGTCCTCATGGAGGCCCTCCCCTATATCCAGCAGTTCCACGGCAAGACCATCGTGATCAAACTTGGCGGCCACGCGATGGTCGACCCGGTAGTCCTTGAAAACGCCATAAAGGATGCGGTACTCCTCCATTACGTCGGGATCAAGGTCGTACTGGTTCACGGAGGGGGGCCGGAGATCACGCAGAAGATGAAGGCGCTTGGGAAAGAGTCCGTTTTTGTCGGGGGCCTCCGGGTCACCGACCAGGAAACGTTAGAGATCGCCCAGATGGTCCTTGTGGGAAAGATCAACAAGGGCATCATCTCCCTTATTGCAAAGTGCGGGGCAAAGGGGGTCGGGCTCTCGGGAAGCGACGGAAACATCATTATCGCAAAGAAGATGGATCTCCAGAAGGTCAGGGTCGAGGGTGTAGAACAGGAAGTAGACCTCGGGCATGTCGGGGAGATCGAATGGATCGATCCCGCACTTCTCACCACCCTCCTTGAACGGGATTACATTCCGGTGATCTCACCCATCGCCATCGACCGGTTTGGCGGAAGCCTCAATATCAACGCAGACACCGCTGCCGGGGATATCGCAGTTGCCCTCAAGGCATACAAGCTCATCAACATGACCGATGTGGACGGCGTGATGGACGCAAAGAGGACACATGTTTTCCGCAGACTTTCCATTGATGAAGCACATGAACTCCTTTCTTCCGGTGCAATTGGTGAAGGAATGATCCCGAAAGTAACATCAGTCATAAAAGCGGTGGAAAACGGGGTCAGTTACTCACATATTATCAATGGCAATGTTGAGCACAACCTTATCCTCGAACTCTTCACCCATGACGGTGTCGGGACGATGATTTCCCTCCAGTAGTTATTTTATAAGAGCAGGTTAACACACCTGTTATAATTCCCGTGTTCATGTGGTGGACAGGTGTTACCGGATGGATAAGATCATAAAATTTTTTATCGCAGTATTTGCAATCGTTGCTGTTGTATGTATCGGTTTTGTCCTGATTCATGGGACAACCGTGGAAACACCTGCGTCCTCATCTGTCACATCAGCTGATGAGAATACCATTTTTTTCTTCTACGGTGAGGAGTGCCCACACTGTAAAATTGTCGAGCCATTTATTGATAATCTGACAATAAAATATCCCGGCGCGGATATACGCAAGCTCGAAGTCTGGCATAACCAGACAAATGCACAGATTTATTATCAGTTAAATAAATTGGCCGGATACTCGACCTCGCCGGGCGTTCCGGAAGTGATCGTCGGGAAAGCCGTGCTTGTTGGACAGGTTGACATACCTGCCAAGCTTGAGAGTTACGTCCAGGCCATTGAAAAAAAAAAGGTAACGACAGCACAATAACACCAGCAACGGCTCCTGCTCCGGCAAACCCGCCCATTTCTGCATACTTTTTCTACGGCGACGGGTGCAGCCACTGCGCCGCTATCGAACCTTACATTTCCGAAATAGAAGGCCGTTACCCGGAACTCAGGGTCGAACGGCTCGAAGTCTACCACAATACGACAAACCTTGCACAGTTATACGCGATGGACAAAGAATCCGGTATTACCAGCGTTGGTGTCCCGACACTTATTATCGGGAGCCAAGTGCTGAACGGGGATATCGAGATCCATAACCGGCTGGAGCAGATCGTCCTGCAGCAACGGAGAGCACCATCGGTTACTTCGAACGGGAATGTGCCTGCAAATGTAACCGGATCCGAAAACTGTCCCGGGACGTTTACGACGCTGACCGTACCGCTTGTCGTATTCTGTGCGTTAATAGACAGTGTCAACCCCTGTGCATTCTCGGTTCTCATAATACTCCTCCTCTCAATCATAGCGCTCCAGACACGCCGGCAGGTACTGATAGTCGGTGCCACCTATATCACGGCGGTATTCTGCTTCTACATCCTGTCCGGGATCGGCATCTTCTCGTTTGTCCACCTTTCGGGAATATCGGGACTTATATCGACTATCGCAGCAGTCCTTGCAATCATCCTTGGCCTGATAAATATCGTCGATACAGCATGGAAAAAAGAGGGATTCGTCCTTGCCATCCCGGAATCAAAAAAGCCGGTGATTGACCGGTACATTAAAACGGCTACCCTCCCGGCGGCCTTTGTTCTCGGAGTGCTTGTTGGGATCTTTGAACTGCCCTGCACCGGGGGAATCTACCTTGCAATCCTTAGCCTGATGAGCGACACCCTCACGCTTTCGCAGGGGATACCTTACCTCATCCTCTATAACTTCATCTTCGTCCTGCCGCTGATCGTGATTCTGCTCGTGGTCGTGCTGGGCCTGCCTCCCGAGCGTGTTAATTCATGGCGGCTTGAAAACCGGAGGATGCTCAGGTTCGCGATAGGACTTGCAATGGTAGTTGTGGGAATGATCATCATTTTCGGCCTCCGGTTCCTGTAAAGTACCGGGGATGAATCCCGTTTTTTAAAATTTACTGGCGAAAAAAGTAAAAATTTACCTCACGAGTTTCCGGGGCGGGACCGATTTACCCATTGTCGCACGCTGTTCTTTCTCGTTCATCGAGATCAGTGTTTCAAAGATGGTCTTTACCGGGAGAGGATCGATATGGTTTGCCTTTGCCAGTTTCATTACGTAGTCCAGCACGTCAGTTTTCCGCTGGTTATCATGGACCGGTATTCCTTCTGCCTGTTTGATCGATGCGACTTTACCCGCCAGCTTCTGCCGTTGTGCGATAAGATGGATGATCTCCTCGTCAAGCTGGGTAATCTCCGCCCGGACCTCTTCAATAGTCATACAAAAGTACAATGGCCGGAAAAAGGGATAAACGTGATGACAGCACTCCCGTTTCGCGTCGGACACGAAAACAGATATGCCTTAAAACACCTTACTTGATCCGGTGGTCTCATGCTCGAACGAATTACCCGGCGCGAAGAAGCTGACCTTTTTGTCGCGTGGATTGCGATATCTATCTCATTTGCGATCATTTTCATCTCGCCCGGCGGGTTTCTGAACTTTAATTCCGGACGTACCAGTGCTTTTACCGGTCTCGTCTACTTCGGGGTGTCGCTTGTTGTGGTCTTTTTTGGTTTCATCCTCCACGAAATGGCGCACAAGTTTACTGCAATAAAATACGGGTACTGGGCCGAGTTCCGGAAAGACAATATGATGCTTCTTGTCGCTGTTGCCATGGCAGCCCTGGTAGGTGTCGTATTTGCTGCCCCCGGCGCGACGATGATCTACAACTCAAGGGCCGATGGCAGGATGATTAACCGGGAAGAGAGCGGGAAGATCTCGGCTGCCGGGCCGGTAACGAACCTTCTCCTCTGTATACCCTTTGCCGGGCTGCTCCTCTACGGAGGTATATCTTCTGGTTTTGGAGCAAATTTCTTTACCCTTGTTGGTATCATCGGGCTCCAGGTAAACGCAATGCTTGCGGCGTTCAATATGCTGCCCATCAGTGTGCTTGACGGCAGGAAAGTGCTCGCGTGGAACCCGGCGGTTTTTGTGATGTTAATTGTCGCCGCGTTTGGTGTCCTTGTGGCATCGTTCTACATGTTCTTCTAAAATCATTTTTTTTAAAAACCAAAAAAAGTGCAGAGGAATGGATTTATGCCGAACTTCGATAAGAGACGATCGCTGCTTTTCACGTACTTTTAATCTTCTCTAACTCCCGCACGACCTGCACACCCTTCTCATATGCTTCTTTTAACGCGGTCGGGTGATTTTTGATCCCGTTATACATATCCATGTTGTTTGCCACAATATTTTCAGAATAGTCAAATCCCGTTCCATGAAAGAGGGCAGTGATAGCCGGGTAGGCACTGTCAAACACATGGGCAAGGTTCTGCCCGGCGGTTGAGATGAATACGCCTTTATGTCGTTTGATGTGGTCTTCGGAGAATTCCAGAGTTTTTAAAATAAATTTCCGGGCCCAGAGATACTGTGCCCGGTCGATAAAACCCTTAAGCTGGGCGGTAATCCCCATGCTGTAAATAGGGGAAGCGATAGCGACGCAGTCTGTTGTAAGGATCCGATCGTACAGGCCCGGTGCGTCGTCTTTTACAACACATTCGCCGGTTTTATGGCAGGCGTTGCAGCCCCGGCAGGGAGAGTAATCGAGATCCTTAAGCACCACTTTTTCGACCGTTGCCCCGGCCGACCGGGCCCCGTCAAGGAAACTATCGAGCAGCGTCTCGGTATTCCCGTGCCGGCGCGGGCTCCCGGATATTCCAAGAACGGTGATCGTCATGCGTGTGCTCCTGCATCCAGCCGTTTCTTTAGTTCAGCGATGACGGTCTTACCCAGTTTTACTGCATCGGAACGGGCGGTGGGGTGATTTGCGATCGCTCCACTCTCGTCAACGCCATTTACCATCAGGTACCTGATATCTGCGTCCTTTATGTCGATCACATGATAAAAGCACTTGACCGACGGCACCGCACCGTCAAAGACATGCGGCCAGTCCTGCCCTGCCGTCGCGAGGAACACCCCCATGCGTTTCCCTATCCGCTCCGGGGGAACGACCGGCAGTTTAAGAACATATTTCCGGGACCGGAAGACCTGCGCCCGGTCAACGAGGGCTTTTACCTGCGATGCAAGGCCCATACAGAAGATGGGAGATGAGAGGACAATACAATCTGCGTCAATGATCTTATCGTGATACGTGTCCATCCCGTCACGCTGGACACACTTGTTGAGTTTCTCGCACGCGTTGCACCCCCGGCAGGGATTGATGTTTGCCTCGGTGAGAGGGACCTTCTCGATGGTGACGTCCGGCTCTTCCGCCATAGACGCGAGCACCCAGTCAAGCAGGGTCTCCGAGTTGCCATGCCGGCGCGGGCTCCCGGCGAACGCGAGGACTTTTACGGGCATAGATGATGCTTGGATATGGTGGCACAAAAACCATTGGATACGCTACGTGGCGGTACCCCCCGGGACCGGATCTGTTTCCCGAAATGCCTTGCGCAGATATACAGTAATGGTGCGCCGACAAAAATCAAAAAAAATCAATTACCGGGAGTCGGGACCAGAAGTATCGACTCGCTCATACGCTCTTGTAGCACAGGTACCAGTCTTTGCACTCGTATCCTTCGCTTAAGCGCTTCTCCATTTCGGCTGCAGTCTTTGGCGGTGCAACGACCACCTTGTCGCCCGGCTGCCAGTTCGCAGGAGTCGAGCACTTATGCGAGTCGGTCATCTGGAGCGCTTTTACAAGCCTGATGATCTCGGGCATGAACCGCCCGTTCTGCAGCGGATAATAGATCATCGCCCGCATGATACCCTTGTCATCGATAAAGAACACGCACCTGACCGCCGCTGTCGAGCTCTGCGCCGGATGAATCATGCCATACTTTTTTGCCACTTTCATATTCAGGTCGGCAATGACCGGGAAAGGGATAGCGACACCCATCTTTTCTTTGATGTTGCGCACCCATGCGAGATGTGCCGATATGCTGTCAACGGAAAGCCCGATGAGTTTCACATTGAGCGCGGCAAGTTCATCGTTAATCGCGGCAAATGCCATGAACTCCGTTGTACAAACCGGTGTGAAATCGGCGGGATGCGAAAACAGCACCACCCATTTCCCCTTCAGGTCAGAGAGTCTGACTGGACCCTGCGTAGTCTCCGCTTCAAAGTCCGGTGCCGGCTCTCCCAGCACCGGAAAACTTATGCATGCCTCTTCCGTCATAAAAGCGTCCGTGGATTATTTCTTCATGACTTCATCGAGCTGGGCCTTGCCATAGACATAAGCCGGCATGCCCGACAAGAGGAAGGTGACCCGGAGCGCTTCTTCGACCTCGGCTTTTGTGACACCGAGATTTGCCGCCCCTATCAGTTGGGCATGGACCGCATGCTGGTCGCGGAGTGCCGCTGCAATTGCGATCGCGATCAGCTTCTTGGTCTTCCTTGTGAGCTTACCATCATCCCAGATGTGATCTTCCAGTTTGATAACGAGGTTATACATCTCGGGGTCATTTACGGTCAGTTCCTTGAAGAATTTGGGCACTTTCCCGATCTTCTTTCCAAGGTTTTTGAGCTCTTTTTCGGTACCTTTCCTTACTACAGGTTTCTTCGTAACAGTTTTCTTTACAGCCATAATCACTCATCTTCCAGTTTCATGGGTTCCCCGCAGCAGATCAGTTCTCCACCGCCGGCTTCTTTTACAATCACAACATTCCCGCAGATCTCGCATTTGAAGATCTGCCCTTCTGTGGATACATTCACCATACGAAATTTTCCTCCCCTTAAACGGGATGATCTCCATGCACTTGCTCTTGACGCAGGTGCACCCCGGAAAGCACGTGTTCGGCTTTCGGGCAGTCAAAACTTGTAGTGCCGTTGCCGGAAAAATGAGAATTTACATGAAACTCTTGCCACGTTTGGGCGGATTCTTGGCATCTTCTGGAGTCTTGATATCCGGACGGATGTGTGTCATCGGGAAACACTGGTACTCCTCGCAGGAGCAGGACGGGCATTTACGAAGATCCTGCTCGCTCTTGTCAAGAGTAAACTCTTTGCCGCAGTCCAGGCACACGTATTTTCCCGGCCCGACCTTCTGGCCTGCCGTATACGTCTTTTGTTCGGTCAGAATTATCACCAGACTTCTCATTTAAATCAATAATATATATCAGTTGTGTTCGTACGAACCGCTGCCTTGTCAGCGAATTGCCCCGTCATCCTTTTTCGTATGCAAAACTATATCGCGTTTTTTTCCCCAACGCTGGTATGGTAAAAAAGATCATCGGGCTTTTAGGCAGTCCACTCCCTGAAGGCAACACCGCACAATTGCTGGCACGGGCGATGCAGGGAGCCAAAGACGCTGGCTGTTCGGTCGAGCTGGTCAAGGTAACCGGTCTTGATTTTCAGTCCTGCCAGGAGATGTTTTTTTGCCGGGACCATGAGACCTGCGTCATTGATGACGATATGCAGCAGATGTACCCGAAATTTGCGGATATGGACAGCCTGATCCTTGCCACCCCGGTGATGACGATGGGAATTCCCGGCACCCTCAAGTCGTTCATAGACCGGTTCCAGGTATTTTTTATGGCAAAATACCTCCGGAAACAGCCACTGGTCTCTCCGGATAAGAAAGGGGGCCGCAACGGTCTGTTTATCTGCATATCCGGGATGGACATTCCTGAAGTGTTTGTCGGACCAAAGCTGACGGTAAGAGCTTTTTTTGACATTATCGACTGCCACTACCGCGACGAGCTTCTTATTAACGGCATGGACCAGATCAGGGATATCAGGACGCGCCCGGATCTGCTCGAAGCGGCGTATAAAAAAGGGTTTGCTCTGGGAGCATCGGTTGCAGCACCCGGGTCGTCTCTGGGAAAATAATAAATCAGGGTCGGTTCCACGGCCTGTACAGGAAACGCAGAGGACTAAAAAACCCGCCCGCCAGAGGATCTGCGAAATACGACGATCCCGCTACTATTTTTTACCCGCCGATCATACCAGCCCTTTCTCTCTCATGCTGGAAAAACCGGTCCTTGTGATGATGATATGATCGACAAGCTGGATACCCAGCAGATTGCCGGCTTCCTGGAGCTGGCGCGTGATTGCAATATCCTGATCGCTTGCATCGAGCGATCCCGATGGGTGGTTGTGCACGCAGATAATCGAGGCCGCCCGGTCGGTAATTGCTTCAGCAAATACTTCCCGGGGGTGGACAAGGCTATGGTTGAGAATTCCGATGGTGACCACCCGTGTGTTGATCACCTCACCTGCCCCGGTCAGACTGATGCAGATAAAATGCTCCTGCGGTTTTTCCCGGTAGGTCCCGACCAGCGGCAGGATATCCTCCGGTTTCTGGATCTTCACTGTTCCTCGGGGTTCGTACCTGCGGCGCCCAAGTTCAAGACAGGCTATGATCTGGGCTGCTTTTGTCGGTCCGATACCCTCCATGGAGAGGATATCCTCATAATGGACCTCGCAGGTATGGTCACTTGTCAGTGCTGCAATATCGCGTGCGATCGTCCGGACATCCCGGTTCTTTGTGCCTCTCCCGAGAAGAGCCTCGATAAGTTCTGTGTCGGTGAGTGCGGCTGCACCTTTCTTTGCGATTTTTTCCCGTGGACGGTCCTGCTCGGGAACATCTTTCATTTTTTTCATAATACGACCCGGGGCCGGAGACTTATGGAAACGCGGGCCGGCTCCCGTTCCTGCATATGTATGCGTGGTTTCCCCGTCTCTTTAACTGCTTTTATTTCTTCCGGACCCTGCCGGGATCACCGGGATCCCATGGAGATGCTCTGCCCCATGAAAAATCTTTAAGTAAAATTCAGGTTATACGTTCCCGTATGACAACCCAAAAGAATGCAATGGACGCATTTGCCGGGGAATCCCAGGCGAACAGGAAATATCTTGCGTTTTCCGAAAAAGCTGCCGCCGAGGGATTCAATAATATTGCCACACTTTACAAGGCGGCCTCCGAGGCTGAGGCCATACACGCCAAGAAACTCTTAAAAGTGCTTGGGGCCGTCAACGCCACCGACAAGAACCTTGAAGGAAGTATCGAAGGCGAGACCCACGAGTATACTTCTATGTATCCCGCGTTTGTGAAGGAGGCAGAATCCGAAAAGAAGAGCGATGCGGTGCTGGCGTTTACCCACGCGATGAAAGCAGAGGAAGTGCATGCAGGCCTGTACAAAAAAGCACTTGCTGCTCTCAAAGCCGGCCACGATCTTGGCAGGGAAAAGGTCTATCTCTGCCCGGTCTGCGGCAATATTGAGATCGGGCAGGTCCCTGACAAGTGTCCTATCTGCGGGGTATTTAAAAAGCAGTTCCGTGAAATTACCCTGTAATTACCCTTTAACTCAATTTTTTAGATTCTGATTCGTGCATACGCTTGAATTCGTCATCTGCGCCAGGTTGAACCGTGGGACCACGTCAGCGTTCAGGGTTTTCTGGTGCGTCGCTTATGGGCCCAGATGATGACTACCACAAGAGCGATCAGTGTCGCCCAGGATGCGGTGTAGATCACGATGATCGGGTATTCGAGAATTACCTTTGGCAGGGACGATACCGGGTTCAGGCTCTTTGGCGCCGTGCAGGTAAACGTGACACTGACACCCGCCGGGAACCGGGCCGGACCTCCAAAGTAATGTACGAGCACCGTGGCATTGCCCGATGCGATGGTGCCGGTGACCGGTGCATTGTTCGTCGCCGGGAAAGCGACCGCACGCGTGAGCCGGGTATCCCGGTCTTTGAGTTCGACATACCATTCATCGGGATAAACCCGGGCATAGGTATCCGTGGCACGCACGGTAAGCTGCGAGCCGGCAGGAACAAAAACATGCCAGACTCCCTCTTCGCCCCGGCCTGAAAAAGTCAGGTCCTTTGTGGCACTCTCCCCGATACCGAGCGTAATGGTGCCTGAGGAAGGGACGGCTGGCGCTGTGGTGTTGGATACTGGCAGGAGACCTGTTCCCGGAGCGGCAGTGCACCGGAACCGATCATCCATAACCTCTCCGTAAGCGAGTGACCGGTTATAGATCCTGACCTCATCGATCCCCCCGGTGAAATACTGCAGGGCGTTCTCGTCGGGTGTCTCAGCCGCGCCTGCATTCGCGCCAACCAGGACAGAGTTATAATCCGTATAGGAGATTTCACCGGTTGCATTTACCTGGTTTCTGAGGATGCCGTCGAGATAGATTTTCGTGGTCTCGCCATCATAGGTGCCGGTGACCTGGTGCCATTTCCCAGGGGAAATACGTTCGTGTGGGACAACCACGGATACATCCCCGGCACGACCAAGATTGAGGGTCCACCAGAGATCGTTTCCATCAGCAAACCCGAGCCTGTAGCCACCCCCATTATGGTATGTCGAGATTAATGGCCGGGGTGTCGTGTCATTTACGTTGAACCACAGAGAAACCGTGATGGCACCGGTGGGATGGTTTGAAGTTGTGTAAGGGATGGAGACATAACTCGCGTTACCGTTAAATGCCAGCGCTTTTACGCAGCCGTTATTATCAACCCGAAAAACGCCGCCATGGATCGTGCCGGTGTTCCCGTGCCCGGACGCATCAAGAGCAATGTTGCTGCCGCCCTCGTTAAAGTTCAGATAGACCGCCGGTTTTGTGGGGTCCGAAGTTGTACCTGATGCAGCCAGGACCGCAGAAGTACAGAGCAACACACCAAAGAGGATCCCCCAGATACGTCCCCAGCAGAATTTACGTCCGGCGTACGTGCGCATGGTATTAATCCTGTATGAATGGTGTATTAGGGTTAACGGGAAAAGAAATTTGCGCTTTTTTGCCATCAACATGCATCTTGCATAATATTTATATCCGCTAAAAATCCTCTTCGCTTTCATGAGTTCGGTCACCGTTTATTCAACAAAAAACTGCCCGTACTGCCGGATGGCAAAGGCGTTTCTTGAGAAGCAGGGCGTTCCCTATACCTCCATCGATGTCGGTGCAGATGCCGCTGCGGCAAAGAAGATGATCGATCTCTCGGGCCAGCGCGGGGTGCCGGTGATCACGGTCGACGATGAGGTGATTGTCGGGTTTGATTCAGAACGTTTGAATGAGCTCTTCGGGACGCCGGTCGAAAACGAACTCTACGATGTGATCATCGTGGGCGCCGGCCCGGCCGGGCTCACCGCGGCGATGTACTGCGCACGCAAACTCTTAAAGACCCTGGTAGTCTCGGAGAACATCGGCGGCCAGGCGCTCGAGTCGTGGGCGATCGAGAACTACATGGGATACCGGATGATCACGGGCGAGGACTTAATGAAGAAGTTCGAGGAGCAGGTGCGCACGCTCGATGTCCGGCTTGAACTCATACGGGTGAGCGGGATCGTGCAGGCCGGAGGAATTTTTGAGGTCACGACTGCATCCGGGGCGCTTTTAAAAGCAAAAAGCCTGATCTTAACGCAGGGCAAACAGCCAAAGAAACTCGGCGTGTCTGAGGAAGAGAAGTATCTCGGGCGCGGGCTTTCGATCTGCTCGACCTGCGACGGGCCGCTCTACAAGGAAAAGAAGGTGGCGATTGTCGGGGGCGGGAACTCGGCCGTCCAGACCGCGATCGAGATGAGCGGGATCGCGTCGTCCGTGAGCCTGATCGTGAGGAGCACGATCAAGGCGGACCCGGTCTACATAAAAAAGCTCGAAGAGATCAAAAACATCACGGTGCACCTGCACTCGCAGATTGCCGGGCTCTCGGGAGATAAGTTCCTCGACCGCATTACGATAAAGACGGAGGGGCAGCCCGACCAGAGTATCGGTGTCGATGGCGTCTTTATCGAGATCGGGTGGACCCCGAACACGGAAATCCTTGACGGCCTTGTTGACTTAAACGACCGGGGCGAGATCGTTGTGGATGTCGATGGCAAAACGAGCCGGGCCGGGGTTTTTGCTGCCGGGGATGTAACCTCGGTGAAAAGCAAGCAGATCATTATCGCGGCCGGGGATGGGGCGAAGGCTGCTCTTGAGGCGTATGAGTACCTGATGCAGAAGGCGTGAGATTTTTTTCGGTTATCCGTGTGCAGGCCGGGCGTAGTTTCAATTCTTGTTCTTTTGGATGGTTTAAGTGAAAATTACAACAAAAGTGGGTCCCGGATATGATCCGGTAAACTCCCCTTCTTTTCATTTTCCTGTATCCTAATCCGATCCGGAAGGAGATCCTCTTTCCAAAAGGGACTAATAGCGTACCACAGAGGCTCAGTTTACCCAGAAATACGGCGATCCGGGGGCAGTTCTGCCGAATCCCCGAAAATATGTACCGGAATTCGCCATTTTGTGCATTTCGATACATCCCGACAGTTCCGGCCGGAGGGGGCGGGACCTCATTCTCCGACGGAGACTCCTGCACCAGCACCGGGGCTTGAGGTTCGAAGATTTTTATCGATCCGGGAACGGGTTTTGAAGGGTCAATTATTCGGAAATTGAGCATCCCCTACAAATTCTCCGACGTGAACTTTACCGGATACCCTCCGGGGCCCAATATCCGCGTTCTGTTCGATCCCACGTCCGCCAGCACTTCCTCTAAAAACCCGGCCACGGGAACGCTGCTATTAGGTGCCGGGTCTCTCCGACGTGAAACTCCCTTTTGGATCCCGAATAAGTGCCAGTTTTTGGCCCATGAGTGCCTCCTGGCCGGAAAAGTGAGGTGATCGGGCCTCAAATCAGGCCCGGAATACCCGGTGTCATGAGGGGTCCGGCACTATGGATGGTTTCCACACCCTCCTTGAGAATCGCATAGACTGTCACTAATTCCCGCACGATCGATCGAACCGGGTACGGCCGGTCTGAAATCCCGGCAACCCGGATTTTTTGGCCTGAATGTTTTCGGGCAGGAAAATTTTCGGCTCGAACGTTAAAAAATCGCAAAAATTTTAGGATTGAAATTTTTCCGGGCCAAAAAAAAGTTGGCGCAAAAATGAAATATCCTGAAACTTTTCGTCCGTCATTTCTTCTTTTTTTTGGGAGTGTCTGACAGTTCAGTGGTAATTTTTCCCGCATGTTTTGCGATCTGTTGTTCCTGCGATTTCACGCGGCGCTCAAGTTTCACGAGATCTTCTTCCGGATCCAGTGTTTCGGGCCGGATCCCCCGTTTCAGGAGCAGATCCCGGATATCCTGATTATTTTGTACATGTTCGGCAGTGATCGGGTCTTCTCCCTGCATGTCTTCTTTTGTCACATTGAAATTCGTGATCTCCGTGGCGAGATTCTTGGCGGTGATGGTAACGGTCGGAAGGAAATCGGCGAGCGGCCGGTTATCCGCAATTTCCAGGCGTTTTTTTATCATCTGGGTAGTATGGCCTCCGAAAAGGGCCATATCTCCTTTGCTACGGATACGGGCAAATCCCGATTCGTCCACACCCCGCTCGTAAATATTCCGGGATAATTCTTTTTCTGAATCTTTGAGCTGTTTTCTCGCTTTCAGCCGTTCGGCAAGGTGGATATGCTCTTCTATTATCTCCTGCCTGCGTGTCTGCACCGCAAAATAACTCTGGGCAAATGCAATCTCTTCCTTGCGGGGATCACCGTTCTGGGCGATGAGATAGCAGGCATAGCGGGTGAGAAGGATGTCTTCTATGACCTTTTCCCCGCCTTTTGGAACCGGTATCGATTTGTTGGCGTCAACAAAATGATCTAAAATCGGGTTGTTTGCCGTTTTACAGGATTCCCGGGCTTTTTCGACAACTTTTAAGAAATTTCTCCACTCGGTATACCCGAGCAGATACTGTACATCACGGGCAAACCAGAACTCAACGCCGTCCTGTACGTGGACAAAATCTTCAAAATTTTTACAAAGGCGCCTGATGAGTGCTGGTTTCATTTCCCGGTTCCTGGTTTTGAGAGTATAATCTCTACAGATATAAGCCGGAAGTACTGGCACTTATAGTATACCGGCGCGGGGTGAAAATAATCGCCCGGCTCTCTGGTTGCTCTCCTGTCTTACACTCCATAGAAAAAAAGGTCGACCCGACCCCCTTTGCCAGACTGACAGGAGCTATCATGTTCCCTTGTTCGCAAGCCCCCTCTTCGCGCCAGCCCTGCCCCCCCATGGGATGGGGGCGTATGCGATTCCTCCGTATTACCTGCACTCCGGGCCGCTGCTGGAACAGGTAATACAGCACTATCGCTAGCCGGGGGATGCCCACGTCGCGGGGGGCTTTAGCCCCCAAGAGTGTCATCTAAAAATAATTCGATCAGTTCAGGGAGAAAATCATCGATAAAAAAAAGTATCTCACTCGTTCTTCTTTCCCGCCAGCCGGTCTTTCTCCCGGTACCCTTCGAGTAAAACCGTCGTCACATTTTTTACCGGTTTGTCCGTGTGGCTCGCGATATGGAATTCGCAGAATGGGCATGAGGAAATGACAAGGTCTGCCCCGGTCTTTTTGATCTCCTCTCCCCGGCGCTTTCCAAGGGCGGCAGCCTCCTCGGGCGCTCCCGCCTTCACTCCACCACCGGACCCGCAGCAGATGGAGGGCATCTCGACCAGATCGACCACCTGCCGGATCAGCTGCCGGGGCTCGTCTTTGACATCCTGTCCCCGCATCAGGTGGCAGGGATCGTGATACGTGGCTCTCATCGGCAGGCGTGCCGGAGGTTCGATACCATATTTTGTGAGTACCTGGTTGATGTCCAGTACCGTAAACGGTGTCACGTAATCGTTCTTGAGCGTCGAACCACACCCGGCGCACATCGTCATCACCGTGTCGATGCCCCAGGACTGGAACACGTCAATGTTACGGCGCTTGAGTGCATCGATATACGCCAGCTGGCCGGTCCGGATGAGCGGCGAACCACAGCAGACCTGGTCTTTTGGTATGATCACCCGGATCCCGTTCCTCCTGAGGACTTCGATGGCGTCAAGTGCAGTTTTCGGGAGCCGCATGTTGTACATGCAGCCGACAAAGAATCCCACGGTTGCTTTCACCGGCCCGTACGGCTCGATCCGTTCACCGACCTGTTCCATGAAGGTGGGTTCGATACGGGTGACACTGCGGCCGGTCTCTTTGATGAGCGCTGCAACTTCCCGGTGCCGGGGGAGCGTGAACCCCCGCTGGTTTGCAAGCGCCCGGAGTTTTTCGATCGCTTTTCCCGGGATTTTGATCTTTTTCGGGCATGCCTTGTAGCAGGCCTGGCAGCTCGTGCAGTTAAACAGTCCGTCCCGGATAGCGTCCGGAACCCTGTCACCGGTGTCTCGCGGGTCAAGGGCAAGCCGCATCTCCTGCCGCATCGCGGTGGGGCCGAGAAACTTTGTGACATCCATTGCCGGGCAGACCGAGACGCATGAAAGGCACTCGATGCAGTCCCGGAGCGGTTTTATCGCGTCGATCTCCTCTTTTGTCGGAAGTTTATAGTCCGGACCTGCTGCCGGTTTCAGCGATGCAATCGTTTCAATCTTCGGGAGAAGGTCCACAACAAGATCCTGCATCACCGGGAGATTTAAAGGAGTAATCGTAATGCCGTCTTTTGCCTCTTCCATGCAGGCAAGCACCGGTTCGCCGTTTACCCGGA
>Ga0209099_1002225_pt1 | contig 17604 bp, 12 predicted proteins | sample AD_JPNHW2_MetaG_FD_184430 | JGI IMG/M metagenome (GOLD analysis project Ga0209099, IMG submission 184430) | Active sludge microbial communities of municipal wastewater-treating anaerobic digesters from Japan - AD_JPNHW2_MetaG (SPAdes) (version 2) | ecosystem: Engineered > Bioreactor > Anaerobic... | reverse complement strand
TTTCAGAAGTTATTAACCCATCTTCATCTTGAGTTGTTATGGTATAAGGATTATGGTAGTAAAAACCGAGTTTATAAGTTCCCGGTTTTGTAGCATTGGTATTGTGATGGGATAATTGTGTAAAAAGCAGATACCCTTCCTCTTTTTTTAAGTCCCATTTTAAATTGTGTTTATTGAACGAAAAATCATCTGGAACTCCATCAAAAGCAGCCACTTTTAAGGAAAAACGAGGAGAAAAATCATAATGAAACTGAGCCCCTATTGCCGTTAATGGGAAAATGGGAACCGAAAAATTCGAAGCCACAGTGGAGTGAACACCGCAAGAACTGTTTAGAAATAAACCTGCATAATTGCTTGAAATAAATTCAGCGCATAAATCTTGTAATCCAATGATGAATGAAGCCTTGCCAAAAGATTGTTTCAACCAGAGTTCATGAACGTATGTCAAATCTTCGGCTTCAATATTGGAAGCAACTTGGTAATCACCGATAAAAGTTGCAGAAGGGTCTCCTCCATGGGTGTTGGCCGCATTTAAGAAGAATTCTCCCCCTTTCCATAATCCGGCATCTTCTGTGTTAAATCCAATTTTAATATTCGCCATCCCCAAAAAAGTAGCCCCCTGTTTTATCCCTCCTGAAAAATTATAAAAAAAATCACCTAAATAGGTTGCCTCAAAAGAGAAAGGATTCTTTTTGGTTGTATCCGTTTGTGCATGAATTGTATTGAAACCTAGTAGTATGATTATTATCCCCAATAATAGTATTCTTTTCATGTTCCTTTTTATTTTTAAAAATTTACATGGCAAAAATATCATGACAACAACCTTATATCCATCCCTAAAAGCAGGTAATTTTCAAAGGTTGATTCATCAAAAGTGGGGAGTTTAATTTGCACATTAGCACATCAGCAAATGAGCACATTATTTCGTATCTTTGCAAGTTTTAAAAAGAAGAATAATGAAAAAACACATTCTTATCGTTTTACTAGTGCTCATCAGCACTCTGGCACTTAAAGCTGCTTATTTTGAACGAGTTCCAATTACATTAATTCAGCCAAACGGGGATACTTTACGTTGTTTTGCAACCGGAGATGACTATTATCAATGGTTACATGATGATAAAAATTTTACCATTATAATGAATGTTGAAAACGGTTTTTATGTATATGCAAATCTTGTTGAGGAACAATTGGTTCCAACAGCATTGATTCCAGGGATAGATCAACCTGGACTTTATTTGGTTCCAGGAATAAATATTTCAGCTGAAAAGATGTTAGCCTTACGAAAACAAATGGAGGATCAAGTGCCAAAAACTGAGAATAATACCAGATCCTTAAACAGAGGAATGATGAACAATCTTGTTCTATTCATCCGTTTTTCAGATGATACCGAATTTACAACCCCATTTTCTGAAGTGGATCAAAAGTTTAATGATTCTTCAAGTGTTAATGCGGTTTCTATGTACAATTATGTGAAAAATGTTTCTTATCAGCAAATGTACGTTTTGTCCCATTTTTATCCAGCCCCTAATGTGGATCAAATTTTATCTTACCAGGATATTTTTCCAAGAGATTACTATTTACCCTATTCAGGAGAAAATACAAATGGGTATCAAAACAATGATACTGTGAATCAAAGAACTGAAAGGGAACATGCTTTGTTGGAAAGAGCCGTAGATTTTATTAAAAACAGTATCCCTTCAAACATTGACTTTGACTATGATGATGATGGTAAAATTGACAACATTAGTTTTGTGATCAAAGGAGAAGTGGGTGATTGGGCAGATCTTTTGTGGCCTCATCGCTGGTCCCTTTTCTCAGATAGCTTAACGATCAATGATTTAAGAGTTTGGGATTACAATTTTCTATTAGCAAACTCCGGCTATTTTTCTGCTTCTACCATGTCTCATGAATTGCTACACACATTTGGATTTCCTGATTTATACCGCTATGCTTATAATGGAACTCCTGTTGGATCCTGGGATATTATGGCAGGAAATGCGAATCCACCTCAACAATCGAATATGTATTGTAAATGGAAATATGGAAATTGGATCGAAGAAATTCCCGAAATAACTGAGGCAGGTTTTTATACTTTATACCCTAATCAAAACAATCACGAAGGTTCTGTTTATAAAATTGCTTCATCAAATCCTGATGAATTTTTTATTTTAGAATTTAGAAGGAAACTTCTTCCTTTTGATTCAGGGATCTCTAATAGTGGAGTTTTGATTTATAGAATAAACTCCTTGTATAGTGGAAATGCCGGCACTAATCTTACGGATGTTTTTGATGAGGTGTATTTGTATCGGTATAATGGAACACCCGAAATGGATGGAGTCATTAGTGCAGCTACATTCTACTTGAATAATCCTTTGTTGAATACATTTAATCCTTGGACAAACCCAAATCCATTCTTAACGGACGGCACCGTTTGCTTTTTTGAATTAAATCAATTCACTAATAAAAATGCGGATAGTATTACTTTTTACTACAATCCACAACCCATTTCCATTCATGAAAACTCAATCTTAACGCAAGATATAAGGATCTATCCTAATCCGGCTCAAGATCAACTTACTATTGAATTTGCTCAACCTATTGAGCCCGACCATTCTTATATCGTTTATGATGCAACCGGAAAAGAAGTGATGAATGGAGTGTTTAATGAAACAAAACAAGCAATTGATATTTCAACAGTGGGTATTGGTTTTTATTTGATTAAAATCCAAAATCCACGGGAAACCAAAACATATAAATTTTTAAAAAATTAAAAAATGAATATACAAGAAGTTGAACAACAGATCATTGAAGAGTTCGATCTGTTCGAGGATTGGATGGATAAATACAATTATATCATTGAGTTAGGAAAAGAACTACCTTTGATTGATCCTAAATATAAAACCCAGCAATATTTGATCGTTGGTTGTCAATCACAAGTATGGCTTTATGCTTCGTATGAAAATGGAATTATAACCTTTACTGCAGATAGCGATGCCATTATTACAAAGGGTATCGTAAATTTGTTGATTAGAGTTTTATCGGGAAGAACCCCCAAAGAGATTATGGAAGCCCCTTTGAATTATCTGGATCAAATAGGAATTAAAAACCACCTTTCCCCCACAAGATCGAATGGTTTAGCGTCTATGATTAAACAGATGAAGATGTATGCTATTGCCTTTGATCTCAAAAAAGAGACTGAATAATGGCCATCTCTTTTAAAAGATATATCCTTAAAAATGGATTGACACTTATTGTTCATGAAGATCATACAACCCCTTTAGCTTCATGTCACATAGTGTATAAAGTTGGTTCTAGAGATGAAAATTCCGAAAGAACAGGAATGGCACACTTACTGGAACATTTCATGTTTTGTGGATCTCAACACATCCCCGACTATGATATTCATTTACAAAATGTAGGTGCTATTAACAATGCTTATACATCTCAGGATATTACTTGCTATTACATCACTTTGCCTGCCAATAATATTGAGACGGCCCTTTGGTTGGAATCTGATAGAATGTTATCATTAGCATTTGATCAAGAACAGTTAGATATTCAGAAACATGTGGTGATGGAGGAGTTTAAAGAGAATTTTTTAAACAGACCTTTTGGGGATATGTGGATTTTATTTAATCAATTTGTTTTTCAAAAACATCCCTATCAATGGCTCCCAATTGGGAAAAACCTGGAACACATTGAAACGACTACAATGGACGATATTCGTGGTTTTTACAATCAATTTTATGTTCCCAATAATGCGGTAATTGCAATTTCCGGTGATGTTTTTTATGATAACATTGTAAATCTGGTCGAAAAATGGTTTGGAGATATTCCACGTGGAGAACAGGTACAACATAAATATATCTTAGAAGCAGAACAAAAAGAATCAAGAAAAATTGAATTTTTGAGAGAGGTTCCTTATGATATGATCATGAAAGGTTGGAGCATGTGTGAAAGGAAAAACCCTCAATTCTATGCATTCGATTTATTATCGGATATGCTGGGGAGCGGACAATCTTCATATTTATATGAAACTTTTGTTCTTGATCAAAAATTATTTACTGATATTACTTCTTATATCACATCAACAAACGACCCGGGAGTTTTTGTAATTATGGGAAGACCTGCCGATGGGGTCTCTCTGGAAGAAGCAGACCAGGCATTAACAGAATATCTCTATCATTTTACCGGTGGAGACAATCTTGATCGCAATCTTCAGAAAGTAAAAAATAGAGTGGAATCGCTTTTGTTAAATAATGAAATAAAAGCGGAAGATAGAGGATCAACATTAGCCGTTTCGGAAGCTTTTGGGTCTATCGAAGAGTTTGAAAATGAAAAAGAAAGCTATTTTGCCGTCACGAATCAACAAATCATCGATATTTTTAAAAATGTTATCGTTTCTGATAAAGAAAACACCATTTTTTATCGAAAAAAAAGTTAAATTTGCCAACTTAAAAAATTAGTATCAAAAGATGAAAAGATTATTACTATTTTTCACCTTATTATTGTCATTCTGTACCATAATGGTGGGTCAAAATTCAATGATAAAAGGTTTTGTATATGATGATTATAATGGAGAACCTGTTGCCTATTGTATGATTCAATTAAAAGGAACTTCCTATGGTGCAATGACAGAACAAAATGGATCTTTTATTATCAATAAAATCCCTAATGGAGTATATGTTTTAGAAACCAAAATGTTCGGCTATACTGGCATTTCAGATACTATTGTTATTGATAAAAATATTGTTACAAAAAGATATCTTTTGAAACCAACCGCCAACAAGTTGGATGAGTTTGAAGTTTCTGCAAAAGGACAAAGACAATTACAAGAAACAAGAACTTCGGTAATCACGGTTACCCCAAAAGAGATGGGAAAAATGCCATCTATTGGGGGACAACCCGATTTTGCTCAATATTTACAAATTTTACCGGGTGTTATTTCTACCGGAGACCAAGGTGGACAACTCTATATTAGGGGTGGTACTCCCATTCAAAATATGTTGTTGCTAGATGGAATGCTCATCTATAATCCTTTTCACTCCATCGGCCTTTTTTCTGTTTTTGATACTGAAATCATGAGTAGTGCCGATGTTTATACCGGCGGGTACGGTGCAGAGTTCGGAGGGAGAATATCTTCTGTGATGAATATTACTACTAGAGATGGCAATAAAAAACGTGTTTCTGGGAAGGTCGATATCAATACCTTTGGCGCTAAACTTTTAGTGGAGGGTCCACTCGTAAAAATGAGAGAGAAAAGTGGTACTTCTGTTTCCTATATTGCTTCCATTAAAGGATCCTATTTGGAACAATCTGCCAAATTATTTTATCCTTATATCGGTGAAAAAGGGTTGCCATACAATTACTTAGACCTTTATGGAAAAGTATCATTGTCTTCAGATAATGGTTCCAAGATTAGTATCTTCGGATTTCGTTTTGATGATAACGTCAATTTTCCGGATATTGCCATTTACAATTGGAATAACTGGGGCTTAGGAACCAATTTTTTAATTGTTCCCGGTACAGAACCTGTCACTATTTCAGGAAGTATCTCTTATAGCAAATATTTATCCGGGTTGAATGATCCCAATTTTTATCCCAAAGAGAGCTCCATTGATGGTTTCTTGGCAAGTTTATCTTTTAACTATTATCTCGGCAAAAACCAATTCATTGCAGGGTTCGATATGACTGGTTATGAAGCATATTATCAATATTTTACAAAAGGGGGTATTGAACAAGAATTGTCAGATTATACTACAGATATTGCTGTTTTTGCAAAGTTTAAATACAATTATAAAGATAAATTTATTGTTGAACCCGGCATAAGACTTCAATATTATGCTTCCATGAGTACTGCCGTTCCAGAACCTAGATTAGCAGTGAAATTCAACTGGACTAAAAAATTCAGACTTAAATTGGCAGCAGGGATGTACTCCCAAAACTTCACAACCATTACTTCTGACAGAGATGTTGTGAGTTTATTCTATGGATTCTTATCAAGTCCTGAATCGCTAGCCGATACTTTTGACAATAAAGCGATGGATGATATGTTGCAAAAAGCGCAACATGTTATCTTTGGTTTCGAATATGATGTAAACAAATATACAACTATCAATGTGGAAGGTTATTATAAGAATTTTTCACAATTAACAATCATCAACAGATATAAGCTATTTGATTCCGATCCAAATCATATTTGGGAAAAAGGAAATGCTTATGGCGGTGATATTTCTTTGAAATATGATTATAAAAATTTATACATCTGGGCAGTCTATTCCATTGGTTGGGTAAATCGTTATGATGGGAAGGTTTCCTACAATCCACACTTCGACCGAAGACATAATGTTAACATCTTAGTCTCTTATGCCTTTGGTAAAAAAGCCCGGAAAACTTGGCAAATTGACGTCAGATGGAACTACGGTTCCGGTTTTCCATACTCTCAGGATCAAGCCATATACCCCCATTCAACTTTAGGAGGATCCATTTCTGGTGATTATGTTTCTGAAAATGAGGATTTATATTACCTATTGGCAAATTTGAATGGAGGTAGATTACCTTCCTATCAAAGAATGGATGTCAGTATGAAGAAGAAATTCTATTTAGGTGAACGTAATGTTATTGATTTAAGTGCTTCTGTTACAAACGTATATAATTACAAGAATATTTTCTATGTGGATCGTATCACCTCTGAGAAAATATATCAAATGCCTGTATTATATTCCTTTGGAGTAACGTGGAGTTTCTAAGACCTACAGTATAAAACTGCGTAGCATCGCAATCTCTTCCTTCCACAATGTGTCATCCGGTGTCTCCATGATGATCGGCATGTTGTCAAAACGGGGATCATTGATAAAACGTTTGAAAAAATCGATATCTAAAAATCCTTTTCCGATACTGTCATGGCGGTCAACCCTACTTCCAAACTCTTTTTTGGTGTCATTCAAGTGGATTGCTTTTAAATACTTGGCACCTACAACGTCATCAAATTCCTGAAAAGTACGTTGATATCCGGCATCAGTTTTCAAATCATAACCGGCAGAGTAGGAGTGACAGGTATCCAAACAGACACCCACTCTTGATTTATCTTCCACTTTATCAATAATTTGTGCTAGATGTACAAAGCTAAAACCAACATTGGTGCCTTGACCGGCCGTGTTCTCAATAATTGCTGAAACACCTGTAGTCTGGGCCAAAGTGATGTTGATAGACTCAGAAATGGTTCTTAAACAATCATCAAGAGAGTGTTTGTTGAGATGACTTCCCGGATGGAAATTCAAATAGACCAATCCAAGTTGTTCACATCTTCTCATTTCATCCAAAAAGGCAGTTCTCGATTTTTCAAGACCCTCTGTTTCAGGGTGTCCTAAGTTGATCAGATAGCTGTCGTGGGGTAAGATATGTTGGGGTAAAATATTGAATTTAGCACAATTCTCTTTAAAGAGTGCTATGCTTTTTGCGGAGAGAGGGGGACTCTCCCACCTTTTTTGATTTTTAGTAAATAGGGCAAATGCATTAGCCCCTATTTCATGTGCATTGATCGGAGCGTTCTCCACTCCACCTTCTGCACTAACGTGAGCGCCAATATATTTCATTTTGTTTTATGGTTTTTGTTTTATGGTTATTTTTTGATTCTTTTCTTAGCGTATGTTTTCTTACGTAAGATAATCATGATGATTCCCATCATGGTTATGAGTGCAATCGGAACAGTTATATTGATGATAGCATAAAAATGACTATCTTCTTCTTCTCTTATTTTTTGAGGGTTTAAATCTCCTATCTTAAAGCTCTTGGAACGTATTTGCAATAAATCATCATCAGCACAAAGGTAATTGACACAATTTAACAAAAGATCGGTATTATCATAAAGTGTACGAGAATAAATATCGTATCCTGCAGGAAATGGTTGATTGGTCTTTTGATCTACATAATTCCTGATGATATCCCCATCAGCAATGAAGATTTGTCTTGTTTCAGGACTCTTTTTCACAAATCCTAACTCTTTGATGGTATCAAACTCAATAGGAAGTAAACCATCGTAAGCAGATTTAAAACTACCTTCTACCAAAACCGCCATTGGAAGATATTTAAAAGCAAACTCTTCTATATTGGGTTTTCCTTTAACAACGCCTAAAGATACAATCGATGGAGTAGGAACCATCTTTGTTCTTTCTGAGGTTGTCATAAGAATAGATTTTTGCAAATCACCCTCACCACCAACAAAATCAACGGTTCCGGCAAAGTCAGATTTTACATTTTTAAGTTTTCTTACAATGGGATGTGAAGAGAAATTAACCACATTCACCAGGTAAGGGAATGCCCAAAACTTATATTGAGGTTTATCGCCAATTACACTTTCAGGAAGCGGAATCGATTGACAATTCAAATCTTGAATAAGTCCGGCATTAAAACGAACGCCATATTTGAAAAATAAAGAATTCAAATTTAAAGGTTGTTCCATGGCAAAAAACTCACCTGAATTTTTGAGACTGTCAATAGAGGCATTAGTAGCATCAATTAACCAAAGGATTTTTCCACCTCTCATTACATGTTGATCAATGATATATTTATCCATATCACTGAACGGTTGGGTAGGTTGGGCAACAATCAACACATCATATTTATTGCCATTATCTTTTATGGTTTTTTGAACGGAATCTTGTAAAGAGATATCTCTTAAACTATTGATTTTTCCATTCAAGGTAACTCTTTCAACATCATAAAAACGTCTGAGTTGATACATCATCCAGGATGTACTCCAAAAATCCAACTCCCCATGACCATCAGTAAAGGCCACTTTATGTACTTTAGGATTCACCAGTTGTCGCATGGTGGACACTAAATTGTATTCTAATTCCTGAACAGAATAGTTCAACCAATCTGAACCGTTAGGATCTGAAACCACTAATGTTGAAGGAGCTTCTTTTACTTTGTAGCTGATCATAGCACCTGGAACCACATAGTGTGTAGAAAAACCGGAAGCATCCTCTTTGCTGATAGGAATGGGTGTCAACCCTTTTTTATAGAATTCACTGAAGATCGCCTTTGATTCTTCTTGAGATTTTCCCTTAACAGGATCAATAAACTCAAAATAAATATTATTCGAATATCTTCTAAATTCCTGAAGGATATCTTCTGTCTTTTGTGCAAAAAAATCGTAATCTGCAGGTTGGTCGTCCCCCTTCATGTACACTCTGATGTACACTTTTTCTTTCAGATTTTTAAGCATTTCAATGGTCGTCTCAGATAATGAGTTCCTTTTGTCTTTGGTTAAGTCAATTCTCACATACAAAAAGGAGAAGATAATATTGACAGAAATAAGGATGATCAGACTAAAGATTAACCCTGTAATCGCCGATTTTTTATATTTTTTGCTATTATTCATAATGTTCAAGATTAAAGAATTACCATTTTCTGCTCAACAACACAATGCGTGTTCCTAACAAGAAAAAGAAAATGATACTAAAAAAATAAAGGATATCTCTGGAATCAATAACTCCCTTACTGATGGAAGCGTAATGATGATCAATGCCTAGAGTTTTAACAAAATATCCAAAAGATCCCAATGCTTCAAAAGAGTAAATAAATTCAAATCCGAAATATAGAATGAAACAGAGAGGAGCTGCTAAAATAAAAGCGATGATCTGGTTGTTGGTTATGCTGGAAGCAAAAATCCCAATTGAAATAAAGGTAGCCCCTAAAAATACCAATCCTAAATAGGAGCCCCAAGTGCTACCCATATCGATATTGCCGGGAGTGGATCCTAAATTATAAACAGTAATGATATAAATCAAAGTGGGGAGTAATGCAATGACCAACAAAGTTAAGCTGGATAAAAATTTAGCTAAAATAATCTGAACATCAGATAATGGTTTAGTGAGGATGAGTTCAATGGTTCCACTTCTTCTCTCTTCCGCAAAAGATCTCATTGTAATGGCAGGTACTAAAAAGAGAAATAAAAATTTAGAAATATTAAAAAGCCCTTGTAAATCAGCTAATCCGGAATATAAAACATTGTTGATATTGGGAAATACCCATATAAACAAACCTGCAACAATTAGAAAAACTCCGATAAAAATGTATCCTAAGAGTGAACTTAAATACGATTTTAACTCTTTTAAATAAAGACTATACATATCCTACGATTTTAATTGGCAAAAATACAATTTTTAAAGATATCTACCAATGATAAAATCCAACTTCTGAAATGGTAGGTTCTAATCGGGAACTTATTATTTTTATTTTAAAACCGGAACTATAAACCTCAGGAAATTGGAGGATTCTTTTGTATCCTACTGTTGTCCCTTCGGCAATTTTTACCCATCCTTCATTCGGTTTAGAACATTCTATTTCAAAAGACTCAATCCTTTGACCGATGGCAATGTTTTCCTGAATCATCATCAGATTACAAAGCTGAGGAGCCTTGAAACTGAACGTGATTATTGTTGTGCTATCCCCTTGTTTAGTTGTAAAATAGGTGTCATATTGATGATCCGTTATGGATTTGGTGTTAACTCCATTATCACAGAAAACAACCATTCCGTTTGGTGGAAATCGATTGGAGAAAATGGAGTTTCTTAATGTTGCAAACTCTTTTAGACTATTTACATCTTCGTTAGAGACGAGTCCCTCTTTATTAGGTGGAATATTCAGCAAAAGAACACTGTTCATTCCTACGGAAGTGAGGTAGATCTCCATTAGTTCACGACCAGTTTTCACAAGGGTGTCTTCTGCCGGATGATAAAACCAACCGGGTCTGATTGACACATCGGTCTCGGCGGGATACCAAACCAAACCGGTGGCACTCATCAATTGTTCGCGACTCCCTAGAACCTCTTCCATCATATTTCCATTGGGTTTAAAAATCACATTGTTTTGAGAATGGGAAGCGATGGCAGACAGATCGAGATTGGAAGTGGGGATAACGCTCCATTCTGTTGCCCTACCCATACCTGATTCTGTTCCTACCCAACGAACGTCAGGTCCCATGATAGCGATAACAGCCTGTGGCTGGAGCTTGCGAATCAACGAATACCAGCTCATAAAATCGTACACTTGTTTTTTACCATTAGGACCCTCTCCACATGCACCATCAAACCAAACTTCATCCACTTGACCATATTGCGTGAGTAATTCAGTAAGCTGCGATTCAAAAAATGGATTGTAAGCATCGGTACCGTAGCAATCGGCGTTGCGATCCCAAGGGGAAAGGTACACTCCAAAACCGATTCCGTACTTATGGCACGCGTCAGCAACCTCTTTCACAACATCCCCGGTTCCATTTTTCCATGGACTTTGAGCGACCGAATGTGTTGTTGTTTTGGTAGGCCACAAACAGAACCCATCATGGTGTTTAGCGGTCAGAATCACTTGCTTGAAACCGGCCTCTTTGACAGTTCTGACCCATTGTTCAGCATCCAGTTTCGTTGGATTAAAGAGTTTTGGATCTTCATTGCCTTCGCCCCACTCCCGATTAGTAAAAGTGTTTATTCCAAAGTGAAAGAATGCAGTAAGTTCCAGTTTTTGCCAACGAAGTTGCCTTTCGGAGGGGGCAACCCGAGCTGCTTTACGGATGATCTCACTAGGGGAATCAGTTGGATTGATTGTTACATAATTGGAAACATCCTGACTGAAAGCGCTCCAGGTAGAGCAGAAAATAATTAGAAAACAGATAATTGATTTATGGGTCATAATAATTGAATTTTTGCATTCCATTCCTGATACATTTGTTCCACTTCACTTTTGGTTTTTACGGCTCCATGACCGGGAAAGTAAAGGGAAGCATTAGTTTGAAGCAGTTTTCCCCAACTATGAACCAGGGTTGGGATATCTTCAACAAATGGGGGCACCCCTTTATATTTTAAAATGCCAAACATCTCATCACCTACAATCGCAAATTGATCATCAATGATGAAGCTGATAGAGCCCAGTGAATGACCAGGTGTTGAGATCAGATATCCATTAATTCCTAAGTGGGTGAGATCAAAATGTTGATCAAAACTAATATCCGCATCACAAGGTTTATAAGAGGCAGTTTTTTGAAAAGCTTTACTTACTCGTTGCAGCATGTGATTAAAAACTCGATTTTTAGCGATCGGCATTCGGTTGGTTCCTGTTTCCAGATTGACCTTCTCAGATTGATGAACAATCACCTGAGCCCCGAAATGTTCTTTTATAAAGTGAGCATTTCCGGCGTGATCAAAGTGAGTATGGGTCAGCACCACATAATCGATTTTATCAATTTTCAGTTTTTTCAGTTTTTTTACTAATTCTTTCTGAAAGAGAGAAATAGAAGTGTCTACTAAAAACTTTTTCTCTCCGGTATCAACCAAAAAAACATTGCTTCTTCCGTACAAAAGCGGAAAGACTTGTACACCATTTTTTGAGATCCAGGATTTCATGATAAATTGATTTAATAATAAGCAAAAATACTAAATAATGTGCTAATGTGATAATAAGCTAATGTGCTAATGAAATAAAAAAGCCCTTCATGACGGAGCATGAAGGGCTTGGTAAAATGAGAGACCAAACTAATTACTTCAAGATCACTTTATATCCGTTGTTCTCTGTCCCGGATGTAATGTTTATTAAATATAATCCTTTCACAAGTTCACTTACGTTCATTGTGATTTTTGATTGTCCTTCTGGAATGGTTAAGCTTTTCAACCATTTACCGTTTACATCATAAAGATTTAAAACACCTGATTCAAAACTATTTACAGATTCAATCACTAATAATTGATCCATTTGATAGATTTTAATTCCGGAGTTAGATGGATCAGAAATTCCATCAACAAGAGTTGTAAAAGTAATTTCATTTCCGTATCCTGTACCGATGCTGTTAGTAGCATAAGCTCTTAGATAATAGGTTGTATTTTGTGTTAAGCTCACTAAAGAAATGGAAAAAGCACCTGTTCCATTTCCTTCGGTGAAATGTGTATCAGTAATTGTTGGGTTTGGAGTAGTGCTTAAGCAAACGCCACGTTCTGTTACGGCACTTCCACCTTCAGAAGTTACTTCTCCACCGGTATTAGCTGTGTAAGCTGTAACATTGGTTGCTGCAGTAGTGGTAACGATTGGAGCCATATTATCATAAACTTTTACTTGGTCAATCCAGCAATTGTTTCCGTTGGCACTGATTCCTTTGAAAGCAATCATAATGCTTGCATTTCCGGCAAATTGAGTTAGATCAACAGATTCAAGTCTCCAATCACTGGAAGCAGCAGGAGTATATTCAGCAACATTAGGATCCATAGTGCTCAAAGATGGAGTGGAGGTGTATGATTTTTGATATAAGATAGGAGATCCGGGAACAAAAGTTTGTCCCATGTCGGTAGAAACCCAAATTTGTAAGGAGTCATCTTGTGTGGTGTATGTTCTATAAGCTACATAAAAATCAAGTTTAGGATTGGTAACGCCTGTAAAGTTAAAAATAGGGGTTCTTAACATTCCGCTAGCTGCTGCTGTGGCATTGTAAAAGTCTGCTTTATAGGCTGAATCCGGTGTAACTGCTGCGATAGGAGAGTATGCACTGGTATATTGCCAAAGAGCACCACTTGTAGTCCAACCAATTGGATTATTAAAGTTTTGAATATAAGGATAATTCACAATTGGGGCAGGTAAAATAGTATAATCGATGCTCATGGTATCGTTAGCAATATTTTGATCAGTAGCTAATTGGGTAAATATTTTTACGGTATAGGTACCACCGGCAGTTGGGGTAAAGGCATTTGTTCCGGTGAAAAATATGGTATTGGTATCATTTTGGGCAATGGAAGCTGATGTATTAACTGGACCAACAGGAGCGCCACCGTTTACAGAATAATATACAGGAACTACTGCTTGTGCATTCAACCCATAATTGATAATGGTAGCTTGTAAGTTGATAGGTGCACCTGCAACCATAATATTTGCATTTGTTGGACCAACAGCGTTTATACTTACATCATTATTCAAAGCAAATTTTGGCTCAATCATAAAGCGGAAAGCATTGTTAGGAGCAAAGTCAGACCATGTTGTTCCACCACTAGGAGAGGTATAATAGAAACAATTTGGACGGATTGGATTTTCGGTTTGGTATGCAAAACTAACATTTGTAGTACCTGTTTGTCTAACGCCAACAAAGAATGAACCTGCAGGAATAGTTACTGGTGGATCAATTAAAACGGTATATGCACCGGCTGTTGAATTGTAGGTAGGGGATGAGTAAAGAAGTGTCCCGGGAGCACCGGCAGTATCAGGGGTCCAAATACCAATTTGGAAGGGTTTACCTCCGGCAGTGAAGCGAACATCAACCTGATTCATAGCTTGTGATGAAATGGTTGTAAATTTTGCAACAAAATCTCCTGTTGAAGTGTTAAATCCAACGCCACCGTCAGGGGTTATACCTTGTGTATAACTATAAGTATTTGCACTAGTTTTCAAATCCTTTACCATACTGTTGTTAGGATTATTTTGATCTGAAGGCACAGAAACTGTAACAGTATTAGAACCTAAAAGAGTAGGACTATAGCTATCAAAAGTCACTAATGTTTGTGCTCCCGGTACAATAGAATCTAATGTTTTAACATTAGTAAAACTGTTAGCTCCGGCAATAGTCAGAGTAGCAGGTAAGTTGTATAATGTAGCTGAACCTTGATTCTTAATATAAGCTTGAACTGTATGTGGATTCCCAAAAGGAATAGGAAGTTTACCCATTGTATAGACTTGAAGCACTAGGCCATCATTGGTATATGGATTATTGTAACTAAATCTGAAACAAGGACGGAAAGCTGAAGCTGTTGCTAAAGCTGTTGGTAATGCAGTCGTTGATGCTGCCATAACTACACCACCTGTTAAAGAGTTATTACATTGGTACACAGCTCCGGTTGTAGCAAATGGACCGGTACTGTTCCATTCGTAAGCTACATAAATACCACCACCGGTATAAACGAATGGGGTGTTTAAAGTCACATCTACTCCAATAGGGGTTGTTGATATTGGGATGGTGTATGCACCGTCGTAAACCATTGTCATACTAGAAATGATGGTTGCCCAATCCGTTCCATTAGCATAGGTTGTAGATGTTGTGTTTCCCAAGTAAACTTTAAGATTACCGGTAACGGCAGAGCTGGCACCAACATTAAACATAAAACCAAATTTGGTTAAAGAGGTATTGTTTGGGATGCCGGCAGTTAATTCCGATGCTAAGGCAATAGAAGACCCTCTGAAATAAGTGTGAGCTGATGTTCCATTAGGGGCTCTAGAGCCTGAAGTTCCAGTGTAAGTAGGAGCCATGTGAATGAGTACTGCTTGCGAAAAGAGTAGAAATGGCACATAAAAAAGTGCAAAAAGTAATACTGTTTTTTTCATAATGTAAAATTTTAAGTTAAACCTTTTATTTTCCTGTTTTATTGATTTTTCATTTTAAATCAAGTTAAATGGGAGACAAATATAATCAATAATCAATCAGTTTGTACAATGAAATAATATTTTTTATAGTTCACATAATCAACGAGATAGAACCATATTCCGCTCAAATTTTAACAACTTTTAAGAAATCCAACCCACAAAAATAGAAGGTTTTTCAAAAATTGGCTAAAACCTTAAAAATCAGGAGAAACGAAATTGGGTTTTGGGGATTGGGGATTGGGTCTTGGGTTTTGGGTTTTAGGTTTTGGGTCTTAGTTATAAAGTCTTGGGTTTTAGTTATTAGTACCTTATTCTTAATATTCGTGTATTTTTTGGAACAATATTTAAAAATCACGTTATTATGATTTGACTTACAACTCTTTTTATTTGCGCATTCGCGGCATATTAATTAAAAAAAATAAATCACAGAGTCTTATTTTCATCTGTATGCTATTTTGGTTCTGGCTTGTCTAGGTTAGGTTTCAGGTATCAGTTTTTTTTACTTTTTACTTCTTACTTTTTACTTCAAAAACTTTTCACTATTCACTATTAGTTATTCACTATTTGTTCATCCCCTAGGCAGCTCAACTTGCGGGGTACCTGGCCTGCGAGCTAACGCGGACAAAACCTGCGGTTTTGTAGTTAAGAGTTAAGAGTTAAGAGTGAAAAGTGAAAAGTAATGCTAATTGGTTTGTTTTAAGTGAATTGCAAGTCTGTAGTCTGTGGTCTGTTGTCCGTAGTCCTCTTGAACCCTGAACCTTGAACCCTGAACCTAAAAAATTTGCTCATTTGCTAATTTTATTTTATCTTTGCCCCATCAATCCGCCACACAATGACCCACCGCACCACCTCCTGGTCCACCCCCTACACCTTCTCCGGTAAAGAGAAAGATGTGGAAACCGGATATAGTTACTTCGGTGCACGCTATTACGACAGCGACCTAAGCATTTGGCTCTCTGTTGACCCGATGAGTGATAAGTACCCTAACATGTCGCCGTATAACTATTGTGCCAATAATCCGGTGATGTTAGTGGATCCGGATGGAAGGATAATTAAACCATATAATGAAGAATCTAAAATACATATGATGAACTATTTGTCACAACAATTTGGGAACAACAATAAACTTTTTTATTTTAATACAAATAATGAATTGAAAATAAATAGAAGAGAATATAGGGCATATATGAAAACAGCATCAAGTGATCAAAAATTACTTCTTAAAGGTTTTAAAGATGCAATTAAATCTCATAAAACACTTATAGTTTATGTAAACCAGAATTCTAATGCATTCCCTGTTACTGAAAAACAAGGTTATTATGATGCCCAAGGCAATTATATTTCGCAATTTTTAGACTTTAATGTAACTTTGGTTGGTTCTGGAGTAACCATGCAACAAGCTCTATCTTATTATTACTATGCAATTATAAATGATGAGACTGCAAATTCTGAATTTTGTGAAGCAAAGTCAACAAAAATCGGAAAAGATGATGTTATTACTCATCAAACTGGTGGTGAAGCGTCTAATGTGTTTATTCATGAGGTTCTAGATGAATTTTTAAATTATTATGATAATGGAAAAATAAATGATAATACATCATCTAAAAAAGACAAAGTGTACTACCAAAATGCTTCTTTAAGAAATCTTGGATTAAGAGAAAGGACAGGAAATGATCATAAATAAAATATTTAAATTTTCATTATTATTATTATTTGTGGCACTACCTAATTTCTTTTATGGACAGTTTAATATGATTGTGAAAACATTCATTTTTTATTCAGAAATTTTTGATTCAACAACTTATATCCAATTAGAAGAAATAAATTTTTCTTTAAATAATGACACATTAGTTATTATACCTTTTTGTATTCCTGATACTACTTACTATGGAAAATCTTATATTATTAATAATTGCAGAAGTGTAAAAATTGATAAAAATGGTAAAACAAAAACAAAAGTTTATTTTTCTATTCCATACAGATATAGTCATGTAAATTTTATATTAATTCAGAATAATGGATTTAAGTATTTTCTAAAAATAGGAAGAAAAAAGAATGAATATCATCTATATAAAATTGAACGTTAAAAGTTAATATCCTGATTTTTTAGGTTATTTGTTTTAGCCTTTTGAAAATTCTTATCGGATTATATATTTTAACGATAATTTTATACTAAAAACCACCAAGAGAGCCCTTCCCTACTCTCTTTTTTAC
>Ga0209099_1002222_pt1 | contig 17626 bp, 18 predicted proteins | sample AD_JPNHW2_MetaG_FD_184430 | JGI IMG/M metagenome (GOLD analysis project Ga0209099, IMG submission 184430) | Active sludge microbial communities of municipal wastewater-treating anaerobic digesters from Japan - AD_JPNHW2_MetaG (SPAdes) (version 2) | ecosystem: Engineered > Bioreactor > Anaerobic... | reverse complement strand
CAAGCGCAAGCCGGTGCAATAAGCATCATAACGATTAGCAATTCTTTGATCATGGTTTAGCAGTTCATTTTCTTACATAAATATTTTCTCTGAGGCTTGTATGTCTGATTTATCTTCAGCAATAGCTACTGCTCTGCAAAACAATTCTACCGTTTCGCCACTGATCACAGGCTTCATATCAGGCCGAAATTTCAGTTGCAATCCATCTCTCTTCTCAATGTCAATTGCGAGAATATATCGTTCTGTGGTCAAGGGACCAATGAAGCTAAGGCGATCAAGATTTAAATAGCAAGAACCCTGAAGTAATATCCATGTGCGAGGCTTTGGAGCGCCGGACCATAACCCAGGATCTCCCTTACGACCTGGAAGAGCCAGGAGATGATAGAGAGATCACAAGAGGACTAATGATACTCTCACAGCAGGCGCTATCTAAATATGTGGACAACGAACCAGACATCTATTGATGAAAGGAAAGATCGTTGTAGTACCATTCCCTTTTACAAATTTGAGTTCAACCAAACGTAGGCCCGCCCTTGTCCTTCATGAGACCAAATACGACATTGTTGTCGCCTACATATCCTCAAACATGCCTTCGGCCCCATCGCCAGAGGATGTATTAATCCCACAAAACCGGGCATCGTTTGCTTTCACCGGCCTATTATCCGACTCAGTTATAATGCTGGATAAACTCGCAACGGTGGAAAAATCACTCATTGTACGCATTTTGGGCGAAGTGGATAACGATCTGAAGGCTGAGATTAATCCCAAACTCGCGGCGTGCTATAGGATCTGAGAACAAGCCCGTAAAATCGATTTTAAGGCTGTATCTCATGCCAAAATATAGCCAGATCCTTCAATGATCACAAAGATCAAGCTACAATAGCCACAGCAAAACGTCGATAGATCTTTATCCGATCAGTCTATCACCATACAGATCTGAGGGGATCTTTCTTGAGGATCTATGCTGAACCAGACGATCTTACCGTATCTGAGATAGATCGAGCCGCGATCGAGAAGGGGATCACAAAGAAGCAATTAGTGTTAGAAGCTATTGATCTTTACCTACATCAAGATAGATCTGATATGGATCAGGCTATAAAAGACCGCGATCAAGCCAGATCCGAGGCCGATCAGAGATGGAAAGAAGCTAACCAGATCAAGAGTGAGCTAAATCAACTTAAACGTGATTTAGAGGCCGCGAGATCGCGAGAGGATCTGCTACGATCTGAGGCAGATGAGGCCAGATCGTTGAAAGATCAGGCGTTCAGCGAGGCTGAAGGTTTACGTCGCGACATCGAGCACTACAAAGATACCCTGGCAATCAAAGATAAACAGATCGGCTTTTTGGAAGGCCATGTAAGCCAGCTCACCCAAAGCATATCGCAGCTATCTTTAAGGCCTGGCGAAGAAGAGATCAAGGAAAAGCATTGGTGGCAGTTCTGGAGGGAAGCCTAGAGAAAAAGTATCCTTAGTTTTCCAAACGGTGGGTGAAGAAACGAGCCAAGAGCGAGGTTTAGTGACAATTTAAGAAGAGGGATTAAATAATGTTAAAATATTTTGTAGTACTCTGTCTGCTAACTGCGATCTGTATAGCCGATGAAACATTTGAGCTGGGTTTCTATGAATTTGTAGCAAAATCGCAACCTGGTGTAGCCGATGCAAAAGCTTCCGACGATGGTCTACATTTAAGGATCGCATTGCAACGTAGCAGCACCGGCGACAATACGGCAATAGCAAACGCAATAAGCGCGTTAGTTTGGGACTATTCAAATGATAACCGAACTGGTGTATTTCAAATTGGGCTTGTCAATAACCAAAATAGAGTAACTACAATGTGGGAAGTAGGTTCTTTTGCCGCCAAAGCGAACTATAATAATACCACATGGTTGACGAAAATTATCCAAAAACCCGTAATATTCGATGATGATACAAGAAATTACGATCCCTATGGAAATCGTTATACTCCTATTCAAAACGGGAAAGGTATCATAGGTTCTATGGTTATTCCCTGGTTATATGGTAATTAGGATATTACAGAAATGTAGACAACCAGAAAGGCAGAAGGAATGCGACCGACGAAGAAAAGTATTTCATTTCCGGCAAACGCTATGAAGCCCAGAAAAACATTAACAAATTCAAAGGCAACAGATTCACAGTAGAAAAAAGTAGTGAACCATTAAATATGGATCACTACAAACCAAAGGCCCGATCAACTGCTTTAAAACAGGCATCCGAGGAAGGCTGTTCACATTTCAAAATCGAGCAAAACGCCAAATTCGCCAAAGGCGTCGATGCGGTTCGCGAAGTATCTCCGAAGTTGGCCGAAAAGATCCTGAAACCAATTTATAGGACTGCCAAATTTGGCATTGGCAGTAATCTCATCTCTTTATATACAGAATAATTGAACCGTTTCTATAAAATTCTCTATATATCGATTTATATACATCTCTATTTCATCTATCTCTATCGCAAGCTAATACATATCATAAGCAATCTGATAATCACAGATTGTTCTTTATTATAATCAGAAGCCGATTTTTCTTATATTCCCCGTATCCGGTTAACTACCAATGCCAAATTTGGCGGGTTATTTGAGAAATTGGCGAATCCTGATAACCACAGCCTTCCTGCCTTTGACCTGACTCCATCCCAGCTCGAAGCGTCCGTCCTGCATGATTAGAGGCTTGAGCTGTCGCATTCGTTCTTTGCTGATCCCCAGGAGCCTAGCTCCTTTCGCGATAGAGACCTGTTGGGTCCGATCCTCGACCATAAGCCTATGCAGTTCGTCAATGTGGTCCGATGTCTTTTTTGTGGTCGTCTTTGTGGACGGCTGAGGCGTTGCTGTAGCCTTCAAATTGGCCTCAAAAAGAGCATCCAAGTCATTTGTAGTCTGGACAGCAAAGGCTCTGTGGGAAGCCTTAAAACGCTCAAATTCGGCTCTGTCTTGATCTCTCTCTGTCCGAAGGGCAGTTATCTCATCCTGCAAAGGCTGGATGGCCTTTTGGACGGCCTGGGTGATCAGTTCTTGGAGCTGGCCGATGGTCAGGGTGATAAGTTGTTCTGAAGGCGATACGGCAAAATCGTTTTGCACCGCAATAGGTGCAAAGCTATATATTTGGGTGGTATCAACTACTTTCATAAGGCGAATCTCCTTGCGTGGGAGTTTTTTCTGGTTCTCAGGTGTGTCTAGCACCTGTTCCAGTCATTTTTTTGATTTCTATTGGACAAGGCATTATCTTTCATCTATTAATAGTTGCTTTTAACTGCCAATTATCAGATTTCTTAATTTTATAAGCCGATTCTTATTGTTATTTTCCATCAATTATCCGGCGAAATCCCATTTTAACTTATGCTATTTCTTTACTAGGATGATGCGATTGAACCCACAAAAACGCTATGCTTAAAACCGTAATCAGCCAAATGAACGGCTCTTTGGAGCTATTTTCTAGGCCGATCATCATGGGTGTAGGCGGCCAATTCAGTATATTCTCATAGTATGTAGAATGATGGAGTTATCAAAAGAACAATTCCAATTGATTTATTATTGGCACTAAACGGAAAATAAAATTGTGTTAAGTTGGCAAACGATTTGATATTTAAATAAAATTCATCAAATTTGGGCTTTACTGATTTTTTGGATATATTTTACCTTGCCGTAGAATTTAAGATCCCTTGCATGAACGAGCCCGTTGAGGCCTGAGCCTTTCACATTTCGCGTAGTATTGCATTGGTTACTTTCATGTCCTGCGCAGATCAAGTTTTTATAGGCATTCGAATAACGAAAAATCGTCACTTTAATGCAACAATTTGGCTATTTAGGAAATCTGCTGGCGGTAGACTGCATTATCGTGTTCAGGTCGCACTGAGGCGCGTTGAAGTGGATATGGATAGACTTAGAATCGAGGCGGCGAAGGTTATTCTATCTGGTCCTTCATGTCTTCTTTACAAGCCATGTCGCGCAGGTGCAACTACATCTTTGGCGATCGCGGCAGGCGAGATGAACAAGTCCATGCTCTTGATCGCGCCAACGAATGCTATAATAGACAAGACCTTGCGCCGGGCCTGTAGACAGGAGCCTGTTAAGATCGCGGCCAATGTAGCCTGCTATAAGTGGAAGGATGCAATTCGAGAAGACTCTTTCCTCGCGAAGCTCCCTCTTCCAATTCAGGATTGTGACGAATGCGAATATTACCCGAATTGTGAAGTTACTGAGATCCTTAGGTTTGACAGAAAGCCGGGAAAGGGAGTTAACTTTGGGATAACCTATCATAAGCTGACGGCAGTGATGCTGGCAAATTCAGATACCGCTCACGCTATCAGAGAAAAGCTGCGTGGCCTGGATGCCATTGTTCTTGATGAGGCCCATTCGATAAGCCTGCACCAACCACCAAGGGTTCCTGTGTTTTCATATCCTGCCGTCCCTGAAGAATTCACGGCATTGAAGCAAGTTCTGTCTGGTTTTCAAGATCAATGCAACCAATCCGTTGAGACCATATCTGAGATCCTGGAAGAAGGGAACAAGGGACATGTGGGTAAACACCTGAGCAGGTTTGCGTCAATTGAAGAAAATGTGCCATTCAAGGTTATGGCTGCGGCCTATAATGAGCTGATCACGCTGGCTGGTAAGAGAGGCGAGCTGCGGTTGTCAGAGGACGCAATACTCGAACTGAGAGATATCTGTAGCATCATGGCAGGTTATTGGTGTACTTTTGGCTATGTCTCTGAGCAAGACAGTGGCCGTGTCTACTTGTATGGTAACGTTGGAACGTTATATCATGCCTTAAATGACTTTCTTGGACCCAGGGAACGAACCACCAAGGTATTCACGAGCGGCACGCTTCTGGAGCCGTATCCTGACTTTTTTAGTGGGCTGGCAGGCTGTCATTTGGTTGATGCAGTCTTTCCTGAAGCGAACTTTGCATCTCGTAAGATGAGGATAATTCCTGATCGTTGGACAATGGATAACAGAAGCGTCAATAGATACTTCGAACGCATAATCTCTCAAATTAAAGAGATCATCCATAAGGAGCGGCCTGAGAAATGTTTTATCATCGCGCCAAAAGCTGAAATCGCAAAGAAGATCAGGAACGCTCTAAAGATCGATGGTCTGGCTCAACCAGAAGTTGATTACTACAGATCAGATCACACAATTGGGGTAGAACGTGACGAGCGGGTCTGTATTGCTGTGGGCCTGGCTCATGTTCCGTCCAATGCCTATGATCATCTTGCAAGCGGTAATAGTCCTGAAGAACGGGCGATCAGTAGCGCGGCTATCAGGAACCAGAGTGTCCAGGCTGCAACCTGGCAGGCCTGGAACCGTGTCAAAGATCCAAAAGGAGAGCATGAAAGCCGGGTCCATTGTATTGGGATCAGAGCACGCCAGGCGCGTGATGTAGCCACATGGGGAAGCAATCGCAGGCTAGAGCTGATCAGTACCTCTGAGAGTAGTTCTGGTGAGTCTGCAGAGACGGCTAAGACGGCCAAAGGCTACCATTTCGATGTTGTTGTAGATCATGCTCTTGATATGCCGTTAATTCAGGCAGAGCACCGGGCTGATAAGAGAGCTGGACGGGTACGGCTTGACGAGATGGTCATGGGTGTCTTATCACCGGCTGAGGTTTTGAGTGCAAAAGCAGGTGTAGACGGTAACGAAGAAATCCTTAAAGTTGCACAGGACAAATTTAAACTATGCTACACATTAGCACAGTGTACAGAAAACCTGGCAAACACCCTATACTTATTAGATAGGGACTTTGCCGGGAAATCTGTACACCATGTCAATACGTATCACGGTATCCTTTCTGGCTATGAAGAGGATAGAGAGATTGTGGCAGCGTTCCTGGCTCTCTACTTCTGTCATAGGACTGACTGCCATGCTATCCAGATGTATAACAAATTCAAGGATGAGTGGGTCTACTATCCTGAAGATGGCTGTTTGAATGATTATGAGTTGGATATAATAAAGGCTCATCTCAGGGCTGATCTGGTCGGATCTGATCGATGTTTTACTATCGGAGTCTATCAGATAGATCCTAAGACGGATACGGTGAGCTGGATATGCTTCGACCTGGATCGGCATAAGCCAGATGATCCAGATCCAAAGGAAGCCGTTCGAAGGCTTCTTGAGGTGCTTGGTTCATACAGTATACCTTATCTGCTTGAATCTTCAGGAAGCCCGGATAGCTATCATATATGGGTCTTCCTGGTCCCAACCAAGACCAATAATGCCTTTGAATTCTCTCGATGGCTTGCTAAAGCAGCTAAATTAGGAAAATGTGAAGTTTGGCCTAAGCAACGAGGCTATTCTGACAGACGGGGTAAGGATTATGGCAATTTAGTCAAGCTGCCCCTTGCATACCATAACAAGACTGGTCGAAGGTCTATTTTCCTCGATCCAGTGACATTTGAGCCAATGGAATATGTGCAGCTTCCTGGCTTAGTTCGGCTATTTGAGTATCCAGATGCTGAACAGAGATCAAAAGCTCAATCGGCTGCAAAGTATCCCAAGTTCAGGTCATGCTTCAAGTCCATACTGGAATCAGGTCATAGTTTAGAAGGATCCGAAGGAAATGAGATTCGTGTTGCTATTGGCTGCGAGGCCAAATGTGCCGGTTTAGGGCTAGATGAGGCTGTCAGGCTTTTCCAAAATGTGCCTGACTTTGATGAGGAGATCACGAGGAAATATCTGGAATATATTTACAGTGGGCCATATACGCGGTACAGGTGCGACACTGTTCTTGAAAAGGCAGGTTCGATCGTACTTCCCTATTGCAAGAAATGCAGACTTCCTTGGGCCTCGGATAACGTGAAAAATAGGTCTTATTCTTCAGATGGTCCTACATAACGTCTCTATCATCTCTTTGTCGAATTAGCAGGATATTAGTCTTTTTGTCCAATTGTTTATATATATGAACTTACAAACAGGATAAATTAGATGACATTTAGGATAATGAATTAGTTGGCAATAGGTGATCTGATGTCCGAGGTGACAAAACCTGACAAAACCAGACAGCTCTCTCAGGAGCAACAGAATGCCATCGAGCACCTTCTGCAGGGCAAAAGTGATCGAGCCGTATCTGAGGCTGTGGGCGTGGCCAGGCAGACTGTCTGGGAGTGGCGAAATCGGGATCCTCTTTTCATTGCCGAACTTAACCGCCAGCGTTCCGAGATGTGGACAGAGGCCCGCGAGAGGCTGAAGACCCTGGCCAACCGGGCCTTAGACGTGGTAGAGTCACAGCTTGACAGCGACGATCCTAAGGCCTCCCTGGCGGCTGCTAAGTACGTCTTGCAAGGCACCAGGCTCATGGGTGACACTGATCTGCCCTCAAGCGGTCCCATGACACCTGAGGCCGTGATTCTGGAGAAGCTGCGAAAAGAAGCCCGGATGGAGCTGATAGCTGATGGCAGAGGTCGTGATCCCTTCAAAGTCGATCCATTTGGGATTGATGATGAGGTCGAGGACCTGGCCAGGAGCAGGCTGAAGAAGGCGATGGCTGAGGCCGGGCTATCATGATTGACAAGGCCAGGATCTGCTTTTCTCAGCATGAAGACCTGTCTGCAGAGCATTTCATAGAGCTGATCGAGAAGCGAATCCAGGACTGCGAGGCCTGGGAACGAAAGCTCAGATCCCAGGGCAATTTGAAGGAAGCCGAGAAGATACGAAAAACCAGGGACCAGATGATGAAATCATTAGGAGAAATCCAGAAATGTCAATCACTCAAGAAGAGATAACTGAGATCTTTGACGCGATGCAGAGCCGATCTCCTCCGCCAAGATTGACGCCTGAGCAGCTTAACGCAATCGATTTGCTGATTTTTGGAAAGACCGATAAAGAAGTAGCTGAGACCATTGGCGTTGGCCGGAACACCATATCAAAATGGTACAAAAATGCATTTTTTATCGCAGAATTGAACGCCAGAAGAGAAGAGCTATGGAAAGAAGAGAAGCTTCGGCTCAAGTCATTGGTCCATGAGGCTGTGGATGTTCTCACCAATGGCCTGCATAGCTCAGATGAGAAAGTAGCGATTACTTCAGCAGTCCATATCTTGAAGACCGTGGGCCTGTATGGAGAAGTGAAAGACAGCTTCGGGCCTACCACGCCAGAGAAGGTGGTTTGGGACCAGAGAGCCAAGAAAGAGCTTCAAATCTACATGTCACTGAGGCCGGATTCGTTCTGTGAGTGGTCGGTAAAGAATCGCATGGAAGAGCTGGCTCATGAGGATGCTCAGAAGCATATGGCATTCTGGTATGAGCGGGCCGTAGATGAGCAGAAGAAGGAGCTGAAAGAGTACAAGAAGAAGACAAAGGCCCAAGTGGAGCCTGTATCTCTGACGATTGAGGAAGATCACCAGCAGGCTCAAAACGATACGCTAGAGCCTATTGAGGCCTAAGTGATAGATCGCCTCTCTTTTTAGTTACAGGACCTTTGTAACCTTCCGAACCTTCCGAAATGTATCCACGACCTTCCGAACCTTCCGTTTTAGGGATTATCCTTCCAACCTTCGGAACCTTCGAATTTAGCGCTCATCCTTCGCTGTCTACCAAATTATGATATTTCTGGAAGGATTTTGATGTCTGTGGGTGGGCCTTGATAATTGTTTCAAAATTAGAGCCATCTATCACCCAAAACTATTTTGCGTGGGTGGTGATTGAGGCGTTCTGAGGGAGAGACATTTGGCGGCACCCAAAGAGATCATAGACCTTGTGGAGCGATTTGAAAACAACAAAGAGTCCTACAAATCCGGCCATTACAACGAAACCCAGGTACGGCGTGAATTCGTTGATCCTTTCTTCAAGGCGTTGGGCTGGGACGTAGACAATGAGCAAGGTTTTGCCGAAGCCTACAAGGACGTGATTCATGAGGATGCTATCAAAGTAGGCGGTACGACAAGAGCACCGGATTACTCGTTTCGCATTGGCGGCCAGCGCAAGTTCTTTCTTGAGACCAAAAAGCCTTCTGTAGACATCAAAGATGATATCCATCCTGCCTTCCAGCTTCGCCGCTATGCATGGACCGCCAAGTTGCCTCTGTCCGTACTTACTGACTTTGAAGAACTCTCAGTCTATGATTGCAGTGTAAAGCCAGACCAGACAGATAGGCCCTCTAAAGGGCGAATATTTTACTTGACCTACCAGGACTATCTGGCCAAGTGGGATGAGATCGCCAGCATATTCTCCAAGAATTCCATCCTCAAAGGATCCTTTGACAGGTTCGCGGCAGATAAAAAGGGCAAAAGAGGAACGGCAGAAGTAGACGCCGCCTTCCTGGAAGAGATCGCAGGCTGGAGAGAGATCCTGGCCCGAAATATTGCCCTGCGAAACCCAGATCTCAGCACCAAGGACCTCAATTATGCAGTCCAGGCCATAGTCAATCGTCTTGTGTTCCTGCGAATATGCGAGGACCGGGGTATTGAGCGGCTTATGAAGCTGCAGGACCTTCTCAATGGTGAGCGCGTCTATCCCCGGCTCTGTGAGTTCTTCCGCCAGGCAGATGAGCGCTACAATTCTGGCATATTCCACTTTGAAAAAGAGCCTGGTAGAGAGAGCCCGGACACACTCACTCTAAACCTGCAGATCGATGATAAGCCCTTGAAGGATATCATCAAGCGGCTTTACTATCCAGACAGTCCCTATGAGTTCTCAGTTCTTCCTGCAGAGATCTTAGGCCAGGTCTATGAGCAGTTCTTGGGCAAGGTAATCAGGCTCACTGAAGGCCATAGAGCCGTGGTTGAGGACAAGCCAGAGGTAAAGAAGGCGGGCGGCGTAAAATACACGCCGGTCTATATTGTGGATGCCATTGTAAAGAAGACATTAGGGCCAACGCTGGAAGGCAAGACGCCGCTTGCCGTGGTGCTAATTACCGTTTTAGATCCTGCATGTGGCTCAGGGTCCTTTCTCATTGTGGCCTATCAATATCTGTTGGACTGGCATAGGGAATGGTATCTCAAGAACCTTGTACCGCTATTAGAGAGCGGCATGAAGCCTTCATCTCCAGAGATCAGGCGAATGCTTCCAGGTGCTAATAATGAGCCTGTCAAGAAGGGCCGAAAGAAAGAACCTGAGCTGCCGGTCTTCCAGGGCCGAGGCGGTGAATGGAGGCTGACCACAGCAGAGCGCAAGAGGATCCTGCTGAATAACATCTACGGGGTAGACATTGACCGCCAGGCCGTTGAGGTGACAAAGCTTTCTCTTTTGCTGAAGGTGCTTGAAGGTGAGAATGATGAGACGATTTCCAAGCAGCTCAAGCTCTTCCAGGAGAGGGCCTTGCCTGATCTTGGGAATAACATCAAGTGCGGTAATTCGTTGATCGGGTGGGACATATTGACGGATAATCCCAACCTGACGCAAGAGGAGATCGAACGTATCAATCCGTTTGACTGGGATAAGGAGTTTCCTGAGATCTTCCAGCGAGGCGGTTTTAGCGCGGTTATAGGTAATCCACCGTATATTCGGATTCAAATGATGAGAGAGTGGGCGCCGCTGGAAGTAAAATACTACAAGCAAAAATACGTCTCAGCTAGTAAGGGTAACTATGATATTTATGTTGTCTTTGTTGAAAAGGGGGTACATTTACTTAACGAGATCGGTCGCCTTGGTTTCATCCTACCTCACAAATTTTTTAACGCCAAATATGGGCAACCCCTGAGGGCCATGCTATCGGATGGAGAATATCTATCCGAGGTCGTTTATTTTGGAGATCAGCAGATCTTCGATGATGTAACGACCTATACCTGCCTTCTCATATTGGACAAATCCAAAGCAACCCGGTTTGATCTTGTCAAAGTGAGAAGCATTGATGAGTGGAGAGCCACAGGTGTAGCCGATAGGCATGTGATCTCGTCTGATACCGTATCTAGCGATGAATGGGTTTTAGATATAGGAGATAATATTCAAATATTGAATAAGTTGAAGGCTATGCCAGTAAAATTGCGAGACGTAGCAGATAGGATATTCCAAGGGCTTGTTACAAGTGCAGACTCGGTATATCTGCTAATGCCCATAGGCAATCGAAGAGATCAAGTGAGAGTATGGTCCAACGCCACTAACCAAGAACATGATCTGGAAGCAGGCGTCGCTTGGCCTTTATGTAAAGGATCCCGTGATATCCGACGATATTTTGCCCAGCCATCTAAAGTTGTTCTTTTCCCTTACGACATAAAGAAGTCAGAAGATGATGGGAAGTCTACTCTTATCACACCTAATTTCTTTGAAAGCCAGTTCCCTCTGGCATGGGAATACCTCAACATCAATAAAGAAATACTACGCAATAGAGAACATGGAAAGATGCAGCACGAAAAATGGTATGGCTATGTCTATCCAAAGAGTATCCCTCTATTTGCAAAACCAAAAATTATCACACCTTCAATTGCTTCCAGTGCATCATACACTTTTGATAAAATAGGTGAGATTTATTTTGTTGGATCAGGCGGTGGCGGTGGTGGCGGATATGGAATAACAATCAACTCCAAGTATGAGCTATCGTACGAATACCTGTTAGGTTTGCTCAATTCACGCCTTCTTGACTTCTATCTCAAGGCAATTAGCAGTAGGTTCCGAGGTGGCTACTATGCATATAACCGCCAGTATATCGAACAACTTCCTGTATATAATATCGATTTTTCTGATATTAAGGACCGAAGTAGCCATGATCGCATGGTCTCCTTGGTAAATCAGATGCTATCTCTTCATAAGCAGCTCCAAGAGGCCCGCACACCCCATGAACAGACCAGTCTCCAGCGCCAGATAGAGGCAACAGACCGCCAGATAGACGCCCTGGTCTACGAGCTTTACGGGCTGACTGAAGAGGAGATCAGGATTGTGGAGGTAGCATAATGAAGACACTGAAACCCAAGGAAGAAGACATGTTAGAACCTAATGAGCGCCGATACTGGCTTTGGGTAACCCGTCCTGATTATTACCTAGATGAGGATGGTCGTGATCGAGAGGACCTCGATCCGAACAGTGGAGTTGATTCTGACGGCTGGTGGACTTGTCATAAGGAAACTAATAAAGGAGACTTGGTATTCCTATGGCGTACTTCGCCGAAGAAAGACATCGGTTATTTAATTCAGGCCGAAAGTGACGCATATTCTATTGCTGATGATGCTTATGCATCTAAAAAGGGATGGGATTATGCGTGTAATTATCAGGTGCTATATAAATTTGGGAATACAATAAAGGTAAAAGAGCTACGCGAAAACCACTATCTCGATGATTGGGGAGCACTTAGATGCAGTTTTCAACGAACCAATTTTAGGATATCTCCAGTTCATTGGACTAGGCTTAATCAGCTAGCATCTGCAAAGAATCCAGGATATCGAGAATTTATAGAACATCTTCAGAGGGAACCTATCGCAAAGAGCATCAGGCTGGAAGAAGAACTTGAAGATGCGCTAGTTAATGATCTCAGTATATTAAGAAAATTTGGTTATGATTTGGAGCTATATACTGACCCAAGCACAAAGAAAACAGGTAGGCAATTCGTCTGTAAGGGCAATGGAGGTTGCATCGATCTCTTTTGCTATGATAAAAAGCGAAAGCAATACGTCGTGATCGAACTAAAGAACGTTCGAGCTGGTCAAAATACCTTCGGACAAATCGCCAACTACATGGGATGGGTACAGGAGAGAATTGCAAAATCATCACCGGTGCGTGGGCTTGTAATCAGTAGAGGTTATGACACAAAATTCGAATCTGCTCTTAAGGTGACAGATAAGATATCCTATTTGAATGTTGATGATTTAGGGTTCCAATAGGGCTTCAAGGTCCCTGCCCTAAGAGTATGTATAACCTGCAGGAATCTCCTCCTATTTTTCACCTCGGTCTCAATCGGCCTAAATCGTCTTCAGCTTACCCGATTATTACATACACTATGGAATAAATTATCGACAATTGCCCGCTTGCGATTAACCGCTATCAGTGAAATTAAAAAGACGCTGTAGAATCTGGAGCGCAAAGGTATACTTTACGAACTCGAAAGCATATTTATAAAATTATCATGGGCTCTGATTCTGATCTGGATATCTGCATAACCGACTATGGATAACCTGCAGATTGAGCAGACGGCAATATATATCTAGTTACAATCCTTACAATATAGCCATGCTCGCTACTAAGCGTATACCAGTAACAGAGACCGTGTGGACTGAGTTATCAGAGCTAAAGAGAGCAGGGCAGACTTATTCTCAGCTCTTGGAAGAGATGATTGAAGATAAGAAAAAGGCCCGCCTTTTCCGGGATATGGAAAAGATTGAAGAAGAAGGCGAGTTTGTGGAGTTTCCGTGGTAGCTTACCAGCTGGTCATCAGGAAAAAGGCTTTGGAGTTCGTTAACGCATTGCCTTCAAAAAGCCAGAAGATAGTGATCGAAAAGTGTAAAACACTTGCGGACAATCCATTCCCAGGTCAAGGTGACAAAGAGATAATCCAGCGAAAAGGCCACGATGACATTTATCGCTTGCATATTTCAAGATCCTATACTGCTTTTTACAAGATATATAAAAATGAGGAGATGGTTAAAATCCTAGAAATCACAACCATTGAGCAAGCGCATAAGATATATGGCAGATTCTGAGAAACGTTTACTGGTAAGAATTGTGGTCATATCTCTAATGCTATTGATTTTTATGTGTGGGGGATATCCCTTTTAGATTGAGTACAGGAAATTGCCGTTAGAATTTGTCATTGACCAAAATGAAGTGAGAATGAGAGACCTGTATGCTCATCCCTCATTTCTCACCCCTATAGAATCTATGACGACTATCCTAGATGAAGTTGCTGGGAATAGGAGGGTTGGAGGGCCAATGAAAAGTAGGAGGATTTCCCGCTGCTGGCAATTCGGCCCTTATCCAATTTTATGGTTTGCGATGGAATAAATAAAAGGATTAGCTTCACATGAAAGCTACGTAAGCCAGAGAAAGTGCCACAAAATTTTTGTATTCCTGAAAAGTGGTCTAAGGATGTCGATTCCTACCTTAATCCTACCCACATGCATACTTTTCCCACCGCGTTCCTACCCAATTCCTACTTGAGTAGGATAATCTTATAAATTAATCCTACCAAAGTAGGATACATGCAAAAAATAAGCGTTTCTGTTCCTGATTCTACGATATATACCATTGACGAAGAGACAAAACGCCAAGGGATGAGCCGTTCACACTTTGTAGTGGAGGCTATTGATTTTTACATAGGAACTGGTAGGAATTTAAAAAACGAAATCAATAAGCTTAGTGAGGAATTAAGAGCCAAGACGGATGAGAATAAATCGCTATCAGAAATGGTAGGAAAGCTAGAAGAGAGAATTCCTACTTTAGAGAGCCAAAGTAGGATGAAAGAATACGATATCAATAGAATCAATAATGAGTTAAACGAAAAACTCAAAGAGAACAAATCGTTATCAGAGAAAGTATTACTGCTGGAAGAAAGCATTCCTACCACTAAGAACCAACTAGCAGAGGCCCAAAAAGACATTAATTCGAAAGCTAGCGAGGTATTCCAGAAAGACAAGAAGATTCATACTTTGGAGAATCAATTAGCAGAGAAAGATAAGACAATTGAGTCACATTTGTCTGAGATTAGACAGCTAGCGACTCAAATTGACCAGCTCAGAGAACAAGCATATGAAGCTGAAATGCTGAAAGAGAAGTTCGAAGCAGCCCTTAAGATAAAAGACGATGAGATCTCCTTCCTTCGCGGCCATGTAGCGCAGCTCACCCAAAGCATCAGCCAGCTATCCTTGAATCCTGGAGAAGAGGAGATTAAGAAAAAAGGATGGTGGCAGTTCTGGAGGAGAGGATAACTCATGGATAATGAACCAGCCAACGAGAAGCCCAAAAGACGACTGTCGAACGGGTTTATCCCCAAGCTCAAGGACAAGAAGGTCACCATCCGCTTGATCAGTGGTGGGCAGCCTATCACGGGCACCATCGAACGCTACAATCCTTATGAGCTGCGCCTCCAGACTGCGAAGGGAAAACTTGTATTATTCAAGCACGCTATCGCCACCATCGAAGTAGTGGATGAGCCTAAGGGCTACAGACCAAGCCCATCATAGACAGAACTCTTGTGGCCATAGCCCATCCTCTTTAGAGCCCTTATCCGCTACCTCAAAACGGATCTTAATCATCTCATCTACCTCCGATAACCGGACCCCAAACACCTCAGCCAGGATCTCCCTGGCGGCTTCCAGCTCCATAGCCTTTGGATTGCAATACACCACAGCCATTTTCTGTGGCCTGAATAGCTGCTCAAGGACTCCTGCCATAGAGAGCATATTCTACGTGTAAGGTTAAGTAGATTGGCCGGAAAACAATATCAATAAACCATTTTAACATAATAGAAAGTACAAATAAGATACAAATAGGAAAATGAACTGGTTGCCGCAAACATCGGAGCTTGAAGAAACAACCAAATAGATTGCCGATGCATATCAAAGGTGACTATGAAGCTGAAGATCAAGATCACGGGTCCCAAAGTCCATGATGTAGGCTACAGGTATTTCCTGATGAGCATGGCCATGTCCAACAGGATCCGGATGTTTGAGGCCCACAATACAGAAAGCGACGGCAATCAAGAAGTCCAGGTCTTTGTTGATGGAGAGGATAAGGCTGTTGAAGCCTTTCGCTCCCTGGTCAAAACTAAACGACCTGCGGGCTCTGAGGTCTCAAATATTGCCTTTGAGGACTTTGATGGAGAGATAATGAGGATAGGAGAATATGCTCAATTCTGCTCTACCGTCCAGTTAAACAAGGCAATACCAGTACTTCTCGATATGAGAGATGACCTCAAGGAAATGAAGGGCGACATGAAAGAGATGAAAGACGATATTAAAGCCGTGCGGAAAACTACAGAAGCGACGCTTGAAGAAACAAAGGCAATACGGAAAACTACCGATACCACGCTTGAAGAGATCAAGGGCCTGAGAGAAGACATCCAACCAGGATACGGCACAAGCTTCAGACAAATGCAGGCTGATATCAAGGCAATAAAAGAACAGATAGGGATGCTCTGACCCAAAGCATCAGCTAGCTATCCTTGGATCCCGGCGAGATTAAGAAAAAAGGCTGGTAGCAGTTCTGGAGGAGAGGATAAATAATGAATATCAGTTAACTTCTCTTACTTTGTCTCTGCAAGGCGCAACATCAAAATCCAGGCACTTTCCGATGCATCGATTATAAGCCATATTACCACCATTGTCATCCAGCCAAGGTAGTTAGTATTTCCATAGAGAAGCTCTACGGAAATAAAAATCTGCACCATATAGCACACTGTATTAGGAATAAGGAGGCTAGATCGAAACTGCTCTGTATCCAGGACTCGTTCCTCTTTACTTCCAAACTCAAACCTCTTCCATAGTTTCGCTATACTCCACATCTCCACCAGGCCCAAAAGCAAAAGCGGTATGCCTGTTCCGTATCTGCTCTGACTGGGGATCACGAATATAAATGCAAATGCTAGTATCACCAAAAAATTGCTCAAAGTTCGCCGTGCAAATTCTACCACATCACTAGATTTCCTGGTTTTGGCTATTGTATCGATATGAAGCGACACCGCAACGAAAAGTAGGCCAAGAAGAGTGGCCGCTGCTGAGCCTGCTAACATATAGAAGTCATGCCACTCATCAATTATGGCCGCAAAATCCTCAACCATTACATAAGACTCATGATTATTGGATAATTGCTTTATGGCCTGGGACTCTATAAGTATTCCAGGTCTTCAGGCTCGGAAGTACATGAAGAGCCTATTCTCAGTTCATTCTAACTTTTCTCGACCATAAGAGAGATTTATTCCTAAAGTAAGCAATCGTCTCTTTTGCACCACAAAGCCGCTATGCGTAAAGAGCCATCGCCCAACCGGAAGATTATCGAGCTAGAAACATATTCATAATAATGCATGAATTAATGTCAAGGCCACAGCATAGCGGTTTTTTGCGCTCCTGCAAGAATCCGGTTTTTCGGCCAGGTAAGTCTGCTGCTATTTTTATTCCAAAATGCTTGATAAAATCGTCTCAAACTCGACTGTTTCATACCATATAGGAATAGATGGCTTATTTTTGGGTGATTTTTCAGGATTCAATTGTTATACTAGACTGTAACATTTCGCTCGATGCTGCTTTGTGGAAAGTGTCACCAAATCATGTACACTGGGATGAAATGAACTACAATGTAAAGAATTTTGGTTCTAGTCTATTCTTGATGCAGATCAGGGCAAGCGGAATATGCAGCGAAGTTTATAGTGAAGGTTAGATTGCATATTCAGGATACTTCCACTGAGCACATATCGTTTTGTTAAAATGGTCTTCCATCATTGCATTATAAAGAGCGATGTTCATATTATTGCTCATCATGACTTCATGATATTTCGCATAAGATACGCCGCCCATATCGTATAATGTTTTGGCGACTACCCCCGAATCAGTTGCTGCCCCTGCGTTTATGCACGTTGCAACGACATTCAATAACTCGGTTTCCGTCATATTCTGGACAGTCCCATTTTGGATAGTCCAAGCGCAAGCCGGTGCAATAAGCATCATAACGATTAGCAATTCTTTGATCATGGTTTAGCAGTTCATTTTCTTACATAAATATTTTCTCTGAGGCTTGTATGTCTGATTTATCTTCAGCAATAGCT
>Ga0209099_1002220_pt1 | contig 17631 bp, 9 predicted proteins | sample AD_JPNHW2_MetaG_FD_184430 | JGI IMG/M metagenome (GOLD analysis project Ga0209099, IMG submission 184430) | Active sludge microbial communities of municipal wastewater-treating anaerobic digesters from Japan - AD_JPNHW2_MetaG (SPAdes) (version 2) | ecosystem: Engineered > Bioreactor > Anaerobic >... | reverse complement strand
TGGGGAGTAGAATAGTTTGCCAATCAATGTTTATTTGTAATTTTAAACTTTTTCTAAAGCTTACAACAAGTGTGCGCTTGCATGATGCTCATGCAGGGCACACACACGCGGTATAGTTAATTGCCGGTGCAGTGGGTATTCGAGCGGCACAGCTTGTATCATATGTAGTTGTAACTTGATACGAAGGTGCTTCGAAATCGGCAACTAACCATACCGCAAACCGTTAGGCCACATGGTTATAAAAATTTCCCCAAAATAGAAAAGTTATTATAAAAGTACTTATTTTTGTACCTAAATAGTAACTTATATGTAAAAACAATGAAAGCAGCAAATTTCACCGAATTCAGAACGAAGCTTAAACAGTACCTCGACGAAGTTGAAAAAAACAATGAAACTCTGATTATTAAAAGAGGTACCGGCCATGGGGCCGTTCTTTTATCCCTTGATGAATTCAATTCAATTCTTGAAACTGTTCATTTGCTCAGTTCAAAGAAAAATGCAGATAGACTCTATGAATCTATAAATCAAATGAAGTCTGGCAAAACAGTTCGTAAAGAATTAATTGAAGAGAAATGAAAATTGTATTCTCAAAGAATTCGTGGGAGGATTATCTTTCCTGGCAAACAGAGGACCGAAAAGTCCTGAAGAAAATTAATGAGCTCATTAAGGATATTCAAAGAACTCCATATGATGGAATTGGGAAACCGGAACCATTGAAATATGATTTAACCGGATTATGGTCAAGAAGAATTGATCGAGAGCATAGACTGGTCTATCAAATAAGAGATGAAGATCTTTTGATATATAGCTGTAGATATCACTATGATAAATGAAGAACCACGTGGCCTAACAAATAGGGCTTAATGCAGTTTTTCACTGCATAAAAGCCCGCTGTTGAACTAACCTCAAACGCTGCTAATAGCGGGTTTCAAACTACGGGGGGATTCAATTATTTTTCAGGGATTAACGGATGGGGGGGGGAAAGGTATACTGATGGAGCTGGTGATGAATTGAGAGCATATTATTGCAATTATAAGCGGTATAAAAAGGAATTTCACCCATTTTGCTATCATCATTCGGGGAATGTTTTTGTTTCGGGCAAAACGATATCCACTCCCTGATTTAGAGAGGCTTTTACGCTGCCGATACGATGGTTAAAACCCATTTCTTTTCATCAGGTTAAAAATTGATTTAGGCGGTCCCCGCTGCGGTGCGAGCTTTTCAATCATCACCATTTTACCTTGGCCACAAAACGGACACCGGTCCGGGTCGAAACCCAATTTTTTCCGGGCAATAGACTTCCAGTCAGTAGCTTGCTTTGGAGGGGCAGCAACGCCAAGGCTCAACCTGGCATCTTCCAGACATTGCGATTTACGCCGTGTTGATAATATGCCATAGTGACGGATGCGGACAAACCCTGACGGAAGAATATGAAGGCAGAACCGCTGCAAAAAATCAGTTGCATTGAGTGGCATCGTTTTTTGCTGGCCACCATCACGGTAGTCTTTATAGCGAAAAACAACCGTGTCATTGTCAATCGACACAATCCTGTAATTTGAAATCGCCACTTTATGAGTGTAACGTGCCAGATATTCGATGACGTTTTCTGCTTTTTCAAAGGGTTCCCTGGCATCAACCACCCAGTTGTTACGAAACAAATCGCGGAAAAGGTTTTTTTCAATTGGAATATGCTCCTGTTTTATCCACTGGCGGAGTTTTTCGACATACTTTGCCCTAAAGACACTGCCCAGGGCCTCTCGTGGATAAAGGTATTTACCCTGCTGTTTGGTATGTCTCCATTTCCCCTGAACGGTCAAGCCACCCGCGGGGACAATGCAATGCAGGTGTGGATGCAGTACCAATGTTTGTCCCCAGGTGTGCAATACGGCGGTCATTCCGGTTGCAGCCCCCAGGTGACGGTGATCATAGCCAAAACTTTCCATTGTATCCCAAGCCGATGAAAACAACATGTTGTACAATGCTGCAGGGTACCGTAAACATAACGGGTTGAGTTTATCAGGCAAAGTAAACACCACATGGAAATAGCGTACCGGAAGAAGGTCCCCTTCCCGTTTGATGATCCATCTTTCCCGGTCAACCGACTGGCACTTGGGACAATGCCGGTTACGACAGCTGTTAAATGCTACCCGGATACTTCCACACTTCTCACAGGCATACACATGTCCGCCCATCGCGGCCGTATGGCATGATACAATGTCATCCAGTACCTTTTGGTGACGTAAGGGGACCCGGCCAGAGGCAAGGTATTGTTCTCCATAGCGTAAAACAATATCTGCCACCTCGTGCAGGGCAACTTTCAATGTTTGTGGTAGAGCCTGTCGAGCGGACTGAAGGCAACCTTGGGCATCACCTGGGCAATATGAACATAGGTCATGGTAGTGGTGATGCGGGTATGTCCCATTTGTTCTTTGAGCGTGAACAGGTCAAGCCCCTCTTCCAGCAGATGTGTTGCAAAACTGTGACGAAGTGTATGAAGCGTTACCGGTTTGATGATACCAGCCTTTTTCACAGCCTGTTTTAAGATAAACCTCACTCCTTCAGTACTGATTGGGGCTCCTTTGCGATTTCCATTAAACAAATATCCTTCAGGTTTGTATTGCTGATAATATTTACGCAGCCCGACAAGCAGTAGCGATGACAAAACAACATAACGATCCTTGTGGTTTTTCGATTGTTTGATATGGATTCGATTGCGGTCTGAATCAATATCACATGGCTTCAGGTGACATAGTTCGCTTACTCTGAGTCCGGCTGAATACATTGTTATCAGCATCAAACGATGTCGTAAATCATCATCCGCCTTGAAAAGCCGTCGGCATTCCTGTTGAGAAAGCACCACAGGAAGGTCTTTTGTGTGTCGTATTACCGGTAAGGCAATAGCGGTTTGCTGGTTTTTTATCTTACGGAAATAGTACCGCAGTCCCCATACGGCCATCTTGAATGTCCCCTGTTGTTTGGTGTAACGGTTGGTGAGACCCTGCAGATAGCTGTTTATTTGTTCCTCGGCCAGATTATTCGGAATAGTGCCAAATTGCAGACTGATCCGGGCCAGTTCACGTAGGTAATTTTCGCTGGTGGAACCAAAATACCCGGTTAAGGATAACCTTTGTTCTGTTTTTTCGTACAAGCTGGAAAAGCCTTCTACAGCCTCCCTTGCTTTTTCAATCATGTTTTTGCTCATAACTATTTAGGTTAGGTTATGAGCATTTGTACGAATTATATCTAATTTAGCTACATGGCTTTAGCTACCGGAGGTTTAGTTCAACATGCCGGCAGCCGAGCAATGCGGGCGGTTTCCGGAGGCTGGCATTCATTAACCCTGCAACCGATAAAAGAAAGGAAGAGACAATAAGTAAATCCCGCACTACGGCTGCCGGCCACACATTATGGCTCATTATTTGAAAATATAAAGCTCGTCAATGTTGGAAATTGAGCCTTATTTCGTATATTCGTGAGCCAAAATAATAAATTATGTCAGACAAGAGACAAAAAGAAATTTTAAATTTCATTCAAAACCACCCTTACTGCTCTTCTGGCGAAATCTTTAAAGAGTTTGCGACTTCAATTAGCTATGCGACTGTCAAACGAACCTTGTCGAAAATACAGGCCAAGGGACATATCATCTCGGAGGGAAAAGGGAAAGGAACAAAGTATTTGATCTCCCCTTTCTTCGAATTGGTATATTCGATAGACATAGATAGGTACTACAATAAAGAGATTGACGAAAGGCAGATTAAAGAAGAATTCAACTTTGGAATATTTGAATTAATAGACAAGGCAGAGGTTCTGAATAAAGCTGAGCTCTTAAAACTTTCGGACTTGCAGGCAAAATACACATCGAATATTTCGACCTTGTCAGATTTCGAATACAGAAAAGAGCTAGAACGACTTGCTATTGATTTAAGTTGGAAATCATCTCAAATAGAGGGTAATACTTATTCATTGCTCGAAACAGAAAGATTACTTAAGGACAAAGAAACAGCTTCGGGGAAAACCAAAGAAGAAGCAATAATGTTGTTGAATCATAAGGATGCTATTGATTTCATTGTAGGGAATCCCGACTATTTAATCCCACTGACCATTTCGAATATTGAAGATATTCACAGTTTGCTGATAAAAGAACTGGCAGTTGATAAAAATTTAAGGAAACGCAGAGTCGGTATTTCCGGTACAAATTATCGGCCTTTAGATAATGAATTTCAAATTCGGGAGGCATTACTTTCAACATGTAATTTAATTAACAAAAAAGAAAATGTATTTGAAAAAGCATTGTTGACGTTATTATTAATTTCCTATATTCAGCCATTTATGGACGGTAATAAAAGAACGGCCAGAATTGTGAGTAATGCCATTTTAATGAATTATAAATATTGCCCGATATCGTTCAGAACAGTGGACTCTGTTGATTATAAAAAAGCATTGTTGCTATTTTACGAACAAAATAACATCTCGAAATTTAAAGAAATATTTATTACCCAGTTTGAATTCGCTGTGAAAACATATTTCTAACAATTTACGAAAAAAATACCGAGCCATAATAAATAAGGCTTCGTGTGGCACGCAGTGCCCAGCATGAAGTCCAGGTTGAACAAAATCACAATGGTGCAGGTTTTCTATGCACTTTACACCAGAAGTTTCAGTTTAATCCCTAACCTGGTTATTAACACGTATTAGTTGATAAGATTTGTTGAAAGAGCTTGATTTCATAAGGTTTTTGGTTGTTTCTTTGTACTACGTATACACGTACGACATGGAAACGACAAAACATCCTGCCTGGGCACTGGCTCATCGTAAGCCGGGAACAGAGCTCCGCCTGCTCCGGGGTAAATATTATCTCTATGCTTATACATCAGTTTACAGTAAGGAGAAAAAGAAAGCCCAAAAAATATCCGGAAAATGCCTGGGGCGTATTACGGAGCAAGAAGGTTTTATTCCATCCGAGAAACGGAAGCTGGAGCAAGCTCTTGAAATTCGCAATGTTACCAAACCGTGTTGCAAGGAATATGGGGTATCACTTCTGATCACCCAAAAATTTTCACGAACGCTGGATCTTCTGTCAAACATTTTCCCTGTACATTGGAAATATATCGTATCGATTGCTTATTGCCGACTGGTGTTTCATTGCCCTTTAAAATGCATTCCCTATCGATTAGCTCAAAGCTTTCTGCCAGAACTGATCCAAGGAAAGGCGTTTACTGAAAAGATCGCCAGCGGGATACTGAATGCCATCGGAGGTATGCACGAGCAGAAGCTCGAGTACATGAAAGCCTTTATTTCAAAAGATGAATACCTGCTGATGGATGCCACGAACATCTTTTCCAATTCCACCTTGATTACCTTAGCCCGCAAGGGTTATCAGCGCCAGACGAATTTTGACACCCAGTTCAACCTGATGTACCTCTATTCGGCTAAAACCTCTATGCCGGTTTATTATCGCTTGTTACCTGGCAATATCCGGGAAGTAAAAGCCTTTAAGAACTGTTTACTGGAAGCCGGACTAAAGGATGCCATTATTGTCGCTGATAAAGGATTTTATTCGCAAAAGAATGTGGATTTGTTGCTCAAGGAGAACCTGCGGTTTATTCTACCCCTGAAACGTGATAATACGCTTATTGATTACTCACTTCTGACCAATAACACGTTCAAGGAAGGAACCAACTTTTTCGTGCATGAAAAACGCGTGATCTGGTATCAGGAATACTATATCACCAATGATAAACGGCAATCACTGTTTATTTTTCTGGACGAATCACTCCGCATAAAGGAGGAGCAGGATTATCTTATGCGCATCTCCACTCATCCCGAAGAGCATTCCATCCAATTATACCACCAGCGGCGAAATGCTTTTGGAACCCTTACCTTACTGACCGGTATAAAACGAAAAACGGCTCAACACATTTATGAAGGATACAAATCAAGAATGACTATTGAGGTTTTGTTCGATGGAATGAAGAATGTTCTGGAAGCAGATCATACTTATATGCAGAACGAACAAACCCTGCAAGGATGGATGTTTATCAACCATATTACCCTGCAGTGGTACCAGCAGTTATATTCTGAGCTGAAGGAAAAAGGGTTATTGAAACAGTATTCGGTGAATGATTACATTCAGTTACTCACCGATTTGAAGAAGATTAAAATCAACGGCCAATGGCACTTTAATGAGATTACTAAGACCTCTGGCAAGATGATGGAGAAACTGGGGCTGGCCTATGAGTGATATACTACGTGCATTTGACCAGGTTAGGGATTAATCTCAATCTTATGAAAATTTTTACGGCTTTTATGTTAACATGCACTTTTTTTTATTTTACACACAATTGCTGTTTTGCGCAATCAAATAGTGTAATTATGATTAAAGACAGCATAGATGAATACACCACCCGGGTAAAATTACTTACTCCGGATAGTTTATTAATTGTTCAGTCTACTGTTTATGGAGAAAAGCCACAAATCAACCTTGCTTTAAGGGATACCACAACTTCATCAGAGTCGTATGGGAAAGATATACTAAATACTACAATATGGACCCCTGGGCAAGCAGGGGGCTGCTTGCCACAAGATGTCTGTTATAATCCCACTTACCATAAATACTATCTGTTTGGTGGAAGAAAAGTTGTAATAATCAATGCATCTAATAATACAATAATAAAATCCTTAACTGTATCAAGATCGGGATTTTTTAATGGAATGAATATGGTGTATGACGGTCCTTTACGTCGTATCGCTCTGAGTCCGGATAACAATTTTGTTTATTGTGCGACAGATGCTCCAGAACTAGTGGTCATTGACTGTTCAACTGATGATATTCTTTCTACATTTACTGCACCTGAAATAACAAATCTCGCCTTTACATCATTGAAAGTCAATGCCCAATCCAACAAATTATTTTGGTTATTAAATGACATATTTGGCAACAGGATAATAAAGAAATTTGATACTCAAACTAATCAATTTGTCGGATTATATCCTAATTCTACTTATGAGCCAATTTTTGATATTGAGTGTAGTACAGATGGGTCTAAACTATATGTGAGCAAAATGTTATATTTTAGCATTTTAAATGCATCAACCTTTTCACTAATCCACCAATATTATTGGCCCACACATCCCTCTGGAACAATTAAATACACACCAAACAAAGTATTTGTAGATAGACAAGAAAATGACAATTTAATAACAACAATAGATCCATTAACAAATGCTATAATAGGCGATATTCCTACCACTCATAACCCGATTAGTCTTATGGAATATTATTCACCTTACAGTAAACTATTTTGTACTTCTACCAATGTAGAAAATGCCGGAGTGAGCATAATTTCTGGTAATTCTAACACTGAAGTAAAGAGTTTGCCATTCAAATGGGCATCCGGGATCGTAAGTAATACATTTAATAATAAAGTGTACTGTGGCGGATATTCTATTTTACCTATAAACCCAAGTACTAATAATTCTTACCCAATAATAAACACTGGTTACAGACTAAATTTCAGACTTGCTTATAACGACAATGAAAAAACTATTAGTTCTGCAAATTCAATGGCCGGATCTGCCTTGATTATTAATTCAAACGATATACTTACGAATTCATTACAAATTGGAGGTGCTGTATACAAGGGGTGTTATAACTCGAAAAACAATAAAACATATTTTCTTCATAATAATATACCATCTGTCGATTATGCAACTAATGTTCCTTCTGTAATTTCAAGTTTTGTGACTGTAATTGATGGAACAGATAATAGTACGCAGAATATCCCTCTAAATTCATTTATGACATCTTGTTGTTATAATTCTGAATTTAATAAAGTTTATATCGTAGATAGAGGCAGCAATGCGATTAAAGTACTCAATGGCCAAACAAATGGATTGATAAGTACAATATCAATATCGCAGTCATTCATAGTTGGGCAAGATATTTTTTCATCTTCCAACAACAAAATTTTCTTATCTGCCTCCAATAAAATCTATATAATCGATGCCGTTACAGATCAAATCATTTCGCAAATATCGATTAATGGTTTGGTTGGTAATTTTACCGAAAATTCACAAAACCATAAAATTTATTGTCATTATCAGAGTAGCAACAAAATAATTGTAATAGATAGCGATAATTTTAGTACTTCGGAAATATTAATACAAGGAACTCCATATTCATTGGTTTTCAATCCAACTAACAATTTTTTATATTGTGCAAGCCAAAATGGCAATGATTATAATTCCAAGGTAACTGTAATTAATGGCGTCACAAATGCAATATTTAAGACTATTCCAGTTGATAATCAACTGAAAAAGTTAGAATACTGTTCGATAAGTAATAAAATTTATGGCTTGTATCCGGATGGGTTAGTTACTATAGACTCAAAGCAAAACGTTGTAACCGGATATATTTCAATTGGGAATTCGATAAATTCAACAATGGTATATAATAATAACAATAACAGGCTATATATCCATACTATTTGCAATAATGATTTGGAAATGTCTGTACATGTAGTTGATTGTTATACTGATGAAATATGCTCAAACGTTTTACTGAACCAAAACCTCAAACCTGGAATTATTGCAATTATTTTGGGTGAGGATATGATTTTTAATCCTTTAAACAACCGTATATATTGCGGTAATTATGGGTTTAGCAATATCAGCGTTATCGACTGTGCCCCTGAACATATTTATTTAAAACCAGGTTGGAATTGGTTATCTTTCCCGAGGCTTGAAAGAATGGGGAATAATCCTGTTGATGCCATCGGGGTATTGGAAAACATAACTCCTTTCCCAGGTCAAATCGATTTTTTAGGGATAACCAATTCGAGTGGTGCTGGGGTTTCTTTAACTTATTTTGGTGGAACATGGATTAATAATAATTTGTCAACCATTCAAAGCTCCTTAGGTTATAAGCTTTATACGGACAATCAAGATATGAGCCATATCCCGGCTTCCGGTAAAATCCTTGATCCAGCAACTTCCATTGACCTGTTTTCCGGTCATGAGAACTGGATTGGTTACTTTTTGAATACGCCACAAACACCTGCACAGGCATTCGGAAACCAAATGGACAATTTGTATCTGATCAAGACCCGGAATTGGACAATGACAAAAATTAACAACAACTGGGTAACGCCAAATGCCAACATCTCTTTAAAATATGGCGATATGGTTGTTGTAAAATGTACCAACGACGCCTCCTTCCAATGGAATAACAGTTCACCGGGGCCGGCAGGTGATTATTTGGCGGCTGCAAGTGAGAATTTCACTTTCCGGGAAAAAGCAGATTATCTTCCCATATACATTGAATTGGGACCTGACGATGACGTTGAAGAAATAGGCGCTTTTGTTGACAACAAATGCATTGGCGCTACCGTGGTTTCAGATACGCTGATTGAAGTCAATGCCTATCTTCCGGACTCGGCAAATAGCAATCAACAAATTGAATTTGTCAAATACTACGGAACAAAATCGGTCCCTGTCTCAACTGGTGATTACTGGGTATATAACCCTTATACAATGTCGAAAGAGAAACGAAAAATTTCATGCAAAGAACCGGTTAACTATCAGTTGGTTTCATTTAAAGAGAAAAATGAATTGCTTTTTACCGAAAAAGTCAATATCAGGTGCTATCCGAACCCATTCAGCAATACTTCGGCCATCAGTTACTTCCTCCCGCAAGAAGCAATGGTTTCACTAAAAATATATTCACTTGATGGTAGATTGATCAAGACACTGAACGAAGGCTATTTGCCCAGGGGAAATTACAAAATGGAATGGGATGGTAAAAATGAAAGCGGTTCTCCGGTCCCAACCGGGATTTATATATGTAAAATGATGACCGATAATACTGTTTACCAGCTAAAAATGGTTTTCATTAAATGATCCAATGAAGCGGTTAATTGTATTCGGATGTTTTGTATTTGCGTTTGTTTTTACAACTTATGGGGTGAGAATTGTTGTAAAACAGGATGGGACAGGAAATTATACTACCATCCAACAGGCCATCAATGCCTCGTACAATGGCGACACCGTTCTGGTGTACCCCGGAACCTATTATGAAAACATTAATTTTAATGGAAAGAGTATTACCGTTGCCAGCCTTTACTTATTAACACATGCCGATTCATTGGTTCACCAGACGATCATTGACGGTTACCACAATGGAAGCGTGGTCCTGATAATCTCCGGCGAAAATGAAAACACGCTGTTGTGTGGGTTTACCCTGCAAAATGGTTCGGGGTCGGTATTTCACGGGACATCAAAAAGTGGCGGAGGCATTGGGATCAAAAACGCAAATCCACGAATAACAAAATGTATCATCAGGGACAATAAATCTGATATGGGCGGCGGGTTATTTTGCAGCAATTCCACGGTTTTCTTGTCCGGTAATACTATTTTCAATAACCATGGGATTTATAGGGGTGGAGGGATTGGGCTTATAGACTATACTACCATTTTCTTCGATACCCTTATCCGGAATAACATGTATTTGAACTATTCCTCTAATGGAACGGAAATCATTAAATCATCAACCTGCCCTGCCCTGCATGTGGTGGCCGATACCTTTACCGTTAAAAATCCCGACAACTACTATATTGCTTCAGTAGATTTATTCGGGTTCCCGGTTGATGATGTTACCACGGATATTTTACATGCTAAAGTTCAAACAGCAAACGCAGACCTGTATGTAAGCCCGCTGGGCAATAACGACAATACCGGGCTAACCCCCGGCGACCCTTTGCTTTCCCTCAGTTTTGCCCTTACCAAGATTGCCCCCGACAGCATTTCACCTAAAAACATATATGTAGCCAACGGCGCCTATTCCACATCGCTTACCGGCGAATATTTCCCCTTGAACCTGAGGGGCAATGTAAACATAACAGGCAACAACCGCGACAGTACGATTCTGGACGCGGAACATATTTCTGATCATTTTCGGGGGAACAATCTGGTTTGTGATTTTTTAATTAAAAATTTCTCTTTAATTAATGGTTATGCCAATTCTGACTTATGCCCTATTGCACAAGGAAGCATTTATTTGTATTATTGTATCAACGCAAATCTTGAGAACCTTTTAATTTCCGGGAGTACCTGCAGCGGGGTGATTTCACCGGCAGTTGTTGCAATTGGGAATAGCGATAAAGTGCATTTAAATAATATCCAAATAGTCAATAATACAGGAATACCTTTGTCGATAGGAAACGTAAATACTTTAAAGAGTTTCTCTGTTGAGAATTGTCTCATTCAACATAATCTCCCTGACGGTGACCCCGAAACATATGACGGGGGAGGTATTTCAATTGCCGGGGACGGATTTTATCCGCCTTTCGTCGAGGGGACATTTAAAAATCTTGTTGTGGTGCAAAATCAAAAAGATTTGACAGGCGCACTCAGCGCTTCCGAAGCAATCGGAATTATAAGTTCCTCCATCAATATTGTTAATGCTACCATAGGAGATAACACTTCGCCTGTAGGAGGAGGTATTTCTATGACTAACGGGTCGGAATTAAATATTTACAATTCTATAGTTTCCGGCAACACACCCCCTGCCTTTTTTGTCCATCGTGGCGATAATTATTATCCGCCTTCCGTGTTAAACATCAACCACACCCTGGTTGAGGGCGGTGAAAATGGAATCGTTGATTACACGGGCGACAACACCATTATTTATGGTGAGGGGAACATGGATACCATTCCGATGTGGGATGGTGAAAGTGAATATCCCTATTCATTGGCAAACAATTCTCCTTGTATTGATGCAGGACAAAACCACATACCCGGTATCCCTTTACCTGAATTTGATATAGCCGGGAACCCAAGGATTGTCGGGGGCAAGGTGGATATGGGCGCCTATGAATACCAGGACACGACAACTGCTGTGAGGGATAAAATATTTGTAAAAAGGAAAACATTCCTGCATGTATATCCCAATCCGTTTTCTACCAGTACCTTGATATCAGTTTCCCTTTCTGCATCCTGCCGGGCTGAAGTGGTGGTCTATGACCTTCAGGGCTTGAAAATAAAATCATTAACAGATGCAAAATTGTCAAAAGGGAGTTACAATATGGTTTGGGATGGCGACGATAATAATAAACACCCTGTTTCTCCTGGCGAATACATTGCAGTCCTGATAAAAGATGGACAAATAGCAGAAAGTATAAAAATCCAAAAGACCAATTGATATTGGCGACAGAATTTTTTCCTTCACTGCAATTAATGAAAATTCCCAGCCTTTATCCAATCTTTTCGCGGACAAGTGATGGGATCTCCGGTATGCTGATCCGGTCCTGCAACATGGTATCGCGGTCGCGGAGGGTCACGGTGTTATCCTGCAAGGTCTGATGATCGATGGTGATGTTAAGAGCTGCAGCGCAATCTGTTCAAATTCACTCATCCGACGAAACATGCGATCTGTAGTTGAATAATTATAATTTATGTTATGCTAATAATATATATTGACAATTACTATTGTTTTTCTTATATTTGTTTTTTAGAATTTAATCTGAACAGTATACTTTGAACAGTTATAACTTTAACCAATATTAATCCCTAACCCGGTTATTAACACGTATTAGTTGATAAGATTTGTTGAAAGAGCTTGATTTCATAAGGTTTTTGGTTGTTTCTTTGTACTACGTAAACACGTACGACATGGAAACGACAAAACATCCTGCCTGGGCACTGGCTCATCGTAAGCCGGGAACAGAGCTCCGCCTGCTCCGGGGTAAATATTATCTCTATGCTTATACATCAGTTTACAGTAAGGAGAAAAAGAAAGCCCAAAAAATATCCGGAAAATGCCTGGGGCGTATTACGGAGCAAGAAGGTTTTATTCCATCCGAGAAACGGAAGCTGGAGCAAGCTCTTGAAATTCGCAATGTTACCAAACCGTGTTGCAAGGAATATGGGGTATCACTTCTGATCACCCAAAAATTTTCACGAACGCTGGATCTTCTGTCAAACATTTTCCCTGTACATTGGAAATATATCGTATCGATTGCTTATTGCCGACTGGTGTTTCATTGCCCTTTAAAATGCATTCCCTATCGATTAGCTCAAAGCTTTCTGCCAGAACTGATCCAAGGAAAGGCGTTTACTGAAAAGATCGCCAGCGGGATACTGAATGCCATCGGAGGTATGCACGAGCAGAAGCTCGAGTACATGAAAGCCTTTATTTCAAAAGATGAATACCTGCTGATGGATGCCACGAACATCTTTTCCAATTCCACCTTGATTACCTTAGCCCGCAAGGGTTATCAGCGCCAGACGAATTTTGACACCCAGTTCAACCTGATGTACCTCTATTCGGCTAAAACCTCTATGCCGGTTTATTATCGCTTGTTACCTGGCAATATCCGGGAAGTAAAAGCCTTTAAGAACTGTTTACTGGAAGCCGGACTAAAGGATGCCATTATTGTCGCTGATAAAGGATTTTATTCGCAAAAGAATGTGGATTTGTTGCTCAAGGAGAACCTGCGGTTTATTCTACCCCTGAAACGTGATAATACGCTTATTGATTACTCACTTCTGACCAATAACACGTTCAAGGAAGGAACCAACTTTTTCGTGCATGAAAAACGCGTGATCTGGTATCAGGAATACTATATCACCAATGATAAACGGCAATCACTGTTTATTTTTCTGGACGAATCACTCCGCATAAAGGAGGAGCAGGATTATCTTATGCGCATCTCCACTCATCCCGAAGAGCATTCCATCCAATTATACCACCAGCGGCGAAATGCTTTTGGAACCCTTACCTTACTGACCGGTATAAAACGAAAAACGGCTCAACACATTTATGAAGGATACAAATCAAGAATGACTATTGAGGTTTTGTTCGATGGAATGAAGAATGTTCTGGAAGCAGATCATACTTATATGCAGAACGAACAAACCCTGCAAGGATGGATGTTTATCAACCATATTACCCTGCAGTGGTACCAGCAGTTATATTCTGAGCTGAAGGAAAAAGGGTTATTGAAACAGTATTCGGTGAATGATTACATTCAGTTACTCACCGATTTGAAGAAGATTAAAATCAACGGCCAATGGCACTTTAATGAGATTACTAAGACCTCTGGCAAGATGATGGAGAAACTGGGGCTGGCCTATGAGTGATATACTACGTGCATTTGACCAGGTTAGGGATTAATCTCAATCTTATGAAAATTTTTACGGCTTTTATGTTAACATGCACTTTTTTTTATTTTACACACAATTGCTGTTTTGCGCAATCAAATAGTGTAATTATGATTAAAGACAGCATAGATGAATACACCACCCGGGTAAAATTACTTACTCCGGATAGTTTATTAATTGTTCAGTCTACTGTTTATGGAGAAAAGCCACAAATCAACCTTGCTTTAAGGGATACCACAACTTCATCAGAGTCGTATGGGAAAGATATACTAAATACTACAATATGGACCCCTGGGCAAGCAGGGGGCTGCTTGCCACAAGATGTCTGTTATAATCCCACTTACCATAAATACTATCTGTTTGGTGGAAGAAAAGTTGTAATAATCAATGCATCTAATAATACAATAATAAAATCCTTAACTGTATCAAGATCGGGATTTTTTAATGGAATGAATATGGTGTATGACGGTCCTTTACGTCGTATCGCTCTGAGTCCGGATAACAATTTTGTTTATTGTGCGACAGATGCTCCAGAACTAGTGGTCATTGACTGTTCAACTGATGATATTCTTTCTACATTTACTGCACCTGAAATAACAAATCTCGCCTTTACATCATTGAAAGTCAATGCCCAATCCAACAAATTATTTTGGTTATTAAATGACATATTTGGCAACAGGATAATAAAGAAATTTGATACTCAAACTAATCAATTTGTCGGATTATATCCTAATTCTACTTATGAGCCAATTTTTGATATTGAGTGTAGTACAGATGGGTCTAAACTATATGTGAGCAAAATGTTATATTTTAGCATTTTAAATGCATCAACCTTTTCACTAATCCACCAATATTATTGGCCCACACATCCCTCTGGAACAATTAAATACACACCAAACAAAGTATTTGTAGATAGACAAGAAAATGACAATTTAATAACAACAATAGATCCATTAACAAATGCTATAATAGGCGATATTCCTACCACTCATAACCCGATTAGTCTTATGGAATATTATTCACCTTACAGTAAACTATTTTGTACTTCTACCAATGTAGAAAATGCCGGAGTGAGCATAATTTCTGGTAATTCTAACACTGAAGTAAAGAGTTTGCCATTCAAATGGGCATCCGGGATCGTAAGTAATACATTTAATAATAAAGTGTACTGTGGCGGATATTCTATTTTACCTATAAACCCAAGTACTAATAATTCTTACCCAATAATAAACACTGGTTACAGACTAAATTTCAGACTTGCTTATAACGACAATGAAAAAACTATTAGTTCTGCAAATTCAATGGCCGGATCTGCCTTGATTATTAATTCAAACGATATACTTACGAATTCATTACAAATTGGAGGTGCTGTATACAAGGGGTGTTATAACTCGAAAAACAATAAAACATATTTTCTTCATAATAATATACCATCTGTCGATTATGCAACTAATGTTCCTTCTGTAATTTCAAGTTTTGTGACTGTAATTGATGGAACAGATAATAGTACGCAGAATATCCCTCTAAATTCATTTATGACATCTTGTTGTTATAATTCTGAATTTAATAAAGTTTATATCGTAGATAGAGGCAGCAATGCGATTAAAGTACTCAATGGCCAAACAAATGGATTGATAAGTACAATATCAATATCGCAGTCATTCATAGTTGGGCAAGATATTTTTTCATCTTCCAACAACAAAATTTTCTTATCTGCCTCCAATAAAATCTATATAATCGATGCCGTTACAGATCAAATCATTTCGCAAATATCGATTAATGGTTTGGTTGGTAATTTTACCGAAAATTCACAAAACCATAAAATTTATTGTCATTATCAGAGTAGCAACAAAATAATTGTAATAGATAGCGATAATTTTAGTACTTCGGAAATATTAATACAAGGAACTCCATATTCATTGGTTTTCAATCCAACTAACAATTTTTTATATTGTGCAAGCCAAAATGGCAATGATTATAATTCCAAGGTAACTGTAATTAATGGCGTCACAAATGCAATATTTAAGACTATTCCAGTTGATAATCAACTGAAAAAGTTAGAATACTGTTCGATAAGTAATAAAATTTATGGCTTGTATCCGGATGGGTTAGTTACTATAGACTCAAAGCAAAACGTTGTAACCGGATATATTTCAATTGGGAATTCGATAAATTCAACAATGGTATATAATAATAACAATAACAGGCTATATATCCATACTATTTGCAATAATGATTTGGAAATGTCTGTACATGTAGTTGATTGTTATACTGATGAAATATGCTCAAACGTTTTACTGAACCAAAACCTCAAACCTGGAATTATTGCAATTATTTTGGGTGAGGATATGATTTTTAATCCTTTAAACAACCGTATATATTGCGGTAATTATGGGTTTAGCAATATCAGCGTTATCGACTGTGCCCCTGAACATATTTATTTAAAACCAGGTTGGAATTGGTTATCTTTCCCGAGGCTTGAAAGAATGGGGAATAATCCTGTTGATGCCATCGGGGTATTGGAAAACATAACTCCTTTCCCAGGTCAAATCGATTTTTTAGGGATAACCAATTCGAGTGGTGCTGGGGTTTCTTTAACTTATTTTGGTGGAACATGGATTAATAATAATTTGTCAACCATTCAAAGCTCCTTAGGTTATAAGCTTTATACGGACAATCAAGATATGAGCCATATCCCGGCTTCCGGTAAAATCCTTGATCCAGCAACTTCCATTGACCTGTTTTCCGGTCATGAGAACTGGATTGGTTACTTTTTGAATACGCCACAAACACCTGCACAGGCATTCGGAAACCAAATGGACAATTTGTATCTGATCAAGACCCGGAATTGGACAATGACAAAAATTAACAACAACTGGGTAACGCCAAATGCCAACATCTCTTTAAAATATGGCGATATGGTTGTTGTAAAATGTACCAACGACGCCTCCTTCCAATGGAATAACAGTTCACCGGGGCCGGCAGGTGATTATTTGGCGGCTGCAAGTGAGAATTTCACTTTCCGGGAAAAAGCAGATTATCTTCCCATATACATTGAATTGGGACCTGACGATGACGTTGAAGAAATAGGCGCTTTTGTTGACAACAAATGCATTGGCGCTACCGTGGTTTCAGATACGCTGATTGAAGTCAATGCCTATCTTCCGGACTCGGCAAATAGCAATCAACAAATTGAATTTGTCAAATACTACGGAACAAAATCGGTCCCTGTCTCAACTGGTGATTACTGGGTATATAACCCTTATACAATGTCGAAAGAGAAACGAAAAATTTCATGCAAAGAACCGGTTAACTATCAGTTGGTTTCATTTAAAGAGAAAAATGAATTGCTTTTTACCGAAAAAGTCAATATCAAGTGCTATCCGAACCCATTCAGCAATACTTCGGCCATCAGTTACTTCCTCCCGCAAGAAGCAATGGTTTCACTAAAAATATATTCACTTGATGGTAGAT
>Ga0209099_1002216_pt1 | contig 17644 bp, 8 predicted proteins | sample AD_JPNHW2_MetaG_FD_184430 | JGI IMG/M metagenome (GOLD analysis project Ga0209099, IMG submission 184430) | Active sludge microbial communities of municipal wastewater-treating anaerobic digesters from Japan - AD_JPNHW2_MetaG (SPAdes) (version 2) | ecosystem: Engineered > Bioreactor > Anaerobic >... | reverse complement strand
GGCAGATGATCGGCAACATATTGCCGTAACCTTGTTTTACACAGCGTTTATCAGGGCAATCGGCAAATCGCATCCCAACCTTACCGGAGCGGATCTCGACTGTATTGTGCTCATCTACCCGGATAACAGCGTCTTTCTGAAGCGGATATTCGCCATACTTGATCCCGTTCTTGTAGATATAGACGGATCGGTCATGTGGTTTTCTGGTGAAATATATGCCGCTCAGCACTATCGCCAGAAGCAGCAATACTATCAGCGTGATATCGGCAAGAGTCAGATCTTTCCAGATTCTGCCTTTCATCTGAATACTCCATATATCTTTGTTCCGCAATCCGGACAGCTTCCTTCAGGCTTGACTCTCGAAACGATATTTCTCCCGCTTCGGGATATCATACGCTGACCGCACGCCGGGCATACGGTGTCCGTATGATCTCCGTACGAAATATTACCGGCGTACACGAAGCGTAAGCTCTTCTTAGCGTATTCACAGGCGGAAGCTATAAGAGAGGCAGGCGTTGGCGGGATAGTCATATGATAAGCGGGATGGTACGCGGAAAAGTGCAGAGGGATTTCCGTACTGATCTCCCCCACTCTCGATACCAATTTGCTGATCTCCTCATCAGAGCTGTTCAAACCGGGTATGATCAGGTTGGTCAATTCAAGATGAACTCCCGCACTATACACGTGCTCGATCGTATCCAGAACCGCTTTTAGATCCCCATTGCAATGATCCCTGTAGAAATCCGGATCGATTGCTTTCAGATCGATGTTCATAGCACTGATATGTGGGAGAATATCCCGCAGGGGTTCCTGATCGATATATCCGTTTGTCACGAGCACTATAGACACATCCGGAGCAAGCAAGGCAAAATCATGTATATATTCATACCAGGTAAATGGTTCAGTGTATGTAAAGGCAACCTGACCGGCACCTAATTTCTTCAGATTTTCGGCAAGATCATGCGGAGATATCTCGAAGACAGGACATGTCTGTTGGCTAACCTGATAGTTCTGACAGAAACTGCAGCTCAGGTTACAAGAATTGGGTCCCAGAGAATAGATCACCGACCCGGGACGATAGTGATAGAGGGGCTTCTTCTCGATCGAGTCGAAACTTCCGCCTATGGCTTGAGCATAGTTCACAGCAAAGAGGGTACCATCGAGATTCTTCCTGCTTCGGCAAAATCCCGTTCCCTGAAGAGGGATACTGCAATGACGCGGACATAGGTCACAGCGTATCTTGCCATCTTCGAGCCCAGTGCAGAACATCGCCTCTCTCATGCTTTTATCCATCTGAATATAGCAGCGATATGATCGTCCAAAGACCTGGAATTCTCGTTCAGGACACGCTTTGCTGAAGCCCCCAGAGCGGTTCTTTTCGCTTCACTGTGAAGAATTTCCCTGACATCGTCAAGCAGTTTATCCTTGTCCGAGATGACTATACCACCTGCTTCACGTAACTTCTTTACGGAGGCTTTACAGGATGAATGATAGGGGCCGATAACGATCGCCTTGTTGTAATAGGCAGGTTCCAAAGGATTATGTCCGCCGAAATCGGTAAAAGAACCACCCACGATCGCCAGATCACATATTGAGTACGCCATGTTCAGCTTACCGATCACGTCGATGATGTGGATCTTGCCGGGTGTGCTTTCTTCCGACTCGAAAGTTGGTTCAAAACCAGCGAAGACCTGCCGTACTTCAGCTGAGCGTTTGGGATGCCGGATCGCGACTATCAGCTTAAGATGAGGAAAGACATGCGTGAGATCCTGATAAAGATCTCTGGCGATGAGTTCCTCACCGGGGCGTGAACTTCCCCAGACGATCAGCATGTCAGACTCTGAGTAACCTAATTCCGCGCGTGTTTCTTTCGGGTCGTAGTCAGGGAGACTAACCGCATATTTGATGTTGCCGGAACCAGTGACCTGACAGGTAAACAGAGACTTGAACCGAGCCGTATCTCCCTCGCTCTGACTAACAATCTCTTTGACGGATCTCGTGGTTAACCTCAACAGAGGAAGAATAAAACTAAGGTTTCTGTGGGTATTACCAGACATTCTTGCGTTGAGAATAAGGATCGGAACATCAGCCTTCCCAGCCAGATGGAACAGGTTGAACCAGATCTCGGTCTCGACAATGCAGATCAAAGCAGGTTGCATCTCTCTGAGCTGCCTGAGACGGAGATGCCAGAGATCGAGAGGTGAGAGAAACCCCAGCACTCTTGGATCAATACTCTTAGCGACTTTCAGGCCCGTCACTGTAGTGGTTGAGATATAAATTATCGCAGAAGGATCATCTCGAAGAAGCCGTAGCACAAGGGGTTGGATCGCCATAACTTCACCTACTGAAGCGGCGTGGATCAGGATTCCTCCCTTAGGAAAGTCGAAATGGAAAAAAACTGCTCTGAGATAGTGCTTGTGCCATAGAACTGGGATAAGGACAGGCAAGGAGACTATGTATATGATCTCCAAAAGGATATTGATGATAACCAGGAGGATGCCGGCGAGTACACTTTGCATATCTATTCCATTTCAAGGGTAAAAAGATAAAGGACGCCGTAATCGGCGTCCATTATATGGCGGGAGCGACGAGACTCGAACTCGCGGCCTTCTGCGTGACAGGCAGACGTTCTAACCAAACTGAACTACGCCCCCAGCGTTGTTCTTCATATCACTGATGTTTGGCATCCTTTTTATGGGGCTTATTTTGTCAAGCACAAATTGTCGAATCGCGCTATTTCGACGTGACTTTCCAGTTCTTTTCAAGCTTATCTGTCCTCTGGTCATCTGCTTAGCTGTTTGGTTCTGGTTCCGGTGTTTATACCCGGATAGGGATATCCATCCATGGTCATGATAGACGCTCCTTCATCCAGAATAACATTCTCCGGTGCGACATTCAAAGTACCGGCAACCATGATGCTGGAGCCCGTTAACAGACGCAGCTTCCCCTTTATGGTCATCACACTGCCTTCGGCAAGATTCAATTTTACCTTGGGCATGATGGTCATCCCCTGAGTTGAGTTACAGCTTAGAGACGAATTCTTGTTCAGATCTGTGTTCTGACTGATCAAAACAGGTTTGTCATAAACAACTGCATTGCTGATCATCTGCTCGGGAAGCTGAACCATGATCAGAAGCTTACCCTCACCCGCAGGCAGGGAAAGACTGAGTTTCCCATTCTTGTGATAATAGACGGAGTGATCGAAGGGATCGTACCAGGCAAGTTCTTTGTTAGCTACTCTCCCGAGCTTCTTATCGAATACGATAGTCATTGTCTGAGGATCAGCCTCCGGGAAGTAAGCTTCATATTCGGAATACGGGACTTCCTTTGCCACAGAGATCGTACCTGGTTTGAAGTAGTTACCTCGTCTATTGACCAGCATCAGAACAGGGTTATCGCCATCAATCGAGTAGAGACCGCATTGGACGTATCCCTGATACTTTCCGGGAGACTTCTCCACTCTGGCATAATTCAGCCCTGTTTTAGGATAAGTCTTTGCCATTGAGGTTTTATCCGTCATCAGGGTCAATGCGTCAAGCCATTGCATGGATTTGAGCATAGATCCATAGAACTTAGTTCTGGCTTTAGTGTCAATGACAGCGCGGTATGGTATTGCGTCATTCTTAGGAACGTCATACTTCCCGTCTTTATTCTCGGTATAGATCGGGCAGTAATCGCCCTGGCCGTCCAACGTTCTGAAGCTCTGCAGTCTGTAGTGGAAGATCCCGTCCGGTCCATAGCACAGAGGGAAATAGATCAGAGCTTTCTGAGTCGCATAGGGCGCGAGTATCCAGCTTGTCCATTGGGGATCGTCTTTGACCTTGCCCCATTTGCCGAAAACCTGGACTATCGGATAGAATTTCCTGTCTTGTGCCTGATCACTGTAGGTTTTTGCATCCCGATAGGCAGTATGTAGCTTTTGATTCAGTTGAGTCTGGATGAATACTCCCTGGCTGCTACCATTCCAATCGAGATCCGGATTCAGAGGGTAGATATCCGGAGCGACGATCTTTGGTTTCGCCGTAGCGAAGAAGTTACCCAAGTGAGAGTAATAAGTATCCTTCTTGCCGTCGATCGTCAAGACTCTATAGTTGTAATCATGGGTCGCGGTAAACATGTCGATCCCGGTATCTTTCAGATAGTTCTGAACCAGACCGAAGCTATCAAGCTGACTCTGAAGCGGCTCATCGAAGGAGTACAATGCCAGCAAGTTACCTTTACTGGTATCTTTCAGATATCTGGCACGGTTCTGGACACCAACGCCGAATACACCGGGCTGAGTTCTGAGATCATAATGCATCTGATCTTCATACTCGATATAATCAAGAGCCAGATCGCAGTTACCATGCCAATAAAGGCGTGGATTGAGATTGATGACTTTGAGCATCTTCGAGGAAGCAACTGCCATCATCCCGGATTTGATCATATCCGCGTAAGACATCTTTATAGTGACTGTGATGAAACCATTGTCCGACTTTGCGTTTCTGAAGTCCTTCAGAGTATAAGATGTCTTATCCAAAGCTTGCTTATCATCATCCTTCTGATGCGAGATATTGACCGACTTCCCTGAGTATCCCCCACCTTGTAGCGGAAAACCTGAGGGTGAGAAAGTCAGAAGTGTATCACCATCCGCCAGTCCTGATTTGATATTTTCAAGCTTAAACCTGTATCTGATATAGAAGAACTGCTTGTCATTGGCTGCCGGATCAGCCTGAAAAACCTGCCAGACTTGCCCAACTCTGAAGTATGTTCTGTCCTTCTTGGGCCAGCGTAGGCTCAGATCGCCATAAGCATATCCCGGTCTTTCACTCTGAGTCACAGACCAGACGTAACCATTGGAGGCGGCAGGATCGGCTTTGGCGCTGCCTATACGCTTGATATACTTATCTGATACTGATGAGTACCAGATAGCGCTATCATTCGTATCACCGTCTCTGACGCTTCTTTCGCCGGAATACTCCGCTTCGAACTTGTCATAATTACTTGTCGTAAGCGCTTGCATTCCATAGCTGAGCATCGAAGATCTGTCCGTTGACCAGCTTCTATCCAGCAGAACAGCATCCAGCCCATATTTATCCAGATCCTCGTATAATCCGACCAGATCAGTGTCCTTAGTATCTGTTTGGACCATGGCAGTATTATAACCCAGAGCCTGCATCTGCCGGCAGAGTTCATCACGGTATTCCTTATGCCAGGCAAAGACATTGGCAATGTACGAGTAAGTTCCCATGGGGAAATCCCCTGAGTACTTCTGGGCAAACGCCAGAGTCGCCAGGATCAGGCAGAGGATCAGCAGTAGTATCTTTTTCATAGTATGTTATTTAAGCAGGAGCATCTTGTGGGTGAATTGTGATTTACCCGTGTTGATGCGGATGAAATAGACTCCTGATGCGACATTGCGTTTTGTATTGTCCTGTCCGTTCCAGACGAATTCCTTAGCACCAGGCTCCAGAACAGCGTCGATGAGAGTCGCGACCCTCTGACCACGCAGATTGAAGATCTCAGCTTTGACCTGCTCTTTCTGGCTCAGGTAGAAGCTCAATGTGGTACTGGGATTGAAAGGATTCGGATAATTCTTTACCGCGGTTATCGGGCTAAGAATCTCGTCATCATTACTGACAAAATAGTTCCTGACGATTATTGTCCCTTCGATATCGCCATTAGCATCCGGAGTCAGACTGAAACTAGTCCCATTGTATAGATGATGACCAACTCCATCGACGTAAACCGAAACAGTCCAATCCTGAGGTATTCCGGTGGGAATGAAACTGAAGTCGATCGGATCTGTGCCGTCGGATTCCAGTTTGAAGTTCCAGGTCTCAGTCTCAGCTTCTGTAGCTGAAAAGTCAGATCTGATCTCGCTATAGAGAATGTTATCCAGGAACAGGCTATCTTCGGGAGCGGTTCTTCGCAGAGACATCGAGATATGTTCGAAAGGTCCCGCAAGCGCTTTGGGCCAATCATAGACGAAGTCATATCCATCGCTCGCGTTCCTGTTCGAACCGATCAGTACCGCATCTTTATCTGTCCTGCCACGCGTAGCTTCCAGCTTCAACGACCATGTATTCACAGGCGGGTCAACTGACAGCGAGGAGAAATACGGAAGGAAGTTTATCTGCGTGCCAAGCGACTGACTGCCATAGTATTTGATCAGCAGCGCTTCATATGGTTGCATCGTATCGCTGAGGACATATTCCCCATTCCTGTATATGTATGATCCGCGAGAGATCAAACCGAATGAGATCATCTCCGACATTCTGAACACAGTTGTCCCGATCAGGAAACGTATATCAGAAATATCATAAGCGCAGAGATGCGGGTTTGGAACAAGATTCCATCCCGGAACAAGAGTAAAGCTGACTTCATCCCGCACGACCGTGTTCAGGGTACTATAGAAGTTGATATCCGGACTGTTGACGAAGTATCCCTTCCCGTACAAGAAATTGCTGTCCGTCGCCCAACTGTCTCCCTGATTGAGATTATAGCCGACCGATCCGGTTCCAAACACATTCTCAAAGGTGACAGCAGAAGTGTTCCATGGATTCGAACGCATCTTCCACCCTGGGTCATTGTAAGCGAAGGACATTGCTGGAACCATGGCGAAAGTATAAGTTCCCTCGTATCTCGTCACTGCTCCGTCCACTGCGGTCAGATGCATGACTATCCGGCAGTTCTGCATATCCATCGTCTGAGGTACATAGTATGTATTAGAACCTACGGTCGAGGGAATATTCTCCGCGATCATCAGGCTGTCCGTTCCATTAGTTATCCAGAGATCAGAATGACCCACAAGGAAGGGATAGGTATAGTTCCAGTTAAATGTAGCGGTAGTTCCGCCCTGATAGACTCTGTTGGGAATATTCGTAATATTGATCTTGGGAGAGAGATTTCCCCAGAAGAGCGACATCGTACGCACGTTGGAATTAGCGACTGTAAACTGATACTGCCCGGTCGTCAAATCGTGCCAGGCACCCGTCCCGCCATCTTGCAGATATAGCTTTTCGAAACGACCGAAGGTATCAGAAGTCGAGATGTATAGATTCTGAGAAAGCTGATCACTTCTGACCCGCATGACCCAGGTCTGCAATTCGTTATCCAGGTTGATATCAGCCTTGACTTCACGGGAAAGCTGCGTACCGCTGGTTCCCCAATACTGCTCCCAGAAGGCATTCCAGACGTAATTTGAACCTGGATTACCCTTGGAAACGTCATAATATGTATCCGCTCCATCCGTTGCGTAAGGATTGATCGCGAAGGAGATCGAATCAGCAAGCGCACCCGATGCATTCTTGATATAGATCGTATGAACCATGCGCGGACTGGCGGAAACTGAAGGATAATAGTAATACTCCACAGAGTTGCCGTTCGTCGAACTGATCTTATATGTATAAGTCTCGTTATTCAGCGCGGTGTTATCCCACCACTCGAATGAGGACGCGGTTGAATTGCTCAGAGCGGGATTGGTCTGATAACTATCCAGAAGCTGATACCCGTTCAGATTATCACGTCTATAGATCTTGAAGCCCAGATTATTGGTCTGCCCGCCAACCGTCCAGTAGAGGCGTACGGAATTGGTCATGCCATGCGCAAGAAATGATGTGATATTTGCAGGTCCCGGAGTGCTGACAACCTGATTGCTCATGCTGGAGTAATTACCATTCTTATCTTTGGCGCGAAGCCGGAAGTAATACGTATTACTATTGGCCAGATTCGGCACAACGATGGATTCACAAGCCTGGTCAGCCAGAGCTTGAGAACTCGTACGGCTATATATGGTATAGTTATTCAGCCCAATAGGCTCCGTCCCATACAGCACTTCATAAGTATCGAAATCATAGCCGTCCGATCGATCCCATCCCAATGTCACACTATTCAAGGATTCATTGAGAACGCTCAGATTCTCCGGATTGGCAGGATTGGTTCCGTCATTCATCTGGAACATCTCGCTGTAGAGTGAGTTCAGATCATCGATCCAACGATGATAATAGTTATTGAAATTGACATAGGTTTTGCTAAAGTCCCAGCGCTGATTCGCCTGATCCCAACCATAGAACCATTTGAGGTTATTATCCGTCTCTTCATAGCAATTCGGCAATTCATCCATCTCCGCGTGAAGGAAGGGATCATAGGTGTCATAATCATTCCAACCGTTCAGCGTATACAGCATCTGTGAGTTTGCCGAATATGCCGGAAGCGTGATCTCATCATTGACCGGATAGGTGTGAACTCCATCCGAGAAGGTAAAATCATGCGTCGAATAGAACACGGCGTAATAATCATTAAGATACACATCTTTATGGATACCGAACGTATTGGCAGGTATCATGATATTAGCGCCCTTATTGATGAGATCGTGTTTAAGACTCGAAAGATCACGTATGGGAAGGTTTGGACAGTACTTCTGATAACCTGCCGAGAGCTGGATATTAGCGATGCCGACATGGCGATTCCAGTCATAGGTGTGCATCTGCGGTGAAAACTCTCTCATATTGAATTCAGAACGGATCTCATTGGCGAACTTCTGATAGCATATATTAAAAGGATGTGCCGCGATACGCGTCGGATCACTCAGCGACTTGGCATTGGTGAAGGGAGCGACGTTCGTCCAGCGAACTTCTCTACCCGCACCGGCAAGAAGCAGGAATTTAGCGTTCCAAAGCTGGAAAGCCTCAAGGGCGAATGGCACTGAAGGATAATCGTCACAAGGATGAGGTGCCGTGACAAGAATAGGCCGCGTCCCTTCCGGATTATAAATGTACAGCCCCCAGCCCCAGGCAAACGCTCCGATCTCATCATCATACGTATCATCTGTGTTATTATTATCCGTATATGAGAACGCAACGTTTTCCCTGAGCATATAGAAAGTCCTGCCACTGTCAGTATCGTGAAACTCGACTACCTGATACGGGAAGCCGTAGGTCGTGATCAATAGCTCAGTATTGTCATAGTCTCCGCTAAGGAAGGAATCAACCACATATCCCCAATTGGTCAGCTCCGCCGTCGAAGCGATGTGATAATCGCCAAAACCGTTTAACTGCCTGTCATACGGAGCATAAAGGTTGTAGTTGCTTGAGGCAATGCCTTCCGCTACGTGGCTCAGCCACTTGTCATAGGAGAGGCTGTCCTCACCCGCATATAAAAAACCTTTGATCGAGCCGGTCTCGACAGTTATGGCGCACAGACCAAAGACCATCATACCGAATATCATGAGCAGGAATACCTTTCTCATTGAATCTCCCTGTTTAACGTAATATTTTCTTTGCTACCACGCCAATTCCCCGTTTAGTTTTAGTCAAGTCTTTTGTGGGGAGTCTGGGACATTACTTGAGAGAGTTGAATTATCTATACTTGTTTCCGAAAACACTAAAATCAATTACATATTCGTCTTGACAAAACAACACCCTGCCCTAGAGTAGATCAAACAGATCAGGAGGAGATAATGCCCCCGAAAGCTATCCTTATTATAATGATCTCGGCGATACTTATTATACCACTGATAGCCGATACAAACACATTGGGATACGTCAAAGGCAATGTTTACAGTGATGACGGCAAAGCGCTGACATATGCAAACGTCACGCTGTATGAAGGAAGCAACCGCGTTACCGGAGCACAAACCAATGCTATGGGTAATTATCTGATCAGAATCCCCGCAGGAACATACAGATGCAAGGTTAGGCTAATCGGTTACCACGATCTCGATTCTCTAAATGTGACCGTCGAAGCAGGGCAAACCACTACTATTCCCATGATTATTCTGAAACAAGCCAAACATAGCTACGACTTACCTCAAAACACTCGTGGCAGAATATCTATTGAAGTCACTGATAAGAATAACAACAACATTGTCGATTCGTTTTGTACCATCCATACTGACTCGATCCTGGTAGCTACCTGTCGCCCCGGTGTCAAAGGCAGTGTAGTCTTTAACCTACTGCCGGGATTGTACACCGTCAGAGTGAACGCGGAAGGATACAGACCCGTGTGGTATTATGATGTCCCTATCGAACTTGGTAAGACGTGTCCCCTCAAATCCGTTCTGAAACCAACAGTTAAAAACAATAACCCCGAACCTATCCTCCGAAAATACACAAAACCAAGAGCTAAGATCAAGACCCGTCAATCAGACTTTAAGTAGATTCTGACCGGCTAGTAGCTCCATCATTACCCTTGCTAACATTAAAAATCACACATAATTTCCTATAGATCCATCGGACACATCTCTAATGATCCCCTAATCATTCCCTAATCATTCCCTAATCGGATTAGGGAATGATTAGGGGAAGACAAGAGAAAGACTAGAGATGTGTATAGTGGATCTTGGGGATTGATAAGGCCATTTTTTCCGGAGTTGTTGCCGCTCTTCCGCGGAAACGTGTAGCGGATAGTACAATATTTCCCTGAGTGATCCCTGAGATTCTCCAGATATCGCTTGACATTTGTATCGTTTGATGAAGTTGATTCAGCAATTACATGTAGATTGTGAGGTAGATATGAAAGAGCGTTACAAATTCATCGTTATCACAGACGTTGGCAGCACGATGACCAAAGCGGTTCTGGTCGGTTATCAGGATCAAAGCCTGAAGGTCTTGGGCATCAGTCATGCCGAGACGACCGTCGAAGTTCCGCTCAACGACGTTAAGATCGGAGTCCTCAAAGCGATCAGGGAATTGGAAACCGCCACAGGGATCCGGCTCCTGGGAAGCTCCGCGGAAAATACTCTTTCCTTCAGGGATGAAGTCGGCTACCTCACGACGAGCAGTGCCGGAGGTGGCTTGCAGATCCTGGTCATCGGGCTTACTCTTTTTGATTCCGCCAGCAGTGGCAAGCGAGCGGCTTATGGCGCGGGTGGGATCATCCTCGATACCTTTGCCCTGAATGACAAGCGAAAGGCAGTCGATCAGATGCTTGCCATGCGAAATCAGCATCCTGATCTTGTGCTGATCTGTGGAGGAACGGATGGCGGAGCGATCACCGGAGTCCTGCGTCTGGTGGAGATCCTCAGGCTGGCAAACCCTGCGCCGAAGTTTAACGAAGCGGGTCTCATCCCCGCGATCTATGCAGGGAACGTCGAGGCGTCTTCTCTGATCCAGAAGATGATCTCAGCCTATTTTGACCTGCACATACTGCCAAATCTGAGACCTTCTCCTGTGTTGGAAAACCTGAAACCGACGCAGGATATGATACAGAAGCTGTTTATGGAGAACGTCATGGAGAAGGCGCCAGGCTACACTGAACTCAAACAGACGGTCAACGCCGAGATCCTTCCCACGCCCGTCGGGGTCATGCAATGCCTGAAACTGCTCTCTCATGATGTGCCCAAGAATACACTTGCAGTGGATATCGGCGGCGCGACCACTGATGTTTTCACCATCCTTGAAGGTGTTTCTCAACGAACTGTCAGCGCCAATCTGGGAATGAGCTATAGCGCACTGAACGTTCTCAAAGAATACGGTGCGGAAAAACTGATGCAGCTTCTACCGGAGTCCTTCCCTGAACAGCAGGTGCGTAACTATATCGGCAACAAGACCATCAATCCCACTTCTGTCCCTGTGAACGAATGGGAACTGAGACTCGAACACGCTCTTGCCAAAGCAGCGATCGAGCTCGCGCTGGTGCAGCATCAGGAAATGCATTACAATACGCGAAAGATAGGATTTCTTGACCTCATGAAACAGGGGCTCAGAGATAAATTCGAGACGCAGTTCGAATTCCAGCGTGAAGATGATAAGCTCTATTTCTATGGAAGCGATATCGATATCATGCTGGGATCAGGAGGGATCTTTGCCAACGTTCCCAAGCCTGAGCAGGCGATGATGATCCTGATCGACTCGCTTAAGCCTAAAGGCGTGACTGAATTGTGGCTGGACAAGAGTTTTTGTTCGCCTCATATCGGCATCCTGAGTACGTTTGATCATGATTCGGCTCAGGCGATGCTTCACAGTGATCTGATCGAACCTCTGGCGATCCATGTCTCTCCTCTAAACGAGAAAGCGCCGAAGAAAGATAAGGTTTTGCTTCAGGTTGAGATCGACGGGAAGCGTTCTGTTCTATGTCCCGACAACTTCGTTTATTATCCGGGGGCTGCAGCAAAGCGAAAGATCAGGATCATCCCGGGAAAAGAAGTGCTTTTGGGGAATATTAAGGAAGCTGTGACTCTGGAAACTGATCTGCCGCTCATTCTTGATACACGTCAGAACGTGGCAGGGAATCTCAAGATGGTTGACCAGGCTATGGGATTGTATGGCGATGAACCCATACCGGAATTCAAGCACGTTCCGGCAGCGTCTCAGGAATCTACCGGAAATTTCGTGCGGGAGATCTATCTGCCGTATAAGGGCGAGGTCTATGCTACTCAAGGACAGAAGACCAGACCTGATGACATCATGGCGTCCAATCCTTATGATCCTGCCAGGCTCTATATCGTTCAGCCTTTTGGATCGGTGCCTTCTATCTCGTCGGAGTACATAGGTAAGAACCTGCTTATCAGGCAGGGGGATAAGGTTGATTTCGATCAGGTCATAGCGCGTCTGCCTCATCCTAACCATACTGAAACACAGACGGGTAAACAGATGAGCTTTCATTCGCCGGTCAGGGGTAAGGTCGAATTCATCGATCCTAAGACGGGGCTGGTCGTGATGTCCGAGATTCAGGACTACACCGGTAAACCGGTTAAGATCAACGTAGCATCGCAACTGAAGGTGAAACCCAACCGGATCGGGACGTATCTGCTGCGAAATGTGGGAGACTATGTCTATCAGGGCGATACTATCGCGAGGAAACTGGATTCCTCCTCTTCCCTGGGCAGGACGCATATTGTCGCTCCTTCGACAGGAACACTCACCACGATCGATAAGATCAGCGGAGAAGTGACCATCTGTTTCCAGTCCCAACCGCATGAATATCACGCGCAGGTGTTTGGAGAAGTGCTTCAGGCAAATGAGCAGGATGTACAGATCGAATATCAGGCAACGAGGATCGAAGCAAAGCTTGGTTTTGGCAAAGAGACCGGTGGGAAGCTCGTGGTTCTTACGGATAGCCTTATCGTGAATGCTGATGAGCTCCATGGTACGGTCGTCGCTACAGGCAACGTCTCGGATCTTGGGATGCTGGAAAGCTTGGCAGACGCGGGGATCAACGGTCTGATCTGCGATAACATCGATGAAATGATCCTCTGCGATTATTTGAAAACTGAGCCGGGCGTGATCAATACCGGTGAAGAGTCTTTGCCGTTCAGTCTGATCATCAGGAGTGGATTTGCCTCGCCAATAGATGATCCCGGGGGCAATTCCAACTATACGAGATACGCCGGTCAATACGTGTATCTTAACCCTCACACAAGGCTGAGAGCAGGAGTTATCCGTCCCACGATCAACATTATTCGGGACAAAGCCTAAAAAAAACCTTGAATAAAAAGACAGTCTTAAAATAATGGCTTTCTATAAAAGAAATTTATACCCTTGTGGAGGATAGAAATGCTCGAAGACCTGAGAAAGAAACAGAAAATAGTCATTTGGATCATTGCCTTTGTCTTTATTATTGGTATGGCAGCAATGGGCGTGTCAGGGATATTCAGCCCCAAAGAGTATCTCGGCAAAGTCAATGGAGTTCCGATCACCATGGATATGTTCCGTGAGCAGATCGCCAAAGTTGAAGAGCAATACGCGGAACAGCTCAAAGGTCAAGCGATGGATGAGCAGACCCGCAGTTATATTCAGGACACTGCCTGGAACCAGTTGGTCAATGAGATCCTACTGAAACAACAGCTGAAGAAACATCATATCAAGTTCACTGAAGCTGAAGTCAATGCAGAAATGCTCAACAATCCTCCTCAGGAGCTTATGCAGAATCAGAGCTTCCAGGTTAACGGAAGATTTGATAAGAGTAAGTACATTGATGCTCTGAAGAATAACGCTCAGTTCTTCCAGATGATGGATGAATATGTTCGTCAGGTCTTACCTCAGAAGAAGCTGAAGAAACTTATCGCCGACAAGCAAGGCATAAACATGGACAGCCTCAAAGCTGAGTACACAAAGGATACGGATCTCGTCAACGGTAAGGCGATCTGGTTCGATTATAACAAGATGGACAGTGTCAAGGTCAGCGATGCAGAGATCAAAGCCAAGTATGACAAAGATAAAGAGACAATATATAAGAAAGGTCCCGCATCCAGGATCAAGTATCTGAAGTTCGAGATGAAAGCCTCAGACAAGGATTTCGCGGACGTTAAGAAACAGATCGACATGATCTACAAAGAAGCGATCAGCGGTAAGGACTTCGGTCAGCTTTCCACACAGTATTCAGAAGATCCGGGTTCGAAAGCCAATAACGGCTCTCTGGGAGTGTTTGGCAAAGGTCAGATGGTTCCTGAATTCGAGAACGCCGCTTTCAAGCTCAAACCCGGTCAGATCTCTCAGCCTGTCAGAACAAGCTTCGGCTGGCACGTTATCAAATGTGACTCTCTGGGTGGAACACCGGCAGAGCCCAAGATCAAAGCAAGCCACATCCTACTTAAGGTTGAAGCTTCGGAAGCAACGATAGCCAATATCCGCGTCAAAGCAGATAACGCTCAGAAGCAGATCAAAAAGCAAGGGATCGACGCAGTCGCCAAGTCCCTCAAGATGGAAGCCATTGATACCAAGATGGTGGCTCACGACCTCGACCAGGTTCCCGGAATTGGAAAAGTTGCAGGACTCAAAGACTTCATGGTCAAGGGCAAAGCCAAAGCAGTCAGTGGCGTGTTCCAGACTCAGAATAAGGAACTTATCGTCGCGCAGATGGTCGAGAACAAGAAAGTCTATTATGAAGACTTCGCCGACGTCAAGCTCAGAATAAAGAGTGAGATCGAAAAGCAGAAGAAGATCGATAAGACTCTTCCGCTTGCCGAAGCTTTCGCCAAGAAATATACCAAGGATACATATTTTACAGCCGCTGCTTCCGAAGGCTGGAAAGTCGTCGATGTCAAGAATCACAAGATGGGTTCTTCATTGGAAGGTATCGCCAAGTCTGATGAATTCACCAAAGCCGCTCTGGCGCTCAAGACAGGTGAAACCTCCGGTTTGATCAAGACCTCCGAAGGTCAGTTCATCGTCACCGCCACCGAACGCAGAAAACCAGATCTGGCAGCCTTTGCCAAGGATAAAGCTAAACAAACCGAACTTCAGACCCGTCTTGAAGACGCTGCCTTCAACCGTTGGTTCGAGCAGCTTCGTAAAGACTCGAAGATTATAGACAATCGTAGCAAATTCGGCTTGTAATCAACTATGAGCAAGCTGATGACCAGTGTTAGCGGAGTCAGGGGTATCTTTGGTGATACCCTTGACCCTTCTGTTGCTCTGCAGTTCGCAGCCCATTTCGGTATGCTTGTCGGTCCCGGTCCGGTTGTTCTGGGAAGGGATTCTCGCACTACCGGCGAAACCTTGCGAGCGGTAATCACTTCAGCTCTCACATCTGTGGGCTGTGACGTCATCGACATCGGTGTCGTTGCCACGCCTACAGTCCTACTGGCAGTCAAGCATCATCAAGCGGTTGGCGGAATAGCCATTACCGCGTCGCACAATCCTCCCGAATGGAATGCCATGAAGTTCATCGACGGAGACGGAATGTTCCTGTCTCCCAAGCGGGCTGAGACTTTTCTAGGCTCGGTCAATGAACCGATCGCATGGAAGACATGGGACAGCGTTGGACGAATTGTACATGATGATCAGGCTATACAGCGGCATATCGACAAGATCCTCAGCATTCCCTATATAGATATTGCCAGGATCAAAGCCCGCAGATTCAAAGTCGCGCTGGATTCTGTCAATGGCGCCGGCGGACTCCTCTCCCCTATCATGCTCAGGGCTTTGGGCTGTGAAGTCGTCGAGATCAATTCCGAACCTACAGGTAGATTCGCTCATCCTGCTGAACCTCTCAATCACAACCTGAAGCAGTTGGAACAGCTTGTCAAAGATAGCGGTGCTGATATTGGTTTTGCCACTGATCCCGATGTGGACAGGCTCTCCATAGTTTCAGATAGTGGTCACTGCATTGGCGAAGAGCTAACGGTAGCTTTGGCGGAGCTGTTTGTACTAGCCAAGGTCAAGGGTGACGTGGTCGTAAATCTCTCCTCTTCGATGCTTTCCGATGATATAGCAGCTAATTATGGCGTCAAAGTTCATCGCACCAAAGTCGGTGAGATCAACGTCGGCAAGAAGATGCAGGAATTAAACAGCCCTATTGGCGGAGAAGGAAATGGCGGAGTCATCTGTCCTCCTGTCAATTACACTCGTGACGCGATGGCAGGCATGGCGCTCATCATGGGCTTGCTTTCAGAGAATTCCATCCCCTTGTCAGCGATTGTCGATTCACTTCCCAAATACTATTTTGCCAAGGGCAAGATGGAGATCGACCACACCAAGCTGGATAAGGTAATGGCATCAGTCACTGAAGTTCTTGCCGGATACCGCTTTGATACTCAGGATGGGATCAAAGCGATCGGTGATAAACATTGGATCCACATTCGTAAGTCAGGCACAGAGCCGATCATCCGTGTCTATGTCGAAAGCGAATCACAGGAACGATCGGATGCTATCTGCAAGGATACCATCGCCAAGCTGCTAGGGCACGCTTAGTTATAATTATTAACAAATCATTTTAACCGATCCTCTCTTCTCAAAGAGAGGATTTTTTGTAGATGGATATTGTGATCAGGTCTGAGCTCTTCTTCCCTCTTTCCTGATCCGTACGCTCACCGTATGCCTCCCGTACGCCGCCCGTATGATATCCGTACAAAATACGGCAGGGATAGGCTCAGAATAGCGATACTATCTGATGAGCGTCTATGCTGGCAAAGGGTGAGTATTGAGATTTGTAAGCGAGTTCTAGTATAACTTAATAAACGCAGGATAATCTGCTTCAGCGCCTTGAGAATTTGAAGATATCGAGATCGTAGCCGACTGAGAGATAGCTTCTGAACTCGCCTTTGAACGGGAAAGCTAGGATCAGTTTCACGGGACCGAGAACTGACCGGTAGCCCAGGCTACCATAAGCGCAGTACTCAATGTTTTGATTCAAGGTCCAGATATCCGAGTCATCATAGTTCAGCCCTTGTATTCCAGCTCCGGCGAACCAGTTTGTCCTGGGACTATATACAACTCCAGCTTCGTATATCTTGTAAAATGGAGCACTTAGTTCATAACGGTCAAAACCGTAGTAGCCGTCTGAACCGCCAAGAAAGAAAGGATCGAGCGGAACTGACAAGCCTGAATCAAGGTAAGAGCCGTATTCCAGAGCAAGTTTGACTGAGAACCTTTTGGAATACTTGTGATATAGCTCCAGTTTAGTTGATATTTTGTTGTAGTTCTCATCCGTGAGGGGAGAGAATCTTGAAAGGTCGAGCTTGGCCATCGCTCTCATGCCTGATCTGGGAAAGACAAAGTCATCGAGAGTCTCCCGATAAGCCTTCAAGCCGAATCCGGCAATGCTGTAGCTCTGGTTGATTGGAAAAGTTTGGGAGATATCACGGTATAAACGGGTGTGAGAATTATAGATGAACATCTCGGCTACGCCGATCTTCTGGGCAAGGACTCCGACACCGCTGGTGAAGCCGTATTCGAGAGATTTGACACTTTCTGTCTTGTAATGATCCTGGTCGTAGATATAG
>Ga0209099_1002212_pt1:15000-17668 | contig 17668 bp, 12 predicted proteins | sample AD_JPNHW2_MetaG_FD_184430 | JGI IMG/M metagenome (GOLD analysis project Ga0209099, IMG submission 184430) | Active sludge microbial communities of municipal wastewater-treating anaerobic digesters from Japan - AD_JPNHW2_MetaG (SPAdes) (version 2) | ecosystem: Engineered > Bioreactor... | reverse complement strand
TCATGAAATATCCTTCGAACCTACGCCGCTTGTTAGGAACGACAAATATGCTGGAACGGCTCAACAAAGAGATCAAACGAAGGACAAAAGTCGCCTTGATATTCCCCAATGAAAAATCCATTGAACGACTTGTCTCTGCTCTGCTTATGGAAGTCTCCCAAGATTGGGAAACAGATAGAATCTATGTCAGATTCGACGAAGGTCAAGAGGCCTGTGAATGAATTTACAGAAAAGAAGTTGCTTTATCCCCTCGCTCAGGCAGTCCAGGCAGCTCAGCTCATCGTCTACTAGGAGTATATTCACAAATCTTTATAGGCATTATTCATGCCATCTTTTTGGTCTCGCATACACCGCGCTAACACGCGGTTCTTCCGACAAAGGGTTCAAATTCGACCATTCATTTTATGCCACCAGGTTTTTATTCACCAGGGCGGAGGGTCCTGGTTTTCACGAATACCGATTGGCTGAGCGGAGAGTGAACAGTTAAGAAGCGGAAGCTTCGTGACGCTCCCGAGATCCCTCGCGGGTTCAGGGCTCCCCCGCAGAGGGGATGGGGAGTCTTTTGGGTCCGAAAAACAAAAAAGGCCATGGATCATCGTTGAATGATCCATGGCCTTCTTCGCCCAGCGGGGGCGGAAAACAAAAATGCCCGGCGCTGACCTACTTTCCCACAACCTTGCGACTGCAGTATCATCGGCCCTGGAGGTCTTAACTTCCGGGTTCGGAATGGGACCGGGTGTTTCACCTCCGGTAAGAGCACCGGGCAATTATTTCATCTTATGATTTTATAAATCTAACTAAGCTGTTAGTGTAGGTTGGTCTGGCAGAATTTATAGGTTAAGTCTCACGGCCTATTAGTACTGGTAAGCTAAATCCCTCACGAGACTTACACACCCAGCCTATCAACCTCGTAGTCTACGAGGAGCCTTTAGTCAGGATTGCTCCTGAAGGGAGACCTTATCTTGGGAACGGCTTCCCGCTTAGATGCTTTCAGCGGTTATCCGTTGAGAATATAGCTACCCAGCGCTGCCACTGGCGTGACAACTGGTACACAAGAGATTCTCCCACCCCGATCCTTTCGTACAAGGGGCAGATTCCCTCAAGTCTCCTACGCCCACAGTGGATAGGGACCGAACTGTCTCGCGACGTTCTGAACCCAGCTCACGTACCGCTTTAATCGGCGAACAGCCGAACCCTTGGGACCTTCTACAGCCCCAGGATGCGATGAGCCGACATCGAGGTGCCAAACCGGGCCGTCGATATGAGCTCTTGGGCCCGATCAGCCTGTTATCCCCGGAGTACCTTTTATCCGTTGAGCGATGGCCCTTCCATACAGAACCACCGGATCACTATGACCTGCTTTCGCACCTGTTCGACTTGTAGGTCTCACAGTCAAGCACCCTTGTGCCATTGCACTCTACGCGTGGTTTCCAATCACGCTGAGGGTACCTTTGTACGCCTCCGTTACCGTTTAGGAGGCGACCGCCCCAGTCAAACTACCCACCAAACACTGTCCTCCAGCAGGATAACTACTGAAGTTAGAATCTCAATTAGGTAAGGGTGGTATCTCATTGTCGACTCCACCAAAACTGACGTCTTGGTTTCACAGTCTCCCACCTATTCTGCACATACCACACCAAAATCCAATGTTAAGTTGTAGTAAAGGTTCACGGGGTCTTTCCGTCCAGCTGCGGGTAGGCAGCATCTTCACTGCCAATACAACTTCGCCGTGCATCTCCTTGAGACAGTCACCCGATCGTTACGCCTTTCGTGCGGGTCGGAATTTACCCGACAAGGAATTTCGCTACCTTAGGACCGTTATAGTTACGGCCGCCGTTTACCGGGGCTTCGGTTCTGAGCTTCGCCTTGCGGCTAACCCATCCCCTTAACCTTCCGGCACCGGGCAGGCGTCAGACCCTATACATCCACTTTCGATGTTTGCAGAGTCCTGTGTTTTTGGTAAACAGTCGCCAGGCGTCTTTCACTGCGACCCCCTCGGGCTTCAAAAGCTAGTTTTTACACCCTACCGGGGCACCCCTTCTTCCGAAGTTACGGGGCCAATTTGCCGAGTTCCTTAAGGAGAGTTCACACGTGCGCCTGAGGATTTTCTCCTCACCCACCTGTGTCGGTTTATAGTACGGTCAGCAACAATCTTAACCCTTAGAGGCTTTTCTTGTCAGCGTGGCTTCAACGGCTTCTCCCGTAAAAACAGAATTCGTCGCCTTACTCAGGCTCCCCCGGCGGATTTACCTACCGGGATCAAAGCCCTAATCGGCAACCGTGCTTTTCCAGTTGCACGGTCCGTCTAGCCTTCTGCGTCCCCCCATCGGACGTTTGCTGCTGGCGAAGGAATATTAACCTTCTTCCCATCGACTACGTCTTTCGACCTCGCCTTAGGGGCCGGCTAACCCTGGATGGACTGACCTTGTCCAGGAAACCTTAGGTTTTCGGCGGGAGGGGTTCTCACCCTCCTTATCGCTACTCATGCTGACAGAGTCACTTCTTAACAGTCCAGCAAACCTTACGGTTCACCTTCGACCCGTTAAGAACGCTCCCCTACCACTCTACAGAAACATTTCCGTAGAATCCGCGGCTTCGGTGGTATGCTTGAGCCCCGTTACATTTTAGGCGCAAAGACGCTTGACCAGTGAGCTGTTACGCTTTCTTC
>Ga0209099_1002212_pt1:0-10000 | contig 17668 bp, 12 predicted proteins | sample AD_JPNHW2_MetaG_FD_184430 | JGI IMG/M metagenome (GOLD analysis project Ga0209099, IMG submission 184430) | Active sludge microbial communities of municipal wastewater-treating anaerobic digesters from Japan - AD_JPNHW2_MetaG (SPAdes) (version 2) | ecosystem: Engineered > Bioreactor >... | reverse complement strand
CACACCGAGCTGGCGCTTCTCCAACGGGGGAAGTTACGCCTTCAACTCCTACCAGCGGATGGGCCTCGTCCTCTTCACACTCAAGAATCTGGCCGGAGAAGAGCCTTTCTGGAAGGCCATGAGGGGGTACTATCAACGTTACCGCTTCTCCCACCCCCGGGGGAGGGATTTCATCGCCCACATGGGGGAGTCCCTGGGGGCCTGGGCGGCCTCCTTCCTGACCGGCGCCGTCCAGGAGAACGGTTGGGTCGACTACCGGGTGGATCGGGTCTACTCTGCCCCCCGAAGGCCCTCCTCAGGGCTGTTCGAATCGGGGTTCTCCCCGGGAAAGGCCCCGGCGAAGAAGGGGGAGAAGAGCTCCGGGACGCTCTACGACAACTTCATCAGCCTCTACCGTTTCGGAACCCTGGAACTCCCGGTCAACGTGACGGCGCTCTTTGCAGACGGAAACCGCAGATTCTTCCTCTGGGACGGTTCCGGAAAGGGAAAGCGGTTCTCCTTCGCCTCCTCGTCACCTCTGGCCCGGGTGATCGTGGATCCCGAGGGAAAGATCCTCCTCGACAGGGACAGGAGGAACAACTTCTTCTTCCTGGAACCTCCCCCGTCGAAGATTTCCACCTTCTGGGCCGCCTCCTTGGCGGGGCTCTTCACGGCCCTGCTCAACGTTCTTCCCCTCTAGGATAGGAGACACTATGAGAACTCTCGGCTTCTTGGCGACTCTTCGAAGATTCCCCTTCTTCCTCCGCCTTCTCGCCCTGGAAGGCCTTCTCTATCTCTCCTTCTTCCTCTCCTTCCGGTCCGCCCTCTCCCCCACCTTTTCCCTCTTCTCCACCCCCCGAGGGCTCTTCAGCTCCTTGGACCTTCTTCTCCTCCTGAGGGATGAGAACCGACTCTTCCCCTTCGCCCTCTCCCTCTTCCTCCTCTTCCTCATCCTCTTCTTCTTCGCCTCTCAGTTCATCCTCAGCCGCTTCTCAAACTCCCTCTTCCGCTTTCACCTTCCCCCGAGCAGACTCTTCCAGAACTTTCTCATCATCCTCCTTCTGATGATCCTCCCCGGCATCCTCCTCCTCTCCCTCTCCCTCGTCCTGGTGAAAACCCTAGGGTCGGCCCTCCTCTCCCACCCTACCCTCTCCCCCTTCCTCCCCCTCTTTCTCCTCCTGCCTCCCTTTCTCCTTCTGACCCCTCTTCTCTCCTTGGCGGACGGCGCGAGGCTGATCTCCACCGCCGAAGAGAAGAGACCCCTCAAGGCGGCACTGGAGGCTTCCCGCAAACTCCTCAGGGGGCTCCCCCGCCTTTACGCTCTCTTCGGCCTCTACGCCCTTCTTCACCTGGGGGTTTTCCTCCTCTTCGTCTTTCTCTGGAGCCCCGCGGCCTACCTCTCCCCCCTTCTCCTTCCTCCCCTCCACCTCGCCGCCGCCGCCCTCCACCTCTTCTTAAAACTCTCTCTCTTCACGGCCCAAGCGCCGATCTATACTGACCTCAGGGTGATCTCATGAACGAACAAGAAAGTGTTGTCTACGGTATCAACCCGGTTCGGGAACTCCTCATCTCCAACCCCGGACGGGTTCATCGGGTTGTGGTCAAACCCGAGAGCAGCCTGGCCCCCAAGGTGCTCGAACTGATCGAGGAGGCCAGGAACCTCCGGGTTCCGGTCCAGCGTTTCCCCTCTCCCCTCTTCTCCCGCTACCCCAAGGCCCAGGGGATTCTGGCGGAGCTGAACATGATCCCCTACCACACCGAGGAGGAGCTGGTCTCCCTCATCCCGAAGCTCTCGCTGGTGGTTGGTCTGGACGGAATCGAAGACCCCCAGAACCTGGGCGCGATTCTGAGAACATGCCATTTCTTCGGAATCCAGGCGGTCCTCCTCCCCCAGAAGCGGACGGCCCCCCTCTCCCCCGCCGTCTTCAAGAGCTCCGCAGGGGCCCTGACCCACCTTCAGCCCTTCCGGGTCAAGAGCCTCCCGGGCGCCCTGAAACGGTTCATCGAGGCAGGCTTCACCATCGCAGGGACCGACAGCCACCGGGGGGTCGACCTGAAGGAGATGGCTCCCGTGGAGAAGCGGGTCCTTCTCTTCGGAAGCGAAGGGCAGGGACTCTCCTCGGAGCCCCGCAGGCAATGTTCGGAGTTCTATAGGATCCCCTCCCCCACAAACTTCGAATCTCTCAACCTCTCGGTCTCGGTGGCCCTCTTCCTCTACGGAGCCCTCCGGGCGGAATAGCCCGGGCTCTCCAAGGGAGGGCTCACCCCTTCGGGTCGAGGGTGCGAGAGAGGTGGAAAGGAACGCTCCGCTCCACCTGGAGTCACAAATCCGGAGCGTTCTCAAAGGAGGGGATACAAAGAAGAGGGAAGAAGGGAATTCGTGGGAGGGGGAGACAAGACCGTGTCTTGAAACTTCCGCTCTCAGGGCTTAGAAACAAAAAAAGCTGGGGGAACCGAAGGGTTCCCCCAGCAGAGGATTCTATGGCAACTCGTTAAAGTCTTATTTCTTCTTTCCCGCCTTGGGCTTAGCCTTGGGTTTGGCCTCGGCCTTGGGGGCAACCGGCGCGACGGCCTCTTCGGCCTTCTTGGGGAGGGTCTTCTCGCTAGCCATCTTCTGAGCGGCCTCAAGTTTGGCCTTCTCCTTTCTCTTCTGCTTATGCTTCTCCCAGATGCCTACCCAGGCGCAAGACTGGTAGATGGTGGAGTAGCTTCCGGAGATGACGCCCACCAGCATGGTAAAGGAGAAGTCCTTGATGACCTCTCCGCCGAAGAGGTAGAGGCAGAGGACCGTCATGAACACGGTCAAGGCGGTGATGATGGTCCGGGAGAGGGTCTCGTTGATGCTCAGGTTGAGCATGTCCTCGAAATCCATTTTCGTCCCGTACTTCTTGATGTTGTCCCTGATCCTGTCGAAGATGACGATGGTGTCGTTGACCGAGTACCCGACGATGGTCAGTAGGGCGGCGATCACGGTCAGGGAGATCTCGTAGTTGAAGAAGGAGATGAAGGCCAGGGTCACCAACACGTCGTGGGCCAGAGGCAAGACCGCCGCGATCCCGTAGACGATCTGGAAACGGCAGGCGATGTAGATCATCATGCCGGCCAGGGCCCAGATGGTGGCCAGAGTCGCCCGTCTTCTCAGGTCTTTTCCGACCTGGGAGCCGACGACCTCGGTCCTCTGGATGGCGGTCCTTCCGATGAAGGCCTTCTCCCGAAGCTTGGACATGGAGACTCCGGCCAGGGAGACCGGGACTTGGTCGATAGTCTTCAGGAGACCGGAGTTGCCCTTCTTGATCTCCAAGACCTTCTCCGCCGCCGCGGCCGCCTTCGCCTCATCCCCTCCGTTGAGGGAGAGGAGAAGGTTCTTCACCACCGAAGGCTCGGCGAGGTTGAGGTCTAGCTTCCCGGCGGCGATCTGCCGTTTCTCCTCGTCGTCCCTCAGGACATCGACGATCTTCTGGGCGACCTCCCCGGGGTTGTCCATGCTCTCGACGGCTTGCTTAGAGCTTCCCGTCGCCTGGGTGCGGATGACATACTCGTGGCCCTTACCGCCCATCTTCTGGATGGTGCTGGAGCCCAGGTCCAAGTTTCCCAACTTGTCCCGAAGCTGGTTGATGGGAGTCTCCTGAGAGAAGGAGAGCTGAACCAACGTTCCTCCCTGAAAGTCAACGCCCATCCGGAAGCCGCCCTTGACGATCAGGGAGACGACTCCGCCGGCGATGATCAGGAAGGAGAGGGCGAAGGCCCAATACTTAATCTTCAGAAATTTATAGTGGGTGTCTTTAAAGAACTCCATTTTCACTCTCCCTCAGATGCTCAAGGTATTGACCTTCTTGCGAAGGGACATATCGAGCTCGAAGATGACTTTGGAAACGTAGCATGCCGTAAACATGGAGGCGGCGATACCGATGATCAGCGTCACGGCGAAGCCCTTGATGGGGCCGGAACCGAACTGGAAGAGGAAGATGGCGGAGATGACCGTCGTCAAGTTGGAGTCGAAGATGGTGACGAAGGCCTTCTTGAAGCCATCGTCAATAGCCGACTTCACCGATTTACCGGCCCGCAGATCCTCTCTGATCCTCTCGAAGATGAGGACGTTGGCGTCCACGGCCATACCGATGCTCAAGATCAGGCCGGCGATGCCGGGCAGGGTGAGGGTCGCCCGGAAGTAGGCCAACGCGCCCATGGTGATGATGGTGTTGAGGATCAAGGCGACCACGGCGTTGAGGCCGGAGACCTTGTAGTAGACCAGCATGAAGATGATGACCAGGAGAAGCGCGGCCACCATGGCCCTGAGGCCTGTGCGGATCGAGTCGGCCCCCAGGGAGGGTCCGATGGTCCGCTCTTCCATGTAGAGGATCGAGGCGGGGAGGGAACCGGAGCGGAGTGTCAGCGAGAGGTCCTTCGCCTGATCGTAGGTGAAGTGCCCCTGGATGATCCCGCTGTCGGAGATGGCCGCGTTGATGGAGGGGGCGGATTCAACGATCCCGTCCAGGATGATGGCCAGCCTCTGCCCCTGGTTCTCGGAGGTCACCTTGTAGAACTTCCGGGAACCCTCCGACTTGAGGCGGAAGTTGACGGCGGGTGAACCGTACTCGTCTTTCCCCACGCTGGCGTCTTTCAGGTCGGCCCCGGTGATGGCGGAGACCTTCTTGACCAGGTAGAAACCCTGCTCTTCCCGGCCCGCGCTGCCCCTGACGATCTCCGTACCTTCGGGAATCACGTTGTTGTACTTGCTCAGGAGGGCTTCCTTGGTTCCCACCGGCCCATCCTGAACGAGCTTGAGCTCCAGGACGGCGGTGTTCCTGATCAGATTCTTCACCCTTTGAGGATCCTCCACGCCAGGAAGCTGGACCAGGAGGCTGTCGCTGGTTCCTCCTATCCCCTGCCGCTGGATCACAGGCTCGGAGACGCCGAACTGGTCGATTCTGTTCCGGATGGTCTCTTTGGCCTGTTCGACCGCCTGATCACGGATCTGAAGGGCCACGTTGGGCTTGATCGTCAAGACGTACTTGCCGTTACTGGACGAAGAGGTCCAATCGGAGAAGTTCTCCTTGACGATGGTCTCCATGTCCCGCTCTTTTTCGAGATCGTAGTTGTTCACCACGACCTTGTCGTAACCGGAACGGTCGACTCTATCGTATTTTACGCCGGCCTTTTTCATCTCCTCTTCCATCTGGAGAACGGCCTGATCGGTCACGATCTTGATGGCGTCATCGGTTTGCACCTTGAGAACCAGATGCATACCGCCCTTGAGATCGAGGCCAAGCTTGATTTTCTCTTTAACGGGTAAGGCGAAAAAAGTAAAGAGGGCGACAACGGCTACGATGAACCCCAGCTTCGCGTAGAGGTTTTTCATGTTCTCTTCCTCACTTCTCGGCGCTCTCCAAGCCCTCGTTGCCAAGGACTGTGGCGATGGCCGACTTGGATATCTCAATTTTTACGTTAGGTGCGATTCGCAACTCGAAGGTCTGTTCCTTCACCCCCATGATGGTGCCAAGGATGCCTCCCGTCGTCAGAACCCGCGTTCCGGGCTGAAGGTTGTTGATCACCTCCTGATGCTTTTTCTGCTTCTTCTTGGCAGGAAGGATCAGGAGAAGGTAGAAGATCACGAAGACGACGATGAGAGGGAGAAGGGAGACCAGCATGTTGGGTTGCTGGGGTGTCTGTTGGGAATACTCCGCCCCGAAGGCGGCAAAACCGAGAAAAGCTGACATCCTATATCTCTCCTTGGATGGATTTCCGGTTAAACTTTTCAAGAAGGGAGTCTTTCAAGCCGGTAAACTCATTTTGTGCTATAGCTTGCCTGATTTTCCCCATCATGTCAAGATAGAAGGCCAGGTTGTGCCTGGTGGCCAGGATGCTGTAGGTGATCTCCCCTGAGACATAGAGGTGGCGGAGGAACGCCCTCGAAAAGTTCCGGCAGGTGTAGCAACCGCACTCCTCGTCGAGGGGGCGGAAATCCTCGGCATACTTGGCGTTCTTGATGACGACTCTCCCTTGGCTGGTGTAGAGCCATCCGGTTCGGGCGTTGCGGGTGGGCATGACGCAGTCAAACATGTCGATTCCCAGAGAGACGGCCTCCAGGATGTCCTCGGGTTTTCCCACCCCCATGAGGTAGAGAGGAACCTCCGGCGGGACCAGGGAGCGGGTCAGGCGGATCATCTCCCCCATCTCCTCCTTGCTCTCCCCCACCGAAAGCCCACCTATGGCGATTCCCCCCACAGGAAGCTCCAGGGCTCTCCGCGTCGAAAGGGCCCTGAGTTCGGGATCGATCCCCCCTTGGGTAATGGCGAAGAGGGTTCCCGGCGGGGCCAGCTGGGCGTACCTCTTGAAGGCCCGCTCCTCCCACCTCAGAGTCGTCTCCAGGGCACGGCGGATCTGCTCCCGGGGGGAGGTGGATTCGATCAGGTGGTCCAGGGGCATCATGACGTCCACGCCGATCTCCGCCTCCATCTCCACCACCGATTCCGGGGAGAAGAACATGGAGCTGCCGTCCAGGGGAGAACGGAAATGGACCCCCTCTTCGGTGACCTTGGCCAGGGAGGAGAGGGAGAGAATCTGGTACCCGCCGCTGTCGGTCAGAATCGGCCTCTTCCACCCGATGAAGTCGTGGAGGGATCCGGCCTTCTTGATCAACTCCTTTCCCGGACGGGCGGCGATATGGTAGAGGTTGTTAAGGATGATCTCGGCCCCGAGGGTCTCCAGATCTTCAGGGGTCACGGCCTTCACCGCCCCCTGGGTTCCCACGGGCATGAAGACGGGAGTCCTCACCTCTCCGTGGGGAGTCTCCAAGAGCCCCGTCCTTGCGGCGGAGCCACTGTCAGTGTGAAGAAGATGGAAGCGGTTGGACATCCTTGGTCACCTCAAGAAAGGTTGCATGCCCCCTGGAAGGGATGAGACGGTCCAGAAGGGTCACGGCCCTGAGCAGGGGGTATACGGCCCTGTAGAGACGGTTGAGAAGAGAGTCCCCCCTCCACCCCCCCTCGTCGGAGGGAGAGATCTTCCCGGTTCTGTCCCGGGATCCTCCCCTCTCTTTGAGGTGAAAGAGGATGTTGAGGACCGTCTCCACCGCCTCGGTGAAGAATCGCGCGTAGGCGCCCTGGAAGAGAACCTTGAGCCCGGCGTCTTGGGAGAGGGTTCTCAACTCCTCCAGGGAGTAGCCCTCTCGGACATGGCCGTAAACCTCCGGAGTGAGACCGAAGAGCCGGCGCAGGCGTGGGAAGAGGCACCCCCCGCTCCGGGGAGTCGAGAGGTAGGCCCTCCCAGAGGGCTTGAGGATTCTGGCCACTTCGGCCATCAGGAGCCGGTCGTCGACCACGTGTTCCAAAAGGTCGAGGCAGAGGACGACGTCGAAGCTGTCGTCCGGAAAGGGAAGGCGCTCGCCGACCAGGACGATCCGGTCGCCGAGGACCTTGCGGGCCTCACCTAGGGGGCGGGGGTCGACATCGGCGAAGACCCAGCTCCCTCCGCTCTTCTCGCTGAGGGCCAGGGAGACGACCCCTTGGCGGCATCCCAGGTCCACGACACGGCAGGAGCGGTCCCTGTGGGGAAGGTGCTTCAGGAGAAGGGCGACCTTTTCCCTCTTCATGAAGGAGTATCGGAAGAGTTCCCTCTGCCAGGAGGGGGAGGATGGATTCTGCATAGGGGATTTTAACCGCAATCTCCCCTCCTTGACAAGCGCCCTCAGAGTCCGGCCATCCGGAAGAGCCCCCCCTCCTCCCGGAGCCGGAGGAGGAAGTACTTTCTCTTGAGCCGCTCCTCCTGGTCGGCGGAGGAGACGATCAGGTAGGGGTACCTCTCGCTCCACTCCCGGCAGATCTCCTCCCACCGGTAAGGGGCGTAGAGTTCGAAGAGCCTGCCGTCTATCCCCTCGTCGAAGGCGCCTCTCTCCTCCTCGCTCCGGGGTTCGGCCAGGAAAGAGCGGTAGAGCTCCCGGAACCGCTCCTCCGAGATCGCCTCGAGCCTCTCCCTCAAGGCGTCCTCTTCGGCGAGGGGCGCGGAGGCGGCCAGCTTGCCCCTCTTTCGCAACCGATCCTCTTTCTCGACCCACCTCTTCAGGGAGACCAGAGAGGAGGGCCTCCCCGGTCCGACTCCCGCCTTCCGAAAGGCTCTTCCCAGGACAGCCATGGGAATTTCCCGTTCCCTCCAGGACTCCACCAGGGCCAGCTCCAGGGGAGAGAGGAAGCACCCCCTCCCGGTCATCTCGAGGAAGGCCATGGCCACCTCGTAGAGGTAGAGGTCAAGCCCGTCAGAGCCGTTCTCTTCCATAGAGCTCCAGGCCTTTGAGAACCAGGAATGGATCGTAGACCCCTTCGGGGAAGAGGGGGAGCCACTCCCGGCACCCGCCTCCCGTCAGGATCAGCTTGGGAAGAGGGGCGAGCTCCCCGAGATAGCCCCGGACCATTCCGGAGAGGGCGTAGGTGATGGCGGAGAGGACACACTCCCGGGTGGTGGTTCCCAGCCTGGGGAGTAGCGACCAACCTTCGGCTCTGACCCCGGAGGTTCCGGTGTTCAGGCTCTTGAGAATCAGGTCCGGGCCCGGAAAGATTCCTCCCCCGCGATGAACGCCATCGAAGGAGAGAGAATCGACGGTGACGGCGGTGCCGAAATCCACGACTAAACACCCGGGACCGTAGATCCGCAAGGCGCCGTAGAGGGCGGCCACCCTGTCGCTCCCGAGGCTTCCGGGGTCACCGTAGCCCAGGGGGATCCCCGTCTTTTCCGCCTGGATAATGGAAATCGGAGGGGGAAGATTCTCCGGTAAGGGCCCCCGGGCGCCGACCCAGGAGACCACCGAAAGGTCGGCCTCCCAATGGGGAATCCGGTTCCCCTTCCGGTCCAGGGACCAGGCCAAGAGGCGGCCGTCCTCAAAGAGGGCGGCCTTGAGGGAGGAGTTTCCCCGGTCCAGGGCCAGGATTCTCATCTTACGACCCTCTCCACTTCGCCTTCGCTGAGGAGGAGCTCCCTCCCTTCTGCCTTCACCCTCAGCTCCCCCCGGCTCCCCAGCCCCAGGAAGAGACCCGTCACGGAGCGGTTCAGGGGAAGCCTGAGTGTCACGGCCTCTCCGGGAGAGATGTCACAGAGGGGCTCCAGGGAGACCACCGCCCTCTCCCTGCTCACCCCCTCCCGCACCATCCCCTCTATCTCGTCGACCACCTCCCCGGCGATTCGCCCCGGGTCCTCCTCCCTCCCGGAGAGCATCTTCAGGGAGATGGCCCTCTCCCGAACCTCCGGAGGAAAGTCCTCCTCCTGCTGGTTGACGTTGACGCCGATCCCCGTCACGAAGAGGCCCTTCTCCCCGCAGAACCGTGCCTCGTTCAGGATGCCGCAGATCTTCCGCCCCCGGACGTAGAGATCGTTGGGCCAGCGGTAACGGCTCTCCACGCCCCTCCTCCTCAGGACCCTGTGAACCCCCAGAACCGAGAGGAGGGGGATGCGAAAGGGGTCCTCCGAGTTCTCCAGGGGGAAGAGGAGGCTCAAGGCCAACCCCTGATCGACACCCACGTCGGCCCATCTCCTCCCCCATCTTCCCTTCCCCGCGGTCTGGACGAGAGCCCTCAGGGCCGTGTAGGGGGGATAGAGCTCGGGGTGGTCCAGGAGTTCCGTGTTCGTGGAGCCGCAACGGTCGATGGTGACGAGACGGAAGAGGCCCATGTTCAAAGGGAAAAGGAGAGGATCAGCTCCCAAGCCAGGGGGGCGATGTCCACACTCCCGGAGGGGGAGAGGGGAGTGGGAGTCTCCCACTTATCCCACCGCAACCCGGTCCCCAGCCTTCCCCGGGAGCCCAGGGGAACCAGAAGGCCAAGGCCGCCGCCGACCTTCCAAAAGGATCCGGAGGTGGCCCTTCCGTGGTCGACCTCCTCCCGATAGCGGTGGCGCAGGGGGTTGACCTGGATGTAGGGGGAGAGCTTGAAGAGGTAGCCGGGCATGAGGAGGGAGAGCGGCTCCACCCTCAGGTAGAAGCCGTAGGAATCGACCCGCAGGGAGAGGTTCTCCCGGGAGAAGCTTCTCAGGCCAT
>Ga0209099_1002211_pt1 | contig 17672 bp, 18 predicted proteins | sample AD_JPNHW2_MetaG_FD_184430 | JGI IMG/M metagenome (GOLD analysis project Ga0209099, IMG submission 184430) | Active sludge microbial communities of municipal wastewater-treating anaerobic digesters from Japan - AD_JPNHW2_MetaG (SPAdes) (version 2) | ecosystem: Engineered > Bioreactor > Anaerobic... | reverse complement strand
CTCTCAGGGGTGATTGGCCCGTTAATCCGAATGTATCTTTATTTTTGCACAATACTCCGGATGTCAGGAACATGGATAGCAGTATTAAAGTTAATAATGTCGTAACGCCTGCCAGAACAAATTTTTTCTGTTTCATTTTTTAATCCTCACATCAGTAAAATGGAATATTTTTTCTGTTGCATTAATGCTTGATTTGTTAAAAAAATAATGCTAACGGATTGATTTTTTAAATATTTTTTCAATTTTATTAAGTATTTTTTTATAGAAGAATAATTGATTTTGAAACCTGGAAATATTCATAATGTATAGTTCTTTACAAAAAATGATCCCTTCCGTATGTTGAGTCTGATATAAAAAATGTTGTGACAATATTATTTTTTGCGGGTTGTATAAAACTAATTACATTAAAAAATTCGCCGGGCTTTAGGGCATTGCTTATATTGATTTCCGGCGGTATCCGGAAATTAAACTCAAATATTTATTGATCTAGAGATTATAATTAAACATGGAAAAAAAAGACTGGCTGCTGAAAGCTGAAATATTTGCATCACTGGATGATAGAGGTCTCGAACTTATTTCAGGGTATTCTGATTATGTTTCATATAAATCCGGAGAAAGTATTTTTCACGAGGGCGGGGCATCCGGTGTATTGTGCATCGTGGTTTCCGGAACTGTTCAGATTCTAAAAACAGATCCGTATGAAGGTACAACAATTATCGCTGAACTTGTTCCCGGTGACATAATCGGAGAGCTTGAGTTCTTTACCGAATCTGTATTCAATGCATCAGGAGTTGCATCCGGAGATACTGTTCTTCTTAGAATCCCGGGAGAAGGGAACAGCTTCCGGATTATATTGGAAAAACACCCCGGAATAGCAGCAGCTATCCTCTATGAATTTTTAAAAGTTATCTCCGGCAGAATAAGAAGTGCAAATTCTCTTGTCCGCGAGAATTCCGCGTTAATCCAGGAACTTAAACGTCAGGTCTATGGGGATAAATTGACCGGCCTTTACAATAAAACATATCTCGAAGAGACTCTCCCTGAATATATGAAAAACCGTTCGGAACCTGTGGGGCTGCTCCTGATGAAGCCCGATAATTTTAAATTTATCAATGATACATTCGGGCATGAGGCCGGAGATGATACACTTAAGATTATGTCTGCCGCTCTCAACATCTTTGTAGGTGAGAGGGGAACTGTTCTCCGTTATATGGGGAATGAACTTGGTGTGATTCTTCCGGGACGCGGCCGTGAGGAATCATATAAAGAGGCCGAGCGGATACTTGCAATGTTAAACAATCTGGATATTTCCGAAGCTACTAAAAGTAACGATGTCAGTCTGTCGATGAGCATCGGCATTGCGCTATTCCCCGGTCATGCGGATATCTCCGATGAACTGATACTGCTGGCTCATGAGCTTCCTCTGGCCGGGCGCGCTAAAGGAGGAAATGTTATTCTTTTCCCGGAGGATGTAAAAGTTGATGTTTAATGAAACTAATGACAACATACTGAAAAATATATCAATTTTTTCTGATACCTGTAACGAAGATCTTGCTAAAATCGCATCTGAATTAAAAAGAAAGGAGTTTGCGAAAGGGGAACTGGTTTTCAAAGAAGGTGATCCCGGAGAAGAACTTTTTGTGGTTGTTAAGGGCGGAGTGTCGATATACATAATCGACAAAGAGGGGAAAGAAGTTGTCCTGTCGGATATCCTGGCGGGAAGTTTTTTCGGCGAGATGTCGATTATTGAGCAGGCCCCGCGCTCTGCCAACTGCCGTGTGCTTGAAGACAGCCTTTTTCTTGTTATGCATGCCGACGACTTTATGCGTATTACTCAAACAATGCCTGAATGTGCTGTGCAGATAATGAATAAAATGCTTTCAATAACAGTACAGAGACTGATGAATGTCGGTTCGTTCGTTACACAGATGGTTCAGTGGGGTGCCGAATCACGAAAAAGGGCTATCACAGATCCGGCAACCGGCCTGTTCAACCGGCGTTATCTTGAGGAATCTTTAGAAGGGCTTGTAAACAGGGCCAGGGCCGAAGGGAACTGTCTTAGCTTTGTGATGTTTGATATGGACAGGTTCGGATCACTTAATACAAAGTACGGGCAGGAGTTTTGTGACGGGCTTATAGTTACCTCGGCACAGGTCTTCCGTGATGTTTTCAGCAGGGATGATATTCTTGTCAGATACGGCGGCGATGAGTTTATATTTATTTTTCCCGGGACTGACCATGAATCAGCTCAGAAGAAATGTGATGCGCTGTGCTCGGCAATTCGCGAACTCCGGTTTCCGGAGCATGAAGAACTACGGCTGTCCTGCAGTATGGGATTTGCCACATTGCCGGATAATGCGTCAACTGCTGATGAACTTAAGGACAGATCAGATAAAGCTCTCTACATGGCCAAAGAGGAGGGCAGGGACCGGGCTATAGGTTTTATTCAGCACTAGTTGTTCGTTTAACTTCGTATAGATGCTGAATACGCCCCGCAGGGAATTTTATTCAGCACCAGTCTCCATTGATTTTATTAAAAGATATAAAGATCTGTTATACGGAAGATCCAGGCCCTTGATTGCTGCTGATTCAATCAGTTTTCCGTTGATACTCTCTATTTCCGTAAGTCTTCTGTTCCTTATGTCCTGAAGCATGGAACAAATGTTTGATGATGTTTTTTTACATACATCACGTGTTGCTTTCAGAATTTCATTAAAGTCCATTATTATATCGTTCGCTTTCGCGGCGCTAACAGCTTCTTTTACAATGTTTTCCTGAAGAATGGAGGCATACCGGTTTGTGAGAATTTCTCCATTAGCAATTCCGAGAATTGCAGCTATAGGATTTATTCCTGCATTAATTATAACCTTGTTCCAAAGGTAAAAATCGGGATCATCAACCGTATATGAACTTAATCCTGCACTATTCAGCAGATGATGGACTTTCATCACATGACCGTTTTCCGCGCCTCCGATATTTATTATCCCGGGGCCGCCCGAAATAACAGTTGATAATGAAGACTTGGACGCACCCATAGTTGTAGTTCCATATACAATTCTTTCAGGTTTAATATATTTTCTGATCTCTTCAGTATTTCCCAGCCCGTTCTGTAGAGAAACAATTATAGAATTACTGACCAGATAAGGTAAAATATTCTGAATTGCTTCCGCAGTTGAATAACTTTTTACAAACAGAAAAATTATCTCGGCATCTGCTAATATTTCAGGAGATGTACTTATAAAGGGCTTAATTGTTTTAGAAATTCCGCTTTTGATAAAGGTCAGCCCGTTTTTTTCTATATCTTTTACTACCTCTATGTTTTTTTCATAAATTATAAAATCGATTAAGTGGTCGTGAAAATAGTGAGCAAAGAGTGATCCGAGTGAACCTGCGCCGATTATTCCAGCCTTCATAAAGTCTCCTTCTGCATCCAGGTGTCCAACCATGAATTGAATGTCTATATACTCTCACTACGGTCAAAGTGAGGATTTCTTTAACAAAAAAACATCAGGTAGTAATTATATATCTTTTAAGTACAGAGGTCAATTTTTTTATTGTATTTTATTATTTTAATAATTCAGGTTATATGGCTTTATTTCAGGTATGGATATAAGGAATGTTGTTGTATGGACAAAATAAATAAATGCTCTAATACCGCTATCACCGGAGGCAGCAGTGATATCAGAACATTTATACTTATAATAAAGTTAGCGGTTGAACATTGTTTTGAATTATTTTCAGCGTTAAACTATTTTTTTAAATTTGCCATGAATGCCTGCAGTTTACCTTTTTCAGACAGAACTTTGAAGCCGAGTTCCTGACCGTTCGCCGGTGTCTCGATTACTTCTTTTCTGTCTATCAGCCGCATCGCTGTTGACGGGCATCCGCTTACACATAATCCGCAGCCGATGCATTTATCCTCATCGACAACTGCAGTATTGCTTTCGTTTAATTCTATTGCTTTAGCAGGACAGCGTTCATCTATGCATATTCTGCATCCCGTGCAGGTTGAGCTGTCTGAATAAGCCGCAAATCTGCTCGGTGCAAATGAATTTTTATAACCGAGTTCAAGCCTTCCCCTTAGAATTGTGCAGCAGCATGAGCAACAGTTGCATATTACCCCTGCGCCTTCTTTTGTGTTGGTGCTGCTGTGTACAAGTCCTGCTTTCTCTGCCCTGTCGAGTGCTTGTAGTGCTTCATCTTTTCCAGCTTCCTTTGCGAAGCCCCGCTCTACCAGGTATTTCCCTATATAACCGAATATGAGGCATACGTCAGTCGGCTTGTCGCATTTTTTAAGGCTTACCCTGCAGGCGCATTCTGAAAGTGCAATATAATCAGCATTGTTTATGATTGTTGCAGCTTCGTCGTAGGAGTACACCACATTTTTTGTATCAAGTGATTTCCCGACAGGAATTACACGCATCAGAGGTGTGGGATTTCCTGCGAATGCTTCTGCCTGTCCGTCATGCTTATATTCATTCCAGAGTATTGCAAGCTTGTCATGCATGGAGCTCCCTCCCCCTTTCATGAAAGGGAATTCAAACAGTCCGGGAATTGTCGGCAGGATACCATATAACCGTTTGCCGCCTTTATCCCTGTGAAACACAAGCCCTTTGTCCGCCATAGATTCGAGCATTGTGTATACTTTATCAGAAGGTAGAGAAACAGCATCTGCGATGTCATCAGAGCTTTTACCGCTGAAATTCATCTGCAATAGCAGATCAATGTCTTCTTCTGAAAATAGTATTCTGAGTATTTCATCAAAAGCAGGGGATTGAGGCGCACCCGCCGGATTGCTGTCGAGTATTTTTCTGAATTCTTCATACTTGTCCATACATCTCCTCCGTTTATTGTAATTGGCACTAGGCTTTATTATATAAAAAAATACCAGTCGGTATATTTTTGTGCGAAAAATTATTATATCTTCATCTGTTCAATAATTGCATTGATGTGAGCTACAGCTTTTTCAAGATACTTTTTGTCTTTCATGGTTTTTGAAAGCATAATCCCATCCTCTATAAGTGATATAAAAAGTATTGAAAACTCTACAGGATCAGACGAAACGGAAATTTCACCCTGCTTAATGCCATCTCCGGTAATATCTATAATGGTTTTTTTCCACATCTCTATGAATTTTCTGATTTTCATTCTGATAGCGGGATTGCCGTCATCAGAATCGACTGCACCATTAAGAACAGGGCATCCTCCGCTCTGATTTATTTCATCATAGAATACAAGATAAGCTCCAGCGAAGGCAGTCAGTTTATCACATGAATTCTGCTGTAATTTTGCGGCAGAAAAGATCTTTGTTGATACAGTCTTAAGGTTATGTACTATTGCTGCTATAGCAAGATCATCTTTGTTCTCAAAGTGGCCGTAAATGGCCCCCTTGGTCAGGCCTGTATTTTCAATTATATCGGAAAGTGAAGTTCCGGTATATCCTTTTTTGTTGAATATCGGAGCAGCAGTTTCAATTATAAACTGCCTGGTTTTTTCTGATTTATTCATATCGTGGATAAATATACCAATCGGTATATTTTGTCAATTGTAATTTTATTTTTATTTATTGAATACTGCAGGTGCTAAAACAGGTGCCGATGATTCCCGGCGCAGGGGCAGTCGAAAATTTATTTTACAGAGATTTATAAGCACTAATCCAATAAGTCATTGACATAACCCGAAAACCGCCTATTTTAATAATTAGAATAACTATAAATAAATTTAAGTCCGGGTACATGAAAGTTATAACAATAATAAAATCAATAGATCTGCAGGACTATAAATATCATATGAGGGGAAGCTGGTCCGCGAGCTGGCCATTGATTTTTGTAATGCTTTTCGAATTTCTGATTAGTCTTACGGATGTATATATAGCGGGAAAACTCGGGAAGGAGTATCAGGCTTCTGTCGGATTTGTATCTCAGATATATTTTATTTTTATTGTTCTGGCCAATGCTGTTGCAATCGGCAGCGTATCAATCCTTTCCAGGCAGTTTACTTCAGGAGACAGGAAGAAATTTTCAGATTCTGTATATTCCGTTGTTCTGGCTGTAAGTATTGCCGGAGCTGCATTAAGTATTCTTGGTGTTTTACTCGGGCCATTCACTATTGATATAATGAGCATTCCTGAAGAGCTGAAAGTTATATGCAGGCCGCTGATAATGATTCTTGCCGGAGGAATGACCTTCCATTACTTTCTTATTAATTCCAACGGAATACTCCGCGCCAGCAGAAATGTAAAAAAATCAATGGTTACCATGGCTGTTGTCTGCATGACAAATATCTGCCTTAATTTTTTTCTTGTGTTCAATACATCTCTCGGTTACAGGGGAATTGCCCTGTCAACATCGTTAAGTTACCTGCTGGGAAGTGCTGTTAATTATGTACATATCGCAACCCTGATGAACAGCGTAAAAACATTTTCATTTCCGGTAATAAAAGATATCATATCAATCGGCTGGCCTTCGGGGCTTCTTCAGATTGCATGGACTGCCGGTTATACTCTGCTTTATCTTATCGTGAGTATGCTGCCTGAAAATAATGTTGATGTCATCGCGGCGTTTACAAATGGTATAAGAATCGAAGCAGCGATCTATATGCCTGCTTTCGCATTCGCTCTATCGAGTGCTGTCATTACGGGAAATTTTCTCGGTGAAAAAAAAGATGATAGTGCTTTCAGGTCTGGAATAGCAACAGGGATAACCGGTGTTTTATTTATATCTGTCCTGACTGTCATTGTAATATTTAATGCCGGAACATTATCCGCATTTTTATCTGTAAATCCTGTTGTTGTCGAGGAGTGTAAATATTATCTTATTATAAGCATGATCGGGGAACCTCTGACTGCATGGGCAATGATACTGGGCGGTTCGCTTAACGGGGCAGGTGATACAAGGAGTGTGATGATTATAGTCGCAGCCAGTATGTGGGTTGTGAGGCTTCCGCTATGTTATTTTCTGGCTATCCGGCTTGGACTTGGATCCCACGCTATATGGTGGTCTATGAATATTTCAATTTTAATTCATGCGGTTTTTATTACTAAACGTTACCTGGACAAGAGATGGATAAAGAATACATTGGTGTAAATGTAAAAGCTGACAATTTCAATTCAAAAAAATATTTGTTTTTGTTTTCAGTAGAAAATAAATTACCTTTATAACATACAGGATGGAGGTCCGACATGACCGGTCATGAATGGCTCTCCTCATTAAAAGAGTATGAGGGTGCCGATAACAATGAATCTTTTATGCAGTTAGCGATTACTTTTCTTTTATATTTTTGTCTGATCGCATTTATGTTCTACCTGGTCTTATATAATTACCCGTACTGGATTGTCATTCTGACCGCATTTCCTGCAGCCGGTCTCCATGTGAAAATTTTTATCATACTTCACGACTGCTGTCATAATTCATATTTTAAAAGCCCGCGTACATGTTCGATTATCGGTCATATATGCGGATTTATCACCTTTACGCCATTTTATGACTGGCAGAGATCTCACGGAATACATCACGCGTCGGTATCTAATCTCGAAAGGAGGGGTGTTGGCGATCTGTGGACTATGACCGTTGAAGAGTACCGTTCATCTTCATTACTGCGCAGAATTCAATACCGGATATACCGGAACGCTTTTTTTCTTTTTGGTGTTGCTCCGCTGCTGCTGTTTGTCGTTGTGTACAGGCTGCCTCATCAGAATATGAGACGGAAAGACCTGTTCAGTATAATTATTACAGACATTATGATTGCTGTGATTATCGCAACTGCATATTTTACAGTGGGGTTAATTCCATATCTGGAGGTTTTTATTCCGGTAGTTACAGTTGCGAGTATTTCCGGCATGTGGCTTTTTTTTATACAGCATCAGTTTAAGAAAGTATACTGGTCTCATTCGGGGAACTGGGATCCGGTTAAAGCAGCCATGGATGGGAGCTCATTTTATAATCTTCCCGGGATTCTGAGGTGGTTTTCCGGCAGTATCGGTTATCATCATATACACCATCTTAAACCAAGGATTCCGAATTACAAGCTTCGTAAATGCTACAATAATATACCTGAACTTCAGGAGATTACTCCTATATCAATTTTTGCTGGCTTCAGGTCGCTTTTTCTTTATCTGTGGGATGAGAAAACGGGCGAACTTGTTAATTTTTCAGTTTTGAGGAAAGGCGGCTGATATCCGTTTTCAGATCAGGTCGTCTTCCATCAGTTTTTCTTTAAGCTCAATTTTCAGTTCAGAGAGGACTTCGTCAGGCACATCTTCCGGACTTTCATATTCAGCGCATAGATCCATAAGAATTTCGAGTGAGTTTACCAGCAGGCTGTAGTAGTACCAGTCTTTCATCAGTTCTGCAGCAAAAAGTACCTGCCGGTCGGTGAGTTCATTCCATGCTACACACAGGAAATGCTTACATGTTCCGGTAAAGAAAGATTCAAATCCGCTACCCCTATGATCATCGTGGTAGGTGAGGCAACCCACCAGCCCCGGATCTGAACCTGATATTCCTACATGAGCGCATTGCATACCCTCTTTGACCAGTTTCTCATGAAATGAATCTTCAGGGTGTTTTTGAAGCCTGCGGGCTGCATCTGCATCTCTGCTGATGAACATCTCTTCAATATTGTCCGGTGAGATTGTGTAGTTGTGGCTTCCGCAGCAGAAGGAGCATGATGCGCCAAATCCCGGCCTGCAGCGGTTGATTTTATCTTTAGTATTTATAATTGTTACTCCAGGGCCATAGAACGAAATAAATGGCATAAATATACATAGCTTACTGCCGGATATAGCTGTCAAGGAAAACAATTTTTGTTTTAATTATTCATTTTTTCAGTTATTCAGATCCAGGGGGATATTTTTAATTAATAGATATCTCCTTTTAAACAGGAGATATCTATTTGTTCCAGATTTAGAACTTATTCTTTAAAAATTTCCTTGAAGAATCTTCTCATATCCTCCCAGGAACGTTCATCGGCTTTTTTGTTATATGCTGCTCCTTTTGACGGATCATTACCTGCCGAAGGGTCTGTAAAAGCATGAACCGCTCCTCCGTATATTACAATCTGGTAGTCAACCTGTGCTTTGCGTAATTCATTCTGAAGTGATACAACACTCTGGGGAGTTATATACGGATCATCAGCACCATGTATCGCGAGAACTCTCCCTTTAATTCTTTTTGCATCATCCGGATTCGGAGTATCGTAGTTGCCGTGAAAGCTCACTGTCCCGATAATATCTGCTCCGCTTCGTGCAAGTTCAAGTACAACTCCGCCTCCGAAACAGTAACCCATTGCGGCAATCTGTGAGGAATCAACATTTTTCATTTTTTTAAAAAAATCTAATCCCGCTTTAGCCCGTCCTCTCATCAGCTTTCTGTCAGAGCGGTATACTGTCGCCTGTTTTCCCGCTTCTTCTGCATTCCCCGGCCTTACCCCTTTGCCGTAAATGTCAATTGCGAAGGCAACATAGCCGAGTTTAGCAATCTGCTCCGCCCGCATTTTTTCATAATCTTTAAGCCCCATCCACTGATGAACTATTATCACACCCGGCCTTTTACCTTTTAATTCATCATCGTAGGCAATAAAACCTTCCAGCACAGTGCTGCCGTCTTTGTACTCCACGCTCTCCGTGACAATTTTAGCATTAAGGTTTGATGCGCTCAATACTACTGCTGCTGCCAGCGTCATGGTTTTAAAAGCAAAATGCTTTTTATCAAATAATTTTAAAATACTTTTCATAACTTTTCTCCAATATTATAATTAAACTTTTATTTTATTATAAAGAGAATCTCCGTAATATCGGTTCAATGATTATACGTGATTCCGGTTCCGGATTAACTCTTATATTGTAATATAATAAAATAAGAAGAAATGAAGTATTTTTTTAAATAAATTTCGGCGTATGACTTTTCGGATAATACAATTCTGCTATTGAAATTATCCGCCACAGCAGTTTAAAATAATATTTGCAATTTGATATAAAATTGCCAGTATATGGCATGAAATAAAAATGGAGATAAAATATGATAACGCTCATTGCAACACTTAAAGTAAAAGAGGGGAAGATGGATGAGGTTAAGGAGAAGCTCAGGAAAATCGTCGCGCAGGTAAAAAATTCAGAACCGGGATGCCTTGAGTATATTCCTCACACAGTGAAAGGTGAAGTTAATACAGTAATATTTTATGAAAAGTATCTCGATAAGGATGCGCTTAAAATTCATTCAGCAAATTTTATGGAAAACTTTAAAGATTTAATGCCGCTGCTTGAGCCGGGAATGGACTTGAAGACATGCTTCGAAATAATTGAATAGGCGCCTTGATTAAAGTACAAAGAAAAGCAGACTAACCGTATTTTCTCAAAATACGGTTAGCTGGAATAATTTTTTATTTTTGAAGTGAATTGTTGTTTTATGATATAGAATTCTTTACTTAATTTTAAATGCTGTTATGTCAAATATAACTGACAGGCAGAAGAGCAGTATTGCCTTTAGAAAATATAATACTTTCCATGAATAACGCACACTCACAGACTCCGGATTGTTTTTATTATACAGTATGCTGATTCTGTCGCCGGTCATCCGTAAATTTTCTGAAGATAACTTAATCGTAGACTTTATCCTTCGGCCATCCGCAGTAAAGAACTCAATTGCATATATATTATTTTTTAAATTTGAAACCGTATTATTGCCCGGATATTGTCCGCTTATTTCATTATTCTGAACAATTACAGCTTCAGCTTCAGCCGAATTTGAGAGAAAAGTTCTGGAATTGTAATAGAACATCAGGGCTGAAATAAAACTGGCCGCCGAAAAGATTATAAAAAAATATTTTTTATTTTTCATGCAACTCTCCGTTTAGAGCAATACCGTGTGATTACACAAAGTATTTCTCTGTATAATAATTATCAATTATAAAAATATAAAAAAATTTTTTAAAATTCAGAAGTTGTAATATATTACAATATAAAAGTTTATTTATCTGAGATGTGCAGATCGCATGAGAAAGGGTAATATAATATCGGAAAATAAAATCATCACAAGCAGGATAAATTATGGGTGAAATTCAGGGAAAGCTGAAATAGATATATTTGAAATTCTGATCTCTGTAACAGGATCAGCTGTGAAGGTTAATATAAATTTAGTTCAGGGCAGATTATATGGGAAAATGGGAATGGAACAGCCGGCTTGAAGCCGGTATAAAAGAAATAGATGAACAGCACAAGGGATTATTTGAACAGATTGACCGGCTTGAACTGGCAATATATAAAGGATCAGCGATTGAAGAGCTGAAGAGCATTATTGAATACCTTAATGTTTATATTAATGAACACCTTGAGACTGAAGAGAAACTTCTCCGGGATTGTAATTTTTTTGATTTTGAAAAACATTTCGAGCAGCATGAAGAATTCCGTTCACTGGTTGCTGAACTGTTGAATAGATATAAAAAGGGCGCTGACAACTATCTCGCGCTTGATGTGGACAAGCAGCTTAGAAAATGGTGGGAGAATCATATTTTAAAGATGGACATGGCCTATGTTCCATATATCAAAAAAGAAGCGGATTTTTTATAATTTTTTGCCGGTTATTTTTTCCAGAATTGAAATCTGTTTTTTTTCTTTTTCATTATCAGATCAGAGATTTTATTCATGTTAAGGCTTCCCTGTAGAGGATTAAGGCAGATCGCACCTCTTCTGCAGTCGATCACACAGGCTTCGCAGTACATACAGTATTCAGGATTTGCTGCAGCCGCAACTTTTGCTTTATCAGAACCAGGTTTATCACGCATTTCGATTACGCCCATGGCGCATACAAAAACACAACGTCCGCATCCGGTACACAATTGTTCATTTATTATTATAGGGGTAACATTATCTGTCATTGGTATTTTATGCTCCAGTATTGAACATGGATGTTTTTTGAATGAATTATGTCAATTTTTTTTCATACTATTCAATTCCGCATCTTCAACTTATCATTGACAGATAATATTCTATTTTAAAATATTTCATATCAGTTCTGATTGTACTTTAAAAAATGAAATTTAAACGGGACAGCTTGTGGTGCGGAAAAATAAAAAATATATATACTATATCATTCTTGCATTCATTACATCTGCTGCATTATTTTCATGTAATTCCTACAACGTAAAAGAAAAGGACGGCAACGGAAACTCTCTGCTGCATGATGCAGTATTGAATGGTGACATTTCTCTGGCTAGAAAATTAATAGATAATGGTGCGGATATCAACTGCACTAATGAACAGTGTATAACTCCAATACGGCTGGCGGCCTTTTTAAAACGCAAAGAGATGGTTCAGCTCTTCATCGAAAGAGGTGTGAGTGTGAATTATAATCAGAAAGAAGCCAGGAGTAAAACATCCAGCCTTTTCGGGAATAATATTCTTAAATATCCCGAGAAGCAGAGTAATTTTTTTCTGACATTTGATGCAGGAGATGACAATACAAACTTAGGTTATATTCTCGACCTGCTGAAGAAGTACCATATAACCGCGACATTTTTTATTACAGGAAATTTTTTGAAGAAACATCCTGATGATGTTAAAAGGATTGTTGCCGGGGGCCATATAACCGGAAACCATACTCTCAGCCATTCCCCCGATTATAAAAATCAGGACCATCTTTTAAATGAATTATATGAGACGGAGTATATTTTTAAAAAGGTTACAGGTAAGGACCTCACCAGAATATGGCGGGCTCCATACCTTCAGCATCTTGAAAAACCATGGATGCTCAGAGCCGCACGAAATCTTGGCTATCGTCATATTGATGTATCTCTCTATTCAAAAGACTGGATAGAGGAAGGTGATAAGCTATACCTTAGCAATGATAAATTTATTAATTTATTTAAAAACAGCATGGATTTTAAAAATCTTAACCGGATTGATGCTGACGGAACAAATTACCTTAAATTCAGCAGGAAAAGTACTGATTATCATGGAATAATCATGCTGATGCATACAGGATCTTATAGAAAAAACGGAGATGATTTTGTTTATACCCTTGAAGATGTGATTCTTCAGCTTATAAGCTGCGGGTATCTCTTTGATAATTGCCAGAAGTTTGAAGATTAAAAACTCAATTCTTTTAACATTCCAGCCGAAAAAATCACATATAAATTGTAGTTTACATAAAAATGGTTAAAATTAATATGTATATTGAGAAAAACTGTTATTATCAGATTTATTTAAAAAAATTACATGCTTTCATTCCGGCATTTTTGCGGTAAGTGTAATAATTATGATTAATTTGAATTAGACAGTGTCGATTTATTAAATACTTAAATGGTAAAAAATATGTTTTGCGAAAGATGTAAAAATATTGAAGCAACAATTCATCTCTCAGAGGTGATAAAGGACATGAAATCTGAGGTTCATCTCTGCGAGAACTGTGCACGTGAAGTGGGGCTGAATACCAAAATATCCAATTTTTCCCTCTCTCTCCCCGAAATGCTTACGTTTCTGAATGTTGATGAAGTTACCGATTATAAGGATGGAAAGCATTGTTTAACATGCGGATCAGATTTTCTTGATTATAAAAGGGACGGAAAACTGGGATGCCCGGAATGTTATAATAACCTGGCTGAATTTCTGGTACCCGTACTTGCAGGATTTCATGGTGATAAAAGACATATAGGCAAATTCCCGGTATTTAATGAAGAATCCGGTTTTAAAATGAAAGTTTATAAAAGTGAAATAAGTGAAACAGAAAATATAGATGATCTTCAGGTGCAGCTCGATTCAGCGGTTAATGATGAAAGATATGAGGAAGCTGCGGTGCTGAGAGACAGAATCAGAGATATTAACATGTCATTAAAACAGGAATGATAGAGGATAAATGTTCGGTTTACAGGAAATAATAAATAACAGAAAGAGCTTCTGGAAACAGAAGGGCCCGAGAAACGATATTGTTCTTTCCACAAGAATAAGGCTCGGACGGAATGCGGGATTTATTCCTTTCCCGGAGATGATGGATGAAAGTGATTTTGAAATTATCAATGGAATTGCAGAGAGTTTTATCTCTAAAACATCTCTTGGTGAAAATACAACCTGCTTCAATATAAATGAACTCGATCTGCATGAAAAACGGTTTCTCCTTGAAAAAAATATAATTACCAGCGAAATGGAAAACTCTGACAAATGCCTTGTATTGATTAATAATGCCAGCGATTTCACAATACTTGTGAATGAATCGGACCACTTTAGAATACAGGTGATCCGCCCGGGATTTCAGCTTTATGATACATACAAAGATGCTGACGCTGTTGATGATGCTCTTAACAGTGTGGTTAAATATGCGTTTTCAGATAATTACGGATACCTTACTCCCGATCCCGCGAATGCCGGGACCGGCCTTAAAGTTTCGGCAATACTCCATCTTCCCGTGCTTACAGTTCACAAAAGAATAGGGGAATCAATCCAGTTTATACGGGAGAGCGGATTTCACATTGCGGGAACCCTGGGCAACACAGGAAGAGTAACCGGCGGCCTTTACCTTGTAAGCAGCAGAAAGTATCTTGGAATGACAGAGATAGATCTGCTTGAAACGGCCGATGATATAATTAACAGAATTATAAAACTGGAAGATGATGCCAGGGACGAATTTTTTACTGTTTCAAGGCATGAACTCGAAGACAGCGCGTGGAGATCTCTCGGGATACTGCTTTATGCCAGAAGATTAAATTATGTGGAAGCTGTTGAACATCTATCACGTGTACGTCTTGGTGTGGTTATGTCAGTGATTAAAGATTATAATATAGTTACGATAAATGACCTTATGGTTAAAGTTCAATGGGCTCATCTTCAGGAGTATTTTGGGCTGAGGTTTAAAAGTATTATTGACAGCGATGATTACCGTGCACTGTTTTTGAGGACTGAATTAAAAAACAGCGGAGATGTTAATGTTTGAGTTTACTAAGAAATCGAAAAAAATAATTGAACTATCCTCACAGACTGAAGGGAAGAGGATGAATTCAGATGTCCTTGGTCCCGAACATATAATGATATCGCTGCTTAAAGATGATGATTCTGTTGCTTCAAGAATTCTGAAAAACCTGGGCGTTAATTTTGAGAAAGTTATAGTCCTTATGGAAAGAAGCCTGAAGCCTTCCATGAACCCGATCAATCCCGGGAAAATACCGGTTAATCACGGATTTAAAAATATAATAGAACTTTCACGTGAAGAGGCTAAAAATTTAAAAAATTCATATATCGGAACCGAGCATATACTTCTTGCAATATTTAAAGACGGTTCATGCGGAGGTTTGGGTGAGCTCGAAAAAGGCGGCATCACATACGATGTAGTTAAGGATGAAATTCTCAGGGTCCTTGGAATAAGGTCTGTCCCTAAAACTCTCCCCGTTAAGAGTGAGGCCAAAACTTCGCCGCTTGAAGAATTTGCAACAGACCTTACTGCTCTGGCGGCAGCGGGCCAGCTTGACCCTGTAATAGGAAGAGATACGGAAATCTCCCGCGTGATAAGGATATTATCCCGTAAAAGAAAAAATAATCCCATACTTATCGGCGAAGCTGGCGTAGGGAAAACTGCTATTGTAGAAGGGCTGGCTCAGAAAATCATAAAGAGGGATGTGCCGGAAAGCCTTTACGATTATAAGCTTCTGACGCTTGATCTTTCAGCAATTGTCGCGGGCACAAAATACCGCGGTGAATTTGAAGAAAGACTTAAGAAACTGGTCGCTGAAATTTCTAAAAGAGAAAAACTGATAATATTCATAGATGAAATTCATGCCATCACCGGAGCCGGTGCGGCAGAGGGTGCTATTGATGCAGCTAATATTTTAAAGCCCGCGCTTGCCCGCGGAGAGCTTCAGTGCATCGGTGCGACAACTCTAACTGAATATAAAATGTATATAGAAAAAGACAGTGCCCTTGTGCGCCGTTTTCAGAATATAATTATTGATGAACCGGATACGGAAGAAACTCTTGAGATTCTTAAAGGGCTTAAAGAGAGTTACGAAAAATACCATAAAGTCATTTTTTCAGAGGAGGCTCTTGAAGAGGCGGTGTATCTTTCTGACAGGTATATTAATGACCGTTTCTTCCCTGATAAAGCGATAGATTTAATTGATGAAGCAGGCGCGATGGCGAGGTTTGAGAATCTGGAAAAGCCTGCTGAAATTTCCGAACTCGAAAACGAAATTGCCAGGTTGAATGAAAATAAAATTGAACTTGTTCAGGCTCAGGAGTATGAGCAGGCGGCGAGAATAAGGGATATTATTGCTGAAAAGAAAGATAAGGTTGAATCAATAAACACAGAGTGGCTGAACAGGGCGAACAAGTATGAAGTCCTTGTTAAGCCGGCTCTGATTGCGAAGGTCGTTGCAGAGATGACCGGAATTCCGGTAGAAGATATTGAAGAGGATGAATCCGATAAGCTGCTCCGTATGGAGGAGTTTTTAAACAAACATGTAATCGGGCAGCAAGGGGCTATTGATATAGTCAGCCGTTCTATTAGAAGATCGAGAATCGGCCTTGGCGGTGAAGACCGTCCGAACGGGTCATTTATTTTCCTGGGCCCCACCGGTGTTGGTAAAACCGAACTCGGAAGAGCGCTTGCGGAATTTCTTTTCGGAGACGAGAAAAATATTATCAGACTTGATATGTCAGAGTTTATGGAGAAGCATTCTGTTTCACGACTGATCGGTTCACCTCCCGGATATATAGGTTATGAAGAGGGCGGTCAGCTTACTGAAAAAGTAAGAAGAAAACCCTATTCTGTAATTCTTCTTGATGAGATAGAAAAGGCTCATCCGGATATATTTAATATACTCCTGCAGGTCCTTGACGAGGGCGAGCTGACCGATTCTTCCGGTATTACTGTAAGCTTCAGAGATACAGTAATTATTATGACATCGAATATCGGCAACAATGATATGGACAGAACGGGATCAATGGGATTTAATAAAACCGGCGGAGGAAATTTTAACAAGGATAGAACCGATTCTGTTCTTAAAAAAAGTTTTTCTCCTGAATTTTTAAACAGGGTTGATGAAATAGTAGTCTTCAATAAACTTGAAATCGAACATCTTGCGGATATAGTTGATATTATGCTGGAAGAAGTTTGTGAGAAACTTGAAAGAAGTGATGTAGAACTTAAAGTTCTTAAACCGGTAAGAAAATATCTCATTGATAAAGGCTTTGATCCGAAAACCGGAGCAAGAAATTTAAGAAGAGTGATCCAGCGTGAAATTGAAGATCGGATTGCTGAAAGAGTTCTGAAGGATAAAGTTTCAGACGGGGCATCCATAACAGTTTCGCTGAAGAAAGGAGAGGTGTATCTCTCTCTGCATAAAAAAGATGATTCGGAAGAATTGCCTGACGAGAATGAAGATAACATCGCAGTAAAGGCAGAAAAAGCTTGATCTTTAGAGTGTCTAAAACTATCTGTTTTTGGATGACGGGCCTGGTCTTTTATCAATTATAAAAATTTATACAATAATTATTCTGATGTGAACTGAAGGCCCCTAAATCCCCCGGAGGGGAACTTTTCCGAATAAAAGAGCAGAGTTATAGTATTTCCAAGTCCCACTCCGGGAGATTTAGGGGGCTATCGGATTTACTTTGTTCAAATAATGAAGTAAGAAAATGCAGTTTTAACTCCAGCAAATAACCATGAGGATAGATATATGGGAAAAACCATTAC
>Ga0209099_1002210_pt1 | contig 17673 bp, 17 predicted proteins | sample AD_JPNHW2_MetaG_FD_184430 | JGI IMG/M metagenome (GOLD analysis project Ga0209099, IMG submission 184430) | Active sludge microbial communities of municipal wastewater-treating anaerobic digesters from Japan - AD_JPNHW2_MetaG (SPAdes) (version 2) | ecosystem: Engineered > Bioreactor > Anaerobic... | reverse complement strand
CATTTTTAGCTTTTGGATCCCATCCGGCTTCACGCAAGAGGAGGTTGATAAATAAATCGCGGGTTTTGGCTTCGGAATAATCTTTTGAATCAGTATCGAATGATTTACTATTTTCCTTTTTCAACGACTGAAATTTTTCGAGCTCTGTTTTGAGCCGGGCAATTTCTTCTTCGTTTTCGGATAATCGTTTTTTGCTTCTCAAAAGTTCCTGCTGATCGGCAAGGGCGGTTTCTTCAAGAACTCTGATTTCATCCTGGGTTTTGTCGGGTACAGAGGTATGAGGTATCAGGGACTCATTAATCCAGGCAGGAATTTCAGGCGGGTTCTCACTGTACATGCTGACAAGCCAACGGAGGAATGTATATAAAAAACGGAGCGAAGCGAAGGACTCTTCGGAGGATGGATTGAATTTACGGTGTGCTGCATCATTGCCAAGCTTACGTATGTATGTAAGATTGCTGAACATGCCCGGAGGAATGATATTTTTGAAGCTTTGCTCATACATCAGAGCATTCAGGTTATCCTGGTATGGCAGCGCCAGATCGCTATCGTGATCGTATAACCAGCGAACGGCATTTTCAAGAGTTAAACGGCTGAAGAAGGCAGACACACGGGGCGCGGAGAAGGCATTTTTTTCTGCTTCGGTGGCTGATTCGAGGAAATCAGCAAAGGGGCCGGTGAGGAAGAAAAAGTTTGCCAACTAAATTAATGATTTAAACGATTCTACTGCAGCATCTAACAGTGCTGAAACTTTTATATAATCATCCTGCTTTTTATCTAATTCCATTATTAAAGAATATGGAACCATAGCATATACAATGAAACCAAAGCTGACAGTAAAGTATTTCCTGTTAGTATCAATAAAGTTCTCCTGAAAGCCGCATTTATCCATCCATTTATATTCTGCTCTAAAATGTTCATCCATAAATTTTACAAAACCCTTCCAATTATCATTACCTCTGTCTTTTTTTCCTGAATAATAATAATTCCTGAGTGTATGTAATGGTTTCAACAAGCAATCATCCTCATCAGAAAATTCTAAATTACAAACATATCTATTATAGTGACAAAATTTTACTTCATATTCTATTTTTAAAGGATATGCTTTCCCTGCAATTATTATTTCTTTTTTCAAAAGCCAATCCATTTTTTCATCATATACTTCTTCGCCCTGACCTTTTGTATTACCAGGCCAAATATTAATTGTTAAATAAAACTGATCATCAATTTGTTGAAACTTTGGTATTACTTCACTGGCCCAATCAAAATCAACAGATATTGATATCCTATCGGGATAATATACCAATGAATTTGAGCAATGCTCAAGAACAAGTTTTAAACGTTTATTAATATCAGGACTTACTTGGGGATTATTGATTGGGAGAAAGTGAAAAGGTTTTGTAGGAATCCAATGAAAAAAGCGTTGTTCAATGAGCGAAATAAAAGAGTCAATATAAAAACTGGAATTACCTGTCATTCTCAGAATATTCTGTTTTTGCTGCATAAGCTCTATAACCTGTAGCCACGAGAATGAAGCAGGTTGGACTTTAGGAAGAAAATGCAATACCTGTTTTTTTAACTGGTATAAACAGTTTTCTTCTGATGGTTTTACCTCAATTACGAATAAAACATCATTAATTTCTATGATAATATCTGTTACGGTATTTGCCTGATCATCCTCTACTGACAAGTTTTCGAACTCTTCCAGTATATTCTTAAAATCTTTTGATGTTAGTGCAACTGCGTATACTTTATTGTACTCATCGACAGGCAAATTTTTTGTATTAATTTGAATATCAATTTTGCAAACCGGATCATTAGACATGGTGATTTTATCATAATCATCAGGTGCGATTGCTTTGATAAAACCATCAAACAATACTGGTTCCCGAGATAAACAAATTGCCAAGGCGCGACTTAGATTATTTTCAATAATTTCTGGAGTTTCTTTATCTTCTCTGAAAAAATTGAAAAAACTCAGATGATTATTAGTTAGATAATTATCGTTAATCATTTTTAATGAGTTTTAAAAGAATTCCATTTTGTTTTGAATTTGCATGCAGCCAGAACCTCTAAAAGCTGCAATTTGTAGTGACAGTCATTATATAGATGGATATAGACAAAAAGATTCCTTACATTTAACCTTGATATATCTGCTATTTTGTCGATATTATCATTGAATTTATGTCTTGATTTCAAATCTGTTTTATCTCCGAATGCTAACAAATAGGCAAGCGTTGCTGTATCCTTAGTCGGGCCATAAGCATGATTTTTTAATCTCCGAATAATTTTTCTTGATATACCCACATAAACAGGCTTGATGTCATTACCGACCTTTTCAGAAAAGATATAAATGCCCATATATTCGGTCTTGCTTTTACTGTCTTTTGCAGCTAAAGAATTGCATTCACCGAACTTGATAAAGATATCCTTTACTGTGCGTATATTTTCTTCACTATTTCTTCTATCATCGAAGAAATCAGATAAAATATGCATAAGCCCATTTTTCTCTAAACCCTCAGAAAGAGAATCAATTTCATTATTGAGTTCAACCATCAATTGATCATTCATATCGGGGATGGCCTCCTTTTTAAAATTATCGCCAGTGTTTAGTATTATCATTGTAAATAGGTTTTAATTGTTTTGATCTGGCGTGTTAACATCGCTTTCCAGACTACTGACTGAGCAGTATTTTTCATGATTATTCCGGGATGAGGTAAAGCCCAGCATTGATATACGGATTCACTTATTTGCAATGGTACAGGTGTTTCATTCATCATGGAAGTTGCTGCTTTTTCAGAAACCTGAAAGACCGCTGCAGCTACCTCTGAACCCAGGGTGAGGATAATTTTGGGGTCGGCAAGCTGTATTTCCTCAAGGAGCAAAGGGCGACTCTTTTTTGCAAAATCTGAAAACCGTTTTCTTGTTGCGGAATGGCCTTTATAACCTAAAGTTTCATATTTTTTGATATGTCCTTCTTTGAAAAGGAATACCTTAACAAGGTCGGTAATCCAGCAATGATTACGGGATATGCCCAGCTTATCCAAGTACTCATCTTTAAGTTCCCTACCTGACTCAACCGGTCTGATCCTGCTGCCATCAAAATAGCTTTCGTTGCTGAAAGGATATAAATGGTCTGAAACCGGAACATCTGCTACGCCATTTATAGTATTGAAATGAGCAGTGGGGTACGCGCCGATGATCATTATGCCACCAACAGCAGTATCAAGAGGAACATGCACTTTTACCGGATTACCATATAAATAAGTGTATTTCTCATCAAGTCCTATTGCTGACTTGTACTGTTTCCAGCATTTTTTTTGGTAGTTTAGTATTTCTGTGTCTTTGTTCATATTGGGTGTTAATTCAACATAAGATACCGGTCAAATTATTCATCACTTCTTTTTTATGTATATTCTTTTGTTTGTTTACTATTATTAACACTATCAACACTTTATGGAGTAACAGGTTTACTCCCACCTTTACTTGTTTTACTACCTGATCATATACCAATACATCCAAGAAACATTTTACCTTTATCAGTAATAACATATTTTTGAGCAGGATCAGTAATTTTTTCAGGATTATACATAGCAACAAGATCATTATCACGCAAAGGTTTGATATAATCATCCCTATAACTATTCTTACTACGAAATTCCATATAAGTCGCCAATTCATCTATTGTACACGGTACTAAAAGAAATAGCAATGTTTTTAATATATTCAGCCCCCTCTTCTTCATAAGCTTTACTCCTTTTTGCTCGATGCTTAACTCCTTTTTCAACTCCTCTATTTGTATATTGCTGTTTATCAATAGCCTTATGTTTTCCATCTTCACTCCTTCCTTTTCCCATAACATCACGATTTCATGTAGAAAAGTATCTAAATCATCAATTTCATTCAAGTAAGAACTAATAGAAATATTAGATAAAGCATCTGTATTTTCTTTGCCTAATTTATCTTTTAAACCTGCCAATTCAATAAGCCAGGATGCTTTAGTCCCCAATGTATATCTCAGGAGCGGGACTATGGTTTTAAAATGATCGTCATCGATAAAAGAAGGGACAGCGCCATTTGCATAAATTTTCAGGTATTTGTTGACATTACGGACCCCGGAACCAATTTCGTCCGTCCATCTGAATTCGCTGAAAAACCTGCGGATATTCGGATTTTTGGCATAAGGGCTGAAGTTTTCCAATGAGAGCGGCCCCCGGAAAAGAACTTTGTTTGGATTGGTCGCTTCGACCCTGTCGCGGTAAATAATAAACTCCGTAGAGAAATTATTGGTGTATTCCCTATGGACAATGATGTTGCCGATAACTTCCCGAAAAATAAGAATGCGGAGATCTTTGCGGACATCGCCATCAAGATAAAACCTGTCATCGAGATGTTTTTTGACGAAATCCATCAATTGCAGATAAGAATCAATAAGGTTGGTACGAATTGTAAGACGGTCGTCCCAGCGATCGAGGTTGTCTCGGCGTACCAGCGCTTCAATCTTATAAGCAGGTAATATGCCTGAAATGGTTATATCTTTGCCAAAAATCAGAGCAGCAGCAAGAGTTAGCCCATCCTCGCCCGTGGACAAATCTTTGCGATATAACTGAGCGCTTCTGAGAACGGACATATTATCCATTTCAAGCCAGGGATGAAAAGAATTTTCAATTTTTAAAAGTTTACGTGCTTTTTCAAACAGGCTTTCATCAAGATCATCCATGGTCATGTGAGGATAGATGGTATTTTCGGTGAAGTTCTGGCGCTTCCGGAAGTATATTTCTGCTTTACGCGCATCATCGAGAATACGGAAATCGCTGTCGTTTTCCCTGTCGAAAATAACACCGGCACAGGTGTGAACCTGCGAGCTGACGGGAATTTTGAGGCAAAGCAATTTTTCGCCATCTTTTTCGGCAGGATAAATGGGATAGTTTACGGGAGGATCAATGACATCTTTGTTATTGAGGGCGGTAACTATGTCCTTTTTCATTTGCTCCATACAGGCAGGATCGATGCCGGTAACATTACCATAATTATCGGCACCCAGGATAATAATGCCTCCTTCTTTATTGAGGAATGCACAAACGGATTCGTACAAATCAGAAGGTACTTTGGTCCGGGCTTGTTTGTATTCGGTGCGGGTGCCTTCGCCCCGAGCCAGTACCATATTTAATTCTTCGTTTGTCATATGTTAATTTATTAATTCGCTATTAAACGCCCGCTGCATCAGGCTTTGAAAAAGATTCTCAGATTTTTCTAAATTGCATGTTAATTTTCTCTTTTGATCTTGTATGTTTTTCAATTTAACGATAAACTCTTTCTGGAGTTTCAATGGTGGCAAGTACATCTTTAATTCTTTTATTATCCCAAGATTTAAACCGTCCATAATAGCACCGCGATTTCTAAGTTTAAGTTGGTTCTGAAGGAATTGGTTGTTGCGAATAGAGAAAGCAATAAATTCAGGTTCTGAAACATTCTTATCAAGTGTAATTGCTGCCAGATGTTTTGTATTAATTGCAACTGGAATATCTTCTGGAATAACTGCACACCTTCCAAGCGTACCCATAATTGTAATGATAATATCTTCAGGAAAAACCTGGTAGTTTTTTAACTTTGAGAATTTTTCTTCTGTAATATATCTTCTTTCACTCCATTCAAATCTATTGTTAACTGCATTATCTATACCTAAGACAGCAATGCCTTTATTAACAAATTCACTATGAAGCAAAGTACTTCCAAATGGCCCCGTTCTCATACTTCCTTTATGTTTAGCTGCAATGTCTTTGATATGAACAACTGGCCATTGCTCTGTTTTCGCTACATTTTCCCCAAACATTTCTATAAACAGGCTTTGAGCAAGCTCATCATATTTTTGAAGGAGTTGTTTATTTAGCTGGCGTAGGTTGTTGGCGTGGTCGAGGATGGAGGCGATGTGGAGCTGGGTTGGGAGAGGAGGTAAATCAATATTGATTTCTCGTAAATCAGTAATTGAAACGTTGTTGACTAATGCCCACTTACCCATTCGCTCAATCGAAGAAATTTTATTTAATAGGGACCAGAATAACCATCTTTTATCAATATTCTCTTTTGTTTCGATTTTTATAATACGTTGATTTAATAAGCACTCTTCTCCTTGCCATATATCTATTTTAATGCTACCGGATAAGCTTAAAAGCATATCCCCTTTTTGAATAATAAATTTCCTGTCATATGGTTTATTCCAATAAACAAATGAGCTATCGCTATTATTCAAATTCTGAATTCTTATGATTGGAATTTCGCCCGTTGATTGAAAATCTGAAGCAGACCACGCATTGCCAGAGATGAAGTCACAAATACTACCTAATTTCACTTTCTCCCACTTCATTTTGCGGGTTTTTTGGTGGTTGTTTTATTCATAAGCCTGAAAGGCGCTGCAATATTTGGTTCGGCAGTGCTGAACCAATGTTTAATTTTATCTTGGGCACCAAGAAGGCCACTAACTATATCACCGGCTATATCTCTATCGGCATTAGTTATACTTTCATTATATTGATAATCTGAACTATAAGTGCTATCAGCTATGTCTCCAGCTATGTCTCCAATAATATCCCGAACGACAGGATAAATAATCCAATTGTCCTGTATCCGCTTTACTGAATTGACAGATAATGCCATTCTACTGTTTTAATAAGTTTTCCAATGTGTCAAGTTCAGCCATACGTTGTTTATCCAAATCCCTTATGTCGGCAATAATCTGCACCGGGGAATCATACTGCTTTTCCTCGTAAATTATTTCTTTGTAGCGGTTGATGGATAAATCATATTTATTATCGCGAATTTCCTCAACAGGTACCAAGAATGAACGGTCGGTACGTTTACGTTGTTTCTCCAGTACCCGATTACCATAACGAGCGATAATATCAGGAATGTCGTTTTGTTCGATAGGATTACGTTTGTCATCCAAGGTATAACCATCGGCTTTCATGTCATAGAACCATACATCATCGGTGCCTCCACTTGTGGTTTTGGTAAAGATCAGAACAGCAGTGCTCACACCGGCATAGGGCTTAAAAACCCCTGAAGGCATGGAAATGACCGCTTCGAGCTTCTGGTTGTCAATGATTTCTTTGCGGATTGCAGCGTGGGCATTGGAAGAACCAAAAAGTACACCATCGGGGACAATCACAGCACAACGGCCACCGGTTTTCAAGGTGCGAAGCATCAATGCCAGAAAAAGCAACTCTGTTTTTTTGGTTTTCACCATTTTTAACAAGCTTTTTTCAACGGATTCTTCATCGAGTGAACCTTTAAAAGGAGGATTTGCAAGGATAAGTGAATACTGACTTTTTACGGTATAGCTTTCGGCCAGGGAATCCCTATCATATAAGGTTGGATTTTCTATACCATGCAGTAACATGTTCATTGCACCAATGCGAATCATGGTTGCATCGAACTCATTACCGATAAACATGCTGTTGTTGTAATATTCACGGAATGTTTTGTTGTGGAATTTTTCAGGATATTTTTCACGCATATATTCACCGGTAGCAACAAGAAAACCTCCTGTACCACAAGCAGGGTCGAAGACAGTATCTTCGGGGGAGGGTTTCATTAAAGCAACCATCATTTTAATAATATGCCGGGGTGTACGGAACTGGCCATTTTTGCCGGCAGTTGCTATTTTTGAAAGAAGATATTCATAGAGGTCGCCTTTCGTATCACGATCCTGCATCGGAATTTCAGAGATCATATTAACCACTTTATCAAGGAGGTTTGGCGTTGGAATCATGAAGGTGGCACCTTTCATGTATTTAGCAAAAGGGCTGTCAGCATTTGCCATTGATTTCATAAAATCAAAAGCTACTTTACCAACAATCTCATACATCTGCTCGGCATCTTTATCTTTGAACCTGCTCCAACGCAAATGCTGTTGTTTTCCGGAAAATATTGGATTTTCCAGGGGTTGTTTCAGGGTATTTGCTTTAAGCTCTTTTGCTGTATGAAGGTCGTCAAGCCGTTTTATGAAAAGCAAGTAGGTGATTTGCTCAATTACTGTTAGCGGATTAGAAATACCTCCCGTCCAGAATGCATCCCAAACCTTATCAATCTTGCTTTTTAGGTCTCCTGTAATCATTTTTCCAGTTGCTTTTTATAACATTCAAAAATAGATAAATTAATAAAGTAAAAGCAAAATAAAATATAAATAAAACATTAAAAAGACATTAATCTAAGGATGAATTCTTATTTAATATTTGCAATATTTTAACCATCGCCAGCGTATCGAGGTGGCAGTATTCTAAAAGGTTTTCGCGGGTTTGCCTGATTGTTTCTTCCTCTTCGGAATAATACAAATCGAGAAAAGCATTGCTGGCTGTTGTGCCGTCACCTATTTCCAGATCATCATAAGAAAATTCGGGGCAGAGTACGGGTAAAACTACTTTTATTGAGGATGAGCCCTCCATGGTTTCAGTACGGTAATGCCCTCGTTTGAAAGGAATGATAAGGTCGTCCATCCTGTCAATGATACTCTGCAGTTCCTCTGCATATTGAGGAAAATCACGCTGCATTTCAAGAACACGGGTACGTTCAAAACCGATATAATATACAAGGATTGTTTTAGCAGGTTTCGTTTGTGCGATCATCTGTTCTATCAAGCCAATGCGCGGATCAACAGAAAGGTCGTTCACTGCCAGATAATATTCGTGAAATAATTCACCATCTTTAGTATTTTGGTGATGCAGGGAAAATTGAAAAGGAATTTGCTGATAGGGCCTTGAATTATCAAACATAGGTACACCGGGGGAAATGGTTTCAAAATCGAGATAATACAAAGGATATTGAAGTCCATCAATAAAATCTTTCAATTCATCTTTTTGCACTTCAGGAATATTGCTTAATTCCATTGTGTTTTCATCTGCAGGAAGAAGCCCCTGGCAATAATCATTAAAATCACAATGATACGGTTTAGTGCATTGTTCTCCCATAGCGATAATGGGTTCTTCCCTGTTGAGCATTTCAATCAGTTCGGGTATTTTTGCTTTTATCTCATCCTGTATTGAAACAACCTCATCAAGAATGCTTTCAGGGGTAAAGAGTTTGTTTACCTCAATTTCGCCATGACGGACATAGTCACGGTTGAAGTGCATTAAAAAAGCATCTTCTATATCAAGCCCGCTGCCTTTGGCCACATAATACTGAACTCCCACATCTTTAATATGTTCGGGTTTGATACTGTTGGTGCTTTTTACTTCGTACAATTGCCATTTTCCGTCCTGTTTATGAAGTATGTCAACCGCTACCAGCGTATTATCATAAATGAATGTAGCTTCGTAAATAGTTTCAATGCCCTGGCTTATGAAGTCCTGTGTCCGCTTGGCTGAAGCATAACCTGGGAAGTCTTCCAAAACGGCAAGTTTGCCATCCGGAAAATAGTTTTGAGCCAGTTCACCGACACTGGTACCACGGGCAAAAATGGCCTGTGTCGCTTCTGGGATCACTTGTTCTTCTTTTTTATGGACATAAAGCCATAATGATTTCTGGCAGTTGCAGCCGCGTGTGTATCTGGATTTTGAGAGCATAATTATTATTTTAAGTTTTTGTTTTTCTGTAAATCACACACACATATTGCTCACCCACATCAGTAGATGAAGTACGCCCGAATTCATTACCACAGCCAAAATGATCCAATACTAAGCTCCATTCCTGGTCACGCAAAGCAGCTGCATTTTCGTACTGGCGGGTCTCTATGCTGGACCTTTTTTTATCCCTGACTTGAAGAATTTTAGCGATAAGTTTTTCATCATCCGATTCCTGATAATCCATTTCATGCGCGAGTGCAAAATTCTTCACATCAGTGACCTCATCGAAGTTATAATGTTTCGATATTTCATTTTTGTTTGTCAGCAGTATGATTTTTTTCATGTTACTCGTATTGTGCCAAAGTTGCCTTTAGCCGGTTCTTAATAAGTTTCTGCAAACTTTTTGGCTTCAGTACTTTCATATTTTCTCCAAGTGAAAGCAATTCCATGATGAAATCAAATGTAATGCACAACTTTAATCTTATCTGCAATTCTTTATCTGTATCTGAAATGATCTGTTGTGTTTCATGCAGAGGCAATGATTTGATGTATTTACCCTGAAAAGCATTAAATGATAATATAATTTCTTCGGGTTCCTGATCGTCGGGAGTGATGATACCAAAGCAATATCTATACTTATCTTCAATAATGTAATCGTTCGGGGATTTAAAGGTTCTTCTGGTTATGTCGAGGTCTTTGAGGCGATCGAGGCCGAAGCTCTTTACCTTTCCATCTTTATTGTCTTTAGCCATCAGATACCAGCGGTTTCTGAATTCCTTGAGAGCATAGGGTTCTACATACCTCTTTTCGGGTTTATCATCCCAGAATTTCTGATAAGAAAAGTAAATCTGAAAGCAGTTTTTTATGGCATGAAGCAATCCATTGAGATTTTCGGTGCCCTGTGGTTTTCGCTTTTCAAAGTGAATGTATTTTGACAAGCCATCGGATAGATTCAAGGCATTGAGCATATCAAACGCCTCGAGAATACGGATATTCATTTCCGGCTCGCTTTCGTCACTGATGTAATAAACCTTACGTGAAAAGTCGTATTGAATGTCAATGCTGAACAAAGAGCGGATGTCGTCAAGGTCGCGCTGGAATGTTCGCTTTGAAGTGTTAAAATCATAGGATTGAATTTCTGATTCACGTAAAAGGTAGTCGGCAATCTCATCAAAAGTGGATGGATTTCTCCTGAGTTTTTTTATTATCAGGAAGTACCGGTTGATAGATTCTCTTTTTGACATAGGTTTATTTTTCATCAAATATAATTATAATGCTACGACAAAATATGGCTTAGTTGTTATTTATTTTAAAACCAATGGAGGAGAAGTGCTCTTTGCTTATCAATTCTTCATTGCAGAATTCTATGATGGCTGTAAGGCCTGGCGTATTGCCATTCAATACTTCAAACATTTCACATTTACGTGCAATGTTATCAATTTGCCCGCCGGAGAAATTGAATTTACCAGCTAAAATTTCACATTCCTTTACGGGCATGTAAGAAATTTTTGACGCCCATATCTGACTTCTGATACTTATATCCGGGCTCGAGAACTCTATTTTAAACAAGAACCTGCGTTCAAAAGCTTTATCAAGATTATTGGTGAGATTGGTTGTAGCAAATAATATCCCGTTAAGTTTTTCCATTTCCTCCAATATGATATTCTGAATTGCATTTTCTGTTTGTGCCACATTGGAACTATTGCTGTCCTTACGTTTTGAAAAAATAGCATCCGCCTCATTAAATAGAAGTATTGGAGTGTTCTTTACTTGTTTTGAATATTCGTTAAAATCAATGAAGATCCTTTTAATGCGTTTCTCACTTTCACCAAACCAGCAGGATTTTGATTTACTGATATCCACGTGCATTATTTCCCTATCGGTTTTGCGAGCGAACTGATAGACCGATTCAGTTTTACCTGTCCCCGGAGCACCATAAAGCAGTACAGATATACCATAAGGCATAGATTTTTCTTTTAACCTTTTCTGTAACTGTAAGAAATTTTCGCTATTTAAGGTTTGCTCGAGCATCTTCAACTGGCGTTGCTCGTTACCGCTAAAGAATAATTGCTTGTCAATAATTTTATCGGGGGCAATGATACTATCGTGACTTTTCTTTTTTGAGAAAAGAATGATCTTTTCAGCGCTCAAGAGTTCGATACTTTTTTCTGACAGTTTTACTTCAGTATCATTAAAAAACCTGGCATCTAGAACTTCCATCCAGCCATTTTTTATTAAATCGTTTTCCTTTGCCATGATATTTTGAACATAACAAGCTTTTTCATAACTGTTATCAAATATCTCATCTGCAGCTATACTCAGGTCGGTTTGCTCATTCCCGATAATTGTCTTCCAGCAGATATATAAGAAAAAATATGTATCCCTGTCCCTTAAACCCATTTGTGTCACTTTCTGGATAAATGGCAGCTTTTTATGAGTTTCTATAATTTTTTCAGTGAAATGGAAGATATCCCAGGTTGCCATAATGTTTTTATCCCTGTCGTTAGCCAATTTGTATATTTTTTCCAGAATCTGAAGAATATCTTTATAAACGACTGGTTTTATTTTAGGCATGGAAAGGTTGTTAATTATTGCCGAGCTGATGACTTCTTCAATCTGAAACTGGTCGTTTGCAATCTCAACATGTCTGTGCTTCGATCTGATTTTCCTCAGAAATCCTTTTTCAGCAAGTAAAATAAGGTCTTTATGGTATGCAAGAACTTTGATCGGGTTACAATTGAAATGTTTACCCATATCGTTTATATCTGCATAATCTCCATTGCAATTTAGCACAAATACATGTGCAAGCATAAAAGCTCGCTTTTTGCTAACCTGAAAGTAATTACTTAGATCCTTGAGTCCCGGATTTATCTTTTTCAAAAGTTCGCTACTCAGTTTGCTGTCTTTTGAAGCATCATAAATACTGCCGATAGTTTGCAGTAAGTTGATACTGGTTTTTTTTTCTATTTTTGCTTCCATGATTTTAATTCTTTTGAAAGCAAAATAAAGAAGGGACTACGACAAGAGATGGCGGAGGTGAAAAATAAAATATTAAATCCTATTTTTTCTTTTTTAGTAATTCTGAATATTTGTCATCAACATATCTTTTTCTGCTGCTGGGTTTTTCATTGACAAAGTATTTAAAATAATCATCTTCTGTTATTACATCACTTTTGTCATTATTACAGAAATAACAGGCTAAAACACAATTTAGGGGGGAATAATCATTATTTTTTGAATTTTTACGTTCAATTTCAAGGTGTCTGCCTCGATTAATCATTTGTTTGGAATCACCAAAGATTTTTTTTTCAACTAAATGCCGAATTTTGAACTCATCAGATCCACAATAGTAACAGCTACCATTTTGAATAGACTCTTGATTAACATACCATTCGTAGAACTGTTTAAAATCGCCGAACTTAAATTCATTTTTCTTTTTCTTGTTATTATTATACACTTTATTGTTGTATAAACTTCTGACTCGTTTTATTTTATCGATTTCATCTCTACGTTCTTCAGATACATCTTTATAAAATTTTCTAACTCCCTGTATTGGAATATTCAATTCCCTTACAACATCATTATAACGCATAGACTTGATAAATAGCAATTCAAATAATTTGTTTTCTATTTCTTTTTCCATAGTTTTTTTATTGTAAATATAGAAACATTAACCACCATATTTTCCAATACTTTCTAAATATTCCAAAATCAAATCCACTATATTGTTAACTTTCTCCTGTTGGATTAGATGATCAATAATTTCGAGGTATTGATAAACGGCATTCTTAAAATCACCATCGCCTACAAAATTTCCAGAATTATTATTCCATTTACGACGGAATCCCATTTCAATGTCTTCAAATTCTTTAATCAATATCAGGAATTTGGCTCTGGAAAAAACATAAGCTCTCATTTCTTCATAATCAAAATTTGCAGGATGATAAAATATTCTATAAGCATATTGTGCGAATTTGAAAAAGGTTTCACTATTAAGCCCCGCTTTATTACGGGCTGTTTCTTCATCCATGGCCTGAGTACGAAGTTTAAGGTAATAATCATAGTCGGAAGACGCAGCACAAATATGATATTCAATACAATCTGTGTCCGTGATGTACCTTCTTGTATCTTCTGCCGGGATGTCTGATTCTTCTGCTTTATAAAGAATATATGGATTGATGAATTTAAGGCCTTTATCTGTCAGGTGATCATAATCAGAATACTTATAATCCATTCCTGACATACCAATTTCAGTGATTGCTTTGTATAAATTATTACGGTGAACAGTGTCGAATTCCTGCAAAATTTCCTGAGGAGTGGCATAACCCCTCAAGAGAAATGCTATATAAAGGAAAATAAAATAGTCGTGAATGGGATACCCCAATTCAGGAAACAGATTCCCCGGTTCCCTTTTTTGCATGGCAGCTTCAGTAAGTATTTCAAGTTTTTCTTGTGGCGGGCCAAACAGATAATCTGTTGCCTCAGAACCCAATTTTTCAATGCACCGTTCTATGGATTTTTCGTTTTGCTTATAATCAGTATAGTTCCAAAGAATCTGGCAATATTTGCTCATGGAGGGCAGACCGAATTTTTTTAAGATATGATCCTGAATGTTCAGTATTTCTTCAAACAAAGGACCATTTTTTTCAGGTCCACCTAAGGATTCGAGCTCTTTTGTTTTTGCTGAAAATTCTAACAGCAATTCTTTTACTTTTTCCATAAGAATATAAAAAGGGCAAGCCCGTGATAAACAAGCCTGCCCGTTAAAAGATTAAACAAGAGGAACGTAAATTTCAGTTAGAAGATCTTCTTCCTTAGTTTCATCTGGATCGTTCAGGTACTTTTCGAGTACCGGACGGTCATCGAGCTTTTCTTTAGTGCCAGCAAGCCAGGGCCCGAAAATCTGATCGTAGGTATCATCAAGGGTTTTGTATGAGCCCTTATGAGTAAAGACGGCATATTTACCACCGTCGATGACCTTACTGCCGACACGACCATCGGTTTTGAGCTCTTTTGAAAGAGTGATACAAGCGTCATAACGGCACTGTGTTTCTTTGGTAACTTCGGTGTCGTCGTGAACGATACCAAAGAAGTCGGATTTATCGACATTAAGTTTTTTCTTTTCTACAAAGTCCCATAAGATTTTCCATGCTTTGTCCGGGGCGTTGTTTTTATAACTTCCGATGGTCTGGACAAAGATCACAGGAGTTGGGTTTAGTTTGGTGATTTTTTCTTTTAAATTCATGGTTTTTGATGTTTTTAATGGTTCATATTTATTTATTGATGCGCATCCTTCTTTTGATGGTGGGTAGCCGAAATGCTTTTTATATTCTGCTGAAAAAGCAGGAAGGTTTTCATATTCGAGCTTTTGCGAAATATCAGTAATACTTACACCGGAAATTATTGATTTCTTTGCAGCTTCTAATCTGACCCTTAATATATAATGTTTCAAAGATTCACCTGTTCCAGCTTTAAATATTCTTGATGTATGTTTCGAAGAAATCAACGCGACCTCACCAAGTTTTTCGGCACAGAGATTTTTTCTATTGAATTTGTTATCTTCAATATAGGTTATCATCTTCTGGGTGATTTCTGAATGAAATAATATTGTTTCTTTTTTCATGCTTATAAATTTTGAATACGGGACAAAGGTACCATGAGTTTATGAATAGCCTGTTACTGTAAAGGGACAAAATGAAAGAAAGTTTATTTTTTATAGAAAAACCCATGTTAGAATCATGTAAAATGCAGGATGATGAAAAGAACTGCATTTACGTTTGCACGATTGAAAAGCGCTTTTTAGTGAATAGCTAAATAGTTAATTCAGGAGGATGAAGAAATATGATATGCTCATAGACAAGAACATTATAACAAGAACATTATAAATTGTAGAGAAGTGGTGTAAAAGACAATATTTTGTAAAGAACTATTTATTGAAAATACTGGCCATATAAGGCTTTATTTTGGGGTTTTTCTTCATCCATGCGGTTATTTCATTTTGTTTATTTCTACGCCCGGCATAACGAAGCAAGGATTGTAGATTAATATTGTAGTTTCTGAAAGATCCTTCAAAAATATTTTGCATCTCATCTTGTTGTTGAGAAGCGAAGATCACAGGGTCGCAAAAAATATCTACGAGTATCTTCTCAATGGAAGGAGTAATGACACCATTCTGATCAAGCAAAGGCGCCTGAGAAATCAGGGGTATAACAATAATAGTGTTTGTTGCCACTCCGGCATACAGGTCCATTATTTCTGCGGTTGGATTATATACTACGCGGGTTTTGATCTCATTTAAAAAGTAAAAAACAGATCTCATTGCATCTCTTTCAACTTCAACAAGGGTATAATATTTAAACAACATGTTATGCGTGAAATGATTAAAAACGCGGGTATTCCAAACACACACCGAAGTAAAAGGGAATTTTATATGTATTTTTTTATAGATAGCAATATCTTCCTTGTGGAGGTCTTGGGAAAATTCGATGAAGTCTGAAAAGACAAACATGCCGCGGCTTACACGTTTTAGTATCGCTGTTTTTACAAGGTTATGAATACGCCAATTTAATGTAGATTCTGTAATACCCGGCTCTGATCTTTGATAAAAAGACCTTATGTCGGAAGCGCTGACGAACTTCTTATCAGAAAAATGTTTTTTGAGTACACTGGATTTTATAGAATCGTTCATAAATAACTTTATAAAAATCAAAAACAAACATAACTATATTTTGTCAATAATAATTAAAAATGACATTAAATAGTATAATAGAAAGGGTAGGTCTTGAAAACAAACAAGCTTAATTTGTTTACGAAGAAAATTTATCTAAATCGCTTTCAATTAAATATTCGTCTGCAGAAGAAATAAGAGGATCATACCAGTCAGCCTTTTTACGGGCCCAATCTATCCATTTTTTTAAATCATCAGAATAGGTATTATTTCCTTTTGCATTTTCTTCAACCTTATTAAGGTAGTTCCTTAGGTCTTCTGCAATATGCCACCTGCTAACGCTTTTAAGGAGTTTTTTAAAATCAGTAAGTTCCTTATTTGTACGTATTTGTTTTTCTTCAATTATTCGCCTTTTTTCATGCTGTATAGCCCAAGAAGCTTCTAACTCAATTCTTTTATTCTTTAATCTTTCACCAATTATTTTAAGCCTTGAAATAATTTTTGGCAACTGTTTCTCAAGCGGAATTTTACTGTCTTTCCAGGTTATAGTGTTCCAATCAGCAACAATCGAAAACATAAGAGTTCCTGATGCTGAATAATCATATTCTGGCCAATCAGGTTTACTAGGCTTGAGCACTCTATTCAGTTTTTCTGTAATCCTAATCTGAACTTGTTCCTTATGCATTTCAAAATATGTCAATCTGTTTCTATTATATACATCATACCCCCATCCTTTTATGATCTTAATAAAAGTGTCCATAAACCTTAATGCACGCCCATAATTTGCAGGAGCTACATTAATATTCAATCCAGAATAAGATGCCCTGAGCAATCCTCCTTTATTATAATATCGTTCCTTTCTTTCAAAAGCGTTTTTTATATTGAGAATTAAATCGCAGGGACTTGAAAGCCTTTCCGGTACAATTAGATTATCTCCTTCTTGAGCAATTATTTCTTTTTCTAATATATCCAACCGTGAAAATGTTCCTTTGCCCAACTGGCCAACATCCTCTTTCAAAGAAATTGTAATTTCTTTATCTGTCGGCAAGTTTTCGGGAAGCATAATAATTTCTGCGGGCTTAGAGAACTTGAGTTTCATCCAATGACCAGGTCGGGGAGTTGGGATTTCAAAATCAGTACATAGTTTTTTAAATTCCTGATGAGACATATTATATCTCCTGGCCAAAATTCCAAGCGGAGTTGTCCATACTAAATCATAAAGTTGTTGCCGGGTTAATGTTTGCTGTTCCATTAGAATAATTTTTATGAATTTATATTGTTGCCCAGTATGTTAATTCTACTATGCTCATATAACACTCACTATGTCTATCCTTGAAAATACTTTCGGTTAACGCTTTCTTTTTTTATTTATATGAACAATAAGCCGGTCAAAGTAGGTTTCGATTTTTTCTCCCGGCATTATCGGGAAACTTTGAATACTGTGACTGA
>Ga0209099_1002209_pt1 | contig 17675 bp, 14 predicted proteins | sample AD_JPNHW2_MetaG_FD_184430 | JGI IMG/M metagenome (GOLD analysis project Ga0209099, IMG submission 184430) | Active sludge microbial communities of municipal wastewater-treating anaerobic digesters from Japan - AD_JPNHW2_MetaG (SPAdes) (version 2) | ecosystem: Engineered > Bioreactor > Anaerobic... | reverse complement strand
CATTTACTTCAATCGTGGTGCCGAGAGGCGGAATTGAACCGTCGACACGGGGATTTTCAGTCCCCTGCTCTACCAACTGAGCTATCTCGGCACGTTTGCAAACTAACGCACACAGGGATCGGCCACATGCCCGGGAGCCAGTCGCTGAACTCTCTGCCCAGACTCCATTGGTGGGCGAAACAGGGTTCGAACCTGTGACTTCTTGCTTGTAAGGCAAGCGTTCTACCGCTGAACTATCCGCCCGTTACTTGTGGTATCTACAAGAATGGTGCCGGGGGTGGGAATTGAACCCACACGGATCTCTCCATGCGCCCCTTAAACGCACGCGTCTGCCAGTTCCGCCACCCCGGCCCGAACCTTGTACTCCCTAGAACTTAAATACTACGAGCACCAGGGACAATACCACAAAGACGATGGATAGAACAACTGCAAGCCGGTCGAGAACTACGTCCTTGGGCTTGCGGGCATTGAACACTGTCGCGCTGCCTGAAATTGCACCCAATCCGCTACCCTTGGGCTCCATAAACAGAATCGCAAGGATATCGCCGACTGCCACAAGCGCCATTACTATTTCGAGTACAGTTTTTAGCAACGTGAACCTCCACGAACAAGTGCTAGTATACTGAATCTCAGCGGTATTGCAAGTACTCGAAGGTATTAGTCTGCGGAATCGATAGCTTCTATCCCAGGCAGCTGCTTGCCCTCCAGGTACTCGAGGAAGGCTCCCCCACCCGTCGAAACATGTTTGAAATCGTTCTGAAGTCCGAGGGCATCAATAACGGAGGCTGTTTCGCCGCCTCCCGCGACGGTGAGTGCTTCCTTGTTTGAGGCAATAGCACGAGCTAGCGCTTTGGTCCCTTCGGCGAACTCAGGAATCTCGATGACGCCCATCGGACCATTCCAGATGATGGTGTGGGCGTTAGAAGTCTCGTCCGTAAACGCCTCGATGGTTCGAGGGCCGATGTCAACCCCTATCTGATCCGCCGGAATCTCTTCGATGTCTACCGTGCGATGTGGGTTCCCGGCCTTGATTTCACTGGTGACCACGACGTCAACAGGCAGAACGATCCGTGTTCCCTGTACCTTGGCTGACTCCAGTATCTCGTCAGCCACCTTCAGGTAGTCTTCTTCGACCAGTGAGAATCCGACGCCGTACCCCATGGCCTTGAGGAACGTAAACGCCATGCCACCGCCGATGAGAATCGCATCCGTCTTGGTGAGCAGGTTCTTGATGAGGCCAATCTTGTCCGACACCTTCGCGCCGCCCAGTATTGCCACGAAGGGCCGCTTGGCAGACGTCGTAACAGTCTCGAGGACTCGAATCTCCTTCTCAAGCAGGAACCCTGCCGCCGATGGGAGAAACTGGGGCACACCGGCCACGGAAGTGTCCGGCCGATGTGCAGTCGCGAACGCATCATCCACGTAAACGTCAGCGAGCGCCGCCAGACTCTTGGCCAGTTCCTCAGACCCTGTCTTCTCCTCTTTCAGAAAGCGCACATTCTCAAGCATGAGCACGTCGCCGGGTTTTGCCTGGGCAACAGCCTCAGTTACGTCAGGTCCAATCACCGAATCCAGCTTCTTGACAGGCTTTCCAAGGAGTGTGGACAACCTCTGGGCTACCCTGTCAAGCCGCAGCGACTCAACTACCTTGCCATCGGGCCGGCCCAGATGAGTAACAAGAATCACAACAGCATCGTTGTCGAGAAGGTACCGGATAGTGGGAAGGGTCTCGATGATACGCTTGTCGTCCGTGATGGCCCCTTCTTTGGAGATAGGAACGTTATAGTCGACTCGCAGGAGAACCTTCTTGTTGCGAACGTCCAGGTCCTTGATGCTGCGCTTTGCCATGCCGATACCTCCTAGTAGGATGCCTTTGTAACAATCAGTTTGGTCAGATCAGCGACTCTGGCGCTGTATCCCCACTCATTGTCATACCAGCTGAGAACCTGCACGAGTGTTCCGTTTGCCTTGGTTGACAGCCCATCCACAATTCCAGAATACAGTGTTCCGCGATAGTCGGACGATACCAGTGGCAGGTCATTGTAGCCGAGATACCCCTTCATGGAGGATTCAGACGCTGCTTTCAGAGCTGCGTTGACTTCATCCCGGGTGGCTGGCTTGCTGAGCACTGCGTCGAAAACAGTAATCGAAACCGTTGGAGTTGGAACGCGGAGAGAGATGCCGTCCAGCTTGCCCTTGAGTTCCGGAATGACGAGCGCCACAGCCTTGCTGGCGCCAGTAGTCGTGGGAATAATGTTGGTTGCCGCATTGCGGGCTCTGCGCAGGTCTTTGTGCGGAGCATCAAGGATCCGCTGATCGAGCGTGTAGCTGTGGACAGTCGTCATGTACCCCTTCTCAACTCCCCAGTTATCATTGAGGACTTTGACGACCGGCGCCAGAGAATTAGTCGTGCAGGATGCGTTCGAGATGATGGTGTGCTTGGTGACATCGAGAAGGCCCTCGTTGACTCCTAGAACGACAGTGATATCCTCGCCCTTCGCGGGAGCGGTGATGATTACCTTCTTGGCTCCAGCGGTAACGTGCCCGCGTGCCTTGTCAGCATCAGTGAAGACCCCGGTTGATTCGATGACGATGTCAATGCCGAGGCTTCCCCACGGAAGGGCGGCTGGGTCCTTCTCCTGAAAGATCTTGACCTCATGGTCTCCGATGGTTATCGCACCCTGCTTTGGTGTGATATCGATATCCCAGGTCCCATAGTTGGAATCATACTTGAGCAGATGCGCCAGTGTGCTCTCGTCTGTGATGTCGTTCGCCGCGACGATGTCCAGCTCCGGGTAACGAGTCATCAGGTGCTTCAGCACCTGGCGGCCAACCCGACCGAGTCCATTGATTGCAATCTTTGCCATGCTATACCTCCCTGTAAAGTGGCCGCTCGTCAAAGCGGGGCGGCGATGCACACACATGATACGCAAATGGCGGCAAAAGCAAACAGAACATTATTAATTGTGCCTGAAATAGCGGGCCGGGATTCCGAGTGAGAGCCGGTACTTGGCAACCGTCCGCCGGCTGACGTGAATGCCCTGCGTCGCAAGGTATTCACTGATCTGCCTGTCGCTCATCTCTCTCGATGCGTCGCCCGACTGGAGCAGCCGGATCAGGGCATCCTTTGCCGGGGCGGACGCGGTCTCCCAGCGGTCCATGACAAGAGAGCGCAGCCGGAACATGCCGCGCGGCGTGGCCACATACTTGCGCGAAAGTGCTCGTGCCAGTACCGTTCGCGACAACCCAGTGTCGCGCATGAGACGGTCTGTCGGCACGTGTGACGGACCTTCCGACTCCGCCGCGAGGAACGGTCCCAGCTGCCGGATCAGTGCTTCGCCAATCACGGTGAGAGTTCGCGTCCGCTGGATAATGCCTTCTTCCACCCAGCGTGCCCTTGTCACATCGGTCGTGACGCGTCTTCGCGCCTGAGGGTCTTCGTGGGCAGATGTCAGCACATCTGGATCGACCGTCAGGGTCCACGCGGGCTGGGGCACCATGCACACGAGATGCCCGTCCACCTGGTCCCGCTCAATGACAATGTCGGGCACGACGATACGTGCCTGTGCAGGAATGAGGTGTTTGAGGGGTTCTGGGTCCAGGACAGCCATGGCCCGCTGCACCAGGTTGGCATCGGATGGAAGACCGAGCTTCTTCAGACAGGCACGCAGGACGCCGGGGGACACCGAGGCTGCCCTTCCGCGCAGGAAACTGGCACACTGCTCGACAGGAAGGCCTGGAATAACTCGCGCCATTTGCAGGGCAAAACAGTGAGCCACATCGGTCGCCCCCAGTCCTGCGGGATCCATCGCCCGAAGGGCGCTCAGGGTCTTTTGCACATCGGTTTCCCTGAGGCTGTTGCTTCTCGAGTAGTCAGACACGTCATACGTGAAGAAGCCGTGTTCATCAAGGTCTGACACGACAAACTCGGCAGCGTGGAGCGCTGATTCCTCAATGAGACTAAGCTCAAGGAGTTCACCCACAAGGGAGTCAGTCACATCGGACTCCACCGGGGAGGGCAGGGAATCGAGGTCACCATTCCAGGAGTCACCTGTGGCTGTTCCACGCGCATGCTTCTCTGCGACGACACTTTCAGAAACGAACCGGTCAATCAGCGGTTCGAAGTCGCCCAGGGGCTGTTCCAGAATCACCCCACGGATGGCCAGATAAGACCTCTGGCGAAGCGTCAGCTGTTGTCGCTGCTTCTGGCTACCCTCGAGCATGGCGAAGCACCTTTCTGATGTGGTAATCGATAGTGCTCTTGCTGATTCTTCCTGGCATCTTGTCAGACAGCCGCGACAACGGGAGGTCCGGATACCGCAGGCGGGTTTCGACGATGCGAACTGTCTGTTGGGACAGCTGCGACCTGTCCACCCTGTCAAATGCGCTCCTGAGCTCTTCGACAGCAATTGTCTCGCGTTGCAGGTTGGCCATTTCCGCGTTCACAGAGCGGTTGACAGAGTTGTCCATACCGCGTTCGACCTCGAGTTCCTCAAGGGACACCAAGGATTCCGCGGCTCCCCACGCTGCCAGCAGTGACTTGATGTCGGTCCGGGCTTTCACATAGGTGACCTCGAAGCCACCGCGCCGTTCGAAGCTGTGGCTGATGTGCAGGGACGTGAGCGCATGCTCAACCAGGCGGCGGCCTACGGGCATCGAACAACTGAACTCGAGGTGAGTTCCATCCCGGGCCACATAACCGGAGACAATGAAGAATCCCTTCGTGAAAGCGGCTGCGGCATGCCGCGCCCGCAGATGCCGCATCAGCTCCACTGGTTTGAACGGCGCGTCGGTCGAGAACAACTGTTCGACCTGGTTTGCCGACAATGCTATGGTAAGGTTCAGTTTTCTCCCGGCTCTGGATACTTGCCCCTGTTCTGGCTGCCAGTGCGCCAGTGCGTCTGCCGACCGGGACATGAGAAACTGGATGGTGGACGGGTTTCTTGAGGTGAACGACAGCGAGAGGCTGCCTCCGTGGCCGAGTACCAGCGAGTTTCCACCATACAGAGCGCCGGTCAATTCCATGAGCGGGTTGACGGCCGGGAGCTGGACCAGTTCGTGTTTCAGGAACTCAATGGTTGCCATTGCAGGTTCACAAGCCAAGAAGAGAGCGGAAGAGGACCCGCAGCTTGTCTGGGTCGTGCCGCACCATCCCGTTCGCGGTGGAACAGACGTCTGCTTCGATGACTCTGGGGTGCGCTCGGTGCAACAGATCGTCAGGGACTGGATTCACTCCAGACGCTGCATATCGTTGCAGCGTTTCCGCCGGAATGGAAGTACTGCTGACGACAACGACGTCTATAGCAGAGCGCCCCAGCACTTCCTCGACCTTGTGCAGGAACATGCCCGCCGTGTATCCGTCTGTCTCTCCACGCTCCGTCATCGCGTTCACAACCAGAACTTTCGTGGCAGACGAGCGTGCGATGGTGTCGGCAGTCGCCTCGATTGACAATGGGGGAATCAGACTGGTGAACAGCGAACCGGGGCCGATGATGATATAGTCGGCGTGAGAAAGTGCCTCGAGTGCCGGAACGAAGGGCTTGGCATGGGACGGCAGAACTTCAATACTGTCAATGACCTTCTGCTGAAGCGGAATCTGGTCTTCTCCATCGACGGTTGTGCCGTCATTGAAGTGGGCCCGCAGCGAGATGTCATCCAGTGACATGGGCAGCACGCGCCCAGGAAGCTGGAGAATGTCAGCAAGTTCCTGAACTGCGTCGCCAAAGTTCCCCTTGATACCGGCAAGCGCAGCGATCATCAAGTTTCCCATGTTGTGACCGCCGATTCCCTCGATGTCGTCAGGAAACCGATATCCCAGCAGCCGTGCACTGCGAGTGGACTCCCCCGCCGTGGCAATGAGGGCGTTTCGGAAGTCTCCCGGCGGCAGGACTCCCATGGTCTCTCTGAGACGTCCGGTACTCCCCCCGCTGTCTGCCATGGTTACGATCGTAGTGAGTTTGACGTTCTCTGTTCTCAGGGACTCTATGACTGGTCTTATGCCCGTTCCTCCACCGATGACCACAACTCGTGGCAGCGATTCGGCCTTCCAGAAGCGGTACACCATGCGTGACAGGGGCTCGTGGAGAGCCGGGCCCGCGACGGCAGCGACGACAGAGCGGACGATAAGCGCAAGAGCCCACACCATAAGAGCGAGTGACAAGGCGACGAGAATGACGAGCGTCGTCGTGACGGCTGCAGATGTTGCCCCAGGGGACAGGAACCTCTCCAGAAGTCGTTGCAGGCCAACCAGAACCCGAGTGCCCGAGAGCGACCCGAGGTGTGCAAGCAGGCCGGCACTTGCAGCGACACACAGTATCAGGCTGGCAGCAAACAGAACAATGTACCTCTTGATGTGAACGCCTGGCACTAGCCAGTACCACAGTGCTCTTCTTCGAGCTTTCACTTCTGGAGATCCCGATGGAAGATATGCAGCGTGGTCACCTGTGACTTCAAATGGTGGTACAGCATGTTCGCAATGACCACTGAACGGTGTCTGCCCCCGGTACAGCCGATGCCGATGGTCAGGTAGCTCTTCCCCTCTTCGCGGTAATGCGGAAGGACAAAATCTATGAACGTGACGAGGTGAACAAAGAACTCCCTGGCGTATGGCTCGCCCAGGACAAAGCGTATGACGCCGCGGTCAAAGCCTGTCCGGTGCGCAAGGGACTCCTCATAGTACGGGTTGGGAAGGAACCTGACGTCAAAGAGCAGGTCCAGGTCAATCGGCGTGCCATTCTTGTACCCGAAGGAAACGATGTTGACGGTGAGAGACTGTGCCTGCTGTGACCCGAGAATTGCCTCCCGCACACGGTTCTTGAGCTCTCCTACGCTGAGGTTGGTTGTATCGATGATGATGTCAGACAATGACCTGACGTCTGCAAGCAGTTCACGCTCATTCCGGATACTCTCGGAAACGGTGTCTCCTGGAATCGGGTGTCGCCGTCGCGTTTCGGAGAACCGACTGACCAGCACCTTCGAGGAGGCCTCAAGAAAGACGATGCGTGGATGGATTCCTCGCACCTTCAGGTGTTGCAGCATGGAGTGGAACTGCGTCTTGAAGCCTGAGCTGCGCACATCGAGCGCTACGGCGATCTTGGAGATTTTGCCGTTCGTCTGCAGGGCGAGGTCAAGGAACTGACTCATCAGGGATATAGGGAGGTTGTCCATGGCATAGTAACCAAGGTCCTCCAGGTATCCCATGGTCTTCGTCTTGCCCGCTCCGCTGAGCCCGGTCACGATGACAAGGTCAAGCCCCGAAATGACTGCCATGGGTACCTCCCGTTCAATCGACAGCATGCTCGATCCGACGCTGTCTCCTGGCCATGGTGGCGGAGGGGAGAGGGTTCGAACCTCCGAAGGCGTTAACCTTGCCGCATTTCAAGTGCGGTGCCATCAACCGCTCGGCCACCCCTCCATGACCTTCAACAAGTCTACAAGACATTGCCGGGTTGTCAAAGAATCACAGCCCTCTTGGGGACCAGAGAAAGAGCGCCCCGGTACGTGTTCAGCGAATGATGTCCGTCCCCATGTAGGGAATGAGAACCTCCGGGACTCGCACGCTGCCATCTGCCTGCTGATAGTTCTCGAGAATCGCTGCCATCGTTCGCCCGACGGCCAGTCCGGACCCGTTGAGCGTGTGGACGTAGGCGAGCTTGCCGTCCTTCGTGCGGTAGCGGATGTTGGCTCTGCGGGCCTGAAAATCCTCGAAATTGCTGCAGGAGCTGATCTCCACGTACTTGTTCTGACCAGGCATCCATACCTCAGGGTCATACTTCATTGCCGCCGTAAATCCGAGGTCGCCAGTGCACATCCTGCTGCGATGATACGGCAGGTCCAGTTTCCTGAGGATTCCCTCGGCGTTCTCAAGCAGCGAGTCCAGTTCGTCATAGGAGGATTCTGGTCGCACAAACTTGACCATTTCCACTTTGTTGAACTGGTGGACCCGTACGATTCCGCGTGTGTCTCTGCCCGCAGCCCCTGCCTCCTTGCGGAAACATGCGGTGTATGCGACGTATTTGATGGGCAGACTCTCTTCAGGGATGACCTCGTCCCGAAGAAGATTCGTGACGGGAACCTCAGCTGTGGGGTCAAGAAACAGATCATCCGTATCTGTGTGGTACAGGTCATCTGCGAACTTTGGCAGCTGACCGGTGCCCGTCATCGATTCACGGTTGACCAGAAAGGGCGGGAATATCTCTGTGTACCCTTCCTGCTGGACGTGCACGTCAATCATCCATGAAACGAGTGCTCGCTCGAGACGTGCTCCAAGCCCCTTGAGAACATAGAACCGGGAACCCGATATCTTGGCCCCGGCGGCGGAATCGATAATGCCGAGCGACTCGCCGATTTCCCAGTGAGGCTTGGGAACGAAGGAGAACGTTGGTTTGTCACGCCAGGTGAAGACGACGGTGTTTTCCTTGTCGCTTGCGCCCAGAGGCACCGACGGGTGTGGCAGGTTGGGCACAGCAAGAAGCAGGTCATGGAGCTTTCCCTCGACGGCTTTGATCTGCTCGTCCAGAGACGAAATCTGTGTACCCACTGCCTTCATCTCCGCTATGGGCGTGGCGGCGTCCTGCTTGCTCCGCTTGAGCGCAGCAATCTGGTCACTGACCTCGTTGCGGTGATGCTTGAGCATGTCAGCCTGCTGCAGCAGTGCACGGCGCTGCCGGTCTATCTCAAGGATCTCATCGACGATTTCAGGCCCCTCGTTCTTTGCAGCTATTCCCGCTTTCACAAGGTCTGGCTTCTCACGGATCAGTTCCAGGCTAAGCATCGGTTTCTCCTTCCACTTTCATTGGACTCAACGGGCATTGTAGCGTTCCCCGCCAGAAAAAGCAAAGCTGCGCGCTGTTCGATGCTGGCCGGAGCAGGTTGACCTCAGAACCCGGCAGCCACAGCATGTTCGACAGCCTCGATGGCGGGAGGGATGCTCTGCACCTTCCCCTGGACTAGCATGGCGTGTTCCACATCCTTGAGGCCGTTGCCCGTGATGAGGACTACGACGCGTTCTTCTGGTGCCAGATCGTGACGCGCGGCGAGCTTTCGAAGAGCAGCCACGCCGGCCGCAGCGGCCGGCTCTGCAAAGATGCCCTCACCACGTCCCAGATACCCGATGGCGTCGATGATTTCTTCATCTGTGACGGTCACTGCAAGTCCGTGGCTGTCTCGGATGTCGCGGACAGCCATGAGGCGGTTGCGAGGAACGCCGGCAACAATACTGTCGGCACAGGACGCGGGGTGGTCCAGACACACCACAGGCCGGCCAGTGGCCACAGCCGTCACAATAGGAGCGCACCCCTCTGCCTGAACTGCTACCAGTTGGGGCATGTGGCTTATGAGTCCGAGAGCGAGGAGGTCCCGGAATCCCTTGGCGACGCCTGAGATAATGCACCCGTCGCCCACCGGAACTATCACCTTGTCTGGCACCTCGAAGTCCAGTTGCTCTGCTATCTCGAGAGCGACCGTCTTCTTTCCCTCGACCATGTACGGGTTGTATGCAGTGTTGCGGTTATACCAGCCGAATCGCTCAGTCGCCTGCATACACAGGTCGAACGCCTCATCATACGTGCCATCGACGAGGAACAGGTGGCTGCCAAAGACGCGCAGTTGAGCAATCTTCCCTGCCGGAGCGGTGGCTGGCGCAAAGATATAAGCCTCCAGCCCTGCATTTGCTGTCAGCCCCGCCAAGCTTGAACCTGCGTTGCCTGTGGTAGCGGCGGTCAGCACCTGCTCACCGAGTTCGAGTGCCTTGGCGACGGCAATTGCTGAGGCGCGATCCTTGAGCGAGGCTGTAGGATTGCGTCCGTCATCCTTGAACCACAGGTTGGTGAGTCCCAGTCGTGGACCGACATGCCGGCTACGGTACAGTGGAGTCCACCCGATCTGGAGCGTCAGCTGCGAAGGTCGTCCGCTGACGGGAAGGAGGTCCAGGTAGCGCCACATCGAGAGGTCGTGGTTGTCATCCAGGTACTTGTGCGTAAAGCTCTGACCGATGCAGTCGTAGTCATACAGCACTTCGAGGACACCCTCGTTCCCGCATGCAGGACAGACGTACCGTACTTCGTCCGGGGCGTAGGTCTTTCCGCAGACCATGCACCGTAATCCAGCGACTGATGACATGTATCCTCCAAGTATAACCGGCAAGGAGTCAGACAGACCTCACACGGTTGTCAGAAATCGTCGTCCTGTTGCTCTTCAGCCGCGAACGATCCTTGTTCCAGTGTGACCGGCCAGCGCATGCTCCAGAGACTCCGGATTCGTGATGAGCGCCTCCCGTCCCCCGCGCTCAAGGAAAGCGATGGCTGCATTGATCTTTGGCAGCATGGATCCTTTCGCAAACTGACCCTGCTCTGCATAGGCCTTTGCCTCGGACACTGTCATGCAGTCAATGGCTCGTTCATCTGGTTTGCGGTAGTTGATACATACCTTCTCGACGGCAGTACTGATGACGAACAGATCGGCTTCGAGGTTCGTTGCCAGGAGGCTTGTGGCATAATCCTTGTCGATGACGGCTGCCACACCTTCCAGCAGGCCCTCACTGTTGCGAACGACAGGAATGCCACCTCCTCCCGCAGCAATCACCACGAAATTGGCTTCGGTCAGATGCTTGATAGCATCGAGTTCCACGATGGCCACGGGCATCGGGGAAGGAACGACCCTGCGCCATCCCCTGCCAGCGTCTTCGGCGACCGTCCACCCTTCCTGCGCTACCTTCTGATCGATCTCCTCCTTCGTATAGAACGAACCCACCGGCTTTGACGGATGCTGGAACGCGGGATCGTGCTGGTCCACCAGTACCTGCGTGACAACAGTGACAGCCTGTCGTTCAATGCCACGTTGTAAGAACTCATTGTGCAAAGCCTGCTGGATCTGGTATCCAATGGCACCCTGTGTGTCTGCACCACACGAGTCGAGAGGAACAGGATGAAGGCCGGCAACTTTCTCCGCAATCTCGGACCTCAGGAGGATAAAACCGACCTGCGGCCCGTTTCCATGCGTAATGACAACGTTGTACCCTTGCTGTACGATTCCCGGTATGTGGCGCGATGTCTCAACGACGGCCTCATATTGGTCATGCACGCTCTTGTGCTGTTCATCTCGAATTAGGGAGTTTCCTCCGATAGCGATTACCGCAAGTCTGGGCATAGTCTCTGTTCTCCGTATCAGGGGCTACATGGTCAGAGCAAGGATTGCTTTGACCGTGTGCAGACGATTCTCCGCCTCGTCGTACACCACCGAGTGCGGGCCATCGATGACTTCATTGGTGACCTCGCATCCACGGTCGGCAGGCAGCGGGTGCATGTATATAGCGGACTTGCTGGCCAGACCCATGCGGCGTTCGTCAAGAATCCACCCCGTGTACTTCTTCGCGATCTCCTGCGCCTCCGCCAGGTCCCGCGTTGTCATGAAGCAGCCCCATGACTTCGCCTCCACAATGTCTGCTCCTTCAAGCGCCTCGTCCATGTTGTTTGTTACTTCAAACCGGACGCCTGCAGCCTCCGCGTTCTGGCGGGCAATGGCAAGAGCCTCGGGCTGAAGCTGGAATTCCGGGGGCATCGCGAGAGTGACGTCCATCCCGAACCGCGGCATCATCATGATCGAACCCTGGGCGCATGCGAGAGGCTTGGCATAGCTCGGCGCATATGCCCACGACATGACAAACTTGCGACCACGAACTTCATGGTGGAACTTTTCCTGGATTGTCATGATGTCCGCCATCATCTGGCATGGATGGTCAAAGTCCGATTCCAGCGAGATGACCGGAATATCAGCCCATGTTGCCACGTTGGTCATATACTTGTGACCCGCTCCCAGATAGATGTCATCGCGGATAGCGATGCCATGTCCATAGCGCGACAGGATAATACCCAGCTCCTTCTCCGTGTCACCGTGAGAGATCTGGACTGCCTCCTCGGTCAGGTAATGGGCGTGACCACCGAGCTGAGTCATGGCCGCTTCCGTCGAATTGCGGGTTCGAGTCGACTTGTCCCGGAACAGCATGAACAGAGTCTTGTCCTCAAGTAGGCGATGAGGAATACCCAGCGCTTTCTGTTTCTTGAGGTCGAAGGCAACCTCGAGCAGGGTATCCAGTTCTTCGTCAGTCCAGTCGTTGGTAGACAGGAAATCGCGGCCCTTCAGCTTTGTATTCATCGGTCTCAAACCTCCTTGGCAAGTTGGGAAGGAAGCAGTGCGTAGAACCGTGCGGCCTGGTACAGGTCGCTGATTCGCACGTACTCGTTGGCTGCATGGGCGAGCCATTCGTCTCCCGGGCCGAATCCGATGGAAGGAATCTGAAACCGCCCCATGAAGGCGACGCCGTTCGTGGAGAAGATCCACCGCGAGACGGCGGGAGCCTCGCCGCGCACGTCTGCCGCCGCTTCAACCCCTGCCCGGACTAAGGGATGGTTTTCATCCAGTACCCAGGTGGGGAAGTACTTTTCCTGCTGGACGTGCAAACCAGTCCAGCTCGTATCTTCATACTGAGTCAGCTCGACAGTCGTATGCTCCGGATCATTGACCGCATTTCGGAACTCCTCGAGAACAGTCTCCTTTGTCTCGCCGACAGTGATACGCCGGTCAATGTAGATCGTGCTCTCATAGGGGACGGAGTTGATGGATGGAGCCTTGCTTTCTATGATGCTCACGACGGCAGTTCCCTTGCCCAGAAAGGGATCCTCGCGGAATGTGGCCGTCAGCTTCTCGATGTTGAGCACTGTTTGAGCCATCTTGTAGATGGCGTTGTCGCCCTTGTCCGGATGAGCTGCGTGGGCGGACGTCCCCGTCGTGGTAATCTTCAGCTCGACACGGCCCCTCTGCCCCCGGTAGATGTCCAGGCTGGTAGGCTCACAGATGACGACAAAGTCGGGACGGAATCCATCGTGCTCAATCATATGAACCACGGACAGCCCATCGCATGTTTCTTCCAGAACGGTGCCGGAGATGTAAAGAGAGAATCCATCGAGGAGGCCGAGTCGCTTGGCAATGGCTGCCCCGTACAGCATGGAGGCCATCGCAGCCTTTTCATCGCTGGATCCGCGTCCATACAGCAGGTTCCCCTCCACGACAGCTGCAAACGGGTCTACGCGCCAGTTCGCACGGTCTTCGGCCCAAACGGTGTCGATGTGAGCATCGTACAGCAGCTTGCGCGGCCCGTGCCCGACCCTGCCAATGACGCTGCCAATACTATCCACCGAGACCTCGTCAAAGTCGAGTTCTTCCATCTTGCGCCTGATAAGGTTCACGAGGTTTTCTTCCTGTGTCGAGTAGCTGCGGGTCCGGATAATCTCCTGCGCAAATCGCAGAATCTCCGGCTCGCAGGCGCGTGCTGCTTCCTCAATACGTTGGTCTGTCATGGCATATGGTCGCCGTCAAGGCTTGACGCAGTCCTGCCTTGTTATCCAGGCAGGTCCGGTCCCTTGAAAGCGTCGACCGCACTCCTTTCATCCACAGTGCTAGGTATACGGATGTCTGCAGTCTACTACACATGTGGCCCGCTTGCAATTCGAGGGCCCGGGCTGCCGACAGTGAGGTCCAGCCCATGAAGGCAGCAGCTACGGTTCGACTGGAACTGCCGAAGTCACCTGCAGCACATTCTGGAAGTTGGCCGTGCGCCCGATGACCGAGACCGTGAGCGAGCCTGCCTCCGTCGGCGTATACGTCACCGCGGTTGGCAGAGAGGACACTGTGGCCACGCGGGAGCCTGCGACGTACACATCGAACGATACGGCAAGGGCTGCCATTGGCGAGGTCACGTCAAGACTGAGTGTTACTTGTTGACCCGCTCGTACCTGCTGTGGGACGCAGGTTATATGGAGCTCGTCAGTCTGCGCAGCAGTCTGGCCGTAGACCTCCGTTGGAATCTGGTCCCTTCGCAGCGTCTTGATGATGACCTGGCTGTCAGGCCAATCCGCGGGAGCGAGTTTGCTAGGATCAATAGCGGCTAGCCGTACTGTCTGGAGAATAGGGGGATGGACCGTGCACGTCTCGGTGGGAATGTGACTGGACAGGAAGTAGGCAGAGTGCACCGATGAGGTGGGGCACGCATCTGTTGCGAGAAGCCCTGAACTGTCGCAGACGCTTCGCACAGAGACGCCGTCCGGCTTGGTACCGAAGTTTGTCTGTTTCACCAGCTTTATTGCCTGCTGCATATATGCTTTCCACGTCATCGCCGGGAAACGCGAACCGGCATTGCGGATGGCAGACATTTGTGCACGGGCAGCATCGGCTCCAACATGAATGACGGTGCACAGTTCCGGGGTGAACCCATCGTACCACGCATCACGCCAGTCATTGGTGCTTCCAGTCTTTCCCGCAGCCTGCAAGCCACTGATACGGGCGTTCGGTGTGTTCTCGTAGACGCCGCGCAGCATGGACTGGATGATCCATGCGGTCGCCTCGGGGATCACGCGGGTCGCGGCGAAGTCATGTTGCTCGATGAGTGTGCCATTCTCTGTTTCAATGCGCCTGATCGGATATGGGGTAATCCGCACCCCGCCATTCGCGACCGTTGCATATGCCTCAACCATTTCCAGAGGCGTAACCTCGAAGCTGCCAATGGAGATCGATACGTACGGTTTCAGTGGGGAGGTCACACCCATCTTGCGCGCGTAGTAAATCACCCGGTCCAGGCCGGCTCTCAGCGTCGTCTTGGCAGCAATGATGTTTGACGATTCCTTGATGGCGTTGGCAACCGAAATGCGGCCAAACCATTGGTTCGTCCCGAGCCACTCCGGGGGATTCCACCCGCCAAAGTCTGTTGGCTGCGACGCCACGATTTCAGATGGGAACGTCACCCCGTTATCAATGGCGGCGGTGTAATCAAACAGTTTGAACGTGGATCCTGGCTGACGGGCAGCAAGTACACGGTTGAAGTTGGTCTCGTCATAGTCTGTGCCGCCGACCATCGCCAGAATGTAGCCAGTCTTCGGGTCGACGCTTACCAGAGCTGCCTGAGGCTGGAATACACCGAGCGAGTCACGGTCGCTCTCAACAAAAACCTTGTCCTGTTTAGCCTTGTCCCATACTGTCTGGACAGCGGACAGTGCCGCCTGCTGCAGCTTGGGGTCAATCGTTGTGTAGATCCGCAGGCCGCCCTGATACAGGAGGTCGCTGCCATACTGTTTCTGCACGATGGACTTGACATAGTCGACAAACCAGCCAACGCTGCCGTAGGGAGACTTCATCCCATTCTTGAATGTGAGCTTCTCGGCTGCCGCTGCATCCGCTTCTTCCTGGGTGAGGTAGTGGTTGCGCACCATTTTGTGCAGAACGAGATGCTGTTGTTCTGTGGCCTTTTCCAGGTCGGCATACGGATTGTACGCGGATGGAGCGGGGAGAACACCAATAATCATGGCGGACTGTGCTGCATCAAGATCACGCGCATGTACTCCGAAGTAGCCGAGCGCCGCCGCCTCGATGCCATACAAGCCATTGCCGAAGTACACGTAGTTGAGATACATGTTGAGTACTTCCTCTTTCGTGTACTGCTTTTCGAGCCTGTAGGCAACGATCATCTCCTTGATTTTCCGTGGAAGAGTCACCTCTGTGTCATGGAGGATCGCCTGGCGAGCCAGCTGCTGAGTCAACGTGCTGGCTCCTCTGAAACCCTGTCCTCGAAGAGGGTCGACGATGAGGCCAACAAGAATGCCTCGTATGTCGATGGCGCCGTGACTGAAGAATCGTTCGTCCTCTGAAGCGATGAGTGCCTTGATGGCGGTCTCCGAAATCTCCGACAACGACTTGGGCAGTCGATTCTCCTCGAAGTACACGGACGAGAGGAGGTTGTCGTTGCGGTCGAAGATCTGGGAAGCTTTGGGCGTCTGAATAGAAAGCGACCCTACCGGCGGGACCTGTGTGGCATAGTGAGCAAAGACAAGAGCCAGCGTCGCACCTCCCGCTATCCCGATCGCGAGGAGTGCAATGAGAATCCATCCGACGATGACCCTGGGACGTGGGTGGGTGCGATGAGTGGGCTTAGTTGTTGCAGTCATGAGTGTGTTGAGCCTCCTCCCTGGCGGGTGTGGCTACCAGAGACACTCTGTCCTGTGAGCTGGTGAGAAACTCCGGGAAATGAGACGGTACCTCTCACACCTGTGATGATTTGAGTGTCTCCTTGATAGTATTGAATTCCTGTGATATTGTGTCGAGCCTTTTCCGGATATCTCTCAGGGTGTCGCGTCGCCCAAGGTCCTTGGGTGATTCGAAGACGGTCTCGAGCTCGTCGAGGTGATCGTAGATCTGAGCTTCGAGCTGGTATACCCGGGCGAGGTAGGCAGGCTCCAGGCGATCGTTGGACAGGAAAGCGGTCTCGCCGAACGCCATGAACTCTATCTTGTCGCGCAGCTCGTTCATGATCCGGAGAATCTTGGAAATATCGTCTACTACGGAGGTTTCTGCGTCGTTGGCCTGCTCCATGACATCCGCGAGGATATCTCGCAGGTTGTCCAGCTTGGACACCATGGCATCGCGTACCAGCTTGTCAGCCGAACGGCGCTGTTCCCTGGCTTCATATCCCACAAAGCCCGGGATTCGGTCCACAAGTTCGGCGAGCCAGTCGTGCAGCTCGTCTGACACTGCGTGAGCCTTGTCACCCATAGCATCCCCCTCTGCTCGTCAGATTCATCTTCGAATTCTACCCGCTCTGAGCTGGCAAGTCAAACGGATATCGTGTTCATCCATCACCACAGTCGCCGGTTTGACGAAACCCATGAGGACGGTAAACTAGTATACAAGCAGGTGTACGGGGTCCGACCCCCGCGCGAGTGTGATGACGGGGTCGGGAATGGAGGCGTACAGTAATGAATTGGGCAAATTTGACGGAACGTGCTCAGAAGGCAGTCTGGATGGCACAGGAGTCAGCCAGTTCACTTGGGAATGACTTTCTGGATACAGACCATCTTCTGATTGGTCTGGCGCGCCTGGAAGAGGGCATCGCCTACGAAGCAATGGTAGCCAGCGGGATTGACCTTCACAAGCTGGTTGACAGTATCTCTGACCAGGTCCGCGGAGTGAAGCACAACAACTTCCTGGGGAGGAATGACGAGATTATCCTGACGCCGCGGGCTAAGAAGGTGCTGGACCTGGCCGAACGTGAAGCCATCAATCTTGGCGACGGCTACATCTCGACGGAGCACATCCTCCTTGCGATTGTGCATGAGGGAGGCGGTGTAGGCATGCGCAGCCTGGAGGATGAGGGTGTGGACATGTCCAAGCTGGTCAACACGGTCTTGTCGTTGCGCGGCAGCGAGCACTCCTCTGAGACCCAGCATGCCAACAACCATCAGCCGAAGCAGCGGACCAAGACTCCGACGCTGGATCAGTACAGCCGTGACCTTACCGAGATGGCAAGGCAGGGCAAACTCGATCCTGTCATCGGACGCGATAAGGAGACCGAGCGATTGTTGCAGATTCTCCTGCGTCGGACCAAGAACAACCCCGTTCTCATCGGGGACCCTGGAGTCGGAAAGACCGCGATTGTTGAAGGGCTTGCAAAACGCATAGCCTCAGGAGACGTTCCCGAACTCCTCAAGAACAAGAGAGTCATCTCACTGGACGTGCCAAGCCTCGTCGCGGGAACGAAGTACCGCGGAGAGTTCGAGGACCGGATGAAGAAGTTTCTCGCCGAAATGAAGACCGCGGGCAATTCGGTCATCCTGTTTATCGACGAGTTGCACAAC
>Ga0209099_1002206_pt1 | contig 17704 bp, 11 predicted proteins | sample AD_JPNHW2_MetaG_FD_184430 | JGI IMG/M metagenome (GOLD analysis project Ga0209099, IMG submission 184430) | Active sludge microbial communities of municipal wastewater-treating anaerobic digesters from Japan - AD_JPNHW2_MetaG (SPAdes) (version 2) | ecosystem: Engineered > Bioreactor > Anaerobic... | reverse complement strand
AGTCCCTGACACCGGAAACGTTGTGGAATGAATTTGAATCGTAATTGAGCGAAGAACCGGTTGGCTGATACGGACGAACACAATCATTGACAAGGTTTCTGCGAAGCTGAATGAAATGACGTATTTCCAGTGGAACGATAAACATCATTCAGTGGTCAAAGGGATCGGTCTGATATCACTTGTCTGGACCGATGGAACCAGTAAATTTCTGATCGATTGTCTGATTTACGATATAGGCGGCGATGAACTGCCAAAGAATGATAATTTTCGGGCGATGCACAAAACCACTTCAGAACGGGGGCTTCAACCCTGTTTCTTAATGTTTGATTGTTGATATTCCGGAATTGACAACCTTAAGTGGCGTCTCCATACTCGGTTGGAACTGGTTCTCACGCATCAGGAAGAATCGAAGGGTGAACTTGGATCGTCCTGAAAATCGCCCAATTTCGACCCTCACGATCCCGATGATGGACTGAAGGTCCATATGGAGAAATTAGGGTATTGGATCTTTTGGCCATTATTGCATTTGTTTTAAATTTGATTTTTAAAACGGCTGATTTTTATAATTTTTAAAGGATGCAATGCGATATTGCATTGCTTTTTTTTATATTCCCTTATTTTTACATTGTGATTGGGTAACGCTTGGATATGCCTGTCTGTAGGGATATCAAAATCTTACGAACTTTCTGTATGAAAGCATTACAATCTGTAAATCTGACGCGTTTTCCCTGGCGATTGAAGTTGATGAGGAAGTGGATGAGGCCATAAAATGGTGATTATAATGAAAAAGAAATTATTACTGTTACCTGCCTTTTTGGTTCTTGTAATCTTGATTGCGCCTGCGGTATATGCAATTACCATAACTGCAGATGGGGATCTTAGTGACTGGGGACTTGCTGCATTAGCCGGACCTTCATCGGACTGGACAAAAAATGAGACCTGGGTTCCAACAAATTCTAATGTTGCGTTTATTGTTGAGAACAACAATAACATCCTGCACAAGTCATTTCCCGGTTATTATGCTTCCGGGGTACATATAATCGGCATCAAGAACGATTACAAATTTTACAATGATCCAATTGGTATTCTTAAAGCAACCGGTGAAAAAGTAAACACTCCATGGGGCGGTAAAAGATACGATGTATCTGCTATATATCTTGCACAGGATACAGGCAACATATACATAGCAATTATTAATGCGGTCCCCCAAGCCGGGTTTTTACCCGGTCATGACGAACAACCCAGTGACCTGGCAATGCACTTCAAATCAGATCCCGCAGCAAAATATGGCTGGGAATACGGTGTAAAACTCGGAACCTATAATTCGGTTGGCAAATATAACCCCGGGGACATTGTCTATCTTCCCGATTGGCAAAACCGGGGATACATTATGCCGGTTACACCAGATGTTATGAAATCACCCGCATTGAGCGGTGGTGGTGTGGTGGGTCAGGCGCAGATTGCGTATACAAGTTCATGGATTGATCATACTGATCATGGAAGCGTCGAGTATGTAGTTGAACTGGCCATTCCGAAGAATGCGGTTGGCGTTACCGGAAATGTTGGACTTACCAATTTCCTGATCACGCAAAATTGCCAGAATGATAATATCTATATCCCTGAATTCCCAACAATTGCAGTCTCTATCGGTGCAATCCTGGGGATAGTCTTTGTAATTTACACAATAAGAAAGAAAGACTCATAATTTTTCATCAAATGTATTAATTTTTTTGAACTCGTATCTTAACAATCTGTAAAGAAAGGTTTTAAAAACAATTTGTTCATTGTTACTTAAGGATATACAAATGTTGTCCATTCCCTACAAATACTGCAATCATACGACCATTGCGAAAATATGGAGCATATTCGCAATAATCTCGCTGGTACTTATCATATGGTATGTATCTGCGGGAACCTATTTCGAATTTGATGCACTAGGGGTCTGGATCCTTTCATGCCTTGCAATTTTATACATTTCTCGAAAACCTATGGAATTTTTATCTGAATTCTGGTGTAAAGTGGTAATTTTTTTCGGTGTTGGAATTGTAATTTTTAGTTTTATCAGTCTACCTATTGGGTTTACTCACTCACCCTATTCAATTGGGGAATACTCCATTCTTTTGTCAGGTATTGGGCTTATCCTGTTTGGCATGTTAAAATTCAGATCATATATTTTTCCCGTCCTGATTCCATTTATCGCCGTTGCAGGATATTCAAGCTATGAACTGTTCTTACGGAACCAGGACTGGCTCACCGCACCTTTAGTTCCGGTGACTACTTCAATAAGCGTGACCATATTGAGACTTATTGGCCTGAATCCTGTGGTCCATGATAACATATTTTCATTTATGTCAGTATCCGGTGAAACGATCTCTCTGACCATTGTATCAGACTGTACCGGAATCATGTCTCTTGGGACATTTACGATAGCAGCAATTATTGTACTCATCAGTTTTCCGGTTTCATTTACGTGGAAGAGCATGGGATTGTTGATCGTGGGATATCTTGGAACCTATGCTGCAAATATTTTAAGGATTATCCTGATTTCCCTTAGTGGTTACTATTTTGGCCCTGTTGGGGTTATGGAGCAGGTGCACGTCAATGTCGGGTGGATAGTCTTCTCTCTATGGATGATCATATTCTGGTATTATTTTTTCACCCGCCAGGTGGGCATACAGTTCTTTAAAAAGAGGGGTCAGGTGACTGGATAATTCCTTTTTTATCCGGTTATGATGTTTTTTAATCTCAACTAACTCCCCCATTCTACGTTCTGTTGAAACAGGCATTATTCGAAGACTCAAACATACAGAATGAAAAACAAATAGTACTTTTTTCAAGCATTTCTTGGCGGGGAGAGAAGGCTGAAAGGAATTTGGGATATAATCCCGGTGTTGAAACCAGCCAGAACTTCTATCGAAAGCATACATGCGTCAGAGAACGCGGATGGTAAATTGCCCTCAAAGGAAGTACTCTCCCCGCCGGAGTATGAGATGTCACAACGAAGTAAAGTTTGCGGAGTAGATATTCATAAACAATTCTTTGTCGCTGCACTTCTTTCACAGGTTGGGGAGTCAACAATCAAGAGGTTCCAGTCGGATAGATCCGGTCTCCTTGAGTTCAAAGACAGGGTACTCGATGAGCAATGCGAACTGGTGGCATTGGAATCCACGGGTGTTTACTGGTATTCCCTCTATTCCACGTTAGAGGATCACATCGAAGTCATTGTAGCAAATCCGTATTTCATCAAAAATATACCGGGGAGGAAGACCGATATTGCCGATGCCCAATGGATTGCCCAGCTTGCATTGAATGACCTGATCAAACCTTCACGTGTATTCCCAAAAAAGCAGAGAGTGATAAGAAACCTCACCCGATCCCGCGAACATCTGGTCAACAACCGGACGATGCTCAAGAACAGGGTTCACCGTATTCTCGAATCGGCATCTGTCAAATTATCATCAGTACTTTCAGATATGTTCGGGAAATCCGGACTGCATATTGTGCAGGGTCTTCTTGCAGGAACAGATCTGGATACGATTATTGCATCAATTCCCAATGAAAAGATCCGGTTGAAAGAACCGGAACTGCGGAATGCTGTCCAGCACAACCTTGAATCGTCGCAGATCCTCATCATCGATCAGTGCCTTTCCCTCATGGAACAGATTACTCGCAGGATTGATGAACTGGATGAGGAGATCTATGCTCGGATGATTGACCGGAAAAAAGACCTGAAAATTGCAACGTCAATTCCCGGTATCGGAAAAGTCAGCGCGATAACGATCCTTGCTGAAATCGGTAGTTACGAAGAATTTATTACTCCGGAAAAACTTGCTGCCGGGTCCGGGTTAATACATTCCGTTTACCAATCAGCCGACCATTTGAAAACCGGTCCGATTACCAAACGTGGGTCTCCCCACCTCCGGAGAATCATGGTTGAAGTGGCTCAGGCCGCTGTTAAAACCAAAAATAGCAGACTCCGATCCTTTTTCCTGAAACTGAAAATGAAGAATGGATACATCAAGGCGATTGTTGCCGTTGCCCGGAAAATCCTCTGTATCTTGTGGACTATCCTAAAGAAACAGGAACTCTACTGTGAAGAAAATCTCCCACGGAAAAAGGTGTCAATGTCTTTAAAAGCCACTCCACATCCCCGTGCAATTCAGGACGCTATTGAGATCCCCGGTAGAGCAGGATACGTGATCAAGAAACTCGATTCATCGGGAGGTTGATCCTTCGGTCATAGTCTTTTTCATGGTAAATCCTTAAAGCATGAGATAAACTTTCAGGGAGTAATGCAACCGGGGGGATAAGGATTTCAAAAATACTCTGTTTTGTAATAAGTAATTTTATAATGTTGAATGTATTGGTTACCTGTTTTAAAAGTAAATGTTTGTTTTAACCATGGTGCTGTGATTTTGGTATTAACTCCATTTGAGTAAAACAGGGATGTTTTCAGGGCCGGTCTGCCTAATAATACAGACCGTATTGGGCCCTTTTCCCGGTATTAATTATCTTAAACCACCGTGATTGTCACCGTCATCTTGGAGCTAAGGTGCTGGTCTGTGACTGTGAATAGCACAATATATTTTCCGGTCTGGGTGTTTGAAGGAGTCCAGCTGAATGTACCGGTAGATTTATCGAAAGTTGCATTCTCCGGAAGACGGAAAGCCCCATATGTGAGGGGGTATCCATATGCATCGGTTGCAGAGACCGTGAACGTGAGCAGGTTACCTGCCGTTATTGTCTGGTCCGGAACTGCCGCAAACGTTGGCGGGATGGTTACAACCGGTTGGTCAACCGTGATTTTCACGTTTATTTCCGAGTTGAGCGTCCCATCGTTTGCCGTGAATTTGACAGTATAAGTGCCAACCTGTGTGCCCGCAGGAGTCCAGCTGAATGCACCGGAAGAAGCATCAAATGTTGCGTTCTCCGGAAGGTTTGCTGCGGAGTAACTGACCGGAAGTCCATTGGCACCGGTTGCAGAGACCGTGAACGTGAGCAGGTTACCTGCCGTCACGGTCTGGTCCGGAACTGCCGCAAACGTGGGCGGGATGGTTACAACCGGTTGGTCAACCGTGATTTTCACGTTCATTTCCGAGTTGAGCGTCCCATCGTTTGCCGTGAATTTGACAGTATAAGTGCCAATCTGTGTGCCCGCAGGAGTCCAGCTGAATGCACCGGAAGAAGCATCAAATGTTGCATTCTCCGGAAGGTTTGCTGCGGAGTAACTGACCGGAAGTCCATTGGCACCGGTTGCAGAAACCGTGAACGTGAGCAGGTTACCTGCCGTCACGGTCTGGTCCGGAACAGCCGCAAACGTGGGCGGGACGGTTACAACCGGTTGGTCGACTGTGATTTTCATGTTCATTTCCGAGTTGAGCGTCCCATCGTTTGCCGTGAATTTAACAGTATAAGTGCCAACCTGTGTGCCCGCAGGAGTCCAGCTGAATGCACCGGAGGAAGCATCAAATGTTGCATTCTCCGGAAGGTTTGCAGCGGAGTAACTGACCGGAAGTTCATTAGCACCGGTTGCAGAGACCGTGAACGTGAGCAGGTTACCTGCCGTCACGGTCTGGTCCGGAATTTCCGTAAATGTTGGGGGGATATTCGTATCCGGCGGAACTACTGTAATTGTAACAGTCGTTCTGGAAGTACTGTGTTGGTTTGTAACTGTGAAGAGCACAATATACTTGCCTGTCTGGGAGTTGGACGGTGTCCAGCTGAACGTGCCGGTAGCTTTATCGAAAGTGGCATTCTCAGGGAGACGATACGCCCCATAGGTAAGGTTGTATCCATTTTCATCAGTTGCAGACACTTTAAACGTCAGCAAGTTTCCGACACTCACCGTTTTGCTTGAGATTTCAGTAAATACCGGGGCATCCGGCGATACTACTGTGATCATGACGGTTGTTTCTGAACTGATAATTCCGTCAGTTACACTAAATGTCACATTGTGTACGCCTGTCTGGGAGCTTAAGGGCGTCCAGCTGAATGTGTTATCGGTTGCATTAAATACTGCCCTCTCCGGGAGATTTGATGCTGAATATGTGAGGGGATCATTACCTGAGTATCCAGATGTGACCGGGAAGGAGAGTAATTTTCCTGCAGTCACGTTTGTCGTCCCGATGGGATTAATCCTGAGGGAATTTCCCCGGGTGATCTCGAAATTGTGCGTACTAAGTTCTGTTGAAATTTTCAGCACTGAACCATCCTGCATAGACCAGTCAGAATAATCTACGCCATCCCTTTTTATGGAATTTACATTTACCCCACTAAAGAATATGTCCGCACTACCCTGTCCTTTAACTTCGAAATTGATTGTCTTTCCAATCTGATGTACTGACAGGTAATCCAGGGGTTGTGAAGCAGACACAACTGATGCAGATGAAGTGTTTAAGTATGAACCGTCAAGAAGGGTATAATCCGTCACAGAGGTCCCGGTAACCCTTACATAAACGGTGGCTGCGTCTGTTGCATATGGGCCGAACTCAGATAAATCCCTACCAGTATAGATATAGTCTTCATAACCGTTGCCATTAATTTTCAGGGCGTTACCATTTCCATTTACCTCAACTTCAGCCGCGGTTTTTGCCTGTTCATCAGCATAACTGCTGAGAAGAACAGTCACACGGTAGTTTGATGTATTTGCCGGGCTCCGGAACCAGACGACCGGATTGTAGACTTCGGACATGGGGCTGTAACCGCCGCTTCTGCCAATATTTTTCTCCACAAGTATCTGGGATGATGGTGCAGAAACAAGGTTCAACGTAACCTCTTTTCCAAGGGGATTTTTGGTATTCCATGTAAGCGAATCTGAAGTAAGGCCGGTATCAGTTTCTTTTTGATAGGTAAGCCCCTGCCAGTCAATGGGTGTAGAACCTATGGCGAGGGTACCATTAACATGACCGATTGTCGACGCATCTGCTGCGTTGGTTGTCGGAGTGATCATCAGGCTTGAGGGCCTGAATATATTCCGGTAAATCCATGGCTCAGTTCCTTCAAGGCGATCAATGATGATGAAGTAGTCTGACTCCGGATACATAATGGTCCGCTCGTACTGAATCGGGCTTGACAGCGAAGTTCCCATGCCAGTTCCCCGGGTATTGACTTTGGTAATTTCTACACTTGCCTGCATCAAATGCATCCAGGGTACTTCAACAATTGATTCAATTTTGGAAGGTGTGATGACATTAAGGAAGTAATCTCCTTTGAGAATCCCTGCAGAAGTACTGCCAGACCATTTTTGAACGGCAAATGGAGTCCGTGGATCTTCAATCGAGATTGTGTTGTGGAAAATATCTGCATATCCGTATGGCCTGTCAAGAATATGTTTTACTTCACCGCCGTCCGACAGAAGGAGATCCCCGCGGCTGTAGTACTCAAATCCAAGCTGGTCATTGTGAGCCAGGTTCCTCATACCAAAGGTTTGGTAATTCCAGGTAACCAGGGACAGCCAATCCGATGTGTCTGACCAGTTGTTACGGAAAACCTGTAATGTTCCTGATGTATCCAGGTGGTTTGGATTTTTCGGGAATGTTCGTGTAATATCCGGATAGTTTCCTTCATAGACGCAATACAGGAGATTGCTTTCAATACTGCCGCTAAGCGCCGTACCCCATACTGCGCTTAAAGGCACAATGGTTGAATAATCTTTATTGGTATTTTTCTGGACCCGGTCGTAATGGTTCAGGGCAACTGCTTTGTCAGCATCTGTTAAGAGATTGAGGAACCCAACCTGATCGACCCAGCTGGTTATGCCTCCAGTACAATAGTTATTATTCAAATCAGCAAGCGGTATTGATGTCCAGGTTTCTGCGAGTACAGCATTCCTGACCCTTGGATACTTGTAAACCAGGTTGACTCCATAGGCATGGTTGCTGACCTGTGTCCATAATGCAAGATCTGAAATTGCATATGATTTATAAGACCCTACCAGCTCAAGACCGGTTGAATCAAACTGTGTGTTAAACATTGAGCCGCCAACATATGGGTGAAGGGCATCGTTTTCAAAGAGATACGTTGTACCCGTTGCATACCAGTCATTTGGTGTGGTCTGGAGAGCAAGACCGTTTGGGTTTGTGTAATCATGAAGAACTGCGGATACTACCCCTAATTCCGGATACATATGACCATGGTAGTCCGGATAAAAAACCTTGTAGGTGGCTGCCTGTTTGTAGACATAATCCGCCAGGGTGGCAAGATTATCCTGGATTTGAATATCCTCTTCTTCTGTAAGTGTAGGTTGAATCCAGTCATACGCAAGAGAATAACTTCCAAGTGCCATCCCAAAATCAGCGGTTGTTTCATTACTGCCGATGTTCATGTAGTTTAGCAATATATCGCGGGTTTTATTGGAATACTTTGTATCTTTCGTGATCTGGTATGCCAGAGCTATATTCTCAGCAAACTGTGAACGGAAAACCACTCGGTTATAACCTGCTTTACTACCTTCAGGTTGGCCAAGGATATGTCCGCTTGGGGGATAGGTACCCCATTCCGGGGTGATATTTCCGGAATAGTCATACGTTATCTGACGATTGGCTTGAGTAATAATACCGGATTGCCATGTTTTCCATGGTTCTGCAGCACTATTCTGATAACCCTGTGTTTCAGAAATACTGTGGAACAGAAGATAGGGATGTTCATCGGACAACGTCTCCACTGCGCTGACGCAGGGGAAAAGGAGGCTTACCAGGATTAAAGCGCCCATCAAAACGAACAATTTCGTTTTTATCTGTTTGAGATCCATTTCCATCATCACCCATTCAGTTTACTTCAACACTTTTCATCAATGCATTATTTCAATGCATTACAATGAAACAATGTATTACTGCAAACTATATATTTTTTTGCATTATGAAAACATTCAAAGAATGGGGTCAATGGTATGCATTGAAGAAAAGTATTAATACTAAAATCAATATAATAAATCAAAATAGGCCGATATTATGGATGTTTTAAACGATCAGGCTGATGAACAATCTCTTCGATTGTTAATCCTCAAGAAACACCCAAAAGGATTAACAATCGAAGAGATTGCCAAAGCGCTACCATTGAACCGTACTTCAACAGCCAAGTACCTGAACACACTTTTAATATCCGGCCAGGCTGAAATGGTAACTTATGGACGCGCAAAAGTATTCTCCCTTTCACAGCGTGTCCCATTTTCACAGTTACTGAACCTGTCCTCAGATCTTCTCATGGTACTTGACCATGAACTGACAATAACCCATGTAAATGAACAGTTCATTAAAGTGTTTGATACCAAAAGAGACTCTCTGGTTGGTGTAAAGTTTGGGGATTCGCCCCTGATGGCCCATTTTTCTGAAGATCATCTCAAACGGATCCATGATGCAGTTAATGGAACCGAATCTATGATGATGGACCGGATCAAGATTAAAAATGAAACATATTACTTCCGGTTAAAATTCATACCCTGTGTATTTGATCAGGGTGACAAAGGCCTTTCAATAATACTTGAAGATTTGACTGAACTTAATAAACACCAGGAGCTGCTTGAACAACTGGTTGAGGAACGTACAAGCGAACTGAAAAAAGTCAATGAACAGCTGCTAAACGAAATCCGGGAACGCGAAAAATCCGTGAAAGCGCTTGAACAGAGCGAGCGACGCTGTCGTGAACTCATCGAGAATGCGAACAGTATCATTATTAGAACTGATATCGAAGGCCGGATATTATTCTTCAGTAAATTTGCCGAGGGTTTTTTTGGTATTGAAAACTCCGGCATTCTTGGAAAAAATATTATGGGTACAATCATTCTGCCACCCCCAAACAGTACGAAGACGCCTGTTCAGCTCAGTACCGATTTCCTCAGGCCAGCAAAGCACCGAATGTTTAAAGAAACCCGTGTCCAGCGAAAAGATGGTGTGATAGCCTGGGTAGCATGGACTATCAAGGAGAATATAGATACAAAAGATAATATCCGGGAATTTTTACTTCTTGGCACAGACATCACTGAACTTGAAAATTATATCGAACGTTCACAAAAAATGCTTGAAAGTAACCAGATTGAAACCGATTCCAAAGATAAACAACTGGAGAAACTCCGTAACTCCGGACTCAATAAGATCTAAAATATTTATTATCGTTTTTAGTAGAACTCATATGCCCCCTTCATATTTTCGATACAGCAACTTCAATTAGAAAATCGAAGGGATGGATCAAAATAACCTGATTCTGCCATAATGCGGCGTTAATTAACCCGGGTAAAATTTCAGGCTTATATGGAATCTCCGGGGAGTACGGGTCGTTATATAGAAGTGTCAATCTCACGTGATTTTGCCAATTCGATGGATTTATGAATATTGTATACTATATTTTTCTATCAATGTTGTGATAATTAATGACATATATACCATATATTTTATCGAAGCTTTCAGGTCTGAAGCAAAATGTTTTTTGTAATTGTAATATGACCATTTACAAGATTGGCGATAACGACAAGATCCCGCCAGTTTCACCGAAAGTTCCAATAATTTATCAAATCATCTCAAATGACGAAGATTTGAAAAAGTATATTGGATTTCCGGAGATTAAAAAAAATTTTTGGAAGTTTGAAGATTTTCTGAATGGCGGAAGCCGGTTATATCTGGCTTTTGTTGCTGAAAACCTCGCCGGGTATTACATTGTGACGAATTTAAACAAATATAAACCATATTTATGCAATCACCATCCCCTCTTTAGTCATGGAATTAATCATTTTATATTTTATTGTCGAACCTTTGAGAAATATCGCAATAACCGGATTTATTCATTTATGCTGACTCAAATATGTAAAGAGTCAATATCTGATGGGGAAAGTGTACTTATATCCACTGATCTTGATAACAAATTTTCACAAAAAGGCATCGAAAATGCAGGATTTGAAAAAATTGGCACTTTAAAACATATTCAGTTATTTAATATCGTGTTTTTTTCGAAATTTGTTGGCGTTGATGAAATCGGGAAATCTTAAAAAAATCCCTTATAACAATCCAGTATTCATTTGAGCCCTTTACTTAATTCACGGATTCTCGTTTAATTTTACAGGGATATTTATTATATCCCTGTGTTTTAATCATCCCATAATCATTGAGCAATCATCTCATTCAGAAGATCTGACAGGATTGCGGATGGAATATCCCGATAGATCCTGTTGTTCCAATAATTATCGTCGATCAAATCTGCCGTAAATAATGTCGTATTCTTAATCTGCGGAATTTTTACAAGCATTGACCTTATGTTCATCATTAAAAATTTTAGTGAGATGGTGCTCTGTCCTTTTAATGTGTAAAATTGTGATCGTAACGGGGAATTAATAATCCTGAAGAGGAGTGCGGACAATCGTGCACTTTCCGCCATTTCATCGCGTGTTATATTTTCTGTTGACAAGGTAAAGTGGGGGGTTTCATGGGAATATTCAATGGAATATTTCCCTGCTTCTTTTTCCATAGTTGATCCCTGAAGGATCTGCAGGCGACGAATATTAAGCACGTGATCGGTTCCTTCAAAAAAATGCAGCAGGTAATCCAGACCAGAAAAATATGTATCCATTGTCTCAACAGGGAGACCGAGGATTATGTCAATTTTTAATACTATATTGTGCTTGTTCACAGTCTCTATAAATGTCTTAAAACGTTCGGGATTGAAACGGGGCAGGCCTGTTGCCCTGAGTGTACCTTTGTTAAACGACTGGATGCCGATACAGTTTATTGCCGTGTACCCGTTCAGCATATCGCTGTAGTGCTGGGGCCGGTCAAGTGCCATAAGGTCTTCGTTGTTCCGTATTAATTCCCGGGTTTTCAGTTGTCCTGCCAGTTTCACAAACTCCTCATCAACAGAATCATAAGTAATTTCCCAGTAAATCCAGGGCAGAGTAATTCCCTGTTTATGTATGCTTATAAGATGTTGAACAATTTTTTTTGCCCGCTCCAGGTCAGACGTAAATATTGCGTCAAAAATCCGGAGTGCTTTGATCTTCTTGTCAATAATCAGGTAATCAAGTTCCTTACATACCCGATCAAGGGAATAATAGGAGAGTTTGTTATTGTTTTTAGGATAGACCCCATATTTACATTTGTAACGGCATCCCCGTTGAGTCTCTAAAAATGCCTGCTGGTAGGCATATAACCGGGGATCAATATACTGGTTCAGGTAGATTGATGGGATTTCATCAAGATTTGTAATGACATTTTTTTCCGGCGTATATATCACAGAATCCCCCTTCCAGCAGGCAATACCGTTTGGCAAGGGTTGATCTGGATTTTTGTTACGGGTATCCAGGTACTTCAACAATTCAACGAATTTTTTCTCCCCTTCACCTGTAACAAAAAAAGCATCATTGCGGAACCCGGAAAACGATGACTGGATTTTTTCTGTTGTAATTTCCGGGCCGCCGAACACCTGTACCGGACCTTTTGGTGATTCAATTTGACCGGCAGCCTCTATTATCCGGTTGACATTCCATACATAACAACTATATGAGATAATATCTGCACACTCTTCACGAAGCGCAGTTACAATATTTTCTGTCGGAGTGTCACGGGAAAAATTAAGGATTTTAATTTCCATTCCGGAAATTCCCGGATAATATTCGTGAACACAGGCTGACAAATTATAGGAAGACAACAGGTAACGTGCGATAGTATCATCCGGATAAAGGTTAAGGAATACAAGTTTTGTCATCCGGTGTTCTCCTTTGTCTTTTTAATCCCCTGAATGGAATCTGCCCTTGATCGGCTTTAAAATGCTAATATATCCTTTTTCAAAAACTCCTGCAGTAAATGATGATTTCTTGACTGAAAACCGGATACTCAGACGAGGGTTAAATTTTGTAGCATAATATGCGTAAAGACGCTTGTTTCCTGCAGCACCGAGAGTGATATATGACCTGAAACCCTGTTCACAACCGTACTTCACCGCTTCCCAGTTAACGAGATCGCCTGGTGAAGGTGAGAGTAATTTTATTGGTTTGAGATTTCCAATCCAGCTGTAAATAGTGTCTTTATAGTGCAGATCGAGTAAACCCGTAACAATTTCATCTTCATAGGTTGCATAAAAGACGCGGATGTTTTTAGAGAATGCATCGTATATATCCAGCAGGTAATCGGTCGGGACCGTCACAATTTTTGCCTGCTGCCTGTACCGTTCATTCATCAAATCGACAATCGCTTCATACTCTTTCCGCGATCCAATCTCTACGTTCATTCCCTTTTTCTTTGCACGGTTTATATCCTGTCGTTGCCTCTTATCCAGAGACTGGAATAAAAGATCGGAGTTGCCGTTCAGATCGATAACATAGTCGTACAACGGCTGTACTGAATATCCTCCCCAGGAATAGGGACGCGGATCTGTCAAACCCGGAGGTAAAGAAATATTCACATAGTCTGCGTTTAATTCTGTAGTGATATAGTCATCAACCAGTTTCTGGACCTCAAAATAATTATTCTCACGACGACTCTGTCGCATTGTTTCATAATTTGTAATGATCGGACCCATGTAAAATACTGAAGTATGGGGGGGTGGAGAATAGACCATCCTGATTATTCCTTTTTTCTGGAAAAACAAAGGAAAAATTCCGATGGGGATATCATCTTTTTTTATGACAAGTGGATGCAGGACAGAACCGGTATGTTTCTCCATGATTTTAAGCCAGTTCCATTTATGGAACAGGGTACCTTGTACGGAGTCCTCAACAATTGCATCCCATTCCCGGGAGTTTTTTTCTGTATAACATTCAGTTGTCATTGTCATGCTTTTCTCACTACGATTTTCCTGTTTTTTTCATCAGTATGGGCCCGGATATAGATCCGTTTAAATCTCGGATCTGACGTAACTACCTCTCTGTCGATCTCATGAGCATTCCCTGACATGATCCTGAATCCGTTACCGGACGGGATATCAAAAGAAATGAAATAATCATGGGCCGGTATTGAGGGTTCTATGATAATCGAAGATCCTTCCCATCTGCAGTCCAGATCTTTCCCGTCCCGGTTATTTTCCCATTTGATAATATTGCGGGCATTTGTCACAAGAGCTCCCTGCTCCTGCGCCCGCTGGATAATTTTACAGTAAATTTCCCTTGCATACGGGGCTTCTGAGATATTGAAAACCGGGGGGTGCCAAAGAATTGTTAACAACCCATGGTATCTCTTGACCTGATCACTCATGGAATAACATGCGGCAAGCGGATCCTTTATTGAAAAAAGAAAGACGTCCATGACAATCAACGGAAGTTCCTGGATGCGGAGCTGTTCTTTCCCGTTAAACGGGTAGAATGGAAATGAGGTCCCCCAACGGAATCCAAGGCGATCCTTATACCCGAGTGAACTGTCGTACATCAAACCTGCATCAGACTGGTAGTTCCAGGTATCGGGAATTGTGAGGTTTAAGTGGTGTTGCCGGATCCCGGAGACTTTCCTGTGCAATACATTTTCAAGATCCCGTGTTTCATCTGCAATACGGCCCGGGTCTTTGAATGAATAAAATGAACCATGGACTGCCACTTCGCTGCCATGATCGAATACGGTCTGAATAGCCGCTCTGACACGGCGATTGTTGTAATTGTGGTTTCGGCCATACAGGTTCCAGGTCCGGGGTGAGAATAGTCCTGGTTTTCCCGTTTCCTTCAGGAAAAAAAACGTCGAACTGGCATGGAACTGTTTCTCAATTGCAATAATATCATCAAACGTATAGTAGGGTTCATTTCCCCGGAATTTCTGCAACAGGGAATGTCCCTGTGCTTTCAATCCCTGAAAATCCCGGGAAAGAACACTTTTTATTGGCCGGGTTATCCACTGATAGGTCTTTTTTACTTCATCGACATCATGGGTCAGGCAGACTGCAAATTTTTTTGCATCCGGCCAGTAGGATTTGAATACAAGGGGAATTTCTAGGGAATAACATGCCTCTCGCAGGGAATTGAGAAGAATTTCTTCCAGAGCATCAATGACCGGCACTGAAGCAAGCTGCTGTTTTTCAGTTTCGTCAAGCGTATTCCATATTTGGTCAAAATGCCCGGAAAGAATAAATCCGGTTTCCCGGAAGATATCAATACCAATTTCTATTCCGTTCTTATGCAGCGTTATGCAGGGATACCTTTTTTCCCCGGATTCAAAAAATGCGATTACCCTATCGCTGTTTCCGGTATCATGGGGATTCTCGCAAAGGGGAATAACGACATCCCCGGACCGGATTTTGCCACACAGGGAATTTTTAATCTCATTTCCTTTGACCGTGATCAGAAAATCTTCTGCAATCTCACTCGCATACTCCATATGCAGGGTTGACGCGGATGGAGTTTTTACCTTAAATGGTATTCCGGATTTTTTGAGAAAATGATCAACACCATATCTCCCGTAAGGATCCTGAGGGCAGTATTCCAGTGTTATCATAAGCATACCCCCATGACCCTATCAGAACTGATGATATGCGGGGTTATGCGACCAAGTGATTTTTTTTGCCGGAAACGGTTCAAAAATTGCATGGCTAAGAAACAGAAATTACAGGTTTTAGTGCAGTTTTTTCTTACGCAAAGTCCGGATACTGATTGTTTACACCGGCTGATACGATGCATACTGGAAGTATCGGGCGCCAGGAAATCAGAACCTGCACAATCACACATAACAGATACCTATTTTATAACCCACTTGATCACTTCGAACGCTTCCGCGTATTTTTCTTCGATCTGGGTGCCCCGCGTTATTGCAAGACTGCGTACAAAATCTGCATTCATGTAGGACCGACCCTTTTGTGTCTTGTAACATCCCAGGGCATCAATCTTTTTTTGCACATGGTCTTGTTCAAGCGGAATAAATGCAAGCGTGTTAAACGTGATGTTATTCCACGGTTGTTCGTAGCCGAGAATTGTGCAGTTTTTAAATGCTCTCATTACCTCTTCAATAGTCGTCTTGTGATCCTGGTGCGTATCATAACGTGAAGGAGCAAAAACCACGTCAGGCCGGATTTTGTTCCGCAATCGTATCAGTTCATCCAGGATCTCCTGTCGCAGGCGGGGAAATTCGCGGACTTCAAAATTACATAAAATCGGGCTGTCAATTCCCAGAATTTTTGTTGCGGCTTTTACCTCTTTTGAAAGAATATCCGGGGGAAATTCCGGGGGTACCGATTTTTCACAGCAGGAAAGTGCAACATAATCTACCTCATAATCCTCTTTGATTAATTTGGCAACGGATCCCCCGCAGCCAAGTTCTCCGTCATCCGTATGGGGGCTGATAATCAGGAATTTTTTAGTCATATTGACATCTCCGATTTTTTGAACGAGGTATAAAGCCGGAGAAGATCTTCAGGTACAAATCCCGGTAAAATTAAGGAAGGGTATACCACATCCGCTTCAATTTTATTTATTTGTCCATTTGGGAAAATGAGGGATTTATTCAGGATTTCGTCCCATAAGGCCGGAATTTGGGAATCATGGTTTACGAGAAGATCAATTGTGGAAGGGGTAATGGTAAAATTGTTTTCTGCAGTAGATAACAGGTTTGAGAGGCGGTTCAGATCGTTTTTTAAGGTTTTTAAATTTTTAGCGTCATTATCAGCAGTACTCTTTGCAGCAGAAATCCTATCGGTCTGGTTTTTCATCAGTTCTGTAATTTTTTCAGGAATTGTAATCCGGGATAAATCATATATGTCAGATGACAGGGTCTTGCTGATATCTTCCAGGATAAGAATGTGTGTCAGGCCGAGGTAGTAGTCTTTTGATCTCCAGAAAAGAATCAAGGGCTCCCGGAATCCGATTTTTTTTGTGATTTGATCAGATATCATACCATACTGGAGTGAGCCTCCGGCACCGGGAATGAACAGTGCATCGCCAAGACCTTCAGCCCAGACAATATTTCTGGATACGGCATTGAAATCCATCCGTGCATAATATTCCGGCAGCCGGATAAAGTCCTGCCCGAATGCGAGGGCATATTTCCTGTAACAGTGCGGGCATTCGCCACGGGCAATGTTTGACTCATCAGCATACAGATCAATCTTGACTCCACACGTACAGTGGTACCAGAATGGAAGATGATTTAAGTGAACTGTGGGGATTTTGAGATTTTTTTCATTGATGATCTGGTTATAGATCTGGTTATAATTTCGATAATGCTGGAGAAGACGGCGGGATTCCTCAACAAACAAGAGTTCATTTTGTAATTCTGAATGGAGGACAAATCTTAACTCAATTCCGAATACTTCGTGACATATACGCGCAAAGATGGTTGCATTCAGCTCAGCAAAGTTCTCAGCGGATTCATAGCTTTTTTGCAGGATATCGAGAATTTTTCCCAGTTGAAGCGGATTTTTCTCAGGCTGATTCTTAAGTTTTGAAAAATCCGCGAGATAGTGTTTTTTTATCTTTTCAAGTCCGTTCAGCCAGGCATCAATGGGTGGCTTGGGCAGTGAACAGAACTTTTTAAAACGGTCATTTTCTGCAATTGGAAATCCGAATGTTTCTGTACCCTCCTTGTTAACTGCCTGGATATGAGTGCGATACAACAGTTTTGCAGTCGAGAGGTTCTGATCGGCAAAACTAAAGAATGCTATACAGGGACGTCCTGATTTTTTTACTCGTTGCTGTACGCATGAAAGAAGAAACGCTTTTTTGAATATACCGCTGTGTGGCAGAAAATTTGGCTGATGCCCGGATTCGAGAATTATTGTTGAGGCTGTTACCTGTTCAGGTTGAGGGCTTGGTATG
>Ga0209099_1002205_pt1 | contig 17705 bp, 9 predicted proteins | sample AD_JPNHW2_MetaG_FD_184430 | JGI IMG/M metagenome (GOLD analysis project Ga0209099, IMG submission 184430) | Active sludge microbial communities of municipal wastewater-treating anaerobic digesters from Japan - AD_JPNHW2_MetaG (SPAdes) (version 2) | ecosystem: Engineered > Bioreactor > Anaerobic >... | reverse complement strand
GGGCAACCACCACGACTGGGTTTACACCTACACCATAGAACGTGAAGACTTCACCATGCCCGCCAACCCTGCACCACAGATCATTCCCTGTGCCGCCGACCTGGCCGAACCGACTTTGCCTGTCATCACGGATAATTGCGAAAATGTCCTGACGCCCACCGGCCCTGTGATTAGCACGATCCCTGCCTGCGAGGGAGATGTAACATATACCTACACGTATACTGATTGCGAAGGCAACCACCACGACTGGGTTTACACTTACACCATCGAACGTGAGGACTTCATCATGCCCGCCAATCCTGCACCACAGGTTGTTGCCTGTGCAGCAGACCTTGCCGAGCCTACCTTACCTGTCATCACCGATAATTGTGACAATGTCCTGACACCCACCGGTCCTGTAGTCAGCACGATACCGGCTTGCGAAGGCAATGTAACCTATACATACACGTACACGGATTGCGAGGGCAACCACCACGACTGGGTTTACACCTACACCATCGAACGTGAAGACTTCACCATGCCCGTCAATCCTGCACCAGAGATTATTGCTTGTGCGGCCGACCTTGCCGAACCTAACTTGCCGGTCATCACCGATAACTGCGAAAATGTCCTGACACCCACCGGCCCGGTGATCAGCACGATACCGGCCTGCGAGGGAGATGTAACATATACCTACACGTATACCGATTGCGAAGGCAACCACCACGACTGGGTTTACACTTACACCATTGAGCGTGAAGACTTCACCATGCCTCAGAATGAGGGGAGCACCGTTGCCTGTGCCATCATGGCTGTAACACCACAGGTTCCTGTAGTATATGACAACTGCGGACAGATGATAATCCCAACGGGTCCGTTTATGAGCGGCACCTATGCCGGAGCAGAAGGAACGATAATATTTACGTATACCTATACCGATTGCGAGGGCAACACTCACGATTGGGTATATACATACACCATAGAGATAGAAGACTTCACCATGCCTCCTGATGATGGCTCAGTTATCGCCTGTGAGGCGGAAGCTGTGGCGCCTGCTTTGCCTGTAGTCAGTGACAACTGTGAAGACCTGATCGTTCCTACGGGACCTTTCATGAGCGGCACTTATGATGGTTGTGAAGGGACAATTATCTTCACCTACATCTATACCGACCTGGAAGGTAATGCGCATAATTGGGTTTACACCTACACCATCGAACGTGAAGACTTCACCATGCCCGCCAATCCTGCACCACAGGTTGTTGCCTGTGCAGCCGACCTTGCCGAGCCTACTTTACCTGTCATCACCGATAATTGCGAAAATGTCCTGACGCCCACCGGCCCTGTGATTAGCACGATCCCTGCCTGCGAGGGCAATGTAACCTATACATACACGTACACGGATTGCGAGGGCAACCACCACGACTGGGTTTACACCTACACCATCGAACGTGAAGACTTCATCATGCCCGCCAATCCTGCACCACAGGTTGTTGCCTGTGCAGCAGACCTTGCCGAGCCTACCTTACCTGTCATCACCGATAATTGCGATAATGTTCTTACACCCATTGGTCCTGTGATTAGCGCCACCCCGTTATGTGAAGGAGAGGTTACCTATACCTATTTGTATATCGATTGCGAAGGCAACAACCATAATTGGGTGTATACCTATACCATCGAACATCAAGACTTCACTATGCCTGCTGATGCGGGAGAAACGATAGGCTGTGCATCTGAACTGGAAGCCCCGGCCTTGCCTGCAGTAATCGATAATTGTGGCATGACCTTAACTCCTATAGGCCCGGCGGTCAGCGCCACACCATTATGTGAAGGCGAAGTTACCTACACCTATATGTATATCGATTGCGAAGGTAACACTCATAACTGGGTATATACCTATGTGATCGATGATGTTACTCCGCCTACAGGAACAGCTCCTGCAGACATTACCGGATTGCAATGCATTGCTGATGTTCCGGCTGCCGATATAAATGTGATAACTGACGAAGCAGACAACTGCGGAGGTGATGTTACAGTAACAGTCAATGACATAAATAACGGAGGTGCAGGTTGCATGTCCTCACCTTACATTGTTACCAGGACATACACCTTAAATGATTGCAGCGGATTAACGACAGACCTGGTACAAACGATCACTGTCATCGATGATACTCCACCTGTAATTACCTGTCCTGTTGTACCACAATTTGTGATGCCCAATACTGGTCCCAATTATTTACAGACTGGATCCTCATGGGATGCAACAGCCACAGATAATTGTTCCGTGCCAACGGTTCTGTTTACATTATCCGGTGCGACCACGGGGCCCAATAATCTGCCAACCTTAGACGGTGTAACGTTTAATTATGGCATTACCTTTGTAACCTGGACAGCCACGGATGCTTGCGGCAATACCAGTTCATGCAGTTACACAATCAATGTTCTGGACAATACACCTCCTGAAATAAGTTGTCCACCGACCATTGCCGTTTTATGTCCTGAATCTATCCCTGATGCCTATGCGACCCTGGCAGATTTCATTGCAGCAGGCGGATTAGTTTATGATAATGATGAGATTGACACCTTAAGTTTTACACTGTTAAGCCAGACAAGTGACGGGATGACTTGTCCCGAGACAATTACCAGGATTTACCTGATCGCTGATATTATTGGCAATACCGTTACCTGTACCCAGCTTATTATCGTAAACGATACTGTTCCTCCTGTCATATCTCCCTTGCCGGAACCATACACGGTCTATTGTCCTGCTGTTCCTGAGTTTGCAATAGCTACAGCTTCAGATAATTGCAGCGGTAGTCTCCAACTGGCATATCAGGATGTGACAGTACCCGGTCAGTGTACTTCTCAGTACAGCGTAACCCGCACGTGGACGGCAACTGATGCATGCGGCAACAGTACGACAGCAGTTCAGATAATTAATGTGTCAGATACCACCGCTCCGGTATTGAACGTTTCGGCGGAAGACCTGACGGTACAATGCGACGGCAATGGGAATACCAATGAACTGAACGCCTGGTTGTCGGTACATGGGAATGCAAGTGTTTCTGATGAATGCAGCGGAGTAACCTGGAGTAATAATTACACAGTTCCTTATGTGCAATGTGGCGGCACCTATACGGTAACAGTTGTTTTCATCGCCAGTGATGATTGCGGGAATTCGGTGTCCACGGCTGCGAACTTTACTGTTGTGGACAATACCCCGCCGTACCTGAGCTGTTCCGATGACATCATCGTGAATAACGATCCCGGTATGTGCGGAGCAAACGTGATTGTTCCTCAACCCACATTTTCTGATATCTGCGGTTCTGTTACCATCATAAACAGCTTTAATTTGACCTCAAATGCCTCTGATTACTATCCCGTCGGGAACACGATCGTCACCTGGACAGCCACAGATGCTTGCGGAAATACCTCAACCTGCACGATGACTGTTACTGTAACCGATAATGAACCTCCCGTCATCATTTGTCCGGCAGATATCATTTCCTGTGACGAGGAGATGTCATTAGGAGAACCATATGTAATGGATAATTGTGGTATACTGAACGTAACCAATGACGCTCCTCCCAACTTCCAGTACGGAATTCCGACAGACGTAACATGGACCGTTACTGATATTTACGGGAATAGTTCAAGTTGCGTACAGTCGGTTACTATATCAGTCATAACGGCATCCGCCATGAGTTCCGCGCAGGTATCATGTTACAATGCTTCGGATGGTATCATAACTGTAACAGTCAGCGGCGGGGCCGGTATCTATCATTATTCACTGAATGGTTTACCATCGCAAACCTCAAATGTATTTTCGGGTCTGCCTGCCGGGACATATGAAATAACAATCACAGATGAAAATGGCTGTCAGAAGACTTTACCGGATATTATTATAGCCAATCCTCCTGAATTACTGGTCACCATTACAGGAACTCCACAGGTGAGTTGTCATAATAGCAGTGATGGCATTATTACAGCTAATGCCATTGGAGGAACAGGAGCCTATAGTTATTCGCTGAATGGAGGGCCATCGCAAAGTTCTAATGTGTATACGGGACTTGTCCCCGGCAGTTATGTAGTCACTGTTTATGACGAAAACGGATGTGAAGCGATATCAAACGTATTTGAAATTGATAATCCTGATCCTCTTGAGATCACAGGTAGTATATCTGGCCTGATCTCATGTTATCACGGGTCTGACGGAGAGATCACGGTAACTGCAACAGGTGGAACAGGTGGTTATTCATATACTATCAATGGTGAAAATCCTCAGATTTCCAATGTGTTTACAGGCTTGTCCGCCGGGACATATGGCATCGTGGTAACTGATGAGAATGGCTGTACCGATAGCACGGGAGCAATAATATTACATAACCCGCCGCAGATTGAAGCTTATGCAGAAACTACAGGCCAGGTAAGCTGTAATAGTTCAGAAGATGGGGAGATCACCGTTTACGCGACGGGAGGGACAGGTACTTTGTCATACAGTATCAATGGTGGACCGACTCAGCTGTCTAATGTGTTCACGGACTTAGCGCCAGGTTTCTATACAATCAACGTTTATGATGAGAATGGCTGTTTCATCACACTTGATGAAATCAGCATCAACGAACCAGATCCGATATCGTTAGAATTTCATAATACTGATGCTAATTGTTCAGGCCTGGACGGCGGATTCTCTCAGGTAATTGTAGCAGGCGGCACACCTCCGTTTACGTTCCTGTGGTCTAACGGTGTTACCACCTCTGGTGCAGCAAATCTTGCAGCCCAGACTTACTCGGTGACCGTCACTGATGCCATGGGATGCACGCATAGCCAGAGCACGACGATACATGCCGAGCCAAGGACTGAGTTAGGAATAGCCAAAGGATTTTCACCTAATGGTGATGGTATCAACGATGTTTGGGTGATCGATAACCTGAACTTGTACCCCGACAATGAAGTGGTACTGATTAATCGCTGGGGCAATGAGATCTTCACACAAAAGAGCTATATGAACGACTGGACCGGCAGTGATCTGCTTGAAGGCACCTATTTCTACATTATCAAAGTAAAAATGTGTGAAGAAGACGTTGTATTTAAAGGCTATGTGACCATATTGAGATAGTAATAAATATAAAAAACTGAATAAAATGAAAACGCTCAGACTAATTTTCGCCTTTCTGCTGATCAGCATTTACGGCTATAGCCAGCAGAATGCCCCTTTTACGCAGTATATCTTCAACGAGATGATCATCAATCCTGCTTATGCGGGGACAAAGCAACTGATCAATATCAACGGTTCGTATTCGATCATGTGGGCCGGTTTTGAAGGCGCGCCCACGACCCAGACCATAAGCGCGGAAGGCCCTGTCTATAAGAACATGGGATTGGGATTGCATATTATCAACGACATGATAGGCGCCCAGTCGCAGCAGGGGGTTTTCGGCAGTTATTCCTACATCATTCAGTTCAATGAAAAGTGGCGTATGTCGCTGGGCCTGGCGTTGGGTGTTTCAAACTTTACCGTTGACGGCGCCAAGCTGACGCAAGATAATAATGTGTATGATCCTGCCATCCCCAGGACTAAGGTCAACAAGGTGCGTTTCGACTCAAAAGTGGGATTGTTTGCCTACAGTGACCGCTTTTATGCCGGTTTATCCGTGACAGAGTTATTTGCAGATGTGTGGAAAAGTAAAGACCTGCTGATAGCCAAACAATCGCGTCATTATTACCTGACATCGGGTTATGTTTTTGATGCGGGGAAAAACCTGAAAATCAAGCCGAGTTTTTTACTCAGGGAAGATTTCAAGGCCCCTGCCGATGTGGATATCAACTGCTTTTTTCTGATCAGGGAATTATTCTGGCTGGGCACCACAGTGAGGTTTGGAGCGAATATTTTTAAGAACCCGGATCTGGATAAAACACTAAGGTCGCGTAATGCGATGATATTTATGACGGAATGGAACATTACCAGAAGTTTCAGGATAGGTTATTCCTATACACTCTCGCTGACGGCTTTAAAGAACTATTCGGGGCATGAAATAATACTGGGATATACCTTCCCCAAAAAGGCTGATACCAAGATGAGAACACCGAGATATTTTTAATATTAAATACTTAAAGTTATGAAAACAATACATCCCTTCGCAATTTACCTGGTAGTACTGATGGCAGGCATTGTTTTTGGGTTTCAGGTTCGGGCGCAGACCGAACTTCAGAAAGCGCAGGATCTTATGGCGATGTATGAATATCCTGAAGCCATAGAAATTTATACAAGCATCAATGCGCCAGCCATAACTGACTTGCGGAATCTGGCGGAATGTTACCTGATGGTGAATAATACTAAGAAAGCAATGGAAACTATGGGCCGTGTTGTGGAAAATGCAGGGGCTACGGCCGCCGACGTATTGAGGTATGCCTCGCTGTTAAAGACCGAAGGGCTTTATGATGATGCCATCAAACAGCTTGAGAAGTACAAATTGATGAATCAGCAAAAAGAAGAATCCGCAAATATGGAGATTTTTGCCTGTGAAGAAGCCAAAAAATGGGTGGCAAAACCTGAGTACATTGATGTGGCCAATATGACAGAAGTCAATAGTGAAAACAGCGATTTTGGGCTGGTGCCTGCCGGAAAGAACTTTTTGCTGACCTCTGACCGCAAAATCAGGGGCGAGGAAGAACTTTACAGCTGGACAGGAAATCCCTATCTCAAACTCTATAGTGTTCAGGCCGACGAGCAAGGCGCCCCTACAGGACAATTCCGGGCGGTAAACTCTTTGAATTATAAATACCACAACGGCCCAGGTATCATGGACGACAATGATGAGGTGTTATATTATACCAGGACTGAAATGGTACGGGTGAAAAAAAAGCCGATCAACCCCGACCCGACCAGTTGGTATGATCATTCTACGGCAGCGGATTATACCAACCGCCTTGAGATTTTTTCAGCCGATTACAGTAAAAACGGCGGCTGGTCTGGTGTCAAAGCCTTTGCATATAACAAACCGGAAGAATACTCCGTAGGCCATCCGGCTATCAACATTACAGGAAATATCATGTATTTTGTTTCGGATATGCCGGGGGGATATGGCGGATCGGATATTTATTACTCCACCAAAAGAGACGATGGCTCGTGGTCGCAACCACAAAATGCGGGAAACATCATCAATACACCGGGTAAAGAAGTATTTCCTTTTTTGGATGATGACGGTACGCTTTATTTTTCCAGTGATGGCCATCCCGGAATGGGAGGGCTGGATTTGTTTCGTTCCAAGGGAAGCAAGAATAATTGGAGTACACCGGAAAACTTAAAATCTCCTATGAATTCACCAAGGGATGATTTTTCAATATATTATACAGAAACAGGGAAGTCGGGTTATTTTTCGTCAAATCGCGAAGGCGGCAAGGGCAGCGATGATATTTACAGTTTTGTGGCTTCACCACCGGTAAACCTTATCCTGGCAGTAGTTACAAAAGAGAAGTTCGACGATAACACCACCGCTGTATTGGACGGAGTCGATGTGAATATTAAAAATACCGGCGATAATAATCCGCTTCCCTTTGTCAGTGGCGATCCGGGCATTTTTTTCGCCACCGCTAACTGCAATGGCGAATACGAGGTAAAAGGCTCCCGTGAAGGGTATTTTGCTTCCGTTCAAACCATAAAAATGCCGTATTGCATCACTAAACAAGATACCGTGGAAGTGGAATTGCTGCTTACAAAAATCAAAATCGATGTGCCCATTGTCCTGGAAAATATTTATTATGATTTTGATAAATGGTTTATCCGTCCTGATGCAGAAATAGGGCTCAATAAACTGCTTAAAATACTCGTAGATAATCCTGATATTAAAATTGAGCTCGGCTCACATACCGACTGCCGCGGATCCGACAGGTACAATGAGGTGTTATCGCAAAAGAGAGCCGAATCGGCGGTCAATTATATCATCAGCAAGGGTATCGATAAAGAAAGGATTACGGCCAAAGGATATGGTGAAAAAGTGCTGATCAATAATTGCTCGGATGGCGTTGAATGTACGGAAGAGGATCACCAGCTAAACAGACGTACGGAGTTTAAGGTTACCGGATTTATTAAGGGTAGGGGCAATGTGGATATAAAAAGCGAAAAAGGAACTAATGTCATTGTCAATCCTAAGCCCGGCACCAAATTGATTGATAAATAACCCATTCAAATAACCAAACTGGTTCTGTTGATTATATTTTATTACTCCTGTTGCGGGAAGATAAAAGTTATTTCTTCATGTGCCGCCGAAATTAGTAAGGGCACGAGCAGATTCTGATTGCCATCGTGTTAATAAATACCTTATCCTTGATATTTCCTGCATTGAATTTTTTATAACTTTGCTGTACAAAAAAGCATATGCAGGAAACGATATTGATATTTGATTTCGGCTCACAGTATACACAACTGATTGCCCGTCGTGTCAGGGAGTTGAATGTATATTGCGAAATACACCCTTATAATAAAAAGCCGGCTATTACCAGTGATATTAAAGGCGTGATTCTTTCAGGCAGCCCTTTTTCGGTTCGCCAGGCGAATGCCCCGATGCCTGATCTTTCAGAGATCAGAGGAAAAATTCCTGTGCTTGCTGTCTGTTATGGCGCACAATATCTGGCGCACAGCAGCGGCGGAGAAGTTTTACCTTCTGAGATCAGGGAATACGGCAGGGCGAACCTTTCGTTTATCGATCAGTCATCCGAGCTTGTAACAGGTATGCCGGAAGGCAGTCAGGTGTGGATGTCGCATGGTGATACGATACTTTCAGCGCCTGCTGATTTCAGGATCGTTGCAAGCACACCGGAAGTCAATTATGCCGGTTTTTGCATAAACGGCGAGCCCACATATGGCATACAGTTTCATCCTGAAGTGTACCACTCCACGGACGGAATGATACTCCTGAAAAATTTTATTATCGGCATCTGCAAGTGCAGCAGAACATGGACGCCTGATTCGTATATTGAAACGACCGTAGGTGAACTGAAACAAAAGCTTGGAAACGATAAAGTGTTACTCGGATTGTCTGGTGGCGTGGATTCAAGTGTAGCAGCTATGCTTTTACACAAAGCTGTTGGCGACAGGTTGTTTTGCATTTTCGTGGATAATGGCCTGCTCAGGAAAAATGAATTTGAAACGGTACTGGAGAATTATAAGAGTATGGGCTTGAATGTTACCGGAGTGAGGGCCGGAGAACAATTCCTGCGCGAATTATCCGGGGTTTCAGAGCCAGAGAAGAAACGAAAGATCATAGGAAGAGTTTTTATTGAAGTTTTTGATCAGGAAGCCCATAAAATTAAAGATGTGCAATGGCTGGCACAAGGCACCATTTACCCCGATGTAATAGAATCTGTTTCGGTAAAAGGGCCTTCAGCAACCATCAAATCTCATCATAATGTAGGCGGTTTGCCCGATTTTATGAAACTCAGGATCGTTGAGCCCCTTAAATCACTTTTTAAAGATGAGGTGAGAAGAGTAGGGCTGTCACTTGGAATTAAGCCGGAAATACTCAACCGCCATCCGTTTCCGGGCCCCGGCCTGGGAATCCGCATCATCAGTGACATAACCCCCGAAAAGGTACGTATTTTGCAGGAAGTCGACCATATCTTTATTGAAGGATTGAAATCAAATGATTTATACGACAAAGTATGGCAGGCGGGGGCGATGTTGCTCCCGATACAATCGGTCGGCGTTATGGGAGATGAGCGTACCTACGAAAATGTGGTCGCCTTAAGGGCAGTAAACTCTACCGATGGCATGACAGCCGACTGGTCGCATCTGCCTTATGAGTTTCTTGCAAAAGTTTCCAACGAAATTATCAATAAAGTAAAAGGTGTAAACCGCGTGGTGTACGACATAAGCTCCAAACCACCTGCAACAATAGAATGGGAATAATATGATCAGGTTAAGAACATTTGTTTTTGTTTGTTTGATATTTTCATTATTGTCAAATCTTTCAGCACAGGAAGTTGAAATAAGCACAAAAAAAGAATTTATAGGGGATACCGAATATTTTTTGCATACAGTAACCCCCGGACAAACAATATATGGTATTTCCAAGGCGTATACGGTAAGCATGGATGAAATACTTGCAGCGAACCCTGACGTTAAAAAAGGCCTTAAAGCCGGAGCCATACTGAAAATTCCGGTGATTATAAGCGGGGAACCCAAAAAATATATTTCTCATGAGGTTAAAAAGGGCGAAACCCTATATGAAATTTCTTTCAACTATAATGTGAAGGTCAGCGATATCATGAACATCAATCCGGGGCTGACAGAAAAGATCAAACCGGGAACGATCATTCAGATACCTGTGCCGGAGAAAAAACTACAGGAACCTGAAAAAAATACTTTTGGGTTGCATGTGGTGCAGAAAGGCGAAACCATTTATTCTATTGCAAAGCAGTATTCCACCACGGTAGATGACCTGAAAAAAATAAATGCAGGGCTGACAGAAACTATACAGATAGGCCAGCAGATAAGACTTCCGATAGGTGTTGTCCTTGGAAAAACAGTCGTTAAGGATTCTGTAAAAGAAAAAGAACCAGGGGAAAGAAAAGATTCTGTTATTTTTATTGATTGCGGTAAACCAGGACAGCAGGGTACCTACCGGATAGCTTTGTTAATTCCCTTTTATCTCGAAAGAACATACAGCATAGACACCACTGATGATAAAACTCCGGTTTCTTCATATAAATCGCTTGATTTTATTCAATTTTACGAAGGTGTGCGGGTTGCTGTTGATTCTATTAAGAAAAGCGAAATGTCCTTAATGATTTATGTATATGACGTTAATGAAAAGACGGATGCTGATGACTTCATAAAACAGAAAACCGAACTTAAAAATATGGACCTGATCATAGGCCCGTTTTTCATGAATAATTTTACTCATTTTGCTGAATGGGCAAAAACCAACCAAATCAATATCGTTAATCCTTTTACAAAAAAAGAATCGGTAATTGAAAACAATCCTTTTGTGTTTAAACTGGTTTCTTCCGATTCTTCCCAGGCCTGTAAGGTAATTAATTTTATTGCAGGAACATACCCGGGCTGTAACATCATCGTAGTTAACAGAAATGCCGACACCAGCCTGGTTGAAGCTTTTAATAATGCAGCACTTATAAACCAGGGCAAAAATATTTTTACTTACAGCAAGGTTGAATATGCCGGTAAAGGTTTTGCCGGAATATCAGAAAAACTAAATAAGGATACTATTAATGTAATAATCACACTGGCTGAAGGTGAAGCGTTCGTGTCAGCATACATCCGCAACCTGAACGAAACTGCACACAGATATAAGATAGTACTTTTCGGACAACCTTCGTGGGAGCTTTATCCCAGCCTCGATCTTGAATACCTTATGAGTCTGAACCTCCACCTGTTTGAAAGTTATTTTATTGACTATACGAAAACGGAAACCGTTGATTTTATTAAAAAATTCAGGCGTAAATATAGTACAGACCCTGATTATTATGGCTATCACGGATATGATATCATGATGTATTTTACCGCTGCTCTGAAAAAATACGGGAAGGACTTTCAGGGTTGTATAGAACAATTCAATTTTCCACTGCTTGATGCAGAATATATTTTTAGAAAAATTTCCTCAGGGGGATATGAAAATATTGGCTGTATGATTTATCGTTACGAAGATTATAAAATAGTCAATGCTTTATTAAATCCCAAGAGGGAAATAAAGCTCGTCGAAAAGAAAAAGCCCTGATCTTATTTCCTGAACAGGATCTCCCTCAGAACTTCAAGAACCTTGTCAAGTTCTTCAACGGTGTTGTATTTACTGAACGAAAAGCGGATCGCGGGTATCGCGGTATTGGCAAGCAGTGCGCTGAGTACATGCGATACATTTACCACACCCGAATTACAGGCGCTACCGCCGGAAACGGCAATATTATTCATATCCAGTTTCTGAAGCAATAATTTGTTGTTATAAACATCGGGCACCGAAACATTAATAATGTTATACACTCCTTTACTGTCGCAGCATGCATTGAATATTAGTTCTGGAAAATTTAGTTTTAGTTTTTCAACAAAATATGATTTCAGGTTTGAAATATATTCCCTGTTCCCAGACATATCGCGGTAAGCAACTTCAAAAGCTTTGGCCATGCCGGCAATTCCGTAAATATTTTCTGTTCCCGACCGCATGTGGCGTTCCTGGCCGCCTCCACTGATTAATGGGGTGATTTTAGTGTTCCCCCTGAGATACAAAAAACCAATCCCTTTAGGGCCGTGGAATTTGTGAGCCGAACAGCAGGTAATATCAGGGCCATGATCCGACAACAAATTCTCGTATTTGCCCATGCTCTGAACCATGTCGGATAAAAACAGCGCATGGTATTCCTTGCAAAGTTTTGAAATTTCCTGAACAGGAAATAATGTGCCTGTTTCATTATTAGCATGCATAATAATTACAAATGCTTTTTCTTCTTCGTTCAAAAGCTCTTCAAGATGCTCCAGATCAAGGTTTGCATCTTTGTCAATCCTTACAAAAGAAACCTGCACGGGAGTTGTTTTATGAACGTCATCAATGGCATGTGTAACCGCATGGTGTTCAATGGCGGTCGTAATGATCTTTCGTATTCCGTACGATGTTACAATCCCATGTATTGCAGTGGTGATAGCCTCTGTAGCGCATGAAGTAAAATAAATTTCCGAAGGTTTTGCATCCAGAAAACCTGCAATAGCCGAACGTGAATCCTCGATCAGTACTTTGCTGTTTCGGCCAGCAGCGTGGGTTGATGAAGGATTGCCGTATTGATCTTTCATTACCCTGCACATGGTTTTGTATACTTCACTGTCTAAAGGAGTTGTTGCTGCGTTGTCAAAATAGATCATAGTATCGCAGTTTAGAATTGAAATGGTAAATGGATTACGAAAAATAAGACTTTCTCGCGCAGGATGCTAATCATCAAAAGGATTCTTATTCAGTAGTTCCCTGATATCGTTTAATAGTTTTTTTGTCAGAGTATGGGCTTTTACCATCGAATCGCTTTCAGCATATATGCGAATGATAGGCTCTGTATTGGACCTGCGTAAATGTACCCAGCCTTCTTCAAAGTCGATACGCACACCATCTGCTGTATTTAACGGGTGATTCTGGTATTTTTCCCTGATCTGTTCCAGAATTTTATAAATATCAACATCCGTATCGGCTTCTATTTTGTTTTTTGAAATGAAATAATCGGGATATTTTGTCCTTAAGGTGGAGCAGGTGCATTTTGATTTGGCAAGGTGTGTAAGAAACATAGCGATACCCAGCAGGGCATCCCGGCCATAATGCAACTCAGGATAGATAACCCCGCCGTTGCCTTCACCACCGATCACGGCCTTTTTCTTTTTCATTACATCCACAACATTGACCTCGCCCACCGCAGAAGTAAAATATTCTTTGCTGTATTTTTTTGTAACGTCGCGCAATGCGGAGCTAGATGATAAATTAGAAACAGTGTTGCCGGGTGTATTGCTCAATACATAATCAGCAACAGCGACCAGTGTGTATTCTTCACCAAAAAATTCTCCGTCTTCGGATACAATAGCAAGCCGGTCAACATCCGGATCAACAACAAAACCCACATGGGATTTGTTTTTCACAACACTTTCAGACAGGGTTCCGAGGTTTTCGGGCAAAGGTTCGGGATTATGAGGAAATTTGCCGTCGGGAACACAAAAAAGTTCATGGACATCAGTTACACCAAGGGCCTTTAACAAACGGGGAACGGCTATGCCTCCCGTAGAGTTTACACAATCAATCGTAACATTGAATTTTGCTTTTTTTATGGCTTCAACATCTACCAAGGGAAGTTTCAATATTTTTTCAATGTGTATATCAATGAGTGTGTCATTTTTGCTGTATTTTCCAAGGGCAATGGCATCTGCAAAGACCTGGTCCTTTTTCTCGGCAATCTTCAAAAAATCAGCAGCTTCCTGATTCGTCAGAAATTCTCCTTGTGAGTTCAGCAGTTTTAGGGCGTTCCAGTTTTTGGGATTATGGCTTGCGGTAATGATAATCCCGCCCTGGGCTTGTAATTCAGTAACAGCAATTTCAACAGTAGGTGTTGTGGTCAGCCCGATATCGATCACATCTATCCCCATCGACATTAATGTTCCGCAGACAAGTTTGTTGACCATGTCGCCGGAAATGCGTGCATCGCGCCCTACAACCACTTTGCAGCGGGTTTTGGGATCGGAAATAAATGATGCGTAAGCCCCGGTGAATTTTACAACTTCAAGCGGACTGAGGCCTTCGCCCGGCTTTCCTCCGATGGTGCCGCGGATACCGGATATGGATTTGATTAATGGCATCTGAAATAATTTTAATTCTAATGCAAAATTACTTCATTGTTAAAACTATCGTGATATAAAAAAAGATTTTTTGAAAAAAAAATGCGGATTCCGTAATTTTAATGGAGAAAGTTACAGAAATTAAATATTATTACTTATATTTGCTAAACAAAAAAGAGCGATAAGATGTCGGATTATTTTGATGAATTTGAGGGATTTGATGATTTAGATGATGTAGAAGTTACTTCGCTGGTTTCACGTTTTGAACGTATGCTGAAGCAGAACGAACCTGTTTTTTTTGATGTTTACGAATTTGAAGATATCATTGATTTTTATTTTGCCAAAGACAACCTGAAACAAACTAACCGTGCCCTGCAGTATGCCATCAGGCTGCATCCTGATTCTGATGCTTTGCTATTGCGTTTAGCCATGTTGCACGCCTCAGGCAACGAATCCGACAAAGCCTTAAAGATATTAAAAAGGATAAAATCTGATACCGAAGAAGACCCGGAGATTAATTTTGCAAAGGCATGTATATACAGTCAGTTAAAAATGTACACACATTCCATAAATGAATACAAAAAACTGATCAATACCTGGGATGACCCCTGCGAAATTTACTCTAATATTGCTTATGAATATGAAAACGCAGGTAATTACAACAAGGCGCTGAATTATCTGAAAACCGCTCTTGACAAAGATCCTACCAACAGCAATTTACTTTATGAACTGGGTTATTGTTTTGAAATTCTGAACTGTACCGAAGAATCCATAAAATTTTTTACCCACTATATCAAAAATTATCCATATTCCGATGTTGCATGGTTCAACCTTGCTATTGCCTTTGGCAATATGGGGCTTTATGAAAAATCTATTGAAGCCAATGATTATGTTATTGCCATTAATGAAAAATTTGTTTCGGCCTATTATAATAAAGCCCATGGTCTGAACGCGCTCGAGCGTTTCAACGAAGCTGTTGCGGTTTTTCAGGAACTGATAGCATTAGGCGACCCTGATGCCCTGACATATTATTATTTGGGGGAATGTTACGAAAAAATGAATGAATGGAACAAGGCAATTGAAAACTACCATCGTGCCCTTGAACTCGACGAATACATGGCCGAAGCTTGGATGGGCCTGGGAACGGTCTATGAGGAGAATTGCAACTTTTCAAAAGCCCTGCTTTATATGCGAAAGGCTGTTGATGTTGAACCGATTAACTCAGAGTACTGGTATATTCTCGGCGATCTTTTATCAAATATGGACCAGCCCGATCAGGCGCTGGAAGCCTATTATAAGGTTTATGAGCTTGATCCTGCCAATGGAGATATTCTGCTTGATATTTCGGAGCTTTTATATTATTCTGGGAAGACAGGGGATGCCATACAGTGTGTTACAACAGGATTAGACGAGCAGTCAGACAATATCTCGCTCCTGTACCGCCTGGCGGCATTATATTATTTATCCGGAAAAGAAAAAGAGGCCATCCGCTGTTTTGAGCTGGCTGTTTCGCAAAATAAAAGTAAGGCCGGTGAATTTTTTGAATTTGATTCCCGGCTTCAAAACCTGGACTTTTTTTGGGATATGGTGAGTCATTATTGAGGCGTCACCCTGCTTGTACTTATAGGTTTTTTTGGCAATTTCGGTAAAAAAAAGCTATTTTTGCCTTAAATTTTTTTTTATGGTTTTACTTCAAAAGATGATTCAGGTTGCTGATACCGTAAAAATGGCAGCACCCGAAGCCCATACCGGTTTAACGGCATGGATTGCCGACTTTGCGACAAATTTTATTGAATCGGCCGGATATTTAGGCCTTATGATTTTGATGATGCTTGAAAGTATGGTGGCGCCTGTACCCAGCGAAGCTGTAATGCCTTTTGCAGGATTTGCTATTTACGAAGGTACGCTGAACTGGCCCGGTGTGATTTTTTTCAGCACGCTTGGGAGCATTATTGGATCGTTGATAGGTTATTGGATGGGGGCGAAAGGAGGGAGGCCGCTGGTGGAAAAATGGGGAAAATACCTGCTGCTCGATAAACACGACCTTGATATTACAGAAAAATGGTTTCAGAAACGTGGCGACATTATTGTTTTTGTCTGCCGTTTTATCCCTCTTGTAAGGCATGTAATCTCAATACCGGCCGGTATGGGAAGAATGAATTTGCTGCGATTTTCTATTTACACCGTTATAGGCGCTGGTATGTGGAATACCATACTTACCGTTGCGGGATATTACCTTAAAGAAAACTGGGATGAAATCATGAAGTACAGCCACATTATTGATTATGTGGTTTTAGCTGTGTTGATCTTTATCGTAGTATATTACGGATATAAACTTTATCAAAATCGTAAAAAATCAAAGCACGCATAGGTCATGCGGATATTCGGGCTTATCGGTTACCCGTTAAAACACTCTTTTTCAGAAAAGTATTTTTCAGAAAAATTCAGACGTGAAAAGATAAATGATGCCAAATATTTTTTATTCCCATTGAATGATATTGGTGATTTTCATTCATTGATACAACGTTTTGAATTTGCGGGAATGAATGTGACCATTCCTTTTAAGCAAAGCATCATAGAGCATCTGGATGAGATTGACGGGGAAGCTGGTATTGTGGGCGCAGTGAACGCAATTAAGTTTTATAAAAAAGACAATAAACTAACAACTAAGGGTTATAACACCGATGTTTTTGGGTTTGAAATGCTGCTGGAGAATTTTTCCTTACCTGGAAAAGTCAGGGCTTTGATATTAGGAACAGGTGGCAGTTCCAAAGCGGTAGCTTATGTTCTGGCGAAAAAAAAGATACCATTTAGTTTCGTTTCACGAAAACCGCTTAATGCAGATATCATTTCGTATCGTTCACTGTCAGGCCAAATGCTTACTGAGCATAAGCTGATCATTAATGCAACGCCCCTGGGTATGTTTCCTGAAATTGAGAAATTTCCTGATATTCCGTACGATTTTGTTTCGGGAGATCATATATGCATCGACCTGATTTACAATCCTGCAAAAACCGCTTTTATGATGAAATGTGAGCAGCGGCAGGCTTCGGTGGTGAATGGGATGGATATGTTAGTAGCACAGGCAGAACAGGCATGGGATCTTTGGAAAAAATAATTTTTTTATTTTTCTTTTGTGCAGTTTCAAAATAAGTGTATCTTTGCACGCTTAATTCTGGTTCGGTAGTTCAGCTGGTTAGAATACGTGCCTGTCACGCACGGGGTCGCGGGTTCGAGTCCCGTCCGGACCGCCAATATAAGCAGAAAACCCTTGAAAACACAGATGTTTCAAGGGTTTTTTGTTTTGTGGTACAACATAGGTACAACAAATGGGAAAAAAGTTCTTTTTATTGTATTGATTTACTGAAGTGATGAAAAATCACGAAAAGTAATAAAAGAACGATAACTCAAATAAACA
>Ga0209099_1002204_pt1 | contig 17708 bp, 14 predicted proteins | sample AD_JPNHW2_MetaG_FD_184430 | JGI IMG/M metagenome (GOLD analysis project Ga0209099, IMG submission 184430) | Active sludge microbial communities of municipal wastewater-treating anaerobic digesters from Japan - AD_JPNHW2_MetaG (SPAdes) (version 2) | ecosystem: Engineered > Bioreactor > Anaerobic... | reverse complement strand
TTGTTCCATCATCCTTTTCGTGGCGGAGTCTGGCTCTTATTTCTTTCCGCTTTGCTATCTCGATCCGATCCCCCTTCATAAGACAATATTGGTGGAAATATTATATTAAGTTTTGCAAGGAACTATAGTCGAAAAGTGAGCCGATCATGCGCCGCAATAAGTGCGAACCCATGTTTTCTCGCCCAGATAACAGATAGATTTATATCAAATAAAAACGCCACAGTATTTCGGTAGTTAAATAATCGCACTTTAAAGCGAGAGTGCATATAAGATTAAGGGATAGTTTGTTGCATTGACATCGGGGGTGAATGTAGCATGAAGGGAGTAGTACTAGTAGTACTTGTGGCTGCCCTTTTGGGGCTAAGTGGTACAGTGGTGGCCAATCCGCCATTGGTTCCACCAGTACAGTATGAACAGTTTTGTGAAGCTCATAAGGTATCCGGAACAGGTGTTATCGATGTGAGCACATCTGTTATCGATAAGAAGATAGCACTTGAGTACTTCAATACCATGAATGGTGACGGAGATCTCGAGATGGACCAGGAGACCGCCTACTCACAGGATGCAGATAAGCTGAAGAGAAATGTCTCCTCAGTGAACGGCGGCAACGAATCCGGCCTCAATCTTATCCAGAAGACGAAGCTCACCTATGCCGGCGAGACGCCTTTGACCGGCGGCAAGCTCCTCAACTCCAAGGCCTTCTACGGAGGCATCGGCGCTAACGTTCAGGAGCTGTTCTCAGTAAATGAGATGGAGCAGGACCAGACCGCGTTCTTCGCCTCAACCACACCCTATCAGACGCCATATGGCAAGCCTGAGGATCTGCCCAACCTGCTCAAGAAGGCAGGACGAGACACCGAAGCAGTTGAGGATCTAATGACCGCCAGCAATGGGGCTTATATTCCATCCCATCTGATTGGTCTCGAGACCAAGAACTCCTTCAATGGTACCTGGGGCACCGACGCAACCTGGCACAAGATCTTCTACAAGGACATAAAGGCTCACGAGATGTTCACCGGTGTGTTCGAAGCCGAGAAGACCATCAAGTTCCATGAGAACCCGGTGCCGGAGAGAATTCGTGCACCTTGTGAAGGCATAGACTGCTAGGCCGAAAGGGCCCTGCAGTTTTTTCTTTTTTTTAGTACTATTTGGGGGGTTTTGCATGAAGAGTCAGATGGTCTGGATAATATCGGTTTTCATCTTTGCGGCAGCCCTGGCACAAGCAACGGTTGAGGATTCAGGCATGGTAACTGGGGAAGCGTTCACTGGACTTGGGACCGATTTTTCATCGCCCACGTTGCCGGCGTTTCTACCCAGTCCATGTTCGGGCGACTATGGAACACTCACTGTGAAGATAGGACTTACCGGACCCATGTCTGAGCCTGATAAGTCATACACAACTCCAGGCAAAACGCTGGACTACATGGTGACTGTAAACAATGACGGCAAGACTGAGGTTGAAGCGCAATTGAGCGTAAACCCGGAGAGCTGTCCGTATGAGTGGTTCAGCTGGACGAACACAGCGGTGACCATCCCGGCAGGAGCCTCTCGATCTATGGCTCTCCAGGTCTCGCCGGATACAAATGCGATAGCCGGTGACTACAACTTCGCTGTGGAGGCATCAGCCAAATGCCGCAGCTCCGGGCAGAGAGAGGCCAAATTGAGGGTGCAATCATTCGACTATGCCTCTGAGACTTCTGTCAGCGGATCCGGCCAGTTTCAGATCGATAAAAACCTCAGAAGCATGAACTCGGGGATCAAGTCCACCAAGAGCGTGGTATTTTCCGGCAGCGTGGATGCCCTGGTGAAGAATGAATATCTGGTGGACAAAGCTCTGGGCAAGAATGCCAATTTCCAGGAAAAGGACGCAGTTGACAACTACAATGCAGTCTCACTTGGAGATGCCCTCACAGGAACTGAGAGCTTCAAGAGTTCTGCGGTCTTTGGCGGAGTGGGCGCAAAGGTCCAGGAGAGCTATGACGTCTCCCAGATGGAGTTCAAGGATCAGGATTTTACCCTGCATCAGACCGGGTCCCTTAAAAAGACGGCTGAGTTTCAGACGGCAGATAACTTTACCGGATATTACCTGATAGATGCAAAGCAGGTTATCCCAGGCCAAAAGAGTCTTAAGGAGTTCGAGGAGTACTTCGGGTCCTTTGAGATCAATCGGAGGATACTCTTCCGAAATGAAGAAAAATCCAAGACGCCATGTCTGCAAGGAGATTGCCTGAAGACGCCGAGCACCGGCCCACAGGTCCCAAGCAGCCCCGGCTTTGTCAGCCCCTGCAAAAGCGCCTCATGCAATGATTTCATAAACCGACTGAATTCATTTGGCAACTGAGCAGGAGCACTCATTTTTTTCGCGATCTTTCGCTATTTCCCTGAGGATTTGGGCAGCAAAACCTTGAAATAGCCTCCTGAGAAACTGAACCTGGGTGCTAGGGTATCTGGAGAGTGAATGCCTGGGATTTTTAGTGCCCTGTTTGGGGAGACTCCAGGCTAAAGGAGGTTTTGTGGATTGAAGAGAGAATGCATCGCTTTAGCAGTTATTGTCATGGCAATCGTAGGCATGGCAGGCGCTGCCAATTACATGTACGAGAAATCGTCTGTAAAAGGAGTGGGGTACAGAAGCCTGGAGATCGTCATCTCCACGGAAACCGGCTTTAACGGCCAAAAGCTCGTGGAAAAGCAGTCCGGTTCGGGAAATGTCATCACTTCCAGAATTGAGCTTGAAGCTGAGAGACAACCCTCGGACTTAACCTGCGCTTGGCCTACCGGATCAGATCCCATGGACTACATCAACTTCACATCTGAGCAGGAGCTGGAGTACATGCCAGTCTCGTATCAGACAGGCACTTACGATCAGAAATGGGTGGATAAGCTCTGCGTGCAGAACTACAAGATAGGCGCTGTGCTTACCGAGATGTACACTCATGCCGAGCACCTGCAGAAGACCACGGAGATCAAAACCAGGGGATACAATAAAGGTACCCTGACTAACGTACCGGCTTGCTGTACAGGCGTTCTCGAAGCTAATCTGAACAGCAATGTCATCGGCGTGGCCCACATCGGTTGGATCTCACGCGATCCGACTGCTGATCCACAGCTCAAGGGCAGGCATGCTGAGTACGGCCGCAGCGTTGAAGACCTGACTGGCGTCTTCTCCATCGAGAAGTTCATCCAGCTCTGGGGCAACTCCACATGCGGCGCAATCAGCGTTGATTGGCTGCCCTGCGTCTAGAGATCCAGCAGAAAACAAAGATACAGTGGAAAAAGCGGCGATGAGAGATAAATCGCCGTTCATCTCCTTTTTTCAATTGCCATCTCATCAACCGATTCTTCAGCTCCTAGCAGCGAGCTGGCCCCATCCATCAGGATACGGTAGTTTGCCTAATCCTGGTTACCATTATTGAGCAAGAGCAGGCTTATGGACATGCCTGAGAATATGGTCTGAATCCCCAGGATGGAGAAAATCATGGCCATCATCGCACTGGAAGAGGCATCCAGCGACCCAAAGCCGGATACCCCCCAGCTCATCAGGACTCTCAGGCCGACAATTCCGCCCACCGCCAGCAATGCTACGCCAATCAGAAGCTCCTTTTCCAGAGAATGATAGCTGATCATCTTCTTGATTCGCCCCGAGGAAGAGAGTCCGTAGGTCGCACCGAATGCTTCAAAGTACAGTCCTGCGAGAAACATCTGGTAGCCTATGATTGCCAGAAGGCCGCCCAGGATCAGAGAATGCACCCTTAATCCACCTTGCAGATACACTCCCATGAACAGGGCCAGCCCGAAAATAAGGACCAAAAGCCCTGGCATTAGAAGAAATGGTGCTGGCCGGTAGAGCATCATGAAACGCAAATGTCTCCAGCCGTCTGTGATGGAATGAAGTTTCGAGACGCCTCTGCGCGGTGAGTAGGTGATGGGAACTTCTGCAATTCTCAGATCTTTGCAGACTGCTTCAATGAGCATTTCGGAGGCAAACTCCATTCCACCCGACCTGAGATTCAACCTGTTTAAGGCGTCCCTCCTGATCGCACGAAGGCCGCAGTGGGTATCTGAGATTCGGCTGGAAAATAGGAAATTCAAAATGCAGGTGAGAACTGGGTTTCCAATGTAGCGGTGAAGGGCCGGCATGGCGCCGGGAAGAATCTTCCCTTTTAATCGCGAACCCATGACCAGATCATAATTGCCGCTCTGCAGAATGGATACCAGATCTGCAATTGCTCTGGGATCATAGGTCAGATCTCCATCCATAAAGACGATGTACTGCCCTTCTGCCTGAGAAATCCCTGCCAGGTAGGCGTTTCCGTATCCCAGTTTTGCAGGCCTGATGACCTTTGCACCGCATGATTCTGCGATCTTCGCAGTCTCGTCGGTCGAGCTATCTGCCACGAGAATTTCGCCTGAAACGGCCATCTCTCTGAAGACCTGCTGGGCCCTCTGGACGCATTCGCAGATCGTCTCTTTTTCGTTTCTGGTGGGGATGATCAGGCTTACTTGGGGCACATCACTTTGGGTTGCGATCCTATCTGTTAAACCTTTCCAACCCCATCAAAGCGTCTCAGGTTCGACCTCATGCTTAAACGAAAGCCTGACCTTGGCCCGGAATTGCATTACCTTGCCGTCGACAAGCTTAGTGTCCATCTCGACTACTTCGGCCATCCTCATGTTTGTAAGCTTGTCAGCTGCAGAGGTGATGGCGTTGTTTACCGCATCCTCCCAATCCTTACTTGATGTTCCCACAAGCTCGATAAAATTATAGACGCTGCTGCCAATTGCGCTATCCATGTATTATAATAGTCATTTCTCCTTGATATAATTTTTCAGGATCGACCATCTGGTTTAAAGGGGATACTGTCATTGGCCTGCCTGTAAAAGAGGCGGCAATTGATGAACCGTGCAGAAGTGCAAAAGTACATAGAAGAGCAATATCCTGGTTTCAAGGTATTTGGCAGAAAGACAGTCTCCTGCCGAAACTCATCAATCTATATGCTGGATCTTTGCCGGGAAAAGACTCTGAACCGGATTGTGGTCAAGATCTCTCGCAACTATCAGCCTCGCGAAGTTTCTCTCGAGTATGCCAATCTCTCGCGCTTTTACTGCGGCTGCAAAGACGAGTTCATCTCCTCGCCAAAGCCTCTATTTGTAGATGCAGAGAAGGGAATCCTGGCCATGAGCTATGTGCAGGGCACCAATTTCTCTCTAATCCTTCATGAGGTAAGGCCGGCAAGTCTGCAATACATCAGCTCTGCTGCGCGTCTCTCCGGAATTGCCCTGGCAAGGTATCATGAGATATTCTCCCGAAACGAAAGCGATCACGACGGTCTCCTGACAATCGATGCCAATGCGCGCGAGGACGACATCAACCAGTTCCTTTCCGAAAGCCGGGAGCACATGGCCGAGTGCAACCTCTGGATGCATGTAACGCCGTTCTTTGATTTCACATCCTGGAACATCCTGGTCAGAGGCGATCGATTAAATAAAATGAGGCTCTTTCTCATCGACTTTCCCAGGCTTGATTATGTCTGCACCCCCCATCTGGATCTGGCCAGATTCCGATTCGGCCTGGAGCTGATCAAGCAGTTTCCACCATCCAAGTTCTTCGGACTGAACCGCTGGGATGTAGACATTCTGTACGATCGGTTCCTCAGCAGTTACTGTCGCGAGATGAATGTCTCTTTGAACGACGATGACCTCTGGCTAATTTCCCGCGCCAGGAAGGCCTACATCAGGCGGGCTCAGGATCTGACTCGCAAGGGCCGCTGCGGCTGGCAGCCAAAGCTTGAGCAGATATATCTTCGCACCTTCAGCCGGGATTGGCTGGACCAGGGAGATGTCTTTTCAAAGTGGTCCGGAATTGGGCTGGCAAAAAGAGAAAGGGCCTAAAAAAGGGATGAGTTCACTTCTGTTTACTCTGTTTTCTTCTCAGTGGCAGCCTCGGTTTCTTCTTGAGGCTGCGCTGGCTCATCCTTCTTAGGCTGCGGCTTGGGTCCTTTGCCCATGGCCACCAGAGATGCCTTGGCCTGAATTCTGGCCAGCGGATAGTCGTCCTTGGCCACTTTCTCCAGCGCCTGAACGGCACGGTTATCCTTTAGCTCACCCAGGATCCAGGCGGCTCCGGCGCGCACATCTTTGTCTGCATCGGAAAGGGCCTCTATTATGCGGTCTGAAACCTGTTTTCCGTAGGAGGAGATGGCCACCATGGCATTGCTCTTTACAAGATACTCCTCGTCCTTGAGGGCCTCGATGAGTGCCTCCAGTGATTCGGATATTTCCCTTTTGGATAGGAGGATGATGGCATTGGATCGCACCAGCATGTGCTTGTCCTTGGTAGCTGCAATCAGCCTCTCTGTGGACCAGCTGGGGTCCGGGAGCACTGCGGGAACAGGAGGCTCCTCTACACCGCAGGTGGGACAGGCTTGCTCAGCCATGGAACGGGTGACAATGGGTGCCTCTTTGCTTGCAGCGCTCTTCTCTTCTGTCGATCTTTCGTCTTCTTTCTTTTCTGTTTCCATAAAGGGCCTTTTTGCTTCTATTCTACTTCAGCTTTTCCTAAGAAGAAGGCTTTCCGGTTGATCTCCAGGAACCTGGACGGCACCACCTGAGCGAGCGCCTGCAAGATCAGCTCCTCAGATATCGGAATATACCTGGAAAGGGCTCCGAGCATTACCACATTCATTGCCTGGGCGGTTCCAGCAGCCTGGGCGAGAGCGGTGGCGTCCAGTGCAATAACCCTGCAGCTATGCGCTTTGAGTGGAGCGAGGATCTCCTCGATCGACGGGTATTTTGCCCTGCCACTGGTCACGGTTGAAGGCAGAACCGGCCGCGTATTGACAAGAGCGACTCCCGCAGGAGAGAGGAATTGAGCAAACCGCAGGGCTTCTGCGGGCTCGAGCGCCACCAGCACATCCGCGCCTCCGGCGGCGACCATCGGCGAGAAGCGACACCCAATGCGGGTGTGATTGATCACGCTTCCTCCCCTCTGGGCCATGCCGTGAGTCTCGGCTCCGCATACCGGCTTTCCTGCCAGCACCGCAGCTCTACCCAGCACATCCGAGATCAGAATCACTCCCTGTCCGCCTACTCCGACGATCACCAGATCGCATTCAGAGGTTCTCATTTTGTCACCTCCTTGATGGCGGAAGATGAACAGATCGCAACGCATACTCCGCAGCCTGAGCAGAGCGCATTAATCCTCGCCTTATCGTTTTCGAATTCTATGGCCGGGCAGTCGTAGTCCAGGCAGAGCTTGCAGCCGATGCACTCCTCGCCAACCTGAAACGTCTTTGGCCGAACGCCGCCGCGGCGAGCTTTGATTACGCAGGGCTGCCTGGCGATGATCACCGAGAGGCCCGGATAATCCCTGGCCCTCTTGAAGCTCTCCATCGTCTCCTCCAGCCGGTATGGATCGACGGTCTCTACCATTCCCGCACCCAGTGCTCTGGCCAGCCCTTCAATTGAGACTGCAGTCGTTTTTTCCCCGGTGGCAGTCATTCCGGTTGCTGGATTGGGCTGATGTCCGGTCATGGCGGTGGTGGAATTATCAAGAATGGTCACGGTGATCTTCGCCTTGTTGTAGGCGGCATTGAGCAGGCCGGTCATGCCACCGTGCAGGAAGGTCGAGTCTCCGAGGCTACAGCATATTCCCTCTTTCTCCCCGCCGAAGGCAATGCCGCTGGCGAGAGTGATGCTCGCCCCCATGCACAGGCATGTGTCTACCGTGCCCATTCCGACCGCCATGGTGTAGCAGCCGATGTCGCTGGGATAGATCGCCTTCTTGCCGAAGACCTTTCGCATGGCGTAATATGTGGCCCGGTGGCTGCATCCCGGACAGAGCGATGGCGGTCTTGGTGGCAGAATTGCCATCGGCAGATCGGCCGGCTCCCGGCTGACTGGCTTGCCAATCATCTTCGCTACGGCGTCTTTTACCCGCAAATAGTCCAGCTCGCCTTCGCGAGGGATGGCAGCATCTTTTCCCAGGATCTCCACTTGAGGATTAACCTCTCTGGCGATCATCCGGACCTGCTCTTCCACCACCGGCTCAAGCTCCTCTATTATCATTACCCGGCGGACGTGCTCGAGCATGCGGCGGATCATCTTTCTGGGCAGCGGATAGGTCCCTATGCATAGGAGCGAGAGATCTTCGTCCAGCTCAATTACTGCTTCCTTCGCGTACAGTCCTGCGATGCCGGAGGCAATTATTCCCGTGTCGCCCTTTAGCTCGATGCTGTTCCAGGGCGCCTTCTCCAGCTCCTCTTCGATGGATGCCTGCTTGGCGAGAAGCTCATGATGCAGCGGACGGGCGTGGATGGGCAGGGCCACCCGTCGCGCAGGGTCTTTGACAAACCGGCCCTTGCCAGCGGATTGTTCCGCCTGGCCAACCTCTACATCCTCCCTGGCATGAGATACGCGCGTGGTGGGCCTGAGCATTACCGGGATATTGAATTTTTCCGAAAGCTCAAAGGCAAAAATGGTCATCTCCTTTGCCTCCTGGGGATTTTCCGGGTCGAGGCAGGGTATGCCAGCAAACTGGGCATAACGCCTGGAGTCCTGCTCGTTCTGCGATGAATGGCAGTAGGGATCATCGGCACAGATCACCACCAGTCCAGCGCCCACGCCCAGGTAGGCGAGGGTCATGAATGGGTCTGCGGCCACATTCAAGCCCACGTGCTTCATAGTGGCAGCGGCGCGCCGACCGGTCCAGCAGGCTCCCGCTGCTACCTCCAGAGCGACCTTTTCGTTGACCGACCATTCCACATGCAACGGCAATTCGCTCTTGAGACTGACCACGTTTTCTATGATCTCCGAGGAGGGGGTGCCGGGATAGCCGGCGACAAGCCCGACTCCAGCCTCCAGGAGGCCTCTGGCAATTGCTGCATTTCCGAGAAGATATTCTCTCACAGGTAACCATCCCTTTGTTGTGGGCGAATTGTTGGCCCTTTCCCTCTGATAATCGTTTGGATACAAATCTAATTAAGCATGCAGTGCCGTACCCTCTGCAATGGCGAAGTGGCAGATGGAGAAGTGGCAGGAAGATTCAGTGGGATCGATTTACAATTACCTCTCGCCCGGCTGCCGCATCTGTCGCCAGGGTGCGGGCCTGGTGCTCTTCGTCACCGGCAGGTGTGATCGAAGCTGTTTTTATTGCCCGCTATCCGAGGAGCGAAAAGGCACCGATCAGGCCTTTGCCGATGAAATGGCGGTGAGGGATATCGCCGATATCCTGCGGGAGGCCTCTGCCATCGATGCTCTGGGCACAGGAATCACCGGCGGCGAGCCGCTTTTGGAATTGGATTATGTTCTGGAATGCATCCGCGCCCTCAAGCAATCGCGGGGTCCGTCCCATCACATTCACCTCTATACCGGCCTTCTTCCCGGTCGCGATGTCCTGGAGAAGCTGGCGCAAGCGGGCCTGGACGAGATACGATTTCATCCGCCGCTTGCCCGGTGGTCAGAGCCCGCAGGACTCAAGGAAGCCTTGCAGCAGGCCAAGTCCCTGGGATTATTAGCAGGCGTGGAGATTCCGTCCATACAGCCGTCTCCGAAGATAGTTGAGGCGGTAAGAGATGCAGATGCGTTCCTCAATGTAAATGAACTGGAGTTCTCTGAGACCAACTATGTGGGGCTGGCCGCGGCTGGCTTTGTTCCGGTGGACCTGGGCTGCGCAGCCGAGGCAAGCAAAGAGATAGCAATTGAACATTTCCTTAAAGACGACATAAGGGTGCACTTTTGCCCATCCTGCTTCAAGGACGCGGTGCAACTGCGAGAGCGGCTGCTGCGCAGGGCGAATAGAACGGCGCGGCCTTTTGATTATGTCAGCGACGAGGGAACGATAATTCATGGCGTAATTGAGGGCGATCTACGTGCAGCGCGATTGCTTCTCGAGGAGGAGGCGGTTCCAGAAGAGATGTACTCCAGCCAGGAGGATAGAATAGAAATCGCGGCCTCGATTCTGGAAGATCTGACAGAGGGTCTTAAAGAAATCTCCTGTGTTCTGAGCATAATTGAGAGGTATCCTTTTGAGGATGGAATGGTCGTAGATAGAATACCTTTATAATCCTTAAATTCATTGCATGAGGGCGGTGATTTTGCCGGATGGAAAGCGCTGAAGAACGAATCCAGGAGAGGCTCAGAAATTATCTTAAGCGGGACGGAATAGGAATTCGGAAGGCTGTCTTGAAGTTGTTTTTGAGCGATGGAGCTTACACCACTGAGGACGTCTTCACCTACCTCGCGAAAGAGGGTTTTGACGTCAGCTATCGGGGGGTCTCTGCCATGGTGGGGCTCATGAATACTCGCCTGGGCATTCTGAGCATCGACGTTTCCGGGGACCATAACGTCTATTCCCTCAAGGGAGATCACAAGGGTGTTGTGAGGTCCGTTCTGGACAATTATTGAGATTATTAGAAATAATTGGAATTGACTGTGCCGCATGCTATCGATATGTCGATGCATCAATTAGGCGGCTCGCCTCTTTTCATTCTTTTCATGTACTTGCCGAGCACCAGGTCTGCCATCAGATTCACCCCTTTTAGAGCGGCGTGGATTGCAGGTCCCGCCGTCATCCTCTCCCGATAGAATCGGTGCAATTTCTTGAGGTGGCGCAGGTTATAGTCCAGGCATAATCCTACCAGCTGCCAGTGCTCGGGCAGCGCATCTTCTCTGGAAAAGCCCTTTCTCCCGCCAAGCTTGGTATCGGCGATGGTGGTGAAAAACAGGGGCAGCATGAGCCCGGTGTAGTCCATGAGCGACTCCACGAGATCGGTGGTCTTCAGGACATCCTCCCTTGTCTCTCCCGGCAGTCCCAGGACCAGGCTGGCCACGGGAAGCCAGGACTCTTCCGCGAAGAGGTTGTAGCAGTCCCGCACGATCTCCGGCCAGTTTTCTATCTTCGCCGGCCGCGCTTTGTTTGGCATATGCATCTTCAGAATGCGGCAGCTGCCAGTCTCTATGCCGATCCAGGCTGACATGTGGTTCTGATCTCTTCGCACGCCCACAACCTGCGAGATTGAGCGCAACAACTCCTGGTTTTGATGGACGGATGCGAGGCTGAGGTGTGAGACATCGATGGTCTTCGGCCCGAGCTTTTTTACCGCAGTCACCATCTCCAGAAGCCTCTTTGCATCGGTCTTGCCCTCGCGGTAACCATAGGAGAAGAAATCCTCGCAGTGAAGTATGATGTCCCTCTGGCCGCTCTCCAGGTTCACCCTCACATCGTCCAGAATCTTTTCCAACGGCCTGTGGCGCAGAGTGCGGTTGGCTGGCGAGCAGAAAGCGCAGCCCCTCCAGCATCCTCTGCCGATCTCCACAATTCCCCCGACGGTGGCCCCTCGATTTACGGGAATAGCATCTCCCGCCACCGCTCTGCCTCTGATGACCTTCGGGACGACGTCGCCGCCGATGATCCTTCGGCAGATATCCGGAAAATCGCTTTCCGCCTCGCCCAGGTAGATGTGGTCCACATCCACGTTCTCACCCATCACCTCCCAGGCACCGTTTCCGCCTACTACTACCCTGGGCCTGTGCTCCTTGATGAGGGGATGGGACAGTAGCTCCAGAAACCGGCTGCGATTGAAGGGCGGGCCTCTGCCGATCATGTCTTCGACCTCCCGCACCGCAATCTTTCCCATGGGATCGTCATGGGTGATCCCCACGACCCTGGTCTCCGGCCCGATGGCCCTGTCCAGATGAGCAGGATGGGCTACTATTACCTCATCTCTGGAAAAGCCCGCGTCCAACAATGCCGCTTCCACCTTTCGAATGCCGCAGGGGGCGATCTTCGCAGAGCCGTCCTGGGCGGCAGGAACAGGCGGGCAGAACAGATTATCAAAGATCCAGTCGGGCAGAGCTGCTCTAGGCATTATGGCGGCAAAGCCGAGCATTACTCCCCCATGGTAGTTGCTCATCATGGTGGTGTCGCTGGTGAGGACGATGCTCTTGCCAGGAATATGCGGCATAGGCTTTATTCCATAGAGTTAAGGCAGATAACGTTGTTGGAAGGCAAAAGCCCAACAAGTTTTTATCGGATTGCCGATTTCATAAAACTGTGCAAGAGAAGTCGTTAGCGGAAATCAACGAACGCATTCGCGACGGGAGCGCCCGCGTCGTAACGGCAGAAGAGATGCCTGATATTGTGGACGAGCTGGGCCTTGCCGGAGCAGTGCGCGAGGTGGATGTAGTAACCACTGGTACCTTTGGGGCCATGTGCTCCTCGGGAGTATTTTTCAATCTGGGCCACAGCGACCCGCCCATAAAGATCTCCAAAGCCCTGCTCAATAAGGTGGAAGCCTATGGCGGAGTGGCGGCTGTAGATCTGTTCCTGGGGGCAACACAGCCCTCCGAAGACCGGGGAATAGAGTACGGCGGAGCGCATGTGATGGAGGATCTCATCTCCGGAAAGCAGATCGAGGTAGAGGCATTCGGCGCTGGCACGGACTGCTATCCCCAGATGGACCTGGAGACCAGCCTGCGCCTGGAGGATTTCAACCAGGCCACCATGGTCAATCCCCGCAATGCCTACCAGCGCTACAATGCAGCCACAAATTCATCCGATCGCACCATGCATACCTACATGGGCACTCTGCTTCCACGCTACGGCAATATTCACTACAGCGGGGCAGGAGTCCTCTCTCCGCTTTCCAACGACCCGAATTTCGATTATGTCGGTGTGGGAACCCGCATATTCCTTGCCGGAGCCCAGGGGTATGTCATAGGATCGGGCACGCAGCATAATCCACAGAATGGCTTTTCCACGCTCATGGTAACGGGCGACATGAAGAAGATGAACAACCATTTTCTGAGAGCTGCGACGTTCCACAAATACGGCAGCAGCCTCTACCTGGGCATAGGCATTCCCATACCGATGTGTAATGAGAAGCTTGCCAGGAGCACTGCCGTGCGGGACCGGGATATCACCGTTCCTGTGATGGACTACGGAATCGCCCGGAGGGATCGACCCTCTCTGAAGGTCGTCAGCTATGAAGAGTTGAAGTCCGGCATGGTCGAGATCAATGGTAAAGAGGTTGCAACCTCTTCTCTCTCCAGCTTCCATGTGGCCAGGGAGGTGGCCCACACCCTGAAGCAGCAGATCGAGAAGGGCGATTTTCTGCTGACCCAGGCTGTGGAGGCTCTCTCTCGCGTGGGCAGCTCCCGGCCCATGAAACAGACAAAGGAATCGCCAAACGTCCTGGATGTAATGAGTCGCGACGTGGTTACGGTTCACGAGGATATCGGTGTAGAGGAGGCCGCCAAGCTGATTGTGAGCGGCAGCTTCGATCATCTGCCGGTTGTCTCCAGGGCGGGAAGGCTTATGGGCATAATTACCGCCTGGGACATATCCAAGGCGGTGGCGAGCGGCAAGTCCTCACGCATCGGTGATATCATGACCCGGCGGGTCTATTCCGTCAAGGTGGACGAGCCGATCGAGCTTGCCGCCCGCACATTTGATATGCACAGCATTTCTGCAATGCCCGTGGTAGATAGGGACGATAAGGTAATCGGGATGATCACCAGCAATCATCTTTCCCGGCTCCTCGCCCGGAGGCGATAAATAATGAAATTAATGCTGCACGTAGCACCTGGAATTGTGCGTTATCCCCTCATCGCTTCGGTCATATTGGAGACCGGCGCTCTGGTGAACATCGAGAGGGCCAGCATCGATGCAGTGAGCGGCGAGATCGTGCTGGAGGTTCCTCAGGACAAATGCACGACGGTAAAGGAGGCATTTGAAAGTCGCGGCGTGAAGGTCGTGCCCCTGGAGATCCCCGTTATCAGAGACGATAATGAGTGCGTCCATTGCGGGGCATGCGTCTCCATCTGCCCCACAGGAACATTTCGCTTTGAGGATTGGCTGGTCGTGGCCGATTCAGGAAAATGCATCCAGTGCGGCGCCTGCGTCGTGGGCTGTCCCCAGCGTGCTCTCAAGCTGGTAATGAAGTAGGCCTGCTCTTATGCGGGCGTTTTTTCTTTTTATCCGATTCTCATCATTTTTTGCATAAAATATCCTGTTGCTGAATACTGATTGAAATAAATGGGAACTTATATAAGCATGAACTGTTTATACAGATAGAATAAGTTAGTAGTAGATGTTTTAGCGGTTATGGGGGAAGAAATGATACATGATACAGATCAGCTTTGCGATTCGGAAATTTCAAGGACCCCGTCCTGCCGCCGTACTACATCAACTATTTTGTTATATTTATGCAAGATATCGTCAATGCAATCTTCTTTTGCAGATCATATTAATAGAAATAGGTGAAAATGATGACTGGTGACCGCGATGTCTCATCTCTGGCAATCCTGGCCGATGCCCTTTGCCAGCCTGCAGGATACGATCCCGAGCAGCTGCGCACCCTCTCCAACCAGGGATCTGATATCGCTTCACCATTCATTGAGGCCATACTCTCCTCAGATGAAAATCAAATACAAAAGGGCCTTGCCGACTTGGCAAATTCTCTTTCGGAAAGCGATAGCTTCGACGCCTGGTTTGATCTGGGCCGGCTGGCTGCCAGCCTCTTCTTTCGCCATGCTGCCGAGGAGTACTTTGAAAAGAGCGCCGATCTGGCCCGAGCGCAGAAAGATTATGAGGGGCTAGCGAAAGTTTACAACTGCATGGGCAGCCTTTGCAGCGATGACGAGGACTGGGATCGAGCCTGCCGGTTCTATGAAAAAGCCCTGCACATTCCGGAGGTGGAAACGAATCCCCCACTCCTGTGCACCATTCTGGCAAATCTGGGCCGGGCCAGCACTCAGAAGGGCGATTTAACAGCAGCCGAAAAGTGCTGCTCCAGGATGCTTCTTTTGCTCGACGGGAATGAACACCGCAGCCGGGCGGATGCCTTCTTCTCCCTGGGAGAGATTCATCAGATGAAGGGTGAGCACGACAGAGCTGAAGAATGCTACCAACAGAGCCTCTCCGAGAGGGAGAAAGCCCAGGACCGGAGGGCCATGGCGACATCGCTCGCGAGCCTAGCCTCAATTTACCAGATCACCGGTGAAGGGGACCGGGTGGAAAGCTGCCTGGATAGAGCCATACATCTTCTTCAGGATATCAGCGATCCACTCGCCGAGGCAAGGATGCGCTTTCGGCTGGCGGATTTTTTCCTGCTGGAAGGCCGGTACAATGAAGCTTGCGTCCATTACGAAAAGAGCCTGCCCGCCCTGCAGCAGGGCGACAGCCTTCTGGCGGCCCGCGCTCAGGGCCGAATAGGGCAATGCTTCATGGACTCCCGCGACTATGCCATGGCAGAGGGCCATTTGGAGAAAGCAAGAAGGGCCATGCAGGATCAGGGTGACCAGAGCAGCGTCTCTGACCTGCTGATCCTGCTTGCCAGCAATTATCGCCTGCAAAACCGGCTGGATGAGGCTTTGCAGTGCTCCCGGCAATGCCTGGAGATCAGGGAGCAGCAAGGCGATTGCCAGGCCATCGCCGACATCTATAGCTGCATGGGGCTGATTCATGCCGACCGGCGCGAATACCTCCTGGGAAGAGACTGTTTTCAGAAGGCTGCTGATCTATTGATGCAGCAAGGAAAATGGCTCTCTGCCGCGGAAGCGCTCTCCAATCTGGCAAGCCTCTGCCACCTGAGCGGACAGCTGGAGGATGCTCTGAGCGCCTATCACCGCGCTCTGGAGATATTCTCGGAAATGGGCAATGAGCAGGGCAGGTACCAGACGCAGGCCAACCTGGGACTCGTCTACCAGCGCAAGGGAGAGCTCTCTCTGGCGGAAGAGTACCTGCAAAAGAGCCTTGTTGCCAGAGACGGGAGCGATATGGCAGGCGAGGCGAGCATCAAGCTCTCTTTGGGCCTGACTGCTCAGTGCAAGGGCGAGTGGGATCGCGCCCAGGATTATCTTGAGCAAGCGGCGGCCTGCTTTGAGGACCTGGGAGACCTGCATGGGTATTCCCTGGCGCAGAACAATCTGGGAAATCTACACTCGGACCTCGGGGACACCGGCAAGGCCATTTTATGCTACAGCCAGAGCCTGGATGCGAGACGCGCCGAAAACGACCTACATGGCATGGCCGTGACCATGTCCAACCTGGCGGCTGCCCACAGCCAGGAAGGCGAGCTGGAGACCGCGGAGGAGATGTATCTGCAGAGCCTGGCGATCTTCCAGGGGGCCGGCGACCTAGGAGGCGAGGCGAAGTCGCTCCTGGGCCTCGCCGGGATCAAAGCCGGGATGGGCGAGCTGGCGGAATCGGTCAAGAATTTTCAAGCGAGCCTGCAGATGGGAATCGATCTTGGGGACTCTTCGGTCATGACGGAGTCTTTGCAGGGACTGGTGAGCGTCTCCCTTCGGCTCGGCCTGTGGCAGGAGGTGCAGGCCAGCTACATCCGGGTAGTCGATGTACTTCGCACTCTGGGTGAATCCGAAGCCCTGGCCGCAGCACTGTGCTCCTGGGGAGACCTGGAGGCAGACCTCGGTGAGTGGGATCATGCTCTGCAATGCTATCAAGAGAGCCTAGAAATCCTGGAGCTGCAGGGAGACGAATATTTCATGGCTGTCGCCAGGAACAATCTGGCCAATATCTGTTACCGGCGGGGAGATTGGACCGCTGCCCTTGAAAGCTACCGCTATAGCCGGGAGAGCTTTGCCAGGGTGGGCGACGAGAGGAGCCAGGCATCGGTCCTGAGCAACATGGCCAGCCTCTGCTACAAGAGAGGCGAATGGTCCCAGGCGTTGGAGTGCTACCAAGAGAGCCTGGACCTCTTCGAGAGGCTGGATGATTTGGCCGGGGCGGCGCAGGTTCTGGGCAACCTGGGCAACTTCTATCACCGCAGAGGGGAATGCAGCCTGGCAAAGGAGCACTTCACAAGGGCCCTGGAGATCTGCCGGCGGCTGGAAGACGTGCCTGGTGCCGCGGAGATGCAGTCCTGCATCGACATGCTGCGCCCAGGCAGAAGCGAAGTTCCGGAGGACCTGGATGATTATCATAAGCAGCTAGTAGAGCTGAAGGCGCAGGGAGACCTCTCCGGTCAGGCGGAGGTGCTCAGCGCGCTGGCCGGCTCTCAGGCAGACCGCTGCCAGTGGGATGCTGCCATTTCCAGCTACCAGAAGAGCCTGCAGCTCTTTTCGGCTGTGGGTGAGATCTATAACCAAGCTCAGATCCGTTTCAATATGGCCCTGGTTTACAAAGACCGGGGGGATTTGGATGAAGCCCTTTCCCTTTCTGGAGATGCCCTGGAGATCTTTCAGAGGCTTGATGCAAGGCCATGCATCGCTCAGGCCAGGCTGAATATGGGGACCATCCTGGGCATGAAGGGCCAGGGCAAAGATGCCGAAGATCACTTCTGCCAGGCCATCCACCTCCAGGAGGAGCTGGAAGCTCAGCCTGATCTGTGCGAAGGGTATCTGTTCCGGGCGCAGTTTCTAACCAGGGAAGGGAGAATGGATGAGGCGAGATATTATCTGAACCGGGCGGAGACGCTGCTTTCAATCGCGAACTGTCCTCTTCTTAATATCATTCTCTGCAGCACCCAAGGAGAGGTCTATCAGAAGGAAGGGCGCTATAAAGAGGCAGAGGGCTCTTTTGAGAGGGCTCTATCTAAGGCGAGGATGATTTCCAACCCTTACGAAGAAGCCAAGGCCATCGCCAATTTAGGCAGGCTCTGCATGCTCCGCAAGAACTATCCTGAAGCTCTGGACAGGCTAAAGAAGGCTTGCTCAGCCATGAGCCGCCTGGGGGCATTATTTGATTCTCA